>Ga0265301_10000710_pt1 | contig 45900 bp, 49 predicted proteins | sample AusTroGonzalo_MG_2_FD_193488 | JGI IMG/M metagenome (GOLD analysis project Ga0265301, IMG submission 193488) | Bovine rumen microbial communities from tropical cattle in Woodstock, Queensland, Australia - Gonzalo_04 | ecosystem: Host-associated > Mammals > Digestive system > Stomach > Rumen ...
GGGCCAACTACACAAAATTATAGGTACATTCGAAGAGATTACTGCATCTGTACCTGAGAAGTCTCTCACATTCGGTAAGCGCAGCACCGGTGGCCGTAACAACACCGGCAAGATGACAGTCCGCTACATTGGCGGCGGTCACAAGCGCAAGTTCCGCTTCATCGACTTCAAGCGAGAGAAAGATGGTGTTCCCGCAGTCGTAAAGACTATCGAGTACGATCCGAACCGCTCGGCTCGCATCGCTCTCCTCTTCTACGCTGACGGCGAAAAACGTTATATCATTGCTCCCAACGGCCTCAACGTTGGTCAGACAGTGATGTCTGGCGCTGAGGCAGCTCCCGAGGTTGGCAACGCACTTCCCCTGCAGAACATCCCCGTGGGTACTGTGATTCACAATATCGAGCTTCGCCCGGGACAGGGTGCACTCCTCGTGCGCTCCGCCGGTAACTTCGCACAGCTGACCTCCCGCGAGGATCGCTACTGCGTCATCAAGTTGCCCTCCGGCGAAACCCGTAAGATCCTGAGCGCCTGCAAGGCCACCATCGGCAGCGTAGGTAACAGCGATCACGCACTCGAATCATCCGGTAAGGCAGGCCGCAGCCGCTGGCTCGGACAGCGCCCCCACAACCGTGGTGTTGTTATGAACCCGCACGATCACCCGATGGGTGGTGGTGAAGGTCGCCAGAGTGGTGGACATCCTCGTTCGCGCAAGGGCCTCTATGCTAAGGGCCTCAAGACACGCGCTCCGAAGAAGCAGTCCAACAAGTATATCATTGAAAGAGCCAACAAGAAGTAATCACAGTTAAACTCGAAAGAATATTATGAGTCGTTCACTTAAGAAAGGTCCATACATCGCAGTAAGCCTTGAGAAAAAGGTTCTCGCCATGAACGAGAGCGGCAAGAAGAACGTCGTGAAGACTTGGGCTCGCGCTTCAATGATCAGCCCCGACTTCGTCGGCCACACGATTGCCGTTCACAACGGAAACAAGTTCATTCCTGTGTATGTCACTGAAAACATGGTCGGACACAAGCTCGGTGAGTTCGCTCCCACCCGCAAGTTCGGCGGCCATGCAGGTCAGAAGAAGAAGTAAGCAGGACCTCGGATTCAATTATCGAATAATATAGAGTAATCATATAATGGGAAAAAGAAAAAGACTTGCAGCTGAAGCAAGAAAGGCTGCACAGAAGACCCAGTATTTTGCCAAGGCCAAGAGCGTACCCTCCTCACCCCGGAAGATGCGTTATGTGGTGGATTTGATCCGCGGCATGGAGGTCAACCGCGCTTTGGCTACCCTGCACTTCAACAAGAAGGCCGCAGCTGCCGACGTGGAGAAGCTCCTGCGCTCGGCCATCGCCAACTGGGAACAGAAGAACGATCGCAAAGCCGAGGATGGCGAGCTGTTCGTTACGAGAGTATTCGTTGATGAGGGCGCTACCCTCAAGCGCATGCGTCCCGCCCCTCAGGGCCGTGGCTACCGCATCCGCAAGCGTAGCAACCACGTCACATTGTTCGTTGACACTAAAACTAATGATTAATCAGTAACAGTATGGGACAGAAAGTTAATCCTATCAGCAACCGTCTCGGCATCGTCCGCGGTTGGGATTCCAATTGGTATGGTGGCAAGAACTTCGGCGATTCCATCCTCGAGGACAGCAAAATTCGCAAGTACCTCATGGTTCGTCTGGGTGATGCCAGCATCTCCCGCATTGTCATTGAACGCACACTGAAGCTCGTGACCATCACGATCTGCACGTCGCGTCCTGGTATTATCATTGGCAAAGGTGGTGAGAAAGTTGACGCTCTGAAGAAGGAGCTCAAGAAGATCACGGACAAGGACATCCAGCTCAACATCTTCGAAGTGAAGAAGCCCGACCTCGATGCTAACATCGTAGGCGCCAATATCGCCAAGCAGGTGGAAGGCAAAATCGCCTACCGTCGTGCCATCAAGATGGCTATCGGCAACACCATGCGTGCCGGTGCCGAGGGCATCAAGGTGCTCATCTCCGGTCGTCTCAACGGCGCTGAAATCGCACGTTCCGAGATGTTCAAGGAGGGCCGTACACCCCTGCACACCTTCCGCGCAGACATCGACTACTGCCAGACAGAGGCTCTCACGAAGGTGGGCCTGCTCGGTATCAAGGTGTGGATCTGCCGCGGCGAGGTCTATGGCAAGAAGGACCTGGCTCCTAACTTCGCACAGCAGAAGGAGACCGGCCGTTTCGGCGGCAACGACCGCGGTGGTCGTCGTGGTCCCCGTCGTCCGCGCAACAACAATCGTTAAACCAACTGAAAGAACGTAATTATGTTACAGCCGAAAAGAACTAAATATAGAAGACCGCAAAAAGGTCGTTGCAAGGGCAACGCCCAGCGCGGCAACCAGCTTGCTTTCGGATCGTTCGGTATTAAGAGCTTGGATACACACTGGATCACCGCTCGCCAGATTGAGGCTGCCCGTGTGGCCGTGACCCGCTACATGCAGCGTGAAGGTCAGGTGTGGATCCGCATCTTCCCGGACAAGCCCATCACCAAGAAGCCTGCCGATGTGCGTATGGGTAAAGGTAAGGGTGACCCCGTAGGCTACGTGTTCCCCATCACTCCCGGACGTATCATCTTCGAGGTAGAAGGTGTACCCTATGAGACTGCTAAAGAAGCTTTGCGCCTCGCCGCACAGAAGCTTCCCGTGACAACTAAGTTCATCGTTAGAAGAGATTACGACAAAAACGCTTGATTATGAAGACTGCAGAAGTAAGAGCCCTCACCATCGAGGAGCTCGCCGAGAAAATTGATACGGCTAAGGCTCAGTACAATCAGATGCTGCTCAACCACGCCGTCTCTCCCCTGGAGAACCCTTCCGAGATCAAGAAGGCACGTCGTGACATCGCTCGCATGATGACTATCCTCACGGAGAAAAAGAATGCTAATTAATAATGGTCTTAGACATGGAAGTTAGAAACTTAAGAAAGACAAGAACCGGTGTGGTCGTCAGCGACAAGATGGATAAGACCATTGTAGTGGCTGCCAAATTCAAGGAGAAACACCCGATCTATGGTAAGTTCGTCCAGAAGACGAAGAAGTACCATGCTCACGACGAGAAGAACGATTGCCACAAGGGCGACACCGTTCTCATCATGGAAACTCGTCCTTTGAGCAAAACCAAGAGATGGAGAGTAGTAGAAATCGTAGAAAGAGCTAAGTAATTATGATACAGGCAGAATCTAGATTAGTCGTTGCAGACAACAGCGGTGCCAAGGAAGCCCTCTGCATTCGCGTACTGGGTGGTACACGTCGCCGCTATGCAACCGTGGGGGACGTCATCGTCGTCTCTGTGAAGAGCGTCATCCCCTCCAGTGATATTAAAAAGGGTGCTGTGTCGAAAGCTTTGATCGTCCGCACAAGTAAGGAAGTCCGTCGTGCTGATGGCTCCTACATCCGCTTCGACGACAACGCTTGCGTACTGTTGAACAATGCTGGTGAACTTCGCGGTAGCCGCATCTTCGGCCCTGTGGCCCGTGAGCTGCGCGCTGCTAATATGAAGGTAGTGTCACTCGCACCCGAGGTACTTTAATCATCTAAAGATTCATTTACAGTAATGGCAAAGTTACATATTAAGAAAGGCGACACCGTGCAGATCCTCGCTGGCAACAGCAAAGGACAGACAGGCACCGTCCTGAAGGTGTTCGTCAAGGAGCAGAAGGCTATCGTGGAGGGCCAGAACATGGTCTCCAAGAGCCAGAAGCCCAGCGCCAAGAACCCTCAGGGTGGCATCGTGAAGCAGGAAGCCCCCATCCACATCTCCAACCTGAATGTGGTGGACCCCAAGTCCGGTAAGGCAACCCGCATTGGTCGTAAGTTGAACGCAGAGGGCAAGCTTGTCCGTTATGCAAAAAAATCAGGAGAGGAGATTAAGTAATGGCAAATACAGCAAGACTGAAGCAGGAATATACCGAGCGTATCGCTCCTGCATTGAAAGAGAAGTTCGGCTACACCTCTGCTATGCAGATCCCCGTCCTGAAGAAGATTGTCATCAATCAGGGCCTCGGCATCGCTACCGCCGACAAGAAGATCATCGAAGTGGCTGTCAACGAGCTTACCGCTATCACCGGTCAGAAGGCTGTTGCTACCGTCTCCAAGAAGGACGTGGCCAACTTCAAGCTTCGTAAGAAAATGCCCATCGGTGTGATGGTAACTCTCCGTCGCGAACGCATGTACGAGTTCCTTGAGAAACTCGTCAAGGTCGCTCTGCCCCGTATCCGTGACTTCAAGGGTATCGAGAGCAAGCTCGACGGCCGCGGCAACTACACCCTCGGCATCCAGGAGCAGATCATCTTCCCCGAGATCAACATCGATGCCATCGACCGCATCGTGGGTATGAACATCACTTTCGTGACCACAGCTCAGACCGATGAAGAGGGCTTCGCTCTCCTCAAGGAGTTCGGCCTTCCCTTCAAAAACGCTAAAGACTAAAGAGATATGGCAAAAGAATCAATGAAGGCCCGCGAGGTCAAGCGCGCCAAGCTCGTTGCCAAGTATGCCGCCAAGCGTGCTGCACTGAAGAAGATCGTCAACACGGGTGACCCCGTGGAGGCTTTCGAGGCTGCACAGAAGCTCCAGAGCATCCCCCGCAACGCCAACCCCATCCGCCTGCACAACCGCTGCAAGATTACGGGTCGTCCCAAAGGCTACATCCGTCAGTTCGGACTCTCCCGTATCCAGTTCCGCGAGATGGCTTCTCAGGGACTCATCCCCGGCGTAAAGAAGGCAAGCTGGTAAACAACACTATTTTTTAATATTGTCGGCACAGGGCCGATTAATTAAAACATTTAACAAAATGACAGATCCTATTGCAGACTATCTGACGCGACTGCGCAACGCCATCATGGCTAAGCACAGGATTGTGGAAATCCCCGCGTCGAATCTGAAGAAGGAGATCACCAAGATCCTCTTCGAGAAGGGATACATCCTCAACTACAAGTTCGTTGAGGATGGTCCTCAGGGCACCATCAAGGTGGCTCTGAAGTACGATGCCGTTAATAAGGTTAACGCCATCAAGAAACTCATCCGCGTGTCCCGTCCCGGTATGCGTAAGTACACTGGTTACAAGGATATGCCCCGTGTCATCAACGGACTCGGTGTGGCTATCATCTCCACATCTCAGGGCGTGATGACGAACAAGGAAGCTGCTGAACGTAAGATCGGCGGCGAAGTATTGTGCTACGTTTATTAATTAAAGGAGGAATTAACATGTCAAGAATTGGTAAATTGCCCATAAACATCCCCGCTGGTGTTGAGATTTCCATTGACGGCAACAAAATCACCGTCAAAGGCAAGGAGGGTGTTTTAACCCAAGAGGTTAATCCTTCCATCAAAATGAATTACGACAAGGACAATGCCGAGCTGACCTTCACCATTGATGAGGAATATGATCCCATCAACATCAGCTTGAAGCAGAAGCAGGCATACCACGGTCTCTATCGCGCACTCGTCCACAACATGGTGGTCGGCGTCAGCGAAGGCTACACCAAGGAAATGGAGCTCGTAGGTGTCGGTTATCGCGTGAGCAACAAGGGTAACCTCGTTGAGTTCTCACTCGGCTACACCCACAGTATCTTCATCCAGCTCCCCGCCGAAATCAAGGTGGAGACCAAGGCCGAGCGTAACCAGAATCCTCAGATCATCTTGAAGTCTTGTGACAAACAGCTCCTCGGACAGGTTTGTGCCAAGATCCGTTCTTTCCGTAAGCCTGAGCCTTATAAGGGTAAGGGTATCCTGTTCGTTGGCGAACAGATTCGCAGAAAGTCTGGTAAGTCAGCAGGTGCTAAGTAATCAGTAACTTTTAAAAACGCGTAATCATGACAACGAAAATAGAAAGACGAATCAAGATTAAGTATAGAGTTCGTAACAAGATCTCCGGTACTGCCGAGCGTCCCCGCATGTCGGTGTTCCGCAGCAACAAGCAGATCTATGTACAGATTATCAACGACCTTACGGGCACCACGCTGTGCGCCGCTTCCTCCCTCGGGATGGACGCTTGCCCCAAGAAGGAACAGGCTGCAAAGGTCGGCGAACTCATCGCGAAGAAGGCTCTTGAAGCCGGTATCACTACTGTCGTTTTCGACCGTAACGGTTATCTCTACCACGGTAGAGTGAAGGAAGTTGCTGATGCAGCACGTAACGGTGGACTTAAATTCTAATCATTATGGCAATCAAGAATGTAAAGATCAATAGCGATGTTGAATTGAAGGACCGCCTCGTAGCCATCAACCGTGTTACCAAGGTAACCAAGGGTGGCCGCACCTTCACATTTGCAGCAATCGTTGTAGTCGGCGACGGCAAGGGTATCATCGGTTACGGCCTGGGTAAGGCCGGCGAGGTCACTGCCGCTATCGCTAAGGGCGTGGAAGCCGCCAAGAAGAACTTGGTGCAGGTTCCCGTCATCAAGGGTACAGTTCCCCACGAGCAGGCCGCTAAGTTCGGCGGTGCCGAGGTGCTCATCATGCCGGCTTCTACCGGTACGGGTGTGGTGGCCGGCGGCGCTATGCGTGCTGTGCTCGAGAGTGTTGGTATCACTGACTGTCTGGCCAAGAGCAAGGGTTCTTCCAACCCCCACAACTTGGTGAAGGCTACCATCGCTGCGCTCGCTGAGATGCGTGACGCACGCCAGGTGGCACAGAACCGTGGCGTCAGTGTAGAGAAAGTATTCAGAGGTTAACGAAGGAGGTTCAAGACTATGGCAACTATCAAAGTAAAGCAGATCAAGAGCCGCATCGGCGCCCCCAAGAATCAGAAGCGCACGCTCGACGCTATGGGGCTGAGAAAGTTGAATCATGTCGTAGAGCTGGAGGATACGCCCTCCGTTCGCGGACAGATCCAGACCGTGCACCACTTGGTAAAGGTCCTGGACTAAGCATTCAGCTTGAAAGATTAAACTCATTACTCTAAACTATTCAAACCGACACATCATTATGAAACTGAATAATTTGACACCCGCTGCCGGCAGCACCAAGACGCGCAAGCGCATTGGTCGCGGTCCCGGTTCCGGCCTCGGTGGTACTTCCACACGTGGTCACAAGGGCGCTAAGGCACGTTCGGGTTATAAGAAGAAGATTGGCTTCGAGGGCGGTCAGATGCCGCTGCAGCGTCGTCTGCCGAAGTTCGGCTTCAAGAACATCAACCGCAAGGAGTTTGCTCCCGTGAACCTGAACATCATCCAGGCACTCGCTGAGAAGGGTCTGGAGAAGATCACCATCGCCGACATCGTGGCTGCTGGCTACGCCAAGGCTGGTGACCTCGTGAAGGTCCTCGGCAACGGCGAACTCAAGGCTAAGGTTGAGGTTGAGGCCAATGCCTTCTCCAAGTCCGCTGAGGCTGCCATCACGGCTGCCGGCGGTACCGCAACAACTCTGTAAGACTTAAAGACTCATGAAGAAGTTTTTTGCAACACTGAAGAACATCTGGATGATTGAGGACCTTCGCATGAAGATCCTCATCACCGTTGGCTTTGCCGCCATCTACCGCTTTGGTTCGTTCGTGGTGCTTCCCGGCATCAACCCCAACCAGCTGGTAGCTCTGCGCGAACAGACCAGCGAGGGCCTGATGAGCCTTCTGAATATGTTCTCGGGAGGTGCATTTTCCAATGCCTCTGTCTTCGCATTGGGTATCATGCCCTACATCACGGCATCCATCGTCATCCAGCTTCTGGCTGTCGCTGTACCTTACTTCCAGAAGATGCAGCGCGAGGGTGAGAGCGGCCGCCGTAAGATCAATCAGTACACACGTTATCTGACCATCTTCATCCTCCTGTTCCAGGCTCCCGGTTATCTGGTGAACCTCAAGAACATGTCGGGCGGTGCTCTGGCTCCCTCGATTCCTGGTGGATGGACGATGTTCATGATTTCCTCGACGATTATCTTGGCTGCCGGCAGTATGTTCATCCTGTGGTTGGGTGAGCGCATCACCGACAAGGGTATCGGCAATGGCGTGTCCATGATTATTATGTTGGGTATCATTGCACGTCTGCCCCAGGCGTTTGGTCAGGAGGCTGTCAGCCGTCTGAACAACCTCAACGGTGGCGGTCTGGTAATGTTCCTGATTGAGCTCGTTATTCTGTTCCTCGTCATCATGGCGGCTATCATGCTGACGCAGGCCACCCGCAAGGTGCCCGTGCAGTATGCCAAGCGCGTTGTCGGCGGTCAGCAGATTGGCGGTGCCCGTCAGTACCTCCCCTTGAAGCTCTTCGCTGCCAACGTGATGCCTATCATCTTCGCGCAGGCTATCATGTTCCTGCCTATCACGTTGCTGCAGGCATTCAGCGACGGTCAGAACCCCTCTGCCGTCCTGATGGCACTCTCCGATCACCGCAGTTGGGCTTACAACATCGTGTTTGCTCTGCTCATCATCACCTTCACCTATCTCTACACCGCCATCACCATGAACCCCGTTCAGATGGCTGAGGATATCAAGCGCAACAATGGCTTCATCCCCGGCGTGCGTCCTGGTAAGGATACGGCAGACTACATCGATGATGTCATGTCCCACATCATGTTGCCTGGTTCCTTATTCTTGGCTTTCATTGCTTGTATGCCTGCTTTCGCCGGCCTGCTCAATGTACAGCCTGAATTTGCCCAGTTCTTCGGCGGCACATCATTGCTCATCCTCGTAGGTGTTGTCCTCGACACCCTGCAGCAGGTTGAGAGCCATCTGCTCATGCGCCACTACGACGGCCTCCTCGAGTCCGGTCGCATCCGTGGTCGCGGCGGTGTCAGTGCATACTAAGCGTTCAGAGTATAGATGATATATCTGAAGACAGAGGACGAGATAGAGCTGATGCGGGCCGCCAATCAGCTGGTGGCACAGACGCTGGCAGAGGTCGGAAAGGCTATCAAGCCCGGTGTCACTACCGCACAGCTCAATCATCTCGCCGATGAATTCATCCGAGACCACGGTGCAGTGCCCACCTTCAAAGGCTTCCCCAATCCATATGGCGGACCTTTCCCCGGTAGCATCTGCACATCGGTCAACGAAGTGGTCGTTCACGGCGTGCCCTCAGAGAAAACCATCTTGCGTGATGGCGACATTATCTCTGTTGATTGCGGCACACTCCTTAATGGCTATAATGGAGACTCCTGCTACACCTTCATGGTGGGCGAGGTGGCGGAAGATGTCAAGCGACTGCTCCGCACTACCAAAGAGTCACTCTACAAAGGCATTGAGGCCGCCGTGGCCGGTCTCCGCATTGGAGACATCAGCTACGCGGTGCAGACACACTGCGAAGCACAAGGCTACGGTGTCGTGCGCGAATTTGTGGGACACGGTATTGGCCGTGAGATGCATGAAGACCCTCAAGTGCCCAACTACGGCCGCAGAGGCCAGGGCAAGCAAATCAAGAATGGTTTGTGCATCGCCATCGAGCCGATGATCACCATGGGGACCTATGAGGTCTATATGGATCCGGACAAGTGGACCATTCGCACCCGCGACGGCAAGCCGGCAGCTCATTTCGAGCACACCATTGCCATCCATCATGGCAAGGCCGACATCCTCTCCTCGTTCGAGGATATCGAAAAGATGGAAGCCGCATTGGCGTAAGTCATCAACCCTGTAACTCAGAAACAACAAATCATCAACTCATCAACTCAAGAAATCTGAAACTCTAAGAACATAGTATGGCAAAACAATCCGCTATCGAGCAAGACGGTCAAATCATTGAGGCGCTCTCCAATGCCATGTTCCGCGTGGAGCTGGAGAACGGCCATCAGATTACCGCGCACATCTCCGGCAAGATGCGTATGCACTACATCAAAATTCTGCCGGGTGATAAGGTGAAAGTAGAGATGAGTCCCTACGACCTCACCAAAGGGCGTATCGTATTCCGATTCAAGTAAAAAAGTCAACAATATGAAAACAAGAGCATCTTTGAAGAAGCGTACCCCCGACTGCAAAATCGTTCGTCGCAAGGGACGTTTGTATGTGATCAACAAGAAGAACCCTAAGTTCAAGACACGTCAGGGTTAACGTAATTAGTAAATCGTCAAATTGTAAAATCAAGATATGGCAATAAGAATTGTTGGTGTCGATTTGCCTCAGAACAAGAGAGGCGAAATCGCTTTGACCTATGTCTTCGGCATCGGTCGCAGTAGCTCAGCAAAGATTCTGGAGAAAGCCGGTGTCGATAAGGACATCAAGGTGAAGGACTGGACCGACGACCAGGCTGCCAAGATCCGTGAGGTCATTGCTGCAGATTACAAGGTGGAGGGTGATCTCCGCTCCGAAATCGCTATGAACATCAAGCGCCTGATGGATATCGGTTGCTATCGTGGTGTTCGTCATCGTAATGGTCTGCCCGTGCGCGGCCAGAGCACTAAGAACAATGCTCGCACACGTAAGGGTAAGAAGAAGACCGTTGCAAACAAGAAGAAGGCCACGAAGTAATGGTAAATAGATAATCGAAAATTAAGAAATATGGCAAAGAAAACAGTTGCAGCTAAGAAAAGAAACGTGAAGGTTGACGCGCTGGGCCAGCTCCATGTGCACAGCTCCTTCAACAATGTCATCGTTTCGCTTGCCAATAGCGAGGGTCAGGTGATTTCCTGGTCTAGCGCAGGCAAGATGGGTTTCCGTGGTTCTAAGAAGAACACTCCCTATGCCGCTCAGATGGCCGCTCAGGATTGTGCCAAGGTCGCTTATGATCTCGGTCTGCGCAAGGTGAAAGCTTACGTGAAGGGTCCTGGAAACGGCCGTGAGTCCGCAATCCGTACCATCCATGGTGCAGGCATTGAAGTCGTTGAAATCGTTGACGTTACTCCGCTGCCCCACAACGGATGCCGTCCTCCGAAGCGCCGTCGCGTATAATCGCTAAAATCGTAATTTGTAAATCGTCAAATCGTAAATAAATATGGCTAGATATACAGGCCCCAAATCTAAGATCGCTCGCCGCTTTGGTGAAGCTATCTTCGGTCCCGACAAGGTTCTGTCCAAGCGCAACTTCCCTCCCGGACAGCATGGCAACAACCGTCGTCGCAAGACCTCTGAGTATGGAATCATGCTTGCTGAGAAGCAGAAGGCGAAGTACACCTACGGCGTCCTTGAGAAGCAGTTCCGCAATATGTTTGAGAAGGCTGCCCGCACCAATGGTATCACGGGTGAGATCCTGCTCCAGAACCTCGAGTGCCGTCTGGACAATGTCGTCTTCCGTCTCGGTATCGCCCCCACACGTGCCGCTGCTCGTCAGCTGGTCAGTCACCGTCACATCGTTGTCGATGGCAAAGTGGTGAACATTCCTTCCTATGCTGTGAAGCCCGGTCAGATTGTCGCTGTCCGCGAAAAGGCTAAGTCCCTCGAGGTCATCGCTGCTGCACTCGCTGGCTTCAACCACAGCAAGTACCCCTGGATCGAATGGGACGAGACTCAGAAGGCTGGTAAGCTCCTGCACAAGCCCGAGCGCGCTGACATTCCTGAGAATATTAAGGAACAACTGATCGTTGAATTGTACTCTAAATAAAAACTAATCATGGCGATATTAGCATTTCAAAAGCCTGACAAGGTGTTAATGGTGGAGGCCGACGACAAATACGGCAAGTTCGAATTTCGTCCGTTGGAGCCCGGCTTCGGTATTACCGTAGGTAATGCTCTTCGCCGCATTCTGCTTTCTTCACTGGAGGGCTATGCCATCAATACCGTGCGTATTGAAGGCGTAGAACACGAATTTGCATCGGTACCCGGTGTAAAGGAAGATGTTACCAACATTATCCTCAACTTGAAGCAAGTGCGCTTCAAACAGGTGGTGGAAGAATTCGAGAACGAGAAAGTGACAGTCAACGTCGAGAATACTACTGAGTTCAAGGCTGGTGACTTTAACAAGTATCTGACTGGATTTGAAGTGTTAAACCCTGAATTAGTTATTTGCCATTTAGATGCCAAAGCAACGATGCAGATGGAGATCAGCATTAACAAGGGCCGTGGCTACGTGCCCAGCGAGGAGAACCGCGAGTTCTGCACCGATGTTAATGTCCTCCCCATCGATTCAATTTACACTCCTATCCGCAACGTCAAGTACGCCGTAGAGAACTTCCGCGTGGAGCAGAAGACCGACTACGAGAAACTCGTGCTTGAAATCACCACCGATGGTTCCATCCACCCGAAGAATGCGTTGAAGGAGGCTGCCAAGATTCTCATCTATCACTTCATGCTCTTCTCCGATGAGAAGATCACGCTTGAAAACTCCGATGTTGATGGCAACGAAGAGTTTGATGAGGAAGTTCTCCACATGCGCCAGCTGCTCAAGACGAAGCTCGTTGATATGGATCTCTCCGTGCGCGCGCTTAACTGCTTGAAGGCTGCTGATGTAGAGACGCTCGGCGACCTGGTTCAGTTCAACAAGACTGACCTCCTCAAGTTCCGCAACTTCGGTAAGAAATCGCTCACTGAGCTTGATGATTTGCTCGAGAGTCTGAATCTGTCGTTTGGAACCGATATTTCAAAGTATAAATTAGACAAAGATTAAACAATGAGACACGGTAAGAAATTTAACCATCTGGGCCGTACTGCATCCCACAGAGACGCTATGCTCTCCAATATGGCTACCTCTCTGATCATGCACAAAAGAATCACTACGACCCTCGCCAAGGCTAAGGAACTGAAGAAGTTCATCGAGCCCCTGCTGACAAAGTCCAAGCAGGATACTACCAACGCACGTCGCGTGGTGTTCAGTCACTTGCAGAACAAGTATGCTGTCACAGAGCTGTTCCAGGTTGTCAGCCCGAAGATCGCTGACCGTCCCGGCGGCTACACACGCATCATCAAGACTGGTTTCCGTCAGGGTGACCAGGCTGCAATGTGCTTCATAGAGCTCGTTGACTTCGACGAGAACATGGCCAAGGTTCAGAAGAAGGCTACCCGTACACGCCGTAGCCGCAAGTCTGCAGCCGCCGTTGAGGCTCCCGCAGCAGAAGCTCCTGCAGCTGTTGAAGCTGCACCCGCTGAACAAGCAGCTGAATAATTCTATTCGACCATATCAAAAAAGAAAGGCGACTCGCGAGAGCCGCCTTTTCTTTAAGTATTTTCAAGGAGTATCGTCTTTGGCTGTAAGAGCACGTTCTTACGCGTTGAAAACCGGTTTTCAACGCATAGGACCGCAGTATTTACTTATTACGTTTCTTGTCAGTTTCGCTGTCGGTATAGCCGTAACCATACCCGTATCCATAACCATAGCCATACCCATAGCGGCCATAGCCATAACCGTAGCGCTTCTGCTCCATCTTAGAGTCATTGAGGATGATGCAGAGGTTATTGAATTTATGCTCGGTGTAGAGGCGCTGTAGTTCGGGTAAGTAGCGACGGTCAATTTTGCCTTCGCGGATAACATAGAGCGTGACCTCTGCTACACGGTTGACGATGCCGGCATCGGCTACCACCTGTGCAGGCACGTTGTCAATTACGATATAATCATAGTACTTCTTGAGCTCTTCAATGAGCTGTTCCAGGCGGTTGCTCATAAGCAGCTCTGAAGGATTCGGAGGTGTGATACCAGCAGGGAGCATATGGACATTGTACTCAGGACTCTCATTGATAATGAGGCTGCGGACATCGTCCGTAGCACCGCTCAGATAAGAGGTGAGGCCTTCGCGGTGTGTAGAACCGGACAGCTTACTTTGTGTGCGCTTGCGAATATCAGTGTCTACAAGCACGACCTTTTTACCTGTCATGCCCAACGTGACGGCGAAGTTACGTGAGATAAAAGTCTTACCTTCGCCGGGAATTGTGGAAGTAAACATGATAACACGTGCATCCTTTTTCACGAAGCCAAGGCTGAAGCGAAGCATGCGGAAGGCCTCGTTGAGGGTATCAGACTTCTGTTCGCCTACGAGAATCTCAGCATCACTGATACCTTCCTTGCGGTGTGGAATCTCACCCAATACAGGAATTGTGGTGTATTTTTCGATGTCTTTGCGGCCGCGAACGCTCATGTTGAGTAGGTTGCGGATATAGAAGTAGGCAAAGGGCAATGCAATACCAATAATCAATGAAACTAATAGAATCATTTTACGTTTAGGCGAGATGGGGGAGTTAGAGCCGAAGGGCTGTTCCACGATGCGAATGTTAGCCTCTGTAATAGCTAGCTGAAGAGCAGTCTCCTCGCGTTTGTTGAGCAGATATGTGTAGAGGGTCTCCTTGATAGCCTGCTGTCGTGTTATGTCCATCGCCTGCTTCTCTTTGGCGGGTACGGCAGTGATGCGTCCGTTGATACGGTTCTCCTCTTGCTGGGCACGGCGCAGTTGCACACGCAGAGAGCTTAGGTAAGCTTCTGTGGAGGCAATGATGGTTTGGCGCATCTGATGCAGATTCTGGTTGACCTGTGCGAACTTGGGGCTCGACTCGCTGGTGTTGTCGGCCAGACGGTTGCGCTCCAGCATTAGCTCATTATATTTTATAATTTGTTGTTGGATAGCTGCATCGGTGAGGCCACCGAGGGTGGGAATGAGTTCGTTGCCCTTAGCCTTATCGCGAAGTTCCTCGAGCAGATACTGTACTACACCCACCTGTGATTCCAGTTGTATGCTGCGTTGTAGTGCTTGGTTGCTTTGCTGCAGGAAGACATTTGCATCGCCCTGCACATCAATAAGGTTGTTATTCTGCTTGAACTGAGCCATTCGACTTTCTACGTCATTGAGCTCTTTGCTGATGAGATCAATGCGGTCGTTGATGAATTTGGCTGTGCTTTCGGCAACGATATTCTTATCCTGAATGATGCTATTTTTGTATGCTTCAAGCACAGCATTAAGGATATCCTCCGCGCGCCGTACATTGCTATCGGTGTACGTGATTTTCACGAGGGTACTCATCTTGCTCATGGGCTCTGCTGAGATTGCACCTCCATAGGCGTAAGCTGCTCCTTCAATGGTCATGCGCGTCAGCACAATTTTCTTGCCGTCGAACTGACTGATGTAGTTCGGGTCGGACAGCAGCGTCACCTTGCCGCAGTAAGGAATCTCGACAGGCTGCCCGAATGCTACGGTTTTATCAAAGTCAATCTCTTCCCCTTGTGAGGCAGAATGGTGGATTTCGAAGATGCGTGCCTTATCGCCTAGGACCTCCACAGTGAAAGAGAATGGTGTTGAGGTCTCCAGAGAATCGAATTCAGCGATGAAAGGTTTCACATCGTAAAGGCGATGTGTTTGCAGATGGCTCTTGTAGCTGTAGTTGATGTCGAGTTTGAGATTACGTGCAACTTCCTTCATGATCATATGACTCTGAAGGATATACACCTCGTTCTCGACGCTCGTTCCCATCATGACACCGTTGAGCTGCATGAGTGCATCGGTGCCACCGCTGCGGCGGCTGCCGCCGAAATTGTTGCTGTCATCCTTCACCAGCATTACAGCCTGCCGCTGGAAGATGTTTGACTTTGTTGCCAGATATAGGCGTCCGAGAGCCAAGCATATGATGACGGAAACGATGAACCATTTCCAGTTATAAACAAAGATATCAAGGATATCGCGCAGGGACAGCATCTCTTCGCTTTCCTGCTGTTGTTCTGTATGAATCGTTGTGTCCATATTCGTTCTTGATGTTCAGTGTGAGAGTAAGAAAGGAGGTTATAGACGTGTCAGGGTGATGACCAGAGTGGTGAGGCTGATTACCATTCCAAGCAGTGTTGAACCTACGCCGAGCAGGGTGTATGCAGTACTACCCTTGACACGTACGGACTTGTTGGGTGAGACATATATGACGTCGTTTTGCTGGAGGTAATATGCTGGCGAGTTGAAGACGCTAGCTTGGTCGCGCAAATCGACTTCAAATGCCTGACGCTTGCCGCCTTCTTCGCGCACGATGAGCACGGGAGCCCGCTTACCAGAGCTATTCAGGTCACCGGCACGGCCGATAGCTTCAAGCAGTGTCAGACGCTCGCCTGTGAAGGTCTGTACTCCTGGATTCTTGACGTCACCTAAAACCGTCACCTTGAAGCTCATAATCTTTGTGGTGACGATAGCATCCTTAATACTAGCAGCATGTGCATCGGTACCGTTGCGCAGCATATCCTGAATCATGAGGCTCACCTCGCGTGTGGTCTTACCCTTAACGTTAATCTGTCCGAAGATGGGAAATGAGATTTCGCCATCACGATTGACGGTGAAGTAAGATACACCAGATTGGGTATTTGCCGTCGTAGAGGAGTAACCTCCGCTGCGGTCTCCGCCACCACTACCGATGAGAGTGTTGTTGTTGAAAGGACCAATCAACTCTTGGTCTTTCGAGGCCACGGAGATGGCCAATTGATCATCAGGCTGAATCTTCAGCTCAAAGGCTTGTGCAATTTCCTGTGGCACGACATAAACTGTGTCAGCCCCTTGGAGGTAAATGATGTGCTTGTCCGAAATGCAACCCGTGAAGACGAGCGTTGCCATCAGCGTGGCGAGCACAAAAGTCATGGATTTCTTCATCATTTGATAATTATTTATATAAATTTATGTCATATTGAGCGTGCAAAGATACGCAAAATAGTTGAATGGGATGCATAAAAAGGAAAATTTTGTTTGCAGTTCGGCTCAAAATGTCTAACTTGCGCCCCGTAAACCAAATAAAAGGCGTATTGTGAGACATTTTTTTATTATTATAGGACTGCTTATGGCGGGTGTTTCTATATGCGAGGCACAAGCGTTGCCGACACAGAAAGGAAATGCCTCGTACTATCATGATCGCTTTCATGGACGCCTGATGGCAAATGGCAAACCATACCATCGCGACAGCATGACCTGCGCCCATTTGCGCTATCCTTTAGGTACTTGGTTGCATGTCCGCAACCTCTCTAATGGCAAAGAGGTCAATGTACAGGTCACCGATCGCGGTCCTTACTCGCGCAAGTTTGTCATCGACCTGTCTCGAGCTGCGGCGCGTGAGTTAGGAATCATACAGTTCGGCTTTCGTCCAGTAGAAATCACGCCGTTCAATCCCGTACGTGTACCTTATTTGATAGAACCGTCACCCGAGCGTCCTGAATTGGATCTTGGCTTCAGCGATGACGAGGATGCCTTGAAGCCCTACTGGTTGGATGACTCTTTGCGCGTGACGCTGCAACGCGACACTACACTTCTGCATCGCGTTAAGAATATGAGCAAATAAGAAAGCCCCGCCAATTGGCGGGGCTTCCTCGTTTATCTCACTTGTCTTACTTCACAATCACCTTGCGGCTCTTACCACCCTGTACGATGATGTAGAGACCACGCTGGGCTTTCTGCACGCGAGCACCTGAGAGCGTGTAGATGCCGTCGATAGCGGCTGCACGCTGCTCTGCAGGCGTCTCGTTGATGCCCGTGATAGGACCGTCCCAACCAGTGTTGTCGCCCTTCTCAAGAAGTGTCAGGCTGAAGTCGGTAGCTGAATACCAGGATGCAGTGCAAGCTTTGCCGGTACGCAGCTCGTTGTTGGTGAAGCCGATGACGAGCAGGTGGTTCTCAACAACAGCAGTCTTGGTTACCCACTTCCAGCCGCGGCCTTTACCTCCATTAGCGTTCCAGATGTTGCGCTCCAATTCGGTGAGGCTGCTGAAGCCTTCGTCGGCTTGTTTCTTGTCAATGGCGCTCCAGATAGGACCGTGAGTGTCGCTGGCAATCAGTGTAACGGGCTGTTCCTCCTCATCAACACCTTCGTAGTAGTCAAGCGGAACCTCCACATAGGTGGTGTCAGCCTTAGCCTCGCCGCCATTGGCAGTGAAGAGGAAGATACCCTCTGACGGAGCACGCATGGCTGCCTTCAGTTCATAGGTGCCGTTGGGAATATTCTGGATGACCTGTTCCATGGTGAAGACTACGTTTCCGCTAGCCTTCCAGGAGTCGAAGTACTTGTGTGCGCTGTCATCCATATACTGTCCTTCCTTGATAGGACCGTCGCCCTTGTCGATGACAGTCCAGCCGTCAGCGGCAGCGGAGTCAGCGTTCTTAATGTAGCTGGTGAAGTCGGTGGCATCCTGGTGCTTCTCATACTCGTCTTGAGCCTTGACCACTTCGATGACGTTATTGAGGTCGGCGACGAACTTATTCACGGCCTCGGGTGTCAGCAGCGGCTCTACCAACAGGGCGGCTTTCTGCTCAGCCATGATGTTGGTGAGAGCAGTCTGACCCTGCGCAGAGGTGATTTCAACTAGCACCTTCGATGCATCGCAGTAAGCAGCGGAGTAGGTGTTGGTGTAGCCCTTCATCACATTCAGAACGCTATCGGCCTTGCTGTAGGTAGCTTCCTGGCTTGCGATCCATGCAACGGTATTGTCGTAAGCGTGCTTCACGATGTCATAGGCGGGGCCATATTTCTCGCCCTCGTCGTTGGCCAAAGAGTCGCGTACCGTGGGAATGGTCTTACCCGGCTCCATAATCTCGGCATACTTGGCCTCGGACTTCTCAGCCAGTGCAATACCACCGTTAAGGGCGTTAAGGTCCTGCTCGCTGTTGAATTTGGCGATGGAATCTGCCACGCTGGCTTTGTCGGCAGCAAAATGCATCGTTGCGTTCAACTCGTTTGCTTTAGCTAGGCGTGCAGCCGTGGCAGCTGCAACTTCCTCGGCTGTAGCCGCGCCATGATAGCGAAGGATGAAGTTGGTCATCCAGAAGCTACCACGACGATGACCAGAACTTCCATCGGGCTCTTCATCATACTCGCCTGTCTCAAGGTTGTAGTGGCCTTGGGTAGAACGTGCACCAATAGTGAGTTTGCCGTCTGTAACAATGATTGTTCCAGCTGTTGTCACGGTTTCCCAAGGAACTCCCTCAGGCATAGTACCGCTCTGCCAACTCTCGTAGGCAGCAGCGTCAGTCATGTAACCTTTTGTCTCCTGTAAAGTGGAGATGGCATAGATATGTTGGTCACTGCGGGCGTAGGCATTGGTGACCAAGTCGGCCTCCAAACTATAGACACCATTAGGGATATCAGTCAGTTCTTGATGGACATCGAGGTAACCTGTGAAGTTGGTGTTCCAAAGTTGGAAGGCGGTGCGGTCGTAGGCCCAGTAAAGCTTATGCTGGTCACCGCTTTGAGAACCTACTGTCCATCCATTGCTGTCGAGATCTTCAGAGCTGAGCCCAGCTTCAGGGACTACATCACGATTGGCAGGCTCCTTATAAGGCTTACAGAACCAGGGGCTTTTAACGAGGTAGCTGTAAATGGCGGGTGTCTCACGAGTAGCTTCCTGTGTGTGCCAAAAGTCAACAAGTTTTTTCTCTAATTCGTCAGCTAGAGTGAGTAGCTCTTGAGCAGTAACACTTGACATATCCAGACCTCCGATGTAGGAGTTCAGTGCATTATAACCAGGGATCTCACCATAATAGGGAAGAATTTTTTCATCAATGTATTGATAGATGGCCGTAGCCTTGCTGCCAGCAGCAATCAATGCTCTTACCTTTTCTTTCATGTCTCTCAACTGTGCGCAGATGGCGTTCAACTCATCTATATTGCCAGTAGTGGATATAATATCATCCATGTCAGCTTGCAATTCAGCAACCTCATCATAGATGTCATCATTAGCCTGGGAAAGGTAGAGGTATCCGGCCAAGCTGTCTTGTGCCAAAGCAATGGCATCGTCAGCATATTCATTCGCATCGCCCTGCAGGATTTCCAACTCATCGGCCTCGCCAATTTTATAAAGTTTTATACCGTCGATAATAATCCAGGGGTTGTTACCACTGCCACAGTCTTGCCCGTTCGCGGCTTGATAGCCAAACTGCATGGTCATCTTACCTACAGCCGTGAATTCTATTTCATGCTTTGTCCACTCCTTGTCTTTGAATCCCTGTTCATCAGGCACGGTGAAGGTGCGGTAAGAAATTTGCGTAAGATTCTTAGCATCCTTTGATGTGTTAGGATTAGCATCAACGGCCCAATATTCCAGGCGATATACGGCAGTGGGCAGATTCACCTCCTGCTTAAATGCCGCCTGATTTCCCCATCCTGCGCGGATGTAGAGGGCACCTACATTGTCCGTACCACTGATTTCCTCAGGGCGCGCCGGCATGGTGAGATAGGTTGTTCCATCGTCAGCAATAGGCACTGATTTATCGGCCAAGTCATAAGGCACAGAACCAAAATAGGTCCATTCACATTTGGGGAACTCCAACGTAGTCACCAATGTCCAGCCATCGATGCGTGCGAGGAAACCATTCACGGCATCCATTTTACGGCCGTCGGGACGTTTTTGGCTGCTTGTTTCCTTAGGACGAGCATATACGGTGTTGTCCGCCGCAATGTAGGCCCAGCTACGATCACTTAATGATGTGTTAGTGGTGACTGCCTCTTTCATCGTACCATCAGGTTGGAATGTCAGGTCTTCATCGAATCCTGCATTCTTGATGAGGTGTGTCATGTCCACTTCCTGTGCCATAACAGGTAGTGCGAAGAAGCCTCCCACCAGCATAAGTGTAAATAATTTCTTCATACTTGGATAGATTTAGTTAGAAAATTGTGAAGTCTTTTTCATATTTCGGTGCAAAGATAGTAAAGAAATAATTATATGGGTGGAAAAAGAATGTTAAAAAATAGCGGAATCCTGTAATTTCTTCATTCATCCCCTTTCCACACCTGAATTATGAAGTCAGGTGTGGAAAAAAAGTGCTATTTTTAACGTAATCACGCAGGCCAGGTCTGATACACCATATAACAACCGTTGGTATATAGGGTAAAAGAGTCTGCAAGTGCTTCATTGAGGGTGCCCTGCCACCATTGCTCGTAGGCATAGGAGTTCCACCGCAGGCCATCTGACTGGATGGATGAACAGCCGAAGTTAAAGATGCTCACCTGCTGGCCAGCAAAGGACTTGAAGGTATGGTCGCCTTTCATGGGTGTGAAGAAACCGTAATCAGTGAACATGACGGGTAGAATACCGAACTCCCTGAAATAGCGCATGATGAGCGAGATATTGCCCAGTGTGTGGTCCTCGCGCTTGCCTGTGGCACCCAGATAGGCAATGCGGCGCCACCCACGCTGCAGACAGTAGCGCGTGGCTTTCGTCAGGTCGTTATCCTCCTGTTCCTCAACCTGTATAAGACGTTCGTGGTACTCGTCGGGCACGCTGTCCCCGTCGCCAACAACAGCATCAGCCTGTGGCACGTGGCGAATAGCCCCGTCGCAGGCAACGATGTGTTTGGCATTGTGTAGCACCTCTAAGGGGATGCTGTGGGTGGGAAACTCGCCGTTGGCCACAATGATGGTATCAAAAAGTATTGTCATAACACATGTTGTTTAAGGTGTTCGTTGATCGCTCTTGACCCTCTTAGCTTCTCGCTTCCATTTGAAATAGCCTGCAATGGCAATGATGTTGTATAGGCCATAAAGGAAGATGTAATAGGGCATATCAGTCTGTAGATAGATCACACAACTGACGGTGTTGGCAATCATCCAAAAGCACCACTGCTCAACGAACTTACGTGTCAGCGCCCACAAACCCACGATGGAGAAGGCGTTGGAAAGCGATTCCAGAAGGGGTGTCGGCGAATCAGTGTACGTCGTTAGAATATAATAGGTGATGCCCCAGAGTGCAAGGGTGACGGCAGCTGTAGCGCTGTAGAACCGTCGTGGCATATAGATGATGGGGAGTGGCTGTTGGCTCTTGCGTGTCTTCCTGAACATCCATACGGCTAAGCCATAGACAGCAGCCAAGGTGTAGTAGCATGTCAGGGCGGCAAAGGCATAGAGTCCGTGGTCCCAATACAGATAAACCTGCATGGCCGGCATGACGATGCCGACAGTCCACAGCCAGATGCTGGCCCGATACTCGAGCCAGATGTAGAGCAGGCCGAGCACCGTCGTTACGATTTCTAACCAATGGGCTGTCAAGAATTCCATGTCATTATCTTTTTCACGTTTTCATGATTCGTGTTCAGAACGTCACGGACAGGTGTCCCATCACGTTGAAGGGTGCCGATGGCGCGAAGCCGGCAGCTCCGCTGTCGCGGAAGCCCCACTCATTGACGGCTTTGATGGTACCATTGTCGTTGACCAGCTGTGGCGCCGCCCAGCCGTTGTTGTCGTATTTGGCAGAGAAGATATTGTAGAGCGTCACGCCCAGCGTGATGTCCTTCATGTGGGCCTTTGGCAGCGAGAAGCTGTAGCTGAGATCCACGTTGGTATGAAAATGTTTCTTCAGCAGTAGCGTCTCGTGTGTCGTCTTACCATTCTTATCCGCACACTCCATCTCTTTGAAGCCCGTGTTTGTCAGGTATTGGTCACCGACATACTGACTCTGCACCGATGCTTTCAAACCTTTATAGCTGAAAGTGAAGATATTGTTAAAGATAAGGTCGGGCGAGAAGGCCAGCGGCTGTTCCCCCAGATTCACATTGGTGCCATCGGTCAGCGTCACCACCATATCCTTTACGCGGTTGCGTGACCATGTGACGTTGGCATCCCAGCGGAACCAGTCAACAGGCATCCAGGCGGCCTCCACTTCAATACCCAGGCGGTAACTCTTATGGAGGTTTTTGGTCAGTGCCTCGCCGATGGCATTCAGTTCGCCCGTGAGCACTAACTGATCCTTATAGTCCATCCAATAAATGTTGGCGCCAGCCGTGAACTTTTCGCTCTGGAACTTGTAGCCTGCTTCCAGGTCGTTCAGCCGCTCGGGGCGTGCCTTTGTATCTTCACGGTCAGGATTGGCAATCTGTTGCATGAAGTTATTACGCACGGGTTCTTTATGCCCTATGCCATACGAGGCATACACCTTGTGATGGTCGTTGATGTCGTAGTTGAGACCAACCTTGGGATTGAAGAAGTTGTAGTGATTGTCAATGACATAGCGCTTGTCTATGTTGACGCCGTAGGCCACCGTGGGGTCTTGCAGCTTGTAGTCGATGTGGCGGTATTGCAAATCAACGTAAGCGTTTAATCCCTTGACGATATCATACGTGGCTTTGCCATAGATGTTAAAGTCAGTCTTGAGGGAATGGTTGCGGTAGTACTCGAAGTCGGGTGTCAGTGCTGCCGGCTCAGGAACGCTGGTCACAACCCCAGGTTTTGCCCAGACGATGTGTCCGAACTGGTCGCCGGAATAACGGTGCCATCCGCCGCCCACAATGACTTCCAGGTTCTTGCGGTTGTTATAGCTCATCGAGGCTACGATGCCGTAGAAGTCGTTGTCCATCTTCTGCTGGTCCACCAAATCCTCGATGACAGTATTATCCGTGCTCAGACCGAAGGTCGCCCATGAGGTGCCGTACAGCATCTGCGTGGCGGCACTTTGGAACTGCTGGTAATAACCGTTCCCTTTTGTGTAGTGCAGCCCCACATTCGTGCTGAACATATTGCCGATTTGCTGGTTCCAGATGAGTTGGTAGTTCTGTTGATGGTAGTTGTCTGTCTGGTCGTCGTAGTAACTGTTAGGGTTGCCGTCGGCATCATAGCCCATCACACCGCAGGAGTTATATCTGCGGCCGTAGAGGCTTTGCTCGTATTTTGATGTATAGTTCCAGGCGTGGTAGGTCTCTTCAATTCCATTCCATGTGATGAACTTCACCACGGTGTTGTCGCCGAACCAGCCGCCCTGTAGGAAATAGGAGTGTAGCTTCGTGGAGGCGCGGTACAGGTAGCCCTTCGACCCGATGTCTGATAGTCGGCCTTGAATGCCCCAGTGCTCACCCAGCATACCAGTGCTGAAGCGCAGTGTCTCCTTATGACTGGCGTAAGAGCCGGCACTCACGTCAATCCCCACATAGGGCTTCATGCCGATGCTTTCTGTTTGCATGTTCAGCGTGGCGCCAAAGGCTCCTGCACCGTTGGTACTCGTGCCCACACCGCGCTGGATCTGCATTGACTGCACACTTGATGCGAAGTCGCCCATGTTCACCCAGAACACGGTGGCGCTCTCGGCATCGTTCAATGGGATGCCGTTGGCGGTGATATTGACGCGTGAGGGATCGGTACCGCGTACGCGCAGGCTGGTGTAGCCGATACCATTGCCGGCATCCGACGTTATCGTGATGCTGGGCGTCAGCGATAACAGATAGGGCACGTCCTGTCCGTAGTTAACTGCCTTCAGCTGCTCCTTCGTCATGTTGGTGTAGGCTATAGGTGTCTTCTTAGTGGCGCGCACACTCGTCACCACCAATTCCTGCATGTGCTCCAACTGCTCCAGCTGTAGCGAATCGGCTGCACTGAGTCCCTGTGCTGAAGCACTCACGCTTCCCAACAGCCCCAGGAGTGCCGTCAGTCCCATGAGACTCAAAAACCTTTTTGTTCCTTCTTTCGTTGTCATGATTCCTTTATTATTAGTTTTTAACAATAAAGGGGTGCAGGAAGAGCCTGCTCAGAAGATTCCACTTATCATCCCTACGTCGGTATTGTCCGCATCAGGTGAGAGGGTTTGATCTCAGCCCGCCACATGACGGGCACCCCTTGATAATTCGGGTGCAAAGGTAGTAAAAAGTTGAGAGTCGAGAGTTGAAAGTTGAAAGTTTTTGTGCTATCAAGTATGTTTTTTCCCTTTCCTTTATTCCTTTTCTGCGAAAAGCGCTATCTTTGTCGCCGAAAAGAGGTGCAAAAGCCTCTCTGCTCTCAACTTTCAACTCTCAACGAACATAATGGGTGTAAGATTCAACAAACGTATCACACTTCTTCCCTGGCTGAAGGCCAATGTAGGCAAGAGCGGTGTCAGTCTCACCATAGGCCCGAAGGGCAAGACCCTCAATATCGGCAGCACGGGTGTGAATGTTAATGTCAGCCTCGGCAAAGGCGTGGGCTATAGCAAACGTCTCATCACTTGGAAGAAATTCAACCTCCTCAGTTGGCTTGGCATCGGCGGTGCTGCCGCTGCCACCAAGGCGACAAAGGGCAAGGGTGCCAAGCGTGGCAAGAAAGGAACAACCGCAGCCACCGAGCTCTCCCTTGATGAAGCTTTGGAAGAGGCCGATGCCGCGAACAACGGCACTGCCACAGCCGGGGAGAATGCTGCTGCAGACACGCCGCAGGAGCAGGCGGGCTGCTCATGGGGCTGTGCCATCATCGGTTGCCTGGGCTTTCTTATCCTCCTGGCCGTCGTTATCTTCCTCCTCTACTACCTTATTCACACCGGAGCCATAGACTTCAGCAAGATTTAGAGGTTCTCCAGTATACGCTTGAGAACGACTTGGGCTGAGATCTCGCGGTTGGCGGCTTCGGGGATGACGAGGCTGCGTGGGGATTCGATGACGTCGTCGGTGACAATCATGTTTCGGCGTACAGGCAGGCAGTGCAGGAAAGCGGCATCGTTGGTGACAGCCATCTGACGCTTGCTGACACACCAGTCCATCATCGTGTGGTAATCGTGCAGAACCTTGCCATAGTCCTCGGGACGTGTGACACCCGGGCAACTCCAGTTCTTGGCATAGACGAAGTCTGCACCTTCAAAAGCTTTCATCTGGTCGTACTCTACGCGGGCACCCTTCACGAACTGCGGGTCGAGCTCGTAGCCCTCGGGATGGGTGATGACGAAATCGATGGCTGGCCCCTCTCCCCGCTCCCCCCGTTGGGGGGAGAGCTGCTTTGCTGCTGCCAGCATCCACTCAGCGAAACTGTTAGGAACAGCCTGTGGCAGGGCTTTGGGATGAGGAGCCCATGTCATGACAACCTTAATCAGACCCTCTCCCCGCTCACCCGTGAGGGGGAGAGCCTCGCTTCGCTCGTTTGCTGCGTGTAGCCACTCCCCTCCCTTACGGGAGGGGTTGGGGGTGGGTCTGTTCTCTGCTATGGTTATCAAGTCGGCGAACGCCTGCAGCGGATGCACCGTAGCACTCTCCATGAAGAAGACGGGGCGGCCAGAATACTCGATGAATTGGCGTAAAATCTTTTCTTCGTAGTCGTCAGCACGGCTCTCGAAGCGGGCGAAGCTGCGGACGCCGATGACGTCGCAGTAGCTGGCCATCACGGGGATGGCTTCCAGCAGGTGTTCGCTCTTGTCGCCGTCCATGATGACGCCGCGTTCCGTCTCCAGTTTCCAGGCACCTTGGTTCACATCGAGCACGATGACATTCATGCCCAGGTTCATGGCAGCCTTTTGCGTGGAGAGACGCGTGCGGAGGGAGTTGTTGAAGAAGATGAGCAGCGCGGTCTTGTTGCGGCCAAGGTGCTGCCATTGGTAGCGGTCGCGCTTTACTTCCTGCGCTTCCGCAAGGGCGACGCTGAGGTCACCAATGTCTGTAACGTGTTGAAATATTCTCATTCGATTTTTTATTTTTTCGATTCTTAATTTTTCACTTTTCACTTGCCCTATGTAATGGGAATGTGAGGGTGGGGGTGGCGATTTGTTCCGGTGTGGGAGCTGGAATCTCTATGTCGTTAAGGATCATGGCTTGTGGGGCCACGATGGAGAAGCGGGCTCCGGAGTCTTCGCTGAAGGTCGTTGCCTGCTGCTCTGAGGAGAGCGCGCTGATATGACGCAAGTTGCTGAGGCTGACGTCAATCTTAGGCATCTTTAAGATGGTCTCACTGCCGTCCTTGACATTGACACGTACAAGGGCAGAAATGCCAGGACGTACAATGTAAGCGTGGTCATAGCCCTCGCGTTGTGCATCGCGCAGCAATTGTTTACGCATTTTCTTGAGCGGCACGGTCTTGCTGCTCTCAATGCGGAGCACACCCGGAGCCGTCTCCGCGCCCAACGAAGCACCCCATGAGGTGGGATTATTGAAGCGCAGGTTGCCGGTGGGTGTATTGGTACTTAATGACGGAGTCACGCCGCAGAGCTGACCGCGGAAGATGCCGCGGTCGATGAGCGTGACGGCTTGTGGCTTCTGGCCGTTGGCATCGGCCGTATAGAAGCCCACGAGCGGCTTGCCTTCCCATGTACTGAGCGACGGATCTTGGCGCATGCTGATTTTGTCGTCGATAATCTTACGGTTCATCTTCGCGAAGATGGCACGATCGCTCTGGACGTAGGGGTGCCATGCGCGGAAGTTATGGCGGTTGCCGCTTGTATTCTCATAGATGGTCCGACCCGCACGGCTCTCGAATAGCACGGGGCCTACATAGTAGTCTTCTGCGGTCTCAGCCTGTAGCAGGTCAAGGCGTTGGCGGATGTATTTGCGTACGGAACGCGTGAAGCGTGCGCTGTCGGCCAGTGCTTCTGCTGCGCAGGTATATACGTGGTTTTGGTAGGCATTCTGGTTGGTGCCGCGCGTATTGTGGTAGAGATGGAAGTTAAACACAATCTCGCACGTATTGTCCTGCGGCTGCGCCACACGAACGCCCTCGCTGGTGAGGCGGTAGATGTCGGCCTGCCGGACTTGGCAGGAGGCGTCGCTGTATGTGAGCTCCGGAAACTCACGGGCAATGAGGGAGAGGCGTCGGACATAGGCTTCCAAGTCGTCGGCGTGCAGGTCCTCGATGTCGGCGTTGCGCTGTTGGATGCTGGTGGCAGGCTGAGTGGGAAGGAGATCTGCTAACGCCGCCTCGTCAGCAGGTAGCGTAGCTTTCTGCCGTGCCTGTTCTTTCCTTTCAAGACTTGCGATGGCTCGCTTGTAGCGGGCATCGGTCGCCATCCATGCTTGGCGCCGCAGGTTGTCGTAGTCCATGGCCATCGGTATGTTCACTCCTCGCAGGGCGGGCTCAGCGTTGCCTTGGCTCGTGTGCTGGTAGTTACCGACGATGACCTCTGCATCGAACTTCTGTAGCCAGGGTGTCACCTCCTTTTGGCTGAGCTCACCCAGCGTGGCACTCATCTCCAATGAGCGCGTGCGTTGCAGGCGGTAATCAATGATGAAAGGTGCGGGCAGTCCTCCAATGCGCAGGCTGTCCATACTGCGTGTCATCTCATCGGAGAGCGCAGCAAAGACCTCCTGAGAGTCTATACTCCCCTCGCCCTTTGGAGAGGGGACGGGGGTGAGGCTTCTAAAGGCAGGCGGCGCCAGCACAGGCATCATATACCCTTTCTTCTGGCGACGCTGGGTCTCGATCTTCGAGCAGAAAATCATGGGCGAGGTGGCTGAAACAGGCACCCAGCCGCTCTCCGCACCGCAGGAACCGATGAACGAGGCGGGTGCATCGCCGCCGGCGACGATGTTGGAGAACATGGAGAGGGGCGTGCCGATGAGATCCACGCCACGCACGAGCTCGTCCGGACGGCCATCGACATAGATGCGATAGACCTCCAATGGCGTGACGTTGAAGGAGTTGATGCTATTGCCCTCGCCCGTCTGTGTGTAGCCGCCGCTGACGCTCTGGAAGAGGTAGCCGTAGTCCTTTCCCTGACGGCGTGCTTCGTCGCGCAGCAGCTGGCGCAGCTCAGACTCCGTGTAGGGCTTGCGCGTTTCTACCACGAGGTTGGACTGACGGCTGACGGGAGTGCCGGCGCCCGCCGTGCGGCCATGACCATTGCTCTCGGGGAAGCTGTCAAGGGGCACGCGGCTCATGAGGAACTCCTTCAGGATACCATCGACCACATTATTTACTCTACGCGCGCGCGTACCCTCATCGTCATAGACATAGCCACCGTTCAGAGGCTGTGCGCCATAGTGCGTGAGCGTGGGGTCACAATAAACCTGGAATTCGGTTGGCAGCACACGCTCGCCTACCATCTTGCGGAAGGTCTGGCCGCCCGATTTCATGCGATGACCTTCCAAACGATGCCCGAAGATCTCATGGAAGAAGACACCGCTGGCAGGACCGCTCATGAGGGCCGGACCCGTGAAGGGATCGGCAACGGGTGCCGCCATCAACGCTTCGAGGCGTTGCCCCAGCTCTTCGGCAGCGCGCAGCATCACTTCCTCTGCAGGCAGCGAGTCGAGTTGCGTAGCGAAGTAGCTCTCGTATAAAGGCAGCACCATGCCGTCATTGGTCGTCGCCTCAACCTGCAGGAACACGCGATAGCTGCGGCGGTTCTGCACGATGGCCGCGCCCTCGGTGTTGACGAGATGCGTGCGGCTATATTCCATCTGCAGGCTGGCGTAGGCATTGTTGAACTGCGGGTGCTTGCGGAAGGCGGCAGAGATGCGGCAAAGGCGCTGCTCCCATTCGCGCTGTTCCTCAGGGGTGAGGGCTGTGTAAGGGAGAGGGGCTTCGTAGTAGAAAGATTCCCCTTCCTCGAGGGAGGGGTCAGGGGTGGGCTTTACGCTGAAGCAGGGAGCTTTGTCCTCGTTGTCAGCTTGCGTACGCAAACGGTTCTGCACGCTGCGGTATTCATTGACCACGCGGTCGTAGGCATTCAGCATGTGTTTCCAAATGGTCGTACGGAAGGCATCGGACGAAGCGTCTGTGAGCGGCAGACTCGTATAGCCGACAGAGCTCTGTGGGTTGAACTTGAAGTTGTCCAACTCCGGCGTTCCCACGCGAATCTGAGGTGTGAACTGACGGTCATGTTCTTGTCTGGAATTGCCCAGGAAACCGAAGGTGGCAAGGATGTTGGCCGTGTGAGATTCCTGCACGCGGAAACTCATGAAGTAGGGCTTCACGTCCTGCTTCTGCAGTTCCGCAAAGTCTGCGGCCAATTCTTCACGCAGGACACTGAGAAGGGTGTCGTTCTCGGCGGTCGTGGCGCCGAACACGGGACAAATGCTGATGGACAGCAAGAGAATGCACAAGCTGTGTTTCATAATGTAGGCTCGATGGATTCGCGAATTTCGTTGAGAAAGAGTTTACGGGCGCGTCTGACCGTTGCCTCGAATCAGCCACTTATACGTGGTGATTTCTTCGAGGGCCATCGGTCCGCGAGCGTGAAGCTTCTGTGTCGAGATGCCTATCTCTGCACCGAGACCGAACTGTCCGCCATCGGTGAAGCTGGTGGGAGCATTGTGATAGACGCAGGCGGCATCGACCTCGTTGAGGAAGCGCTGGGCGGCTGCGGGGTCTTCGGTGACGATGCTCTCGCTGTGGCCGCTGCCGTAGCGGGCGATGTGTGCAAGGGCTTCGTCTAAGCTATCTACCACCTTCACAGCCATGCGCAGGGACAGGAATTCGTGACCAAAGGAGGACTCACCTCCCGCCCTCCCTGTTAGGGAGGGAGCTATTACCTGCAGCAACTTGTAAGCATCTTCGTCGGCCTCGATGAAGACGTTTTTCTCAAAGAGCGGCTGGCAGATGGTGGGCATGTCCTTGAGGCGGTCGCGGTGGATAATCATACAGTCGAGGGCGTTGCAGACGCTGACGCGGCGCGTCTTGGCGTTGACAACGATGGCGATGGCCTTTTGGAGGTCGGCTGCTCGATCGACATAGCAGTGTACGACGCCGGCACCGGTTTCGATGACGGGTACGCGGGCGTTGTCGCGAACGTAGTTGATGAGGCGGTTGCTGCCACGCGGAATGATGAGATCCACCTGTCCGCGGGCGGCAAGCAGACGGTCGGTGTCCTCATGGCTGGTGAGCAGCAGGGCGCTCTCGGCAGGCAGGTTATGACGGCTCAGTGCCTTGTGAATCAGGGCCATGATGGCTGTGCAGCTGTCCTTGGCATCGCTGCCGCCCTTGAGGATGCAGGCGCTGCCAGCCTTCAGACAGAGTGCGAAGCAGTCGAAGCAGACGTTGGGACGTGCCTCGAAGATGATGCCGATGACGCCAAAGGGCACACTCACGCGCGTCAGCTCCAGACCGTTGGGCAGGATGCTGTGCTTGAGCTCACGACCCAGCGGCGAGGGCAGCGAGGCCACCTTGCGCAAGTCTGCGGCGATGTCGCGCAGACGGCCTTCTGTGAGCTGCAGACGGTCGTAGTTGGGATTGGCCGGATCCATGCGTTTGAGGTCGAGAGCATTTGCCTGGAGCAGATCATCTATGTGCGCCTCGGTCATATCAGCCAGCTCGCAGAGGATGGCACTGCGCTCTTCGTCGTTTAACAGCGCCAGCCTTTTGCTGGCACGCTTCACTTGCAGGAAGGTTTCGTTCGTTGGCATCGTTGTTTTTGACTATTTGCGTGCAAAGGTACAGCGATTTTAGCAGAATGCAAAAAAATTACCCTCTTTTTTCAAGCTTGCGCCCGCTTATCCATCTCATTTCGTGACCTATTGACGGCAGCTTCGTGTTAAGGGATGCAAGGGACTGCTTCATGTCCTTTCACCCCTAACGTCCCGATGTGTTTATAATTCCATGGTCATCGAATGATTATTCCATGGCCATGGAATGATTGTTCAATGACCATGGAATAATCACCGCACCACAGTGTATCCATCCACGCGACAGTAGGCTCGGCACTGAACATCATATGGAAGTCTGCTGCCAGACAAGAGGTGACCTCTTCTGTGTAGGCTGACAACGCACCCCCCCCAAAAAAACAGGACGTAATCCGTGTGAAAGGTCGTTTTCAGGCTGGAACCTACACCTTTTCAGTCTTCCTACACCTTATCCTACACCCGTATATCATGCTGATATAATGATCATTAACCGTCAAAGGTGTAGGTGTGTAGGTTACAGTACCACTTTTCTTAATATTAATGATTCCATCGATTCTTGGTGTTGGAATGCAGATTTCTCACAAAATGTTTGTTATATTAAACAATTATATATACTTTTGCGCCCAATAAAGAACAATTATGGGCAAGAATACATTTGGAAAGACGATGCCGAGGGCATTGAACCAGAAATTGAAGATTATGGGTGAACAGATTATGCTGGCTCGCAAGCGCAGGCATCTGTCCATGCAGGACATCGCAGACAGGGCTACGGTGACACGCCTGACTGTCTCGAAAGTAGAACATGGTGACCCGACAGTCTCCATGGGAATCTATGCACGCGTACTCTTTGCACTAAACCTGGAAAACGACATCACCCTGCTTGCTGCCGACGACGCCCTTGGCCGTCAGCTTCAGGATGCAGAATTACTGAGGAAATGAAGAGAATACTAGTTTACGCAGATTTTGACTTCCTCTCTGCTCCACAGGAGATAGGAACTTTAGGCTACGAACATGTTCGTGGCAAGGAGCATTTTGTTTTCGAGTATTCCCGCGAGTGGCTGATGCAGTATGGCGGCATTCTGCTAAGCGGTGACCTGATGAATGTTCCTTCGTTGCAACACCCCCGTAGTAATGATACTGTCTTCGGCTTCGTCAAGGATTCCTTCCCCGACCGTTGGGGACGTCTATTGCTTGACCGCAGGGAGCGACTGACGGCTCAGTCGGAAGTGAGGCCGACACGTATGCTCACCAATTACGACTACCTCATCGGTATTGAGGACTTCACTCGCATGGGCGGTATACGCTACAAAGTGGAAGGCAGCGACGGCTATATCAATGCTGGTACATTCGACAGATTCAACACTGGTACAAAATACCCTGTCCCTCCCATCGAAAGCCTTCGTGCCCTGTGCGATGCGTGCCATGAGATTGAGTTGGCCGAAGAGCGCAATGAATTGCCGGAACAGCGTTGGCTCGACCAGTTGATTGACCCTGGAACATCCCTCGGCGGCGCTCGTCCAAAGGCAAATGTCATTGATACCAATGGCACACTTTATGTGGCCAAGTTCCCATCCAAAAAGGACTTGGAGAATACAGAACTCATTGAACACTTCTCGCATCAGCTTGCGGCCAAGGCGGGCATCCATGTGGCAAAGACACGCACCATCAGGATTTCCAAAGACCGTGACCTGTTGCTCTCCGAGCGTTTCGACAGGACAAAGGAAAGCCGTCGCATTCATTTCGCCTCCGCTATGTCGCTGCTTGGTCTTGACGATGGAGCCGGCAGCAGTACAGGCAATGGTTATCTGGACATCGTAGATTTCATTCTTCACGGTTGCACCGATGTGCGGCAGAATCTTCGGGAACTCTATCGCAGAGTGGCTTTCAACATCATGTTCGGCAACACCGATGACCATTTCCGCAATCATGGTTTCCTGCTGACCCCTAAAGGCTGGACTCTCTCACCTGCATACGACATCAACCCTGGAGCAAAGTCACACCAGTGCCTACTCATCGATTCATACACTGAACAATCGGACATCATTGCCCTGCTTTCCGCAAGCGAGAACTACATGCTCGAAAGACAGGAGGCAGCAGAGATAATCGAAGAGGTCCGCGCCGTCATCAAAGACTGGAGCAAGACAGCCACAGAACTGCAAATACCCTTCAAACTGCTTGGGGCATATTCCATGCGTTGGGATGAACTATAACATATCTAAGAATAGGAAAGCTTCGTACCCCGTTTTTGAGGAAACGGAGCTGCCCGCTGTAGCGGAAGGATAAGAAAGGTTATACACCACTGCCGTCAATGCCCTTTTGATTGAGCATTGGCGGCAGGTCCATATTCCCAAAGGGGAGGGTTCGTAGGGTTTTCCGCAAAAGTTTTTTCGTGAAGGATTACTTCACCAGTACCTTGCGGGTGGTTCCGTCAGAGGTACGGATGATGTTCAAGCTGTGGTGAAGGTGGTGTGAGGTGTTGTCTCGGGGCGTTGCATAAGGTCGATTAGGATGTTCTCACGCTCGCCATTGGCGATGATGACTTTGATGCCAGCAGCCTGCACGCGACTGGCGGTGGTGTATTTCGAATGCATGCCACCACGCCCGAAAGCACTCTTCTCGGCTTTGATGTAGGCGGACAGGTCGGTGCCGGGGGCTACGGTCGGGATGAGCTGCGACTGTGGGTCGTCGGGGTGACCGGTGAAGATGCCGTCGATATTGGAGAGCAGAACGAGCGTGTCGGCTTCCACCATCTGGGCGATGAGGCCGCTGAGTTCATCGTTATCGGTAAACATCAATTCGGTGACGCTGACGGTGTCGTTTTCGTTGACAATGGGCAACACGCCGTTCTCCAGCATCACCCGCATACAAGCACGCTGATTATCAAACTGCTCGCCGGGCTCGAAGTTCTCTTTCATCGTCAGCACCTGCCCCACGGGGATGCGGAACTCGCGGAAGAGGTCGTAGTAAAGTCCGATGAGCTTCACCTGCCCGAGGGCAGAGAATAGCTGGCGCTGTTCCACGGAGTCGAGGGCGTGCTCCACCTTCAACTCACTGCGGCCGCAGGCCACAGCACCTGATGAGACGAGCACCACTTCATGCCCTTGCTGGCGCAGCCACGCCACTTGATCCACGATGGCCGACATGCGTGTCACGTCGAGCTTGCCATCGGGGCGCGTCAGTACGTTGGAACCTATTTTAATAACGATGCGCATATCTTTTAATTATTTTGATGCCAGTAATCCTTGGATAACGGCGTTGGTGAAGCCGGCTTCCTCCATCGCATTGAGACCGCGGATCGTGAGACCGCCAGGGGTGGTGACTTTGTCGATTTCCGCCTCAGTGTGTGCCCCCTTCTTTTCAATAAGACTGACAGCACCGCGAAGGGTCTGGGCCACGATGTCCTGCGCCTCCGCCGCACGGAAGCCTAACTGCACACCGCCTTCGGTGGCTGCACGAACGTAACGCAGGGCATAGGCGATACCACATGATGCGAGGGCTGTGGCTGCAGGCAGATGCGCCTCATCGGTCACAAGTGTCTGGCCCATCGTGTCGAAGAGCGCCTTAATCTTTCCTGTGGTCTCCTTATCGGCGCGCACAGGCACTACGAAAGTCATGGAGGCCAGATTGGCGATGGCTGTGTTGGGGATGGCTGTGAGAATCTGAGGTCCTTCGCCTACCCATTGGCAGAGCTGTTCACCACGCGTGGCAGCTGCCACGGAGACAAGCGTCTTGCCCGCGAGTTGGATATTGGCTTTCAGTTCGCCCAGTACATCTTCCACAAGCCAAGGCTTTACGGCCAGGATGATGAGGTCGGCATCTCGGGCGGCCACACAGTTGTCGGTGGTCACACTGGCGCCTGCGGCAGCGAAGCGCTCCAACTTACCAGCGGAACGATTGCTGACGGTGATGCTGTAGCCGCCCATTTGCAAGAGGGCTTCGGCAATGGCGCCACCCATATTGCCGGCACCGATGATGGTTATCTTCATATTATTTGTAATTATGATTGATGAATGATGATTGATGAATATCTGGGGTTGTTATATGTATTCATCAGTCATCAATCATCTCTCTTCAATCTTTTTGTTGTCCTTATTCCTTATCTCCACTCTACGAATCTTGCCGCTGATGGTCTTGGGCAGCTCATCGACGAATTCGATGATGCGAGGGTATTTGTAGGGCGCAGTCTCGCGCTTGACGTGCTGCTGCAATTCCTTGATGAGGTCGTCGCCAGCCTTGTCCTTCCATTCCTTACCCAATACGATGGTGGCTTTCACGACCATACCACGGATGTCATCGGGCACGCCCGTGATGGCACATTCCACTACGGCGGGATGCGTCATCAATGCGCTCTCCACCTCGAAGGGGCCGATGCGATAGCCACTGGACTTGATGACATCGTCGATGCGACCTTCAAACCAGTAGTAGCCGTCCTCATCACGCCAAGCCATGTCGCCGGTATGATAGAGGCCGTCGTGCCATGCCTCGCGCGTCTTCTCCTCGTCGCGATAGTACTCCTTGAAGAGGCCGATAGGCTTCTTATCGCCTACGCGGACAACGATTTCGCCCTTCTCACCGTCCTCACACGAGGTGCCGTCGGCACGGATGAGGTCTATGTCATATTGTGCATTCGGGATGCCCATAGAGCCTGGCTTCGGCTGCATCCAAGGGAAGGTGCCGAGGGTCATGGTGGTCTCTGTCTGCCCGAAGCCTTCCATCATTCGGATGCCGGTCTTCTCGAAGAATTTGTCATAGACGGCAGGGTTCAGGGCCTCACCGGCCGTGGTGCAGTATTCGAGGGCAGAGAGGTCGTATTTTGACAGATCCTCACGAATCATGAAACGATAGATGGTGGGAGGCGCACAGAAGCTGGTCACGCGGTACTTCTCCATCTGACGCAGCAGGCAGTCGGCATCGAACTTCTCATGGTCGAAGACAAAGACGGTAGCGCCTGCAAACCATTGGCCGTAGAACTTACCCCATACGGCTTTGCCCCAGCCTGTGTCAGCTACGGTCAGATGCAATGAGCCTTCGTGTAGGTTATGCCAGAAGACGCCCGTTGTCAGATGTCCCATGGCATAGAGGAAGTCGTGGGCCACCATCTTCGGTTCGCCGCTCGTGCCGCTGGTGAAGTACATGATCATCGTGTCCTCGTTGTTATTGACGAAAGCTGGACGCACAAATGCAGGAGCCTGGACGACCTCCGTCTGGTAATCGCGGAAACCGTCGGGAATGGGTTTCCCGTGGTCTGTGATGGTGATATACTCTTTCACCGTGGGACTCTCGTCCTTGGCAGCTTGTATCTGGCTGACCACATAGGCATCGTCCACACAAATGATAGCCTTGACGCTCGCGCGCGTGTTCCTATATACGATATCGTGCTTGGTCAGCATATGTGTGGCGGGAATGACAACGGCACCGATCTTGCACAAGGCCAGCATCACAATCCACCACTCGTACCTGCGCTTGAGAATCAACATGACGGGGTCGCCCTTGCCGATACCCAGCGTCTGCAGGTAGGATGCAGCCTGATCGCTCTGCTCCTTCAGCTGTTTGAAGGTGGCACGAATCTCCTCGCCCTGGTCATTGGTCCAAAGCAGCGCCAGCTTCTCAGGCGCCTCAGCAGCCCAGGCGTCCATCACGTCGTATGCAAAGTTGAAATGCTCGGGGATGATGAACTCCAGATGCTCGTTGTAATCCTCAACAGACGTGAAATGAGTCTGCTTCAAAAATCTTTCTACCATAAGCCTTAAACGTTAAACGCTAATCGTTAAACGAATATTATTCTACGGTGAATGCCAGGAAACGTACGGGACGCTCGCCGATGGCGCGCATACCGTGGGGCTTCGTGCTGTCGAAATAGATGCTGTCGCCTTCTTCCAGCACGATGGTCTTGCCGCCCAGGAAGAGTTCCATGGCGCCTTCGAGAATCATATTGAACTCCTGCCCGGGATGCGAGTTCTTGTAGATGGTGTGCGCATCGGGCTTGGGTTCCACGGTGACAATGAACACCTCAGCCTTATTGCCGGCGAAGCCACCCGTCAGGCTCTGATACTTATAGGCCTTCGTGCGCTCGATGCTCATGCCTTGGCCTTTGCGGACCACTAAATAACCGTGCATATGCGGCTCTTCGTCGAAGATGAGGGCTTCCGTGGTAACGCCATAATGGTTGGCAATGGTCATCAGTTTGGAAATGGTGATGTCTGCCTCGCCGCGCTCCACTTGTTCGTAGGTTTCAAGGGGCAGTCCACAGAGGTCTGCAACCTCCTGTGCGGGAATGTCTAAGGCGTCGCGTAAGCCGCGCAGGCGTTCGCCGATTTGTTTGAGTTGGGACTCTTTTTCCATTGTATTTGTATTGTATGTTAAGATGCTTTTTTGAAAGGTTTCTGCTACCTCCTTTATAGGGAGGGCGAGGGGAGAGTCCGCTTGAATTTCTCCAGGAACTCGTCAGCTTCAACCATGCTCAGGCAGAGCGGCGGCAGCAGGCGCAGCACATGTGTGCCGGCACAACCTGTGAAGACATGCTCATCGAAGAGCAGCTTCTGCCGCACTTCCTTGTACGGCTCACTCAGCTCGATACCAATCATCAAGCCGCGACCGCGAATCTCTTTGATGCTCTGTGAACCATTAGCGCGTAGGCCATCAACGAGATGGTCTCCCACTTTTCGGGCGTTCTCAATGAGCCCTTCGCCCTCGATGACATCCAACACAGCCAGTGCTGCAGCACATGCGAGATGGTTACCGCCGAAGGTGGTGCCAAGCTGTCCATAGACAGCCTCGAACTTGGGTGAGATGAGCACGGCGCCCATGGGGAAACCGTTAGCGATGCCTTTGGCTACCGTGATGATGTCGGGAGCCCCCTCCCAGCCTCCCCCCGTAGGGGAGGTGTTCATCAGCCACTGATGGGCGAAGAACTTACCGCTGCGGCCATAGCCACACTGGATTTCGTCGCAGATGAGCACGGTGCCGGTCTCATCGCAAGCCTGTCGCAAGCCTTGCATGAACTCAGCGGTGGCCAATTGTATGCCGCCGACACCTTGGATACATTCAATGATGCAGGCTGCCACATCGCCCTTTGCCAGTTCTTGTTTCCACGCCTCCAAATCATTGAGGGGTAGGAAGGTGGTGTGGCCGTTGGCGTTGATGGGCGCGATGATCTTAGGATTATTGGTGACTTCGACAGCCAGGCTGGTGCGGCCGTGGAAGGCCTTCTGGGCCGAGAGTACGCGTGTGCGGCCTGTATGGAACGAAGCAAGCTTCAAGGCGTTCTCATTTGCCTCTGCACCGCTGTTGATGAGGAAAAGGTGGTAGTCCTCATAACCGCACGCCTTGCCCAGCCGCTCGGCCAGTTGCTGCTGGAGCTTGTTCACTACAGAGTTGCTGTAGAAACCCAGCTGGGCAACTTGTCGGCTGATGGCTTCTACATAATGAGGATGCGCATGACCGATGGAAATAACGGCATGTCCGCCATAAAGGTCAAGATATTCTGTGCCTTGTTCGTCCCATACGCGGCAACCTTGGCCACGCACGATATTGACGGGAAAAAGGGGATAGACGTCGAAGAGAGTCATTGTATTTGACAATTTTACGATTCGCGATTATACTTTGACGATATACTGAAAACGCCGCAAAGTTAGGGCATTTCTCCGACATAGCCTTGCTTTTAGGCAGCAAAACTCACAAAAGGACAGAAAAATGTCACGAAAGAGCGTTTCAGAATACAATATTGCATGTCATCCCTGCGCCATGGTACTCGCTATCATAGAAAGGAACGGCCACGATGATAGTGCTTTTTCCCTCCTTGAGAGCAGAGACTTCAGGGGAGGAATCCTTCATCTTAAACCATCGCTTCCACACCGGCAGCATCCAATAACCTGCATTGGCACAGAGGATGCCGACACCCGCGCCCGCAATCACATCGCCCACCCAATGCCGCTTGTTATAGACCCGCAGGAACGCTACGCTGGTGGCGGCGGCATAGGCCACGGCGCCATAGCCCCAGCCGTATTCGATGCGCATCAACTCGGCTCCCGTGAAAGCCGTGGCGGTATGGCCGGAGAAAAAGGAGTTGCGCTTCTCGGAATCGGGGCGTTGCTCGCGAACCGTATATTTCACGGTGTTCGTGACGGCAGCCATCAAGGCGTGGGCGGTGGCCGACGCAATCACGCGGTCCCAGAAGGGATGCTTGGCCTTCACACCGGGGATGAAACCCAGGAAGGGCTCTACGACCGAGGGGACATATTGCAGGTAGTCATCCACATACGTTCTATTCCATCCAGTGTTCATGTCCTTGAACGCCTTCTGCGCCACCAGATCCGTAGGGCTCTTCTCCACCAGTCCCAACGTGCCCACAGTGATGAGCACCGCGGGGGCAATCAGCTGCTTGGGCTGGTAGTAGAGGTTCTTGTGGCGCGGAACCACAAGGACACTGTCTTCCTGAGCCCCAAGAGGACTCAGTGTAAGAAGTAGGAATATGGTCAGTATGACTCGATTCATAGGCCGATTTTCAAGGTTCCAATGATTCCGCGCGGAATCGTCTGCGCCAGGGAATGTCCACGTTCGTCCTCGCCCATAATGCCTTGCGGGAACATATACTCTGTCAGAGTGTTGCCGAAATCGTAGATATTATAGCATTGCAGGGTGAATGTCATCGGGTAGTCCTTTATTTTCCAGTTTGCCTGCGCATGGAGGTCGATATTGAAGATGGCGCTCTCGCGGCAGCCGAAGTTGCCGTCGGTGGGGTTGATTCCACGCGAGCAGCACGGACGTGTAGCCGTTTGCAGATTGCCATTGGCATCCGTGGCGTTGGACGTGTTGAAGACGGCGATGGGTTGTCCGTCGGTCCAGCGGCCTGTAATGCCGAAGCGGAAGTTCTTGCAGACGTTGTAGGCCAGATAGATACGGCACACGTAGGCCTTGTCCTGATCCAGGCGTCCTACGCCAGAATAGGTCGCCGAGGCATTGCTCACGGTGCTGCGCGTGTTGGGGTTCGCCGTCGATTCCGAGAGTACGCCGATATTGTTCGATGCCGGTCCGTTGCCCAAGGCCACCACGCTTGCCCCTATCATGGATTGCCAGGAAAGGCTGAAGAACACCTTGCGGCCATGATAGGTGTAGCGTGTGGTCTGCGTCATGAAGTAAGGTGTGTTCGTCAGCCAGCTGGTACCCATCAGCTCGGTCGGCTGGTAGTCCACCTCATAGTCACGCACACCGGGGTTCATGAAATAATAGCCGTTGGCGGCCGTGTAGCCATTGGCGGCTTCGCCGTCGGTGAAGCGGGTCATCCAGGTGTGGTAGTATTTCCTGAAGCTCTGCAGGAGGGCAAACTCATGGCGCCCGAAGCGCAGATGGATGGGAATGCTCAGCGTGGCATAGGCGGGCTGCTGCAGGCCCTTGGCATAGTGGTGGTACTGCCCGCCCGTGGTGGTGAAGAGGCGGTCGGTGCCGCTGTAGAAAACCTGTGCATTCATGTGGTCACGACTCATGAAGCGGACGTCCTCGATGTTGTAGCTCACGCGGTCATGCGCTAAGATGAGTCCCAGCTGCAACCATTTCGTAGGACGGTAATCCAGCATCGCCGTCGCCTTCAAATTGGGCGATATCTTCGTGCGACCGCTCAGCACCATGCCGTCGAGGGTGAAGTAGCAATCGCCGCGCGCTTCCAGCTTCGGCGTGATGTGGTAACGTGCCTCTACGCCCACCTTGTTCTCCAGCAGCCCTGCAGCGAAGGCGCTGCTCGTCCACTCATAGCGGTACAACGGCGTGGGATCGGGCTGCAGGGCGTGTTGCAGATACACCTCGTTCGTAAAAGATGTGGTCGAAGGGTTGAAGAGTAGGAGAGAGTTATAGCCCTCGGCCTTCAGCTGCAGCCACGACAGCAGGGGCTCCTCGTAGTCCAGATGCCACGAGAGCTCGTGTGTCTTGCCGTCGGTCATCCATGGCTCCAGCGACTCGCCGTCCTGATCCACGAGGTTGCGGGAGAACTGCAGGTCCTCGTGGTGCGTTACATTCGTGGCCCACGTGAGTCCCGTCGTCAGCCCGCCGCGCTTGGCATACAACGAGGCACTATAGCTGTTCAGCCGCATCACCTCGTTGCGGTTGAAGTTGAAGTCCGCGCCATAGTTGTCACGACTGTAGAAATTCAACAGATAGCCTAAGTGGTCGAAGAGACGACCACCCGGCAGACGGCCATCCAGCTGCACCTTGTAATGAGCACCCGTATAAAGCGGCTGTTGACGGACCAGACCATTGTGATCTATATTGGAATAGGCCTGCTGTCCGATGCTGGCATAGAGATGCTGACGATATTTCCTTCCGCGCCGATCACAGAGCGTATAGGCGACGTCCATCGTTCCCTGTCCTCGCACGTACTGCCGTTGGCGGATAAGCTCCTTGTCATAGGCTGCCTCGGTGCTTGTGTTATGGAAGATATGCATGATATCTTCTGTGCCCCATGAGATGCCGCCCAGGTTGCCTCGGTTCCAGGACACCTGCGCGTAGTCGCTGGCGAGGGTGTCTAAGTCGAAGCGCAGGACAGAGCTGAGAGGATCGATGTGCAGGTCGTAGCTCTCCATATTGGGCACATAGCTCGTGGAGCCCGCCATGAAGCGGTTGTCGATGCGGAATCCATCCAAATAATAACGATTCCATCGGTACGAATTGCCATCGACAGAGAAGATCAGTTGTCCCGATTCATCCCATTGCCCTGTATGCAGCCCCTGATAGATGGTGTGGCCGCTCAGGGCGTCGAGCCAATGCACGAGATGTCCCTGATGGTACCACTCCCTGAAGAACCCTGCCGAGACAGAGTCGGTCTCCACTTGTGCTGATAAATTGAAACATTGAAACATGGAAACATGGAAGATTACCCAAGCGAGCAGTCTTCTATGCAACCGAATATGATGTTTTTGTCTCAATCTCTCAATCTTTCAATCTCTCAATCTTTCAATATTTCAATCTTTCAATTTCAGTATCTCCCACCTGTAGGCCACGCCCAGTCGCACTTGATGATAAGGGTAATCATGCAGGCCATACTGATAGGCGGCCACGATGTCAAACTGCTTCACATGGCAGATGAGGTCTGTGCGCAGCACCATGGGACTGTCGTGGGCCACGTCGCCGCCATTGCCTGCGTTGTGTTCCCAGCCGCTGTAGCCGGCGAAGGTCTCGGCGAGCGTGAAATAGCGATTCTCCCATTTCGCCGTCACGCCGAACTGCACGGCATCGTTCTGCCGCCCGTTGTCCGTCTGCCAGCACAGGAAACCCGTGGAGAGCGCCGCACGAAAACGGTGATTCCATCGCGTGTTTCGCCCCATGGCCCATGACTTACCCACGGCCGTGTCGAAGAAATAACCCGGGCTGTCGTAGTAGCGGGCAAGGTAGTACTTGCCGCCCGAAGCCGTCTTCAGCGCGGCACGCACGACCCAGTCCGGGCGCCAGCGCCGCTCCTTCAGCAGCTGGATGTCTGCCGTCACATAGACATCGCCGCTGAGATGTCCCTTGCGGGCCTCCTCGCGATATTCCTCGGGAATGCGGCAGGTGGCGATGTTCTCGTCGGAATTGCGGAACCATTCCATGACCGGCATCCACACACTCAGGTTCACACGGTCTGTCCACAGCGGGATGTTCACCTTCAGCGACATATCTGCCGTGTGGTCACCCCGGTAGCCGTTGAAGTAGTCGCCTGCCAGCTCCACGCGCAGCTCGCGCTGCACACGCCCGTCCAGCATCTCGGGAACCGCAAAGGCATTGGGACCGAAGTAGAAAGGCGATATCAGCGAGGCATCGCTCAGCGACGATTTGTAGATCGGCGTCTGCGCGTGTAGGGTACACCACGATAACATGGTGATGATGAACAGCAGTCGTTGCAGGGCTTGTGCTCTCCTCATCATGTGTTAGAATTTGATACGTGCAAAGACGGGGTAATGGTCGGAGAAGTTGCGACGGGCCATGCTTCCATCGCTCTCTTGGGTCCAATAGCTGTCGGTGAGCGTGGCATAGGACTCCACGGAAGTGGTGGGCGTTACAAAGATGTGGTCGATGCGGTCCGTGGTGTACTTGTGGCTGTTGAAGCTATTGAAGGTGCCGTTCTCTGCGAAGCGAGTAGCGGCGTGGGTGTAGCAGTCCTTCAGGATGCCCGATTGGGTGAACAGGGTGTACAGCTCATCGGTCTGTGAGACGTTGAAGTCGCCCGTGAGCACAGCCAGCTTCCTGCCGCCCTGTGTCATCTGTGTGATACGTTGTATCACCAGCTTGGCCGACTCGCTGCGGGCGGTGACCCCTACGTGATCCATGTGCAGGTTCAGGAAATAGAACTCCTTTTGGGTGCTACGGTCACGAAAGTGTCCCCAGGTGCAGATGCGCACACAGGCGGCATCCCAGCCTTTACTGGGCCGCTCGGGTGTCTCGCTGAGCCAGAAATGACCTTGCTCCAAGAGCTCCAGACGCTCGGACTTGTAGAAGATGGCGGCGTACTCGCCGGCCTGCTTGCCGTCGTCGCGCCCTATGCCGATCCATTCGTAACCGTCCAGGAGTTGCTCGAGATCCATGAGCTGCGGGTGCAGGCATTCCTGCGCGCCGAAGATATCGGGCCGTTCCCAAATGATTTGGTTGGCGATACACTTGCTACGCACTTGCCATACATTCCCCTTGATGCTGTCGTTCTTGTTCTTGTAGCGGATATTGTAGCTGCCTACGGTCAGTTCCTGGGCAGACGCACCAAGACTGGACACGCATTGCAAGAGGAGTATGAGGAGCAAGTGTTTCATATCGCGGCTGTGGGGCGTTTAGAAAGCGCTGGGCTTGAGGTCGAGGCCGGCATGTTCGTCGATGCCGAATAGGAGGTTCATGTTCTGGACGGCCTGTCCGCTGGCGCCTTTCAGGAGGTTGTCGATGACAGAGGTGATGAGCAGCTTCTCTTCGAACTTCTCCACATGCACCAGCGCCTTGTTGGTGTTGACGACCTGTTTCAAGTCGAGGTCACGATCCACATAATGTGTGAAGGCGGCCGTCGCGTAGAACTGCTTATACATCTTCACGATGTCCTTCTCGCTCAGCGCGGGGTCGATGCGGACGACCTCGGTGCAGAAGATACCGCGGGCAAAGTCGCCGCGATAGGGGATGAAATCCACGCTGGCATCGAAGCCGGGCTGCAGCTGCGCCAGCGACTGACGTATCTCAGGCACATGCTGGTGGCGGAAAGCCTTGTAGATGCTCATGTTACCCATGCGCCATGAGAAATGGGTCGTGGCACCGGGCTTCACGCCGGCACCCGTGGAACCTGTGATGGCGTTCACGCTGATGTCGTTGTGCAACAGCCAGTTGGCGGCCAGCGGCAACAGTCCCAGCTGGATGGCCGTGGCGAAGCAACCGGGGTTGGCGATATGCTGGGCCTTCACAATCTCCGCCTTGTTGATTTCCGGCAAGCCATAGACATAGTCGTGGTCGGGTGAGGCCAACCGGAAGTCCTGTGCCAGGTCGATGACTTTCAGGCTCTGCGGCAGGGGGTGCTCCTTGAGGAACTCCGCGCTCTTGCCGTGGCCCATGCACAGGAAGAGCACGTCGATGCTCTTCAGCGCCATGCGGCTCGTGAACTTCATGTCCGTCTCGCCCAGCAGACCTTCGTGGACATCGGTCAGCAGGGCTTTGGCGTTCGAGGTGCTGTGCACGAAGGCAATCTCCGCCTCGGGGTGGTGCAGCAACAGGCGGATGAGCTCACCCGCCGTGTAGCCTGCGCCACCGATAATGCCTACCTTAATCATATTTGCGACTGTCTGGGAGCCAGGAGCCATAGGATGAGATAGATCATCAGGCCACCACCGATGCAAAAGGTGAGGATGAGGAATGCGGCACGTACCAGCAGCGAGTCTATCTCAAAATAGTCTGCGAGACCTCCGCACACGCCGGCAATCTTCTTGTCGGTGTCGGACAAATAAAAACGTTTCTGTGGCATATTCAATTTTCAATTAACTTCGTTGACTTTTGTCACGACTCGGCCAATCAAGCAAGCTTGTTGGCTCTCGCTGCTCCAAAAGTTTTCAATTTTCAATTCGTTATCGCTGTTCGTTTTTGTGGATTCCGTAATAGACGCGCAGCGGTGTGGAGAGCACCTTGATGAAGCCCTTGGCCTCGTCGGCGGTCCAACCCGTCTGGGTCTCACCATACTCGCCCAGCTTGCTCTTCGTCAGGTCATTGACGCTGTCGATGCCCACGGTCTCGAAACCGAAGGGACGCAACTTCAGGATAGCTGTACCCGTGACATTACGCTGCGAGCTGCTGAGCATCGCCTCGATATCGGGCATCACGGGTTCCAGGTACTGGCTCTCATGCAGGAACATGCCGTACCAGTTGCCGACCTGATCCTTCCAGTACTGCTGCCACTTGGAGAGCGTGGATTTCTCCAAGAGGCGGTGTGCCTCAATGATGAGTTGGGGGGCTGCAGCCTCAAAGCCTACGCGACCCTTGATGCCGATGATGGTATCGCCCACGTTGGCATCGCGGCCGATGGCGTAGCTGGCACCAATCTCCTCAATCTTCTGGATGGCTTTGATGCGGTCATCGAACTTCTCGCCATTGACGGCCACAATCTCACCTTTCTCAAACTGAATTTTCAGCAGACTCTCGGGCTCCTTGGCTGTCACGTGTTTCAGGTAAGCCTCTTCGGGCAGCCCCTGTGTAGCGTCCAGTAGCTCGCCGCCGCAGATGCTGGTGCCCCAGATGCCAACATTATAAGAATACTTCAGTTTGGCGAAGTCAGCACTGAAGCCGTGTTCGTTTAGGTAATCCACTTCTTCTTTGCGCGTCAGCTTCTTGTCGCGGGTGAGAGTGATGATTTCCACGCCTGGTGCCATCACCAGGAAGGTCATATCGAAGCGAATCTGGTCATTACCGGCGCCCGTGCTTCCGTGGGCGATGGCATCGGCACCAATCTCGTTGGCATAGCGAGCGATGGCGATGGCCTGGAAGATGCGCTCGCTGGACACGCTGATGGGGTAGCAATTGTTACGCAGTACATTACCGAAAATCATGTACTTTAGTGACTTCTCGTAGTACTCGTGTGTCACGTCGAGCGTGACATACTTCGTTGCG
>Ga0265301_10000711_pt1 | contig 45863 bp, 59 predicted proteins | sample AusTroGonzalo_MG_2_FD_193488 | JGI IMG/M metagenome (GOLD analysis project Ga0265301, IMG submission 193488) | Bovine rumen microbial communities from tropical cattle in Woodstock, Queensland, Australia - Gonzalo_04 | ecosystem: Host-associated > Mammals > Digestive system > Stomach > Rumen ...
ACACTAAATGTAGGAGTATATTGACCACTAGGAATAGTACAAGTACAAGTTCTTTGTGTTAGAGTATATGTAGTTCCATTACTTACACAATAATATTTAACTGTTATAGTCCAACTATTATCATTACGATGTCTAGCTAACATATTATTTATTAATGTAGAATTTGTAAGAGTAATAGTTTTAGATGTAGATGTAACATCTCCAGAAGATGCTATTTTAGTACTTCCATCATACACATCACAATACCATTTAGATAAATTACTAGTACTAGATATTGATGCTGTAAGATTACTTCCTAAATTAAAATTACTAGGAGTATTTGTTGTAGGTAATGATTTACATGTAGGGTATAAATAACCAGATGTTGTCCATAATTGAGAATCAGTACGTTTTACTCTGATTCGTATATTATATTGTTGACCTGGAGTTAAACCACTAATACTAAAACTTAATCCACTAGTATTAGTCCAACTTCCTCCGTTTAATGAGTATTGTACAGCATCACAAGCTGCGTCAGCATTCCAATTAATTGTGAATTTATTTATTTCTATAGAACCAATTTCATATTTAGTCAAATTAGCATATCTTGGTAATTGAGAACATACCATATTAGCATCAGCAGCTTGAGAAGTACTATTATTCCATCTAGTATCAGAATAACTATAATAAAATAATTGTTTTAAATAAGCATATAAAGTAAGATTACCAGCTGAATCATTATCATAAGTTTCATTACCTGAATCTAATTGTTGGCCAGCACTCCAATTAGTAACTTGAGTAGTATTTAACGATCTAATTTCATGACCTCCAAGAGTAGCATATCTAGCTTTTAAAGCTGACCAAGGAGTTCCTTCAACTGTTATTTTCCAACCAACATATCTTTTATTTGTACTAGCATCAGAATCACTAATACTTGTAATAGTCAATTTTAAATATGCGTTTTTACCAGAATGAGGTTCAGCACTACATTGTAACGTTGTAGGACTTATTGAAGCCATTATAACACATCCTTTCTAATATTCTATAATATTATTATCATCTATTTTAACTATATTTAAATTACCAATATTTATACTATTATTAACATTTACGGCATCTGTTCTAGTTTCAGCTTTACTAAATACTGATTCTATATTACCATAAATATCTTTAAAATCTAAACTATTAGTATCTAAGTGCATGCTTTTATCTGAAGCAACTTCTCTAATATCAAAACCATACATATCTAAATTAAATGTTTTACCATATAATTCATTAAAATATGGACTCCATCCTTTACCAGAACCATAACCAATGATTAAATCTGTAATTTCTAAACCATTAGTAAATACTAATTTAGAACCTGAAGTACCATTATTTTCAGCATCATTATCTTGCACTCCATCAAATTTAGCATTAAATCTTATTACTGGATTATTTATACTAGATACATAACTATATGAAACATCACTCCATACTCCAACTTGTTCTGAAGTATCTAATATAGTATATCTTTCCACAAATATTCCATTTTCATAATAACCTATAACTATTGTAGCTTGATTATAATCAGTCTTTTTATATCTAAAATTAACTGTAATTTCTTTACCAGCAAATGTAGAATATTGCTGTTCAATTATTCCAGATATTTCATCATTCCAATATAATCTATTTCTAAAACCAACACTATTTCGTAGTAAATTATTACCACCAGAAGTATTACGAATATTTCTAACAATTCTATCTTCTAATTCTATTAAATCATTATCAATTCTTTGTACTTCACCATTATATGTAGTTCTTATATCAATATCTTCTTGTCTTAAATTAGCTATATCTAAATCAGTATTATCTTTATTAGTATTTATAACATTACTCAAATCACTATAATTATTATCTATAGTATTATTTAAAGTATTAACATTATCTCTAATAGTATTATTTATATTTATAGCAGTATTATCAATATTAGTATTTACTTCATTTATAGAATTATTAACATCAGTTTGTAAAGCATAATTATCAGCTTTATCTTGAGGTATATAATCATTTCTATTTAACCATTTAGTAGAATCATAAATAGTTCCATCTTGAGTAGCTACGCATATAGAACCACCATAACAATTATTTGGTAAAGTAAATGAAGAAGTAGATGTAATATTTACAGTAATATTAGTATCAGTTAATGTTTCAGTTAAATCATAATTACTTGCTATTGGAACATCCATGTGATAAGTTAATATTTCATTATTAGCATCTACAGTATCTACTATAAAAGTATATTTACCTAGAGCAATTCTCATACCAACTGAGAATTCACCACTTTGATAAGTTAATGAATATGTATTAGAAAAACAATTTAATGGTATTAACCAATAATCTCCAGCTACATAATCTGTAGGTATAACTCCAGAATAAATCTTTGCTTTACCATTAACACTATCAATAAGTTCTATTGGAACATTTTGCCATTGCCAGAAATAAGTGACTGGACTTGTAGAAGTATCTTTATAATATACTAAAGTTTTTTGAGTTGTAGTATCATACCAAATATCTCCTACATGTGAATTCTTTTCTAAACCAGTAATCCAATTAGTTGAAGGATCGGTAGCTTGATAATAAGATTCAATTTTACCATCAACCTTAACAACTAATGGATTATATTGTTCAGATATAAATGTATCATAAACACTAGTATTCAATTTGTTATTATTTAAATCTACAATATCACGTTCAGCAGTATCAATATCTTGAGTATTTTTTTCTACAGCTTTTTTAAGAGCACTTATATCACCACTAGCTAATGATTCAACTTCACTATCAACATAAGCTTTATTAGCTAAGTCATCATCATAAGCAGGCCAATTTTTATAAACCTTAGTAATATCAGCCATAACTACTCACCTCTATATTTTCCAGCCATTCTGAAGTCAATGAATATTCTATCAAATTCACAAGCATATTTTTCAGATTCTACATAGAATTTTAAGAACATTATTTTTCTAGCTTTTTCTTTAATATTGATAGTTTGTGGAATATCGTTTAATGTAGGATTTACTATAGTAATACTATCAGGTCCACTAGGAGTTATATCAATAGTATCATCAACAAATAGATTTAATAAATCTAATTTTTTCTTTAGTATTAGTGAAGTCATTTTATAACCATCAACACTATTATATATTTCTTTTAATACTTCAACTTCATAATTATCAGGATCGGTAACATCAATTGAGAATGTTCCCATTGTAATAATTCCATCTTTTACATAAAAACCAAATATAGTTTTTATTTCATCAGTTTGAGTACCATAATACCAACCTAATATACCATCATGATTTGCACTATAAGTTATAGTATCATCAAATTGTAATTTAGTACCATAAGGTAAATATACATATTCACTTAAATCATTATCAAATGATTCATCTACTACTTTATATATTTCTTCACTCTCTACCTTATCTTCATCGATAGTTCTATAACCGAATTCGAACTTCGTTGTTTCAGGGGCGATATAATTTAACGTAAATGCTCTAGTTGTTTTAGCTTTAACACTTCTTAAAACACTACTAGTAGAAAAATCAAACGGAATAGTTTCAAAATAACAATCAACATCTTTAGTTACTGCTTGAGGTATTTCTAAAGTATCATCAATATATAATTCATCTACATAATCATTACCAAACATTTTAATATAACCTTCACTATCACCAATAATAGCTTTATTATTCCATCTTGTAATAGCTGTAACATTAATTCCTAAATCACATGGCCACCATTGATATTGATTTATATTATTATTTTTAGCTTGAGTTATTTTAGAAGTATCACAGATATATAATTTATTATTAACAAATAAATAATATAAACTACCTATAGAAATCGCTTTAGATTTATCTAGGTTCGCTTCTGATAATAACTTTTTATTTATATAATAAGATTTATTATCAGCATATCTTTCTAATGTAGAACTTGCTTCACCAGTAACAGCTTGATAAACTCCAAGTTCTCCTAAGAACATAGCATTATTTTGAACATTAACACAGCAATAAGGTGTTAAGCATCCAACATTTTTAGTTCCACTAAGTAATGGAAATATATCCCATTTTCCTTGAGCATTTGAAGTTCTATAATATATACTACAATCAGTATCACTTAAACCTTTCAAAATAGCTAAAGTTCCATCACTAAGTCTTAAATAACCTACAATAGGTTGAGAACCAATAACAGCAAATGAATCATCAGGTACATAAGTAGGGTCAGGTTGACTTGCTACTAAATCAGAATGCCAATCAACATTAGGTTGGTCAGGATTTCCACTAAAGAATAGTCTTTGATTGTTTCCTTGATAACCAAAAGGTACGCAGAATCTACATTTATTTATTAAGTTTGCTAAATCATCAGTTGTAGATTTAAATTGAATTCTTACATTATCTCTACCAGTAACTACTGGAGCAGGCGGAGCAGAATTAAATGTAATTTTATTATCTGTTGTAACAACATAATTTGCAGGATCGACTAAATCCCATGCACCAGTATTATTATTTAAAATCCAAACTTTAGTATCTCCAGGAGTTGCACTTATACTATATGAGTCTGTACGATATACTACTGCAGCACCATCAGATAAGAATTCATTTATTCTATATTGAGTCATTGAATTAACAGATTCATATTGAGTTCCGTTAAAACCATCAGGTGATAAACCTATAGTAGTAGTTGGTATATAAGCAACTTCATCCATATATCTAGCAGTATAAAGATTATTATACTTACCATATACTATAGCTCTTTTACCATCTAATATTACTAATTTATCTCCAAGGAACATTCCCCAAGAATCAACATCTTTTAGATTACTCATCAATAAAGCTTTAGTTGTGAAGTTTTTATCAGTTTCATATAACTTAGTTCCACAATGAATTAAAAATATTTCATCGTATGCTGTATCTCCAGGAACATCATAATTCCAAATACCATGAATTGGAGCATCATCTATTTTCATTTTAATTTTTAAACCATATCTCTTTTTTAAATAACCATTTTCTAATATCATGTTATTCATTTTAGGACTATGTCTAACATCCATATCAAAAGGGTCATTATAATCTACTCCTAAAAAATCAGTAAATGTATAATTATATGTTGTTGGAGATTGAGGTATATCAAAACTATGCGCCATAATAATCACCTACATCTCTACTATGTTCAATACCTAAACTATCAACCATTTGTGAAGATATATAATCTAATTCAGTTTCAAATTGATTACGATAAGCTGTAGCTAATGAAATATCATCATCTTTATATAATTCACTTGCAAGATATAAAGGTACAATAGCACATATATTATAAGGTAAATCTATTAATGTATTCCATGGAGTTGTAGTTGTAAATCTTTCAGGTATAATTCTATATTTAATAGTTAGAGTTAAACTTGTAGGATTCATAAATCTTTTATCAATATATAATTTTCCATCTTGTTCTTCAAATAATAAATTATCACATTTTATATAAGTATGTTGAATAACTTCAGTATATAAATAATTAGTTATTTCATTATCTTCCATATATTGATGAATATCAAATACATAAGCACTTATATCTTTATCTATATATTCTTCTAAATTAACATCATTTAGATTTATAGTTAAAGAATCTATGTTTATTAAAACACGATTATTTAATATAACCATTAATTCATTCATAACATCTGGAGCCATATTTATATATGTTGAATAATTTCTATCATCTATTAAATCAGGCAAATCAGCAACAGTAATAGCATCTTTATTTAGAAACATTTTTCTACAAGTAGCTACTACTATATCACCCCAAGTATAATCTTTATTCATGATTATTCCTCCTTTATAATATTATATGCAAAAAAGAGATACAAATTAATGTATCTCATTTATATATAAATTATGTCAAACTTGAATTAGTTTAAAGCAGAACCACCAGTAACATTGAATGCCATGATTTCTCTCCAGTCAATTGCTGAGTAGCAGTGACGGTCAGCACCAGCGAATACAATGTTTTCTGTCTTTTCTTCAGTATAAGCTCTTACTCTTAAGTTTTCACGATTTTGATAGATTAAACCATCAACAACTGAGTTATAATTACTATCAAGTAAGAAGAATATATGGTCTGTAGCTAAAGCATTTAATTCTTGTGAAACGATTACATTATATCTACCAACTAAGTAGTTAAATGCATTTTTATCAGTTTCAGGTACTTTATCAGCACCAAGAACACCAAATACTTGTTTCTTTAATACTGCATCATTAGGAATAATGATTGTATCTGGAGCAATACCAGCAATTTCACCATTATCATCTTTAATGTTTTGCATTACTGTTTCAGCTTTAGCTAATAAATCAGAACTGAAGTAAATTCCTTGAGCTTGTTCAGTAGCATCTCCAGCATATTTATTAGATTGAGTTGCAACACCTTCAACTTTTGAAGTATGAGCAGTGTTGAATAATGCAAGACCATCAGCAGCAGTAATGTCCATAGTTTTACCTTTATAAGTAGTATTACCACTAACAGCATTAACTAAGAACGCACCAGCTTCATGATTTCTTGATAACCAATAATTTCTCATCATTAATGTTAAACCATTGATTGCTCCACTAATTTTATTATCTTCAATAGCATTTCTTGTAACTACGAAGCTATTAGCGTAGTTGAAGTTTTCAACAAATTTCTTATAACCTTCCATTCTTTCAGAGATTTTAGGAATTCCACCTTCAGAGATTTGTTCGAATCCTCCAATTAAATCAGTCATACTTGTATAAGATTCAGCGAATGAATCAGACATAACTTCTTTAAATACTTCTTTAAATGTATCTGTTTGAGCAAATTCAGTATATTTTTCAATAACGATAGATTTTAATGGAGCATATAAATCTTTGAAAAATATACTATTAGCTAAATCACCAGATACAGTAAATAATAAACCTGTATTCATTAATAATTACCTCCTATATAAATCTTCCTACAACTACAGAACCAGAAGCCTTAGTTGCATCTTTAAATTCTTCTATTTTAAATATACCACTTGATGTAGTAGCAGTAGCGTAACCAGTAGAAGTAATAGTTACAGCATCTCCAACATTTAATGCAGAACCATCAGCACTTAATATAGTACTATATAATTCATCTTTTTTAATTTTATGTACTAAGCATCTTTCTTCACTAGCAGCACAAGGTTCAAGAGTCAAATAATCAGGTGAAGTACTAGCAACTAGTTTTCCACTTGATAATGCAACAGGAATACCTGCACTGATAGCAGCAGAACCATTAGTAAACTCTTCAGTATCATACTCTAATTGAGTTTTATAAAGTTTTATCATTATTATTCCTCCTCATTGATTTCTTCTTCGGAAGCTTCTTCAATAACTTCAGATTCAGTTTCTTCAGGAATTTCTTCTTCAACAACTTCTTCTTCAATTACTTCTTCAACAACTTCTTTAGATTTTTTATTTGATTTTTTATTTGATTTTGGTGTATCTCCAAAATATTCAATTAACTCTTGTTTCCAAGATTCATCCTTACAAGACTCTAAGAATTCTTGTAAATGTTTTTCATCTCTAAATCCTCTACTTTTTAATAAATCTTCTCTACTCATAATCTTACTTTCCTTTACCAGTAGATTTTTTAACTTTTACAGAAGTAGATTTTTTAGGTTGTCCATTAACTTTTTGAGTTCCAGAGTTTGTAGGTTTATAAATTCTTTCCATAAACTTTCCTCCTATTATTTATTATCTCTTCTATACATTTCAATAATTTCTTCCTTAGTTTTATTAGGGAATGCTTTTTGATAAAATGCAAAAGTTGCATCACTAATAGTTTCAGGTTGAACATAAGAAATTGTTTTAGAATCGATTGATTTTTTTACTGGAGTAGAACCAGTAGAATTATTATTAAAACCAACTACAGATACATAAGCATCATATAATTCATAACCTTTATCAACTTTAGCTTTAATTTCATCATATTTAGGATGTGCACATAATTTTTCAGCACTATCAATATCTGGATTTAAAGCTTTGATTTTAGAAATGTTACTATCTAAAGCTTCTTGTACCAATTTAGCATTGTTAGCTTCAATAACTTTATTAGCTTCTTTTACGACATCACTATCTTCGATTTTAATTTTTAATGCTTCATTAATAGCTTCTTCGGTTAAGTCTTTAATCTCAACACCAAGTATTTTTGAAAGCTTAGATTTATACTGATTTTCAACATCAGTTGTAATCTTTTCTCTATCTTTATTAAGTCTTTCAGAGTAGCGCTTTACTCCATCCTTAATTTTTTTCACACTATTATCAGCCGTGTCATCTGCATTAGTGATAGCTTCTAATGCTTCAAGCGTAATTTCATTTTCCATGAACTTTATCTCCTTCTTAATAATATTATATGTAAATAGTTTCAAAACTATTCATTAGATTTTAATGCTGCTAACATCTTAGCATTTGCTTGATTCGCCGCTGCTTGAGCTTCTCTATCTTTAGCCATATCATTAGATGTAATTTCTGATTGTTTCATTTGTAATTCACGTTGTCTATACATATTTTCAATTTCAGCTTGGTCAGATTGAATATCAATTCTTGTTTCAATATATTCTAAAGCTTCTTTAGCTCCAGGATAGCTCAATCTCAACATAGTTTGCCAGAACATTTTTAATGTTTCTAAACTTTGAGGGTCTCCATAAGCTCCAGAACTGAAGTTTAATCTTGTTTCTTCCCACATTGTTTGTCTATCATTTTCTAATGTAGCACTCATATCAATATCAAATGTATATTCATCATCGTAGAAATAATTACCTTCACCATCATCAACTAAGAATAATCTATTATCATATAATTTGAATTCTTCTTCACCTTCAACAGTAATATAATAACCACGATATTCATAACTATATGCTAATATAAATTGGAACATTAATTCAAATAATGATACTAATGAAGCTTTTTTCATTTCTCTCTTAGACTCTAAACGACCAGCCGTTTGTTGAACTTGTAATTGTTTAGCTTTAGAACTTATAGCCGTATTATCTTCACGTCCTTGGAATGTATTAGTAATACCTAAAGTTTGACGAGCTGTAGCGTAAGCACTATCCATTAAATAAGTTTCATTACCAAGTTGAGGTTGTAATGTTTTAACTATAATACCATTAGCTTCAGCTGGAGTATCATAATATAATAGTTTCAATTCGCTATTATCAACTTTCAATTTATTTCTTAATGTTTTAGGTAAAGCAATGATTGAACCAGCTTTTAAAATTCTTTCAGCAATTTTATTTAAAATACTATTATTTAATTTTTGACTAGTAGCAATCATTTCAGCATCAGATAAACCAAATAATTCATTAGTACTTATATTTTTTCTAATAACAATTGGAAATCTATTAGGTACATAAGGTGTAACTTTAATATCAGTTTCTTGAGGCATTTCAATAGATTCACCAGTATTTTCATTAGTAATAGTAGACATTAATCTTACAACTATATTTTTTCTATCAACAGTTTTAAGTTTAAATTCATTATTACCGCATTTAATACAAGTATCTTCATCAGCTTCTTTTACAGCTCCACACTTAGCACAGTAAAATAATTTATCACTATAAATATTATCATCATTTTCTAATACAAAACTTCCTGACCATGTAAATCTACAAATATGATTATATATATCTTTATAATACATAGTCTTAACAGTCAATAAGTCTGGATCGATATTCCATTCAGTATCTGATTTACAGAATTCCAAATCATCTTTAGTTAAATTATACATATTAGCTAATGACATTTTAGTACAAGATTCAACTATAAACATGTAATCCATATCTTCTATTTTCTTAATTCCAGGTTGTGGAATGAAGTTTCTAGGATCGATAGCTTTAAATGCTAATTTACCACCTTGAGCAGAATTTCTACTTAATCTATCCCAATAAACATGAGTTACAGCTCCACCAAATATATATGTATTACGTTCTTGTAAATCATTATATTCTCTATAACTATAATCATAAAGTTCATTTTTTAAGATTGATTCAAGCTCTCTAGCAGGTTCTACACGACCATTAGAACTTTTAACTTTAGGAAAATAGATATTATTATCAACTTCAGATTCAATAAGTTCAAATACTATATTTTTATCATATTCACCATTAGAATCAGGTTTCTTATATAAACTATATAGCTTTTCAAACTTTTCAAGTTGGTCTTGATATTTACCTCTAGCTTTATTATAAAATTCTTCAGCTTGATTTACATCCATACCATCAAATATACCATTATATAATTGATTTATGACTTTCTTTTTTGCCATATACATCCTCCTTTATAAATATTATATGCAAAATATTTTTCCATATTTGTTTTCAAGATATTCTCGTACTTCATCAGAAGCATTAATATAATCATCATATAATTCTTGAGTAACTCTAATTGATTTTTGATTTTTTATTTCATCAGGAACAGCTAACCAATAAGTATAAAATGTACGTAAAGAATCTGGAGCATGTGTTAATTCATGAGGTTCTTTCATACAATCATCACTATTTTTAGGGTCAGTTTGTAATTTAGGAAGACATCTAATCAAATTAGCACATTTACTAAATATCTTTAATCTACAACTATCTTTTCTCTCTTCTGGAGGCAAAGCATAATCTACAGCTAAATCTTCTTTAATAGCTAACCATCCAGCACTTCTATCTCTTTTAGATTTTGTTAAGTTTATTCCATAATCAGACCAAATATCAGCTTTACATCTACCATTTTCTTGCGAAGTATTCCACAAATCATCAGGAGCTAGAATAGCTGTAAAATCTTCATACTCAAAACCTAAATCTTCAATTTTTTGTCTTATCTTTTTAGCAGCTTGTGAAATAATCAATCCAGGTTCATATATCTCATCAAATACTAATACATTATAAGGAGTTACAGCTATAAAATATGCTGCTAACATATCAAGTCCATAGTCTAGAGTAACATATAAATTATAATTTTTATCTCTTGGTAATCTACCATCAGGAATTACATGGTATCTTTCTTCAAATTCAATAAAGAATAAACCACTAAATACATTCCAATCTCCATCAAGCATTTGTGCTCTACGTTCCGGTGGTAAGTTTTCAAGACGTTTAACATAATTTTGGTCGTTTTGCATAATGAATTCATTATCATAAACTTTAGCATGTATCATTTCATAATCTTCAGGATTTTCAGTATCTCTATAGTTACAATCAATAAATAATCTCTTAACCCATTCATGTCCTACACCACCAGGATTACATGTTAATCTCATTCTAGGTTTAAATGGAACTTGACAGAATCCACTAGGACGAACAATTTCTGTAAATATTTCATATTGGAATTCAGTAAATTGAGTTGCTTCTTCTAATATTACTACATCATAAGCAAGACCTTGATAATGAAGAGCATCATTTTCATTATCACAATAACCTATAGTTATACGACTACCATTAGCAAAAATAAATGCACCTTCATCTTTACTCCATTTAGCAGCTCTTCTAGGATCGTTGTCAATAGTACAATGTAATTTTAATTGTAAAGAAATAACGTGGTTTTTAAATACGTCTTTATAAGTACGACGAACTAATAATATCTGTATTCCAGGAAACAGCTTACAATAAATCATACATAATGCATCAACAGCGAAAGATTTACCTCCACCTCTTGCACCACCATAACATACAAATGTTTTATTACTTCTTACAAATTGTTTTTGCTTCGGATACAAATCGGGAAATTCTATTGGATTTTCAGGAATTAGTCTAGCCATTATTTCAACCTTCTTCCTAGAGTTTTAACTTTCTCAAAATATGGAGTATAGTCTTTAAACTCTATATATTTTCTACAAATTTGTCTTTCTAATATCATAGCATCTAAATATTTATCTTTATCTACACTATCTAACATAAAATCAAATTGTTTTTCATCATCAAAATAGCTTAAAGTATCATCTTTTTTAGTTATTTTATTTCTAGCTAATAATCTAAAGCGCATTATTCATCATCCTTCATTCCAGCTATAGATTCATAACTTACTTTATGTTTATCATCTGATAATATATTAGCTATACTACTCATTTCTACAGCATCAGGTAGAACAAATAAATTATTTTGAACTTGTTTAGGAGCAGTTTCTTCAGGACTCTCATGTATCATTTTAGCAACTAGCTCATAAGCTTTTTCAGAACCTTTTAAAGCATTAACTACCATCATTGCATTCATACAATCTTTTATATTATCTAATTTAACACCAAATAATAAGTCAATACCTTGCATTCTTTCAACCATTTCTGGTGTAGCTTTAGCATTAACTATTTTCTTAAGAGAGTCAGAAAAACTATCTACAGCTCCTACATTATCAACTATTATTTCACCAACTTCAAATGTTGAGTCTTTCTTTTTAGTCATGTTAAATTACCTCCTCTATACATTATATGCAAAATAAAAATACAGTAGTTATCAGTATATTTCAACTAACACTTTCTGTATTTTTATTATCATCTACTAGATAGTTTCATTTTGAATAACGTACTTAAACTATTAACGATCAATCAATCTTTCGATTAACTAGATATATAACACTTTACGATTATCATTCTCAATTCTTCTATAGTTTCTCACACTACAGACTATCGTTTGATTGCTGCTTTGCAATTGAGATTTGCTGGTGTTTAGCGCTTAGCCAAGATTTTATTTATGAATTTGGTCTTTACTTCCCCAACCAGTTACACCATTCATATTATTATTCATGTTTAGTGCATAAGGTCTAGGTCTACCATCATTCTTTATAATAATTATTTTAGCATGTTGATTATTATAGTTTTTAGTATGAGCTCCACCACCATAAGAATCAGCAGTTAATACTCCATTTACTATTACTTCATCTCCAACATTATAAGTTTCAGGTTTTGGAGGTTCAGGAGTAGGAGTTGGTGTAGGTTCTACATAAGGAGTTATGCAAGCTTCAGCCATCCATCCTAAATCACCAGTAGTATTATACGGATACAAATGACCTGCAGCTACACGAGTAATATTAGTTACTTTACTATGTACTATTTGACCAGGATTTCCTCCATCAGCATTTCCATATAATTGACCATCAATAATTACTTTATCTCCAACTTTATATTTTAAACCAGGTGTAGGTGGAGTTGGAGGAGTAGGTGATGGATTGTAAGGATAATTTGGATTTACAATGAATCCTCTTAATGGATAGTTTTCATTAGTTCCCCAACGACCATTATTATTTTTTCTTGTCATTGTCCAGAATATCTTAGAACTTCCATAACCAGATTCAGCAGTACGAATGGTATTAGAATCAATTACTTCAATTACTATTGCAACATGTCCTGCTAAACTTCCTTTACCTTCCCAACAGATAATTGCACCAACACAAGGAGTTTTAATTACACTTAATCCTGATGCAATCGCTCTTTCTATAAAATTCTCAGCATTACAATTTAAATGATATTTCTCATAACCTAAAGCTAATTCTTCATTAAATGCTCCATTAGCATAACCAACACAGTTTGCTAATACATCACATTGTGAATCTGTAGGTTTTCCTTTAATACAAGTAGAATAACCACCATTACCTTTAGTTATAAAATACTTATTACCTGCAGTAGGTCTAGTTGTTCGTATCATCTTCAACGACCTCCTCTACAGTATCAACTGTTACTTCTCCTTCTTCATTTATATCTTCAAATTTAAGAGGAGCATTAACATTAGTTTGAATATCATAAGGTTCTACATCATCGAAAGCTCCAATTCCATCTTCTTCCATAATATAGTTCTTTTTATAATCTTCAACTAATTCTTTATTATATTCAACTTCTATGATTTGTTCGTTTTCCATTAGTTTTACCTTCTTTCTTTTTAGTTATTTTCTTAGCATTTCTATAAGCAACTATCGCATCGACAACAATAATTGCAAATATAACAGCTACTAATACTGCAGCGATAGCTACAAATATTAAAAATAAAGTAAATAATTGTTCAGCAGTCATTATTTCTCTCCTTTCGCAGCTTGTACAAATTGCTTAACAGTCTCATAACCACCAATAGCACCAAGATAAATTGCAAATGTATTTAAAATACCAAGTAATATATCTTGTATTGTGTATGAACCTATAAATACTACTCTTAAAAAACTAACTAATATAGAAGCTACTAAAGTAATCCATAATGGATTTATTTTTTCAGCTCCTGGTATATTTTTAACAGCTTGAGTAATAATAGCAACAATTGTCAAACATCCTAAAAATGATAAAAACATATCTGATGTTATAAAATCCATACTATTTACCTCCTTTATATATTATATGCTTTTTCTATAAATTGTATAAATGATTGCTCATATAGATATTTTTTAGAACTACTATCATAAGCTATTTGAGTTAAATTATCAAAATAATATTGATTATTCTTAACAAAGTTAATTATATCAATTTCTTTAGTCAATTGTAAATATAAATCTTTAAACTCATTTAAGTCAATATTATAATGTAATGCTTCTTGAGATATAGAATATATACTTATTAGTCTTGCTGCTAGTACTTTCTCATCTAATCTATTTTTATTTTTCTTAGCTAAATCTAATATACAATAATTCGAACATAATATAGATTGTCTTATATTATATTTAATGTAATCTAAATCTAATTTATCTTTAGCTGTAGTAGAGTTAGAATCATATAACCAATAATATGTAGTCTCTTGTACTTTTACTATATTTCTAGTCAAATTAAATGCTATATAATTAAAGTATATATCTTCATTTAGTCTTAAATCTTTTTTAAATCTTATTCTTTTAGATGTCAAATAGTCTATTTTATACATCTTGCCATGCATCCATGTTATAGGTTTGGTCTCAGGTGAATTTACATCTATAATAGCCATACTTCTATCTTCAAATTGTCTTAATATATTTGAGTATGCTATATCTGAATTTTCTTTAGTTATTGCTTTATATAAACTTTCTATAAATATCGGAGATACTAAATCATCAGCATCAATAAATGTTACATAATCATATTTGTATTTAGATTTTATTTTATCTAATGCTCTTTGTCTAGTATTTCCAGCTCCTTGATTTTCTTTAAAACTTAATATATGTATATTGAAATAGTCTTTTAATCCTTCATAGATTGATTTATCTTCTCCATCTATTGCTAAGAATGTATCAAAATCACGTTTAGTTTGTATTGATAAACTTCTTAATAAGTCTCTTAGTTTACTATAATTAGCTTTATAGACCGGTATTATTACACATATATCTTTCATTAGCTCTACAACCTTCTTTCTAGTAGTATTATATGCAAATAAAAGAGAACTGATAAGAAGGTTGATGAATCAGTCCTCAGTTAATTATATGCTGGCGATTAGTAAACACGCACTCCCTAAATCCCCTAGTAAGGAGACTTCCATATATTATATATTATTAGATTAAAGGACCTATTGAAATTTTTTTCAAAATCCAGAAACGACGAAATCGAAAAATCGACAGGTCTGCGAAATCCAGAACACAGGACCCCTGGCCGGTGGGTGCGGGTGGGGTGAAAAAACTGAAAAAAAATCGTTGATTTATGCGTTTTGGCTGTTTACAAATCTATAATAATTTGGTATAATGGTATTAGATAAATTGAATAAAGCACATCAGTTTATCTAGAATATATATTAAGAAAGGAGTGTTGCAATATGAGTAACACAAAGAAAAGTGCAAACAAAGGAGTAAAGCCATTAGTTATGGTATCCGAAATTAAAGCTATTAAGGAGGAATTTGGTAAATATGCAATTATCATTAATGGTAATGCAGTATATCGTTGTAGTACTGATACACTAGAACGTGGACCTAAAGCATTATATGATTTATATTTACCTAACTACGGTAAAATGAGAAAATTCGTAGTTAAAGAAGATGGAGTATATGAAATAAAATGTACTGAAGAACATCCATTTGAAATGAGTAACTTAGCTAAGTACGAAATTACTAAAAAAGTTAACATCGATCCATCAAAAATAAGTTTCGACTTAAAAGAAGCTTGGAATAATAAGAAAGTCACTGAATAAGTGACTTTTTTATTGCTGTTTACAAAATAATAAAAATATATTATAATAGATATAGATAAATATAAAGGAGATACAAAATATGATATGGCTATTACCACTAAGAATATGGAGTAAGTTTAATAAAAAGAATATAAATAAAAAATCTATCCTGAACGCTCTAGGAGCTATCCTGATATTAGTTTTATATATACTAATATTATATATCGTCAGACAAATAAATAATTAAAATAGGAGGTGTCAATATGAGTAAAAGAGAGTTTAATATCTATATATTTATGTTATGTGCATTGTTATTGATATTTGATTTTACATATTTAGCTGGTATAATTGCAGTAAATACATTCATATTTAATTTATTAGAGATAAAATAATATCTCTTTTTATTTTAAATAATATAGCATGGATGCACTCATTATATAATATAGGGCCTGGATGCATTCACCACCACAAGCACTTTATATAAATTATGTATACATTCCACGCAGCGAGCAGTCGATGGCCTGGATGCAATCTAATTATAATAGCTATGCCCTTATAAAATTATATGGATTCATTAAGTTATTTTGCTGTTTACAAAATTATAATTTTATTATATAATATAATCAGATAAAAGCAAAAGAAAGATGCTTTATATCGATATATATGTATAATTTAGCTGTTTACAATTTAACGATTTTGATATATAATATATATAGATAAAAGAAAAGAGAAGCTTTTATCAAATATGTTCTTTGGAAATGGAGGTATAATTTATGGAAAAAACAAAGAATGTAAGTCCATTAGCTATGGCAAACGAAATCAAAACTATAAAGGAGAATTATGGTAAAAATACTATTATCATTAAAGGTAATTCAGTATTTAGATGTTCAACAGAAGTTCTTGAAAGAGGACCAAAATCATTAAATGAATTATTATTACCAAAATATGGAAAAATGAATATCTTCTTAGTTGCTGAAGATGGTGTACATCAATTAGTATGTAAAGAAGAAAATCCATATACTAATAGTAATGTTGCTCAATATGAAATGGTTAAAGAATTATCTGATATTGATGTAAGTAAAATTGATTTCGATTTAGCTAAAGCATGGAATACTAAAAAGAAAGAAGCTTAATTGCTTCTTTTTTTATGCTCCTATGCCCTATGGATGCATTCTTATTAAATATATAAGTATGGATGCATTCTGTAAACTGTATACAAAGGACACAGCAAGCACTTCATCATTTTCCTATGCCCAGGATTTTCGGAAATGAGTTCCTAAGCCCGTATCTAGGACATAGAAGCCAGAAAAACCCATCCCGTATTCATATGTATATTATATATATATAACTGTCCTTTTTCCCTAAACTTTAGTATATATATAATATATATATAATATATGTATATTATTATTAGGGAACAGAGCGACCGAATATATATATAATATATATATGGACATAGAAATCAAAATTACCAATGAATGCGTACCAAACCGTTACCCTATAACTCTTTAAGCGAAATCGCGAAGTTTTTTAGTGTTTACAATTTATAAGTTGTATAATATAATATATATAGATAAAAGTTAAAGATATGCTTAAGTTTTATCACTAAAGTTATTGATTGGAGGTGAAAATATGGAAGAATATGATGACATATTTGATGAAGAATATGACGAATGGCTTAATGATGAACTCGTAAGACAAGAAGATTATTTTGATAATCATGCAGATGAAATGTATGAGCAATATGTCACCGAAGAGTACGAGAGATACGAACGCGAAAATAGATTTGTGCTTATCTATAATACAAGTACTTTAAGAGAATATATAATTCCTGGTACTAATGTTCATAAAACTGAATCTCTCAAAGATGGTAAAATAGTTTGCACTTCATATTTTAAAAAATATTCTAGAAATGAGGAAAATTAAATGAATAAAAAAGAAAAGAAACAATTTGAAAAACAACTAAAAACTGATGTGATTAAATATCTTTGTAATAATCAAGTTAATCTAGATAATTATAAAGAAATCAATAAAGCTCTTAAAGACTTTAATAATAAATATTATACTGAAATTAAATATAAATTAAAATGCAATAAAGATATGGCTATAGAGATTGAATATGATAAGGAGATGTTAAAATGCGAGATTTAGAGAAACCTTATTTAGTAACTCTTATTGATAGCATCGAACATCAAAATATTGGTGGTCAAATAATGCGTATCGAAAAAGAAGGTACTATGAATTATATTCTAGATATGAATTGTAATGATTATACTATAGCAGTTCATAACTTTATAGTAAGACGTGACGATATATTTACTGTAGATGAAAATATGAAAATATATTACGGACATGTTAATAATTTAGGTTATTTTATAGCTGAAGATGAAATTAAGGAGGTTTTAAAAGATGAATGATAATGATTATTGTAAAAAATTAACTTTAGATAGTCTTCAACATTCTTTCGATGAAATTATGTCTGACTATTCAGATATTTATGACGAATATCATAATAATAACGAAGCTGATAGAGATATTTACTTCTTACATGACTTAGTTGATGCTATTAAATCAATAAATACTGTACTTTATGTATATAATCGTGATAAATATATTCATCCTGGTTATGCTCTTGAAAAATTAAATTATGGTAAATCAATATTTGAAATGACTATGAAATATTATGAAGATAAATTAAAAGAAGGTGAAAATGATGACTAATGAACAAGAAAATGAAATATTAACAAGAATGAAAATGCTTAAATTAGATAAACCTTGTATTGATGCTCTATTTAAACATCATAAAGTATGGGAATCTGAAGGTTACGGAGCATTATATGAACTTCGTGATGAAGAACAAAAAATTGTAGATGATTTTGAAAAAGAACATCCTGGTTGTTACGTATATCACATGATTCATAATAACTTTGAATTTGGTGAATGTTATTCTATATTATATGTGTCACCTGATACAGATGAATGGCAAGAAGAAAAAGAAAATATACAAGATGGTTATGTATTTGCTTATGTTAAAAATGTAACTGATGATTGGTGTTCTGAATTTGGTACTATTGCAGTTCGTCCATCATTTGGTGGTTTAGTAAGGATTGGTTAATATGAAGTTGATTTTAAAAGAAAAACAAGTTTATGAAAAAATTAATGTTATTAAAGATTTGTTAAATTATATTCAAAGAGAATTTGATTTAGATATTACATTTGATAATAGAGTAACTAATCATTATAAATTGATAGCATTTAATAAAACATTCGAGTTTAATGATTATAATGGAGTAATTAATGCTCTAAACTTCTTAATAATATGTGGAGATGAGAAATAATGAAAAAAATTGATTGTTATATCATCGATGCCAAAACAATGGTTTACACAAAAACACAAATTGATGATACTTTGGAAACATTTTATGATATAATTAAAACAGATAGTATAGAAATTATTGGTAGAAGAATAAATGGTAAAATGACTCAAATTATTTGTGATGAAGAAGGTAAGTTAAAACAACATCAATATATTTCAGGCATATCTGAAGAACATAATGAAACTTTGGTTGGTAATCTAATAATTAAATCTACCGATCATGAAATTGTTAACATTATCGATAAGTACGGGGTTTTGGTTTATTCGACAAGGAGGTAAACTATGAACAGTCGAGAAATGAGAGATTATATTAAAAAACTTATGGAAATATCTATAATGCTTCAAAAATTAGCATTTGCTGAAGGTATATCTTATCAAAAATCTATAGAATTAAGATTAGCTCATGAAGAAGCATATAAGAAATGGTTATTTTATAAGAACTTACAACAAGAGTTAAGCAAACCTAAATCAAGATAAGGAGGTTATTATGTTAGAAGAAATATTTGCTACTGTGGAACAATTTCCATTAATAGTAATGAGAGGTAAATCTTATAAAGAACGTAAAGAATTATTATGGAGATGTTATGCTTCAAATCCTAAAAAAGAAGAAGTTGAACGTATGACATTAGATGAAATGAAAAGTTATATAGCTGAAACTGATGAATTTTGGTCAGAAGATTATATTTATATAGAAGCTTGTATAATGTTAATAAATGAATTTAAGGAGGTGGAATAATGAAAATAGAACATATATCAAAACAAAGAGTTTTAAAATTAGCAAAACAAACTGAATATCTTGTATGGCAAGGTTGTGGTGGTCCTATAGAAGATTGGTATGATGGTATTACTAAAATGCTAATTGAAAATGGTATTACTGATAAAAACTATAAAATGAAAGAAATGTATGTATTTGATAATAATGGTCTTACTTGCTTATTAACTCCATTAGATAAATTAAATATTGGTAAACTTGCTGCATATAGAATTGCTTGGAGAGATACTTTTGGTACAATGTGGTTATCTGATTATATCGACAATAAATATATTTAGTGTTTACAAATTATAAAATTGTATATTATAATATTTATAGAAACGAGGTGATAGATATTGAGAAGTGATAATTTAGAAATTGCTATCAATCATTTAATTAAAGCTATTCAAGATGCTAACGATGTTTATGAATTTAAAAAAGAAAATGTTATAAATGAATTAAATGATTTTAGTGATTGGTATTATTTAATTGATGAGTTAAATCAACTAACAGATATTTGTGAAGTTAATGCTAAAATACATCAATTAATCGAAGATGCTGATGAAATATTAAGAACAATCAAATCAATGAAAGAAGGTAAATAATGGAAAAATTAAAATTAAGTGATTTAGAAAATCGTGAAGATTGGGAATATGCTGTAGTAGTATTTAAGTCTGAAAGTTTTAGCAATAACTACAGCTTAGAAGAAAGAAGTTATCTAATATGTAGAGATAATAAATGGTTCAAACCTTATGCTCTAGGTTGTTCTCTATTTGGTTCTTGTTTAGATAAAAAAGATCGAGGTGTTCGTCTAGATTGGTATATGAAAGATGATAAACAACCTTGGATTATAGATTATTGTTATATTATAACTGAAGAAGAAGCAAAGGAGGTGTGGAACTAATGTCAAATAATGGTTATGCAGAAAAATGGTTTGATGATAATATTTATCAAATAATTGACCAATATCAAGAAGCTCATCCAGAAAAAGTACAAAATGATGGTGACCCTCAAGATTACTTAAATATGGAAGAAGTATTTGAATGGGCTAAAGAAAATATATTTGATGAAATTCCTCATTTTACATGTTGTATTTGTGGTTCTTTCTGTCAAGGTTATGGAAATAATCCGTATCCTGTAGTAAAAGAAGAAAATGCAAGATGTTGTGATGAATGTAATTCAGATGCTGTAATTCCAGCAAGATTAATGAATTTAAGATAGGAGATTTTATGAAAAAGTTTAAAAAGTATCATATATTTGGTAAAAAACCTGATTATTTAGCTTTACTTACTAAATATAATACTTTAGTTGTAGAATATGAAGCACTTCAAGAAGAAATCAAAGATGATTTATATAATAAGATATTTGAAAGAATATTTAAAGAAACTGAAAAGTTATCTCATTATGAAGAAGAAAATAAACAGTTGAGAGCAAAAGTTAAAGAACTTAAGAAAAAATTAATGGAGAAAAAATAAATAACACTGTTTACAAATTATATTTATTATATTATAATATATATAGATAAATAAAAATAAGGAGGTGTTAAATATGAAACTTAAGTGTAAATTAAGTGCTCAATGTTTTGGTTATGTTAATACTAAAACTGAATCAGTCAACATTGAAAAAGATAAAGAATATACTTTAGAAAAAGCATGGGATGAAACTGAAAAAGTATATTATTACAATGTTATTGATGAAGATAAAGTAATAACTACAATATCTGAAAAAGAATTAGAAATATTTTTCGAAGTAAATTAAATATAAAAATTAAGGAGGTTGTAATTTATGGAAAATGAAAAATATGTAGTAACAATTGATGGCACAGATTGTGTCGGTAAATCAACTCTATGGAAAAAAGCAAATGGAGTAAATAAAAATATACAAATTAGAGGTATAGTTTCAAATATAGCTTACGCTATTAAATATGGAAGAAATGTTCAAGAATTGATAGATTTATATAATCAAAATCCAGTTAATTACGTGGTATACTTAATAAATCCAATCAATGATAAAAAATTAGAAATGTTATATAATCGTATAAGAAATGAAATGATTTATGATAATGATGCTATTAGTAAAGAACTTACTGATGCTGGTAACACATGGAAAGATTATGAATATTTCGAAAAAGCTGTAGAAACATTAAAAGCAAAATATAAAGGTAAATTAGAAATAATTGAATCAAAAACTAATGATTATGATGAATTTGCTGATAGAATTAAATTATATGAAATATATGATATTCCTGAAGGTTTTGAAAATCCTGGAATTAAAGTTGTAGATTGTGATATAGATGAATTTGAATCTAGAGCAAAAATTGTTTCAGAATTTAAATATATAGTATTTATAAATAAATTAAGTAAAGAACAAATTATGACTAATTTATATTATGGTTTAGATGATGAACATCAAACTATGTATAATAATATATTTGAATATACTACTAATGATGTTGAAGATATTTATGATGATTTAGAAAAACATACAGTAGATGAATTAGTTGATTATCTAGAAGATTATGAGTTAAGAGTTGAAGTTGAAGCAAAATGTGAAGTTAGTACATGGACTGAAGTATATGTTCCTTTAAGACAAACAGTTCATCATGATAGTTTAGAAGATGCAATTTATGATGATAATTGTTTAATGGATGATATATATGATGCAGTTAAAGACAATGTCTATAATGAAGAAGTAGATATTGAAGTAGAGAATGTAAGATAATGACTGATACTGATTTAAATAAAGAAAGATTTATAACTTTATTACAAACAACTAATCGAAGTGGAGTGGATAAGATTATTGCTTATTTAGAAAGTACAGACTTCTTTGAAGCTCCTGCTTCTACTCAATATCATGAAAATTATACAGGTGGTCTTTGTGAACATAGTCTTAAAGTATATGATACTTTTGAAACTTTACATAAAACTTTTAACTTTAATATAAATATTAACTCAATCATAATAATGAGCTTATTGCATGATATTTGTAAAGCTAATTGTTATACTAAAGAAAAGAAAAATGTTAAAATAGGTCAAAACTGGACTCAAGTTGATTATTGGAAATTTGATGATAGTAATCCTATTGGTCATGGTCATAAATCAGTAATATTATTATTACAACATGGTTTAACTTTAAATGATTTAGAAATTCAAAGTATAGTTACTCACATGAATGGTTATGATAAATCAGACTTATTCAATGCATCTAATGTTTATAACAAAGATGATAATACAATTTGGTTACATGTTGCAGATTTTATAGCAACTTATAAAGATAGAAAAGTTATATAGAAAGGAAGTGTCAACTATGGTTAAATGGATTTATACTGATTCTCCTGAAGAACAAAATGAATCTGTCACATCTAAAAGAAACTTCTATATAGGTGGTTCTGAATTAAATAAAATATTTGAAGACTTCTATAAAGGAGATATAATACAAAATATATTTGAAAAATTATGTTATATCGATACTTCTCATGGAGTTCAACCTGATTGGGCTACGTTTGGTCATCAAGCTGAAGAAATAATTAGAGATTATGTCAATAGAAAGTTTGGTAGAAATTATAGACCAGCAGTATCAATAAATGAAGCTAAACAATCTAGAACAAATGTTGATGGTTATGATAAAAATGCTGAAGAACCTTTATGGGAATGTAAAACTTATTCTGGTAAAGAAAATATAGAAAAATATATGAAACAAATTACTTATTATATGTTAAGAAATAATTTAGATAGTTGTTTATTAACTACATTAAGTAAAGATGTTTTAGATAAAAAAGGTAAAAAGATTAGAAATATAACTATTGAAGAATTAACTGATGAGGAATTAGAAAAAAGATTAAAATTCCATGTTATCAAATTTGAAGATATGAAAAAATTAGCAGAACAAATTGATAACATAACTGAAGAATATTCTAAGTTATATAATTATATAGCTAATAGTCATTTGATGAAAAAATATATAGATGATTATAAAGCTATGATGTTTACTCAAAATTCAATGGTAGAAACATTTATGGATAGTTTTAAATAGATTGTGAGGTGATTTAGTTGCAATATGAAGATTTATATGATTATCAAAAAGATATTGTCAACAAATTAAATAAATCTAAACTATTGCTTATGAGTGTTAGTAGTGGTAAAACTTATTGCTCTATGTTTGCTTATAAAAAATATGGTAAAGGTAAATTATTGATTTTATCTCCAGCTAATATGGTAGAAGAATGGAAAGCTACTTGTAAAGAACTTGGAGTTACAAATTATGATATATATAGTTATAACAAAGTTTGTATGGCTAAATACTTAGATGAAATATTAAAAACTCAATATGATGTTGCTATTATAGATGAAGCTCATCATATTAGTAATAGAAAAAATAAATCAACTAAGAAAATATTATTGAAAATAGATACTATTAGATTAAAGTATTTATTAACAGCAACTCCTGAAAATTATGAATGGCAAGACTTCTATGTATATTTTAGAATTATATATGGTAAAGCATTTATGAGTTATACTGCTTTCGCTGCTAGATATTTCATACAAAGACAAAGTTATTGGAATCCTTATGTATATGAAGTTATAGGTTATGTCAATGAATATGAACTTATGGACATGAAAGATGATATAAGTATAGTATATAATAAAGTTAGAAAAGCTAAAGTAGAAGAATATGAAGTAAATATTCCTATAAGTCCTGAACTAACTCAAAAATATAAATCAATACTTAAAAGTAAAGTATATAAAGATTATATTATTGACTCACCTGCTAAAAACTCTTATATGAAAAGAATGATGGCTAGTTTTATGTTATTAGAAGATGATGAAGATACTTATAAGTTCCAATTATTAGATACTATTAAATTAGATAAATTAAAAGAAATCTTAGATGAAAATAAAGATGCTAATATTATTATATATTATAATTATATAAATGAAAGAGAAGTCATTGAAAAGTATTTAAAAGCTATGCAATTTGAATATAGTTTATTTACTACTAAAGATGATTTTAAAACTACAACTCCTGGTAAAATAAATATGATAAGTTATGGAGTTGGTTCTGAAGGTATAAATGGTTTTAGAGATTGTACTGTTTATATAGCATTTAGTCTTCCTTATAGTAAAAGAATATTTAAACAAAGTAAAGGAAGAATAAATAGATTAGATAATTATGAAGTAGAAAAATATTATTATTTCATAAATGATATAGACAAAAAAGTATTGGAGGTTTTGAAAAAAGGTCAATCATTTACTGATAAATTGATGGAGAAAAATTATGCATGATGATTTAGAAGAAGTATACTTAAGAAATCAAAATCTAGTTTATAAATTTGCTACAAATTATAGACTATTAAATGATGAAGATATGATGCAAAATCTTAGAATGGCTATGTTTAGAGCTATAAAGAACTTCGATCCTTCTAAAGGTTTTGCTCTATCAACTTATGTTTATATTGCTTTATATCATGAATATAAATACTCTTTCAGAGATAAAAATCTTAAAATAGATTATGTTAATAATATTGTAAGTGATGAAACTGGTAAAGCATCTGATATTTTTGATTTTATACCTGATGAAAGAAATATTGATATAGATGAAAAACTAGATAGACAAGAAATATTTAGAATAATAAATGATTATATCAATACTTGTGAAAAAGATTATAAAGATTTGTTCTTTGATTATTACTTTAATAATGTTAAACAAAAAGAATTGGCTAAAAGATATAATCTTAGTCAAGGTCAAGTTAGTAGAAAAATTAAAAGTATTATAAAATGTTTACAAGAATTATTAAAAGATTTTAAATAAGTGTTTACAATTTAAATACATAGATATATAATAATATTATAAATTAAATAAATTAAATCTTCGTCGGCTACGTCTCTTAGGTTCTGTAAGTTAGTTAATCCGACATTCTATATTATTTTGAAAGGAGGTCAATATGAAGATCGAAGTTATTAAATATAGTGATTTACCTTTAGATGAGTTAATTAAAAAATCTGAGTATGACAATGATGCTGGAATTGACGTAAGACTAAAAGAAAAAATTACTATAGCTCCCAATTCTACTGAAACAGTTGGTGTTGGTTTTGGATTAAAACTTCCTACTGGTGTTATGGCTCAGATGATAACTAGAAGCTCAATATCAAAAAAGAATATTACTATTGGTAATGCTCCTATTGATGCTAGTTATACTGGTGAAATACACATGATGGTAAGTAATAACTCTAATGAAACTCTAGAATTTGAAGTTGGAGAAAGACTTGCTCAATTAGTTATTATACCTATAATAAACTTTGATATAGTTGAATCACTAAAGCTTCGTGGAACAAACGGTCTCGGAAGTTCTGGTAAATAGAGAGAGGAGGAATAAATATGAGTCTATTACCAAAAAATGAACCTACTCAAATTGACTTGACTCCAAAAATGTTTGTTATTGGTGGTCCAGCAATGAGTGGTAAAACATTTAATGCTTGTAAGTTTCCTAATCCTATCTTAATAAATACTGATGGTAACTGTAGTAAAGTAACAACTCCTAGTATTTATTTAAATGATAAGAAATATAAAACTTACAAAGAAAAAATGGAATTATTATTTGGAGTATTAAAAGAACTTAATGAAACAGAAACATCATATCAAACTATAGTAATTGATTTAATTGAAGATATATTTGATATTTGTGAAGGTTATGTTTTAGAAAAGTATAAAGTTGATAATCTAAGTAAAGTTCCTGGTTATGCTACTGGTTATACAGAAAGAAAAGTTAACATGCAAAATGTTATTACTGCTTTAAAAACTTTAACTAATAAATATTATGTAGTAGTTATTACTCATACTGTTGATAAAGTTATAGATGATAAAATGGTAACAATTAGTATGTTAAAAGAAGATTTCTACATCTTACTTGAAGGTAAAGCTGATTTAGTATTAAATTGTAAAAAGTTAGGAAATACTTATATTACAAAAATGTCTAAATATAGAAATAATTATAAAGATGCAGAAATACAAAAATCAATCAAAAAAGAAATATTAGAGGTGATTAAAGATTATGAATAATAGTTTAATTCCTTATGAAGAACTTGGTTTAACTGAAGCTAGAAAAGAGATTATTAAAAAGTTCATTTATTATAAAGAACAAGTTGAGTCTTTTGAAAGTGAAATTAAAGATAAGTTTAAAGAAATGGTTGAAGCTGGAGATATTCCAGTAAATAGTATAGACTTAGGAGATATGATGTTATCTTATAAAAAAGGTTATACTAGAAAAAGTGTAGACAATGATAAATTAAAAGAAGATGGTCTATATGAAAAATATTTAAAAGAAACTGAAGTTAATAGTTCGGTCTCAATGACTATAAAAAAGAAGGAGAAATAATATGGAAAATATAATTGAAAAATTAAAAGAAACTGATGCAATTTATGACATCAAATTAGATGATGCTATTAAAGCATTAAAAGAAATGGATGTAACTGATGAAAACTTTGATAAGTTATTAAATCGTGTATCATCATTAATATCATTAAAACTTCAAAAAGAAAACTTTATTGAAGAATATGAAATGAGAAAAGCTCAAAAAGAAATGGAGGTAAAATAATATGTTTGACTTTTTAGAACTAACTCAAGGATTAATTGAAAAAAATGATTTTGAAGAAGCTGAATTTCAACCTCTTCCTGCTGGAGATTACAGAGTAAAGGTTGCTAATGTTGAAAAGAAAACTTCTCAATCTGGTAATGACTATGTTGGTATGGTTATGGAAGTAATTGATGGAGAATATACTGGTAGAAATATTTACAATAATTTCCATCTAACAGTTAAAACTGCTGAAGCTTCTATTAAGAGAATTTACAAAATGGCTGAATTTGCAGGTATTACTCCTACAACATTTAGTGATGTAGATTCAATTGTTACTTTTGCTAGTCAACTAATTGATAAATGTTTTGAAGTTACTTATGATGAAGAAGCATTTAACAAAGTAAAAGTAAATAGAGGTTTATAATATGATTTTAGATTCTATGGATAGTATTACATTGAATCAATATTCTTATTTAGATTTAATTAATGAATTAGAAGTTGCTAAACAAAAAGCATTAATCAAATTAAAGAATGAAGATGAAAATGTTAAAGCTTTCATAGAATCTAAATTCTATTTGTTATTAAAATCAAATCTTATTGAAACTAAAAATAAGTATGAGTATTATCTAAAATCAGTAGACGATTATACTAAAGTTATAACAAAAGAAGTATTTGATATACTTATGAAAGAAGGTTAATCATGAAAAGTGCTAAAGCTATATTTTTCGACTTTGAGGTATTTAAATATGATTGGTTAGTTTGTATAACTGAATATTGGTTAGATGATAATAAAGAAATTAAAACTAAAGATTTAGTAATATTAAATAATCGAAGTCAGCTTATTGATTATTATATCAATAATAAAGATAATGGTATTTTTATTGGTAAGAATAGTTCTAGATATGATAATGGTATTATGGTTGGAATTATTGAAGGTAAAAATCCTAAAGAAATATCTGATAAAATAATTGTATCAGATATAAGTTGGAAAATGCAAATTAAAGATTGGAAAAAATATAATTTCTTATATATAGATATTATGCAAGATGCTGCAAGAATAAGTTTAAAAGAAGAAGAAGCTTATTTAGATTTACCAATCGTTACTACAGAAGTTGAATTTGATACTGATAGATTATTAACTAAAGAAGAATTAGAAAGAACTATATATTATTGTAAAGCTGATGTCAAAGCTTTAATAACTTCTTTCTTAAATAATATTGGTGGTATTATAACTAAACTAAACTTAATCTTACAATATGATTTACCTAAACATTGTATAGGTATGACTAATGCTCAATTATGTGCTAAATTATTTGGTTGTAAGAAAACTAAATTTGATGATGAATTTGAACCTTTTGATATAGAATGTCTTGGAATAAAACCTCAAAATCAAAATGTATTAGATTTTTATAAACAACCTATAGATTATAAAAATAAGTTAAATATTGATATTGCTGGTGTTCCTCATGTATATGCTTTTGGTGGTATTCATGGAGCTATTCCTAACTTCTTTTATGATGGTGAATTATGGTTAATTGATGTTGCATCTTATTATCCGTCATTAATGATTTATTATAATTTCTTAAGTAGAGCAATGCCTCTTGAAGGTAAAAGAAAGTTTATATCTATGTACTTCAACAGAAGAAAAGTTAAAGCTAGAAATGCTGAAGAACTTCAAGTAGTTATAGATGAAGAAATAGAGTTCTATAAAACTCATCAACATTATGGAGAATATGATAGTACTTATAATGATAGCTTAGATAAAGAACATCATAAAGCAGATAAAAAATTATCTCAAGTATTAAAATTACCACTTAATACAACTTATGGTTGTGAAAAAGCTAAGTTCAATGACATGTACGATCCTCATAATAGTAATAATGTATGTATTGCAGGTCAATTAATGCTAACAGCTTTAGTTGAAATGTTAGAACCTTATGGTAAGATTATTCAGTCAAATACAGATGGTATAATTATAGTTCCTGAGAATAAAGAAAAAGTTAGAGAAGTAGTTCATGAATGGGAACAATTATCTAAAATGACTATGGAAATTGATATAGCTCATAAACTTATTCAAAAAGATGTTAATAATTATATTTTATTTGTAGACAATAATAATAAAGATACTTATAACTTAATAGAAGATTGTGCTAAATTAAATATAAAAGTTGAAGTTATAGATTTATTAAGAGAGTTTAAAAATATATATAATAAATATTATTTTACGACTAATAATAAAGAAATCCTAGAGCGTCTCAGAGACGATATTCCTAGCGAAATATTAGATAAATATTATTTAAAACATCTTAACTTTTATTGTAAAAAAGATGGAGTTATATATTTATATGCTACATCAATAAAAGCTATTGGAGGTTTTGCAGCTCAATATTTATATAATAGTAAGACTATCGCTGGAGCTCAAATAAGAAGTAGCTTATCAGTTATTGACGATTGTTTATGTAACTATTTCTTATATGATATTCCTATAAATGAAACATTAGATTTTACTAAAAAGAATTATAGAACTAGATTCAAACAAGTAATTAAATCTGGTCCAAGCTTTAATAGAAATGAATGGTTTAAAGATGGTGAATATCATACTATTGGTAAAATAAATAGAATATATTATACTACTCAACCTAATTGTGGTGGAGTATTTAAAATAAATGATAATGCTATAGAAAAGAAAACTGGTAATAAGTATTCACAAATAGTTAAGTTCCAAGATACTCCTGAAAAAGTATATGTTGATAATGATTTAACTTTTGATTTTGATAACTTAGATTTAGATTACTATGCAAGTATAGCTCAAAAAAGAATAAACTTATATGAATCTAAAGAAAGGATTAAAGAGTAATGTTAGAAAAAATAGATTATGTTAATTTATATATAGCATCAAAAAAGATGTTATGTGATGATATATTCGTAAATCCAAATAATGGAGATATTTATAGAGATTGTGATGATTATCAACAAAGATTTAATGAATATATTAGAGATGATAAGTTATATATAGTTATAGATGGTATTATGTATAATAAAGCTAAACTAATATATGACTCAGTTAATAAAGATAATTTACCTAGTAAAAGATATAAAGTTATAGTTACTAATGGTAATATTGCACATCCAACTATAAATAATGTAGATATTGCAGATTTAAGAATGAATAATACTGTAATAACTAATAATGATGAAAATATAGATATTCTATTAGATGATATTGAAACTGAAATTAATGTAGAATATTTATTATCAAAACTAGCTAAAAAAGAATATAAAGTGGTGTTTAATGAAGGAGATAACTAATGAAAAATGTTATTCTAGGTGATGGAATTACAGGTTATATAATTGCTGCATGTTTAAATTATAATAATGAAGATTTTGTAATTTATGGTGATGGTAATTATAAAGCTCCATCAATATTATTATTAAAATATAAAAATGATGAAGAACGTGATAAGTTCTTTCATATATTTGAAATACCTATAACTGAAGAAAATATATCTGAATATACTCTAGGAGTTAATGTAGGTTTTACTAATGATTATTGTTTAAGTGTTTATAATAAACCTAATCAAATAATGATTGATAATTATTTAGCTAAACAAGAAAGAAGTAAAAACTCATCATCAATGAGTAATTCAGATACAAGTTTCTTAGCTATAGATTTAAAAAGAGTATATAAACTTTTACAAGAAAAATATAAAGATAAATTCATAGAAGATGATATATCAATAGAAAATATTAAAAGTAAATATAATAAAGATGTGACTATTTACAATACTATATTCAAAACTGAAGCTAATAACTTTGAACCGAGCATAGAATATATATGTGTCCGCCACAACGATACTAAAGGTTATTATTATGTTTATGATTGTAATAAAAATTCAAACATTAAAAGACTAACTCCATTAACTACTGAATATTTTGAAAAACCTGATTATTATGATTTTATAATTAAAAACTATTATGAAGAACCTAAAATATATTCTACTTGTAATATTAAATCAAATGTTACATGGATTGATATTAGTAGAAATGCTACTAAAACTCAATTAAAACAAGAAGATATTATAAATTATTTGGTGAAAGATGAGTAAAGAATCTGATTTTCAAAGTAAGATTATTAAGAAAATAAATAAAGATTATGGAATATGTTTGAAATATAATAATGATTATAAAACAAAAAGTGGTATACCTGATTTATTTGCAGCAATAAATAATAAAGCTGTATTTATTGAAGTTAAAACTAATGAAGGTGATTCTAGTGATATTCAAGATGCTCAAATGGCTAGAATAAAAAAGAAAGCTACTAAATATGTTTACAAAATAGCTCCTAGAGATTATAATTATCTTATAAGTGAATTAGATAAAATAAAGAGAGGTGAATAATATGTTTAAAGATGAAGATGTTAAAAAGTTAATTGATAACTATACTGAAGAAGATATTAAAAATAATCCAAAGCTTAAATACATTACTAATAAAATCAATAAGCATGGTTTATTATATATCAATATCTCTGAACTTAATTATTTAATTGGTAATACTAAATATGATGTTACTAAATTAAAACAAATATTTAGAGATAATAATATTGGTTATACTTCAATTATTAAAAATATTGGTATACCAAAATCTACGTTAAGTAAATTATTTAATAACGATCGTAATGTAAGATTAAGTCAATTAAATGATTTATTTAAAAAAGCTAATGATATATATTCATTAAAGCTATCTAAAGAAATAATTAAAGAAGGAGAATAATGATATGGAATTTAGATTAAAGAACAAAAGATTTATAAAAAGAAGAATAAAAAGTTGGAATGGTAAATATGTTAATGATTTAGCTAATATAAAAGTTACATTATTAAACTATACTCCATATCCAGTTTTACAAAGATATATTCCTGAGTTAGTAACAGCTACATGGAATGAAAATATTGAAGAATTTAGAAAATCGCTATTACCAAAAGATAGAGATGAAATTATGAAATTATGTTTTGATGGTAAACTAATACCAACAGCATTAAAAAGTATTCCTGTAACAATCTTAATTGAAGGAATAACAACACATGATGTTACTCATTTATTAAGACATAGTAATTTATCATTTGCTGCTGATTGTACCGGTGATAAGTATATTGTTGACAGACCTATGATTATACCTAGTTTTTTAAATGATTGTCCTGAAGAATATGTTAAAAGATATGTAGAACTAACTAAACAATCTTATGAATTATATGATGATATTTGTAATAATCTTGGTAATAAAGTACATATTCAAGATGCTAGATTAGTTTTACCAAGAACTATGGAAACATTCTATTATGTAACTGGTAGTCTATTTGATTTCTTAAACTTTTTGAGACAACGTATAGATATGCAAGTACAACCTAAGAGTGATAACATTTTAGCTCTTAAGATTTATAAAGAATTAAAGAAAGTTTACCCTATAAATGTTGATATAAATGCTCGTAATAATTTTTATTGTTCTGAATCTGAACATGAATTAAGTTCAAAATGGTATTCTCCACTTCCTCAAAATGAAACTGAATATACTAAAAATATGGAAACTGTATATGGTGATATGAAACGTATGTATGGTTATAGAACATATGAAAAAGTAAAATCAGCTATATTTGATGAGGAATAATATATGAAGAAAGCTGTTATAGATATTGATGGAGTTTTAAATTACTATCCTCAAACTCAAATAGATTATTTTAATCTTTGTTTAGGTACTGATTATAAAACTCTATCAGAAATAAAAGAGTCTCTATCTTATAAAGACTATAAATATTATAAGACACAATATAGAATGAGTGGATTTAAGCATAATGCTAAGCCTAGTAAAGGAGCTTCAAAACTTCTAAAATATTTACGAGATAATGATTATTTGATATATATTATTACAGCAAGAGAATTGTTTAAATATAATCAATTAGAAAGAACTATTGAATGGTTAAATCATAATAAATTATATTATGATTATATATATTGTACACAAAAGAAAGACTTTACAATATTTGAAAAGTTTGGTCATATCGATCTTGTTATTGAAGATAATTGTGATAATTTAGAACGTATCAAAAAAGTTAATGGTAAAAATTGTGTATATATTAATGTTATAAATAGTGAAAATCTTAACCGTAAATATAAAGGTTATAGAGTCGTAGAATTGGATGAAGTAATAAATATATTAGAATAGAGGTGTAACATGAGATATATAGAGTTAAGAAGTAAAAAACCTATATCTAAATTAGAAGATTATAAAACTCTTAATGAAGTTAAAAATAAAGATTCGTATGGTAGAATATTAGAAGAAAATGAGTTAATTGTAGATATTGACTCTCAAAAAGAATCTGAAAAACTTCTTGAAATTGTTAAAGCTGAAAATATTGGAACAAGAGTTTATAAAACTTCTAGAGGAATGCACTTTCTATTCACTAATCCATACGATGTTAAAAATGCTATTCATTCTAATACTCCTATCGGTTTATCTGTAGATATAAAAACTGGTAAGAATAATTCATATCAAATACTAAAACTTGATGGTAAAGAAAGAGAAATCATTTATGAAAAAACTCCAATAGATGATATACCAAAGTGGTTATTACCATTCAATCATAAAACTAATTATTTAGATTTAAGAGATGGTGATGGTAGAAATGATGAGTTATTTAGAAGCATTATACCAATGTCAAAAATGAATTTGAATAAAGAAGAAATAGAAAATACATTAATGTTGGTAAATAAATATATGTTTGCTGAACAATTAAATAACTCAGAAATTCATGCTATGGTTGATAGTAATGAATTTATAGAAGATAGAAGATTATCATTTTATCAAGGTAAAAAATTAAAAACTAATTTAGTTGGTAATTATATTATAGATGCTTATAGTTGTAGATATTATAATGGTAGTATATATTATTATACTGATAAAGGTTATATAAATAATGCTAAAGGACTTGAAAAAATAATATATACTTTAATTCCTGATATAACAACTAATATGATAAAAGAAATAATACATTATATAGATATTAACTTATCTGATAGTAATATAAAACCTACTAAACATTATATTCAAACTTTAAATGGCTTAGTCAATTTATATACTGGTGAATTTAGAGAATTTGATAAAAATATATTTACTACTACAAGTATTCCAGTTTATTTTAATACTCATGTAGATACTAAACCTATGACTGATGCATTAATGTTATATGCTAATCAAGATACTGAGATATATGAATTATTATTAGAGTTTATTGCTTATATATTCTTTGATAAAAATAAGTTTAGAAAAATGTTTATGTTATATGGTGTTGGTTCTAATGGTAAATCAAAATATACTTCAATAATTGAAAGATTTATTGGTAAAGAAAATATAACAAGTTTATCACTTGAAGATTTAAATCATAGATTTAAAGTTTCGGCATTAATAAGTAGTAAATGTAATATAGGAAATGATATTGGTTCTAAATTATTAGATGATTCACAAATGGTTAAAAAACTTACAGGTGAAGATTTAATAAATGCTGATAGAAAAAATCGAGACCCAATTGAATTTGAATGTACATCTAAACTAATATTTAGTTGTAATAAACTTCCTAAAGCAAATGATAAATCTTATGGTTTCTATAATAGATTTATAATTATTCCATTTACTTTTGATTTTGATACTTATACTGGTTCTGGTGATTTCAATATAAATGACTTTTGTGATATTGATAATATGAGTGCCTTACTAAACTTAATTATACCAAGATATAAAAGATTAGTTGACAATAATAAGTTTATAAAATCAAAAAGAGTAATTGAGAACCTAATGATGTATATGAGTATGAATGATGGAGTTGCTAAATGGTATTTTGCGAATGATGTTATGAATAAAACTTATGAAAATATAACAGATGCATATAATGAATATTTATTATATTGTTCACTGAATCGTTCAACAAGTGTAACTTCGCTAACATTTATGGAAAATTATAATAATGTACAAAAAATATATAATAATTTGATAAAAGACTAATTTTAGTCTTTTTTTATTATCCCTGGAGAAAAAGCGTCTCCTGGGGTACGCCAGGTTTAATAAACTTATAGCGCTTAATATAATTCATCGCTGGGTATAGTTTATTAACTGGGGCGCCTAGGATCGCTAAACTAAAAAAAATACCGCATTTTTAGCGGTATTTTATTATATTTTAATACTTTTTCGTAATTCTATCAGTTTTTGGATTATATTCGAAGCAATGTTCATCAAAATAGTATCTTATTACTCCATTACCTTCATCTGAAACTTCATAATTTTTATAATTGTTAATCATTGACTTCAATAAATCATCTCTAGCAGCATATTTTGGAGCTAAGTCAGTAGTTGTTTGTCCAGATTTTTTACCTTGATTTATTTCAGAATTTATAGTACGTAATGCATAATTTTGAGTATCGATATATTTTTTCATCATCTTATCATCTAAAGTTTTTACGTTATCTTTATTTTGATAATATGTAACTAAATCTAAAGCAGTATTATAATGACGATTTGCTTTTGTAGTATTTTTATAATAATCTAATTCATTAAACCAATCAGTTGTTGAATCATCATCAGTAATATCTTTTACCATACGACCATATCTACCAAAATAATTACTTAATAAATGATATACACTCTTTTGAACTTTTTTACCAGTATCATCATATTCTTCAGAATATATTTGATTACCAAAAGCATCTTTATTTTCAAGTATTTGTTTATATGCTGCCCATGGAGAAGCACTTGTAGCATCAGGTGGTAATACTGCTAAGTCAAATGCAGAATGAATTGATTCTAAATAATCTTGAGCTGTATCTTCTTTTCTTATTCCAGCACTATATTCAAATAATACATTATATAATGATTGAACTCTTCCTTTAGGTATTCTGAAATAATTACCATCACTAATCTTAATCATATAATAATTATTTTTATAGTAATATGGTAATTTATCATAATCTTCATCATCACCATTCAATAGTGCATTGGCCACAGCTGTACCAATACCAACAGATGTAAATTCTAATAATAATGAACCCATACCTTTAGGAGTTTTAACACCTTCACCTACATGAGTGACGAACTTATCAAAACCAAGCATACCAGCATTTAAGAACTTAAATCCAGCTTTACTCAATGCTTTAGAACCAGTACCACCAGAATTGAAGTTTAAGTTTACATCTTGAGCTTCAATCTTAGCTCTTAATTTTACTTGCTCTTCAATATCTTTCATAGATATATTATCTTTATATATTGTAGTTAAATCATTAGTTACATCTGTAAGTTTTAATTTTACATTATCACCATCAATTACTACATCATCAACTCTAAATTCAGAACCACGCTTTAACATGAATTCATTTTCATCAGCTCTCATTAGTTTAGTAGTATCTTTAGCATTTTTAGAAGTTATTTCCATTTGAACATTAAACGAATCATCATATACTATATCTTTAGACATACTAGTGAAAGCATCTTCTTTAACTATTTTACCTTTTTGATATTTAGCAATGAAGTTTTGTAATTCATTACCTTCAAGAGTAATACTTCTATTAAATGTACCAGATTCAGATTTAGTTTTATCTAAAACACTATCCATATTATCTGATATATTTTGTAATCTATCATCTATTTGAGAACCATCTCTATAATATTGATTTATTAAATATGAATCTGAACCAGACCATTGTTTAATAGCATATTCTTCATCATTATTGAATTTTAAATGATTATCAACAATAGTATATTTACCACTATCATAATCTTTTTTAGCTTGTTTCATATATTTATCTTTCAATGATAAATATTCAGCTAATTTAGGCATAGCTTCTAAGTTAGCATATATTCTTTGGAATTTATTTTGTGAAACTTTTACATTACCATTTTCATCATAAGTAACTTTTGGAGCTTTAAGTCCAGTACCAATTTCACCAAGACCAACTTCTTTAAATTCATTAAATACTTCAGAATTATTAGCAACCGCTATAACCGCTCTAGCATAGTTCTTACTAAAGTTCTTTTTATCTTTACTATATATTAACTGAGAATCTGTATAGTCAATTACTATATTCTTAACTTGATATATTGGGTCAAGTATGAATTTATAACTCATATTACTTAAACCTACAATTTGTTTTATTACTGGAATTTGAGTTATAACATCTACTTTATGAGATAATGAACTATCAGTAATATCTGATACAATATCTGTTGAAGTTTTCATTTTCATAGGTTGACCATTATTATAATATAACATTTCCGCATTACCTTTAGATTCGTAATGGTTTGATAAAGCCATTTCATTAGCTAATTTATTTTTAGCGATAGCACTTAATACATTATAAGTTTTATTTTCTAATGATTTTTCTAATGTTTGAATTTTCTTACCTGTTTTAGTAACATCTTGAATAGTATCATTAACTTTCATATTTTTAAAATATTTACCACTATCTAAATCAGCAAATGTATTTAAATCTGATGAATATATAGGCATATAGAACTTATATCTATCTTTTAATTTAGTAGCTAATTGTTCATTTATAACTCCACCATCAACAAGCATATCTAATAAATTATTATTATATCTTTGTAAATCATTAGCAATTTCTTTAAACTTAGGATTTTTCTTTAATATATAATCTGCAGCTTTTCTAGATTTTTCTTTGCTTAAATCTTCAAATACTTTATCTACACCAGCATTTTCACGCTCTATATTAAGTTCTAGCATCATATATTTTTCAAATAATTGCTTTTGTTTTTTACCATTTAATTGTTTATATATTTGTTTTAACGATTTACCAACAACTTCATTATTTATTACTTGTGCTCCTTCAATCATATTTTGAGCATCACTCGCAACAGCTTCTAAATTAGATACAGCTTCTCTAACATTATAATCTCCATTAGTTTTAGCTATATCATTAACATGTATATATCTATCAAATAATACTTTACGAACTTTTGTTTTAAGTTCTTCCATTTCCATTTTAGTTTTTTTATCAGTTATTTTAACATCTTTAAAAATATCATTAATGAATTGTTCCATTTCAATATTATTTAATTCAGTTGTATCATCAGGTTTATAAGCATTATTTTTAACACTAATAGGTTTATCTTCAATATTTATTTTAGATTGTTCTATTGGTTTATTTACTTGCTTTGGCGCTGTAGTTTCAGATTTATCTTTAACTTCATTTTTAAATGATTCACTATCTAATAATTTATTAGTATTTTGAATTGCTCCTTTAGGATTTGCATTATCTAAATCATCAAATGCAGAATATAATCTTACTTTATTTTTACCTTCAATAAGACCATCAGCACCTAAAGCTTGAAGTATATCTTTACTAAACTCTAAATTAGATTTTACTAATGAAGCAACATCTTTATAAGTAGAATCTGAAGTTAAGTAGTTTCCTTTAAGACCAAGCTTATCAATGAGTGTATTAACAGCATTTAATTGTTTCTTTGCAAAATTAACTTTTTGATTTAAATTACCATTTATTATATTTCCATTAGTTTTAACATTAGCGAATGTAGTTAAATCTGCATCTCGCTTAGGCATAGTATTAACCGCTTCATATATGTTAGAACCACGTTTAGCAAATGTAATAATAGAACCTTTATCATCTTTTATATATGTTCTAGTTTGTTTAGTTTTTTGAGCATATTCTGAAAGTTTTTTACTTAATTCGGTATATTCTTTTCTAGCAGTTTCTTTACTAATATTATTATTAGTTATTTCATTTAAGAACTTAGTTTTAATACTATTCATTATAGTATTTATATCTGAATCTGTTATATCTGAAGTTGTAATTGGATTTAATTTATAAGTATCTGATTTATTTATAGTATCTAATAAATTACCTTTATTTATATATTCATTAACCATTTGATTTATAGTAGTCATTTCATTAGGAGTAAAGGTATAATTATTAGGAGTAAAGTCACCAACATTTTTAGTAACAATATTTGATTTACCAACATCTGAGACATATTCTTTAACATCATCCATAAATGTATCAGATTTAGGATCGATAGTATAAACAGTCAAATCATCTCGTAAATTCTTTATATAAGTTTCAATTTCTTTACTTGGTACTAATACTGTTTTTATATTATCATTTATAACTATATCACTTAATGAAGTTGTATCAGAAGCATTATTTAAATTAACTTCTTGTGTTGATTTAGTTTTAATAGCATCACTATCTAATATAGTAACTATATTATCATTTCTTAATTCATTAGCTATTTCAATAGAAGCATCTTCATCTACTTGTAAATCAACTTTATCAACTTTAGTAGATTGATAATCTAAGTTTTCAAATGTTTTAGTATTAGATACATTAAATAATGTAGTATTAGAATTTTCTTTAATATCTCTATTTATTCTAATATTATCTACAGCATCACCATTAGTTTCAATAGTACCAGTTCCACGCATAGTACCAATTCCAATAGATACTGTAGATGCACCTCCAGCAGTAACAAATGCAATTAATGCAGATTTTAAAGCTTCATTAGTATGTTCTTTGAAGAAGTCCCAACTTAAATCACCTTCCATATTTTGCATAGCTTCAGCGTAAGTTTGAACAAATTCTTCAAGAGCTTCACCTCCAGCTTCTTTCAAAATAGTTAAACCTATAGCTTTACCACTTTGTTGATAAAATTGTTTAATTGTTTCAGGACTAAATTGACTTCTTACTTTACTAAATATATAATCAGATGCATAATTTGCAGCTATATTTACAGCAGCACCAAATATATTTTTTGCATCAGGTACTCTTGGAGTTCCATTAGCTGAATCAATAGTAGCACTACCTTCACGAGTAACTCCAGCAACTACTACAGAACCAGGTTCAGCATAGTTAATCCACATTCTAGCTTGACCAACATAAGGTATCATGTATGTTGCTACATCTGTAATTGCAGGTAACCAAACATCTTTAAATTCACCATCATCCATATCACTAAATGCTAAAGTTTCAATACCTTGAATTCCAGCATTAGTTTGTTTTCCTAAAACACCAATAGTTTGAATTGAATTATTTATAGTATGTTTAGCAGTTTTAAATATATCACCAAAATCATAACCATCATTAAATTCATCTAATGTTTTACTCCATAATTGACCAACTTTGTCCCAAGCTTCATCAACAGGTTTAGTAATTGAATCCATTTTATCAATAAGATTCATATCTGAATGATAAGCATATAATCTATTATATTGAATTAAAGTATTTTCTAATTCTAATTTATTCTTTTCTTCATTTAAAGCATTTATAGTGTCAGCATCTTGAGTATTATTTAATGAATCATTTATAACATTTAATTTTTCAACATTTTGACTAAATCTATTTTGAAAAAATAACCAATCATCTGAATTATTATTCCATAATGCTGACCACCATCCATCTTCATATTGATGACCAAAATATTTTTTATTTATTTCTTGTAAAGCATTATTAGCAGTTGTTACATCTCCATTTTCAATAGCTTTATTAAGTTTTTCAAAATTAACAGCATATACATTTCTATAATTATCATAAGGATTTTTAAAATTAGTATTATCAACAAATGTTCTAGGTTTTTCATCTGTTACTAATTCATAATTTTTACCATTAACTGTTATATCTGTAACTAAACTATAATTACGACCTCCAGTTGAAGGCATAGGTCCAACAAAATCTTCAGATGGAGCTTGTTGAGTTTCAATAGGTTTATAATAATTACCATTTTGTATAATCCATCCATCTTTTTCATGTTTATTAACATAATTATTATTTATGCTACTGTATTTACCAATATCGTTATTAAAATGTTGAGTTTTCTTTTGATAATCTTGTTCCCATTTTTTACGATTATTTTCAATATTATTATTTTCATTATCAATTAAGAATTTATATTTATCATAATCAATAGTAGATACACCAACTCTATCACCACGTTTTAAAGCTGATGTATTTATAATACTTTTAGAATTAGTATCATATTCATATTTTAAACTATTAATGAAGTTAGCATCTTTTAATCTATCATCATTTATTAAATTACCATTAGCATCATATAATAAATCTTCTTTAGCATTTACCCAATAAACATTACCTTCAGAATCAGTTTTCTTCAAATAACCTTTTTCATTTTGAATAGGTACAGAACCATAATCATATGAATTTCCACCAGAATCTTGCCAATTCCAATTATATATTAAGTTTTTAGTTCTTTGTTTTTTAAGTTCATTTTTATTACTTTCATAATAAGCTTCAGCTTGTCCATTATTTCTTTTAGCAATTTCTTGTTGTCTTTTTTCTTCATTCTTTTGAAGCATTGTATAATACTCTTGTCTAGTACCATTTAACTCATCAACAAAAGCATTATATTCATCATAAAAATCATTACCAGTACTTGAAGAAGATTTAGTAGTAGTTGAATTATCACTGTCACTAAAGAATGATTCAGTAAAATTATTTACATCATATTCTTTTTTCTTTTTCTTAGTAGAGGTAGTAGTTGATTTAATAGAAGTAGATTTATTACTTGAATTACTAAAAAAATCATCTGTAAAACTACTCATAAATTAACCTCCTTAATTATATACCAAATTGTTTCTTTATAGCACTTACATCTTTACTACTAAATACTCCATTCTTTTGTCCTTGATTTAAGTATTCATTAAGTATAGATGTTTTAATTCCACCTTGTTTAGCAACTTGAGTCAATAAAGCATTATATTCATTAAATCCTTTTTGAGAACTAAATGCATCAGGATTCATACAGTAATTAGTATTTACAACTTTATCATTAGAACTAGAAGCACTAGATGAACGAGAACCAGAACTAGAACTAGAACTTCGTGAAGCAGATATAGAAGCATTAACTTGTTTAACTTTCAATTGATATTCTTTTTCAGCTAATTGGCGTTCCCATTGTTGTTGAGCAATTTGGTCTTGGTATTGTTTTTCTTTAAATGCATTTTCCCAAGCTTGTTGTTTTCTTTGTTCTTCAAGCTTTTTCTCAGCCATTTCATTTTCCCATTGTTGTTGTTTTAAATCATCTTGATATTGTAAATCATTATAATAGTTTTTATATTCAGTATTATATACATCTCTACCTTGTTCACCAATATACTTTTGAGTATCTAATTTATCTTTAGCATAAGCAGCATCTAAGTCTGCTAAATCAGCATTTAAATCTCCTAAGGCATTAACTTCTTGATTAGCAACATCTCTCATAGCATTATTATAATCTAATACTAAATTACCATAATTTTGTCCATAAGCAACTTCATTTAATAATCTTTGAGTTACTCCAAAACCTTGAGTATTAACTCCTAATCTATTTAAATCAGCATCAATTTGTTGTAAGTTTTGTTGTTTATTGATATATGCTGCTTTAGCGTTTCTTTCAAATTCTTGTTGAATACCTGGAATTTGTTGACGAATTTTAGTAATTAAATTATCGTATCTTACATTAGCAGCTTGTTGGTCTAAAGCTTTTGCTTCATCTAAACCAGTCAACAAATATGATAAACTTTGTTCATAAGCATCTTGAGCATTTTTAGCATAATTTTTAGATGCTGTAATATAGTCAGATTGATTCATACTTATCATTCTCCTTTATATTATTATATGCAAAATAATGTATTTTAAATATTTTCAAATAAAAAGAGCACTTATTTATGCTCTAATCGATCTAATCTTATTTCATGATTATCTAATCTATTATCATGTTCAGTAAACTTTTTATCATTAGTTTCTAATTTTTTATTCATAAATTCCATTGTAGTATTTAATTTAGTTATCGAAGCATTAAGCTTTAATATAGGAGTCATAACACAAATTAAACTTCCTACAAAACCAAGCAATAATACAATACTAGTATCACTCATATTATTCCTCCTTCTAATAATATTATATGCTAAAATTATGTAAACATTGAAACTTTATAATTTACTTTCTAAATCTCTAATTTTAATTCTTAATGCTTCTCTAGAATTTTTAATATGACTATATTCTTCTTCAGTAAACCAACCTTCAGCGTATTTAAGTGCTTCATAATCTGTAGAAGCTAATTCTCTTTTAAGATTTTCAATTTCTTTTTTATATTGCAATTTTAATAATTCATCATCTGAATATTTTATATATATTTTAATAGCTAATTCTCCATTATATTCTGGTTTAGATTCGATGTAAGGTTTATCAACTACCCATACTACGTCTTTTCCACCATTATCATATTCTGCTATAACTTCATAATGTCCTTCTTCTTTTTGTCCTTTTACAGCATCTTCATGAATTTTTAAAATATCATCAACTAAATAACCTTTTTCTAAATCATAATTTTCTAATATCTCAGTTTTATCTTCATTATATACTTTAATATTTTCTTTCATATTAACCTCCTAAGCAGTTCTTTGCCATACATATACTTCAATACTTGATACAGTATGATTGTGTGTAGATGTAGCATCTTTCGCTGTATTATTATTAACAGTAATACCATGACTATGTCCACCATTATAACCTGTATAAGTTCTAAAACCATTATAAGTACTTTGAACATTAGCACCTCTACCACTTTGTCCACCAGTCCAACCTGGATAAGTAATTAATGGGAAGTTAGTATCACCATTAACATATACTTCATGGTTATGCGAACCTTGACTATCACTACTAGCACCATGATTATGTGCTGGAACACCACTTTGAGCCGCTGTTAATTTTGTACCTGTAACAGCTGTACCGGTATGACTTGAAGAAGCATCTTTACCTTTATTACCACTAGTTGCATTAGTAGCAAACAAGAAATGATTTTTCAATTGCGTCCATGTTCCACCAAATAAACTAGCTGGACTTGTAGGATAAGCACTTATATAAATAGCTCCTACAGGATATACAGCACTCATAGTAAGTATTCTACCAGTATCTCCATTTTTCAAATAACATCTCGCACTAGTATTATTATTGTTATTATAATTTGTATCAGTAGTATAATTAAATGATAATAAATCTTCTCCACTTAATTGACCAATTGTCCAATTTCCATTTTTTGTTTTTTGAGATACTACTGAATAATATGCTCCACCTTGATTTGTATTATTATTTCTAACTGGAGCTACATCTCTATCTTTAACCCAACTACTACCAGCATTTTTAAGTAATTGTCCATCTATACCAGCATTTCCAGCAATATCTAACATTTTTGTAGGTTTTTTACCAATACCAATTCTTTTGTTAGCAGTATCTCTCCATAATATAGCTTCACCAGTATGTATAGAAGCATGATATGGTAAATTGTTTATTTTATCTTTAAATGTTAACAATACATCATATTCATTAGAAACATCGAAGTAATTTCCTGTAATATTTCCAGTAATAGTAAATGTTCCATTAGTATTAGTTATATTCAAATTTATACCACTTATAGTAGTATAAGTAGATGCAGATTTTAATTTATATTGAATAGAAACTTGTTCAATTATATTTGTTGTAGATAAACCAGACCAATTACAATAACGACCTGTAATATTTACAGCTAAATTAGTACTAACACCATCTATTCTATTAACTGAAGCTGATGAAATAGTAGGAGCAAAATAATCAATAAAAGCATCATAATTTTTAGTAGCATTAGTAGTTCTAGTTCTACTATCTACAGCTTGAACTGTAACTGAATTAGCTGTAACATTATTTAAACTTATAGTAGGAGAAGATATATTAGTAGTACTTCCTGTAGAATTTCCAGAATTAGCATTATATGATACCATACTAGCACTACCATTAGGACTTGCTGGAGATATTGTAACTAATATATCAGATATTCCTTTAATTACTTTTTTATTTGAACCAGTCAAATTAAGAGATTGTGAATCTGTAACTTCATAGCTTAAATTATTTACACTAAATGTAGGAGTATATTGACCACTAGGAATAGTACAAGTACAAGTTCTTTGTGTTAGAGTATATGTAGTTCCATTACTTACACAATAATATTTAACTGTTATAGTCCAACTATTATCATTAAGATGTCTAGCTAACAT
>Ga0265301_10000714_pt1 | contig 45792 bp, 39 predicted proteins | sample AusTroGonzalo_MG_2_FD_193488 | JGI IMG/M metagenome (GOLD analysis project Ga0265301, IMG submission 193488) | Bovine rumen microbial communities from tropical cattle in Woodstock, Queensland, Australia - Gonzalo_04 | ecosystem: Host-associated > Mammals > Digestive system > Stomach > Rumen ...
TGCACGCAGCGGTTGAGGTTGATGGTCAGCACGCTCTTGGAGCCCGTGGACACGCCGCCGGCGCCGAGGGTGTAGCTGAAACCGTTGTCCTGGATCTCGTTGCGGAGGCGGCAGCAGCTGGCCAGCGAGTCGGCGTTGTCGCTCATGTAGGTGAAGAACGAGTGGCCTTCGCTGTACATCTTGGCGGTCCAGTCGGCGTATTCGGGGTCCTTGGCGTCGCCGTTCTCGCTCAGGAGTGCCATGGTCTCGACCGGGAAGGTCAGGATGGTCTTGGTGCGCTCGGCGTTGAACCAGGTCATGAAACGCTTCTGGAGCCAGTTGAGGGAATCCCAGTGCGGCTGGCTGCCATCAGGGAAGCGGAATTCGCCGAAGATGCTCTCGAAGTAGTAGTGGTCGTAGTAGGAGATATTCCAGAACACCGACTGGAAATTGCGCGCGCCGGTCGGCTGGTTGATGGAATAGACGATCTGCTCGAAACAGTCGGTAATCATCTTGTCGAGGGTACGCTGCTTCTTCGACAGGTCGACCACTTCGTCGGCGTGGAGGTAGTAGTCCTCGCCGTATTCCATTTCGATGAAGTAGTTCATGTACATCAGGAACTCGGGCGTTGCGCAGGCGCCGGCCAGCATGCTGCTCACGATGAACACCAGGTTCACGAAGCCGCCGCAGAAGCTCTTGAGGTTCGTCGGGGGCGTGGAGTTGCCGCCCAGCGGAAGGGTGCCCTGGAGGAGCCAGGGGTACATGGTGATGCTGGCGCAGTAGTTGGCCAGGTTGGTCTCGTCGTTCTTATAGATGAAGTGCTTGTTCAGCAGGTCGAGGTAGCGGTCGGACAGCTCCTTTCCGTACATCTCGCGGATGCGGTCGGTCAGCATGCGGCGGTTCAGGCGGATGAAGCCGGGCTTGGGGATCTCGCCGATGAGCGTGGCGATGTTCTTCATCTCCACGTTGGCATTGGCGTCGTACTTGCTGCCGGTGGCCGGGTTGGCGGCGGAGCAGTAGTCGATGAGGAAATTGAGGCGGTCGCGGACCTCACGGTCTTCCGTGTGGTGCTGGCGGTACAGCATATAGGCCTTGGCCACGGCGAAGTAGCGCTCGCTCATGAGCGAAATCTCCACCTGGTTCTGGATATCCTCCACGTGCATACCGTTGGCGATATGGACGCGGCTGAGGATGTTGGTCAAGGTCTCTTCGGTCGCAAAACTGCCCGATGCGAGGAAAGCTTTTCGAATAGCGTTCTTGATCTTGTCAAGAGAGAAGGGGGCGCGCTTGCCATCCCTTTTAACGATGTAAAGGTCAGTAGTATACTCCATAAAGTCTTGTACCCGTGGGGGTTATGTGATGTGTTGTGTGTTCCGGGAGGGGGAAGGTCCTCAGGACTGCTCTACAAAGTTATATAAAAAAATGGCCGGTTGATACTGCAACCGGCCACTTTTTGTAACAGAAATGTTTTTGTTATCTGTATTTCAGGAACTCCACATCTTTGGAGGCGCGATCAGCCAGTTTTTCGTTCTTGTTGACGATCTCCATGGCGGCATCATAAGCCTTCTTGTCACCCTTGCGGGCAGCAATGATGGCCTTCTTGTAGTTGCAGAACGGGCAGTTGCCCTTGATGCTGGCGGAAGCCTTGTCGAGCTGGTTGGTCAGGATGTAGGCGAGGGTCTCGTTCTCGCTGTTGGTGCCGGCGAGCTTGGCGGCGGCGTCCTGATACTTGCCGTTCAGGATGTCGAGGGTACCCTGGTTGATCTTGCCGTGCTTGCAGCTGACCTTGGAGAACCAGTTGGCGGCTTCGTTGAGCTTGCCGTCACGCATGGCGAGGACGCCCATCACGTTGTTGTAGCAGTTGCCTTCCTTCTTCTCCATCTTGTCGAAAGCGTCCTTGGCGGCTTTGTTGTCACCCTTGTCGAGGTAAGCCACGCCGAGGTTATATTTCGCCTTGTCGGTGCCAAATTTCTTGACAGCCTGCTTGTAGATGGCGATCTTGGCGTCGAGGTCCTTCGCGTTGGCGGCGGCACGCAGGAGAGCGGGCTCGTCGAGCACGTCGATGTTGTTCTCCACCAGGTCGGCGAGTTCTTCAGCGGTGTAGTTGGTGTACTCCACGTTGGTGATGAAGCGGGCGCGGCGCAGCTGCGGGAGGATGTTGGTCTTCAGCGACTGGTAGACGGCCGACATGTTCTTGATCTCACGCTCGCGGACGTTCGGGTCGCTGTACATCGACAGGACGCGGAGGATGAGCTCCTTGTCTTCGATGTTGGAGTTCTGGACGAGCTCCTGGAAGCCTTCCCAGTCCTCACCGATCGACTTGGTGGTCACGTCGCCGGTGTTGAGCTTCTTGGTCACGTTGTTGAAAGCCTTGGAAGCGCTCTTCTCGCGGTTGGCGGAGAGGCGGTCGTTGAGGGCGTTCGGGCCGTCCGGGGAAGCGTAGGCCACGATCTCGGTGCCCTTGACCTCGCGGCGCTCATCGGCGGCGAGGGCCTTGAGGGCCTCCTGGAAGTTCTTCACGCCCTGGCTCTTGAGCTCGGAGCCACGGACATCGGAGCTGTTGATCAGGTACATGATCTGGGCCTCAGCGGTCTCGGGGATCACTTCCTGGTAGCCATCGGCCATGTAGTGGTAGCTGCCGTCGGTGCTGGCGAGCATGTAGGTGCAGTTGGCACCGTCAGCGATCTTGATGTCGGCGGGATACACATATTCCGCACCTTTATAATACACTTTCGCGCGGCCGACGAGCTCGGATTTCTCCATGCCCGGGACATAGTCGAAGTGCACCTTCTCGGAGATGGTCGCACCGTCCTTGGTGACGGTCTTGAAATTGTCGGCCACTTTCTCGCCCTGATAGGTGAACGGTTTGCCGACGGCCTCGCCGCCCACATAGAGGAGGACCGGCGTGACTTCAAGCGTAGCCTTCGGGAGGAAATACTCCGGCGGGAAGGTCACGGAAACGGTAGCGTCGATGTTGCCGGCGACAACCTCAAGTACTTCCGGATTGCACTTGATGCTGATCTGGTCGGCAGCGTCGATCATCTTCTGGGCCTGGTTGCAGGAAGCCAGACCAAACGCGACAACTGCGATGAGCAGGATGTTGGAAACTAATTTTTTCATAAAAACGTTTTTATTTGTGAATTTATTGGTTGTTGCCACTTCGGGTAATATCATACAAAGATAATACTTTTTTTCGTAACTTTGCAAATATGGATTTGAATCAGATCAAGCAGCGTTTCGGCATTATCGGCAACGATCCCGAGCTGAACAGGGCCCTGGAAATCGCACATCAGGTAGCACCCACGAACCTCTCCGTGCTGGTCACGGGCGAGAGTGGCGTGGGCAAGGAGGTCATCCCCCAGATCATCCACCAGTACAGCGCACGCAAGCATAACGTCTATCTCGCCCTCAACTGCGGCGGCATCCCCGAAGGAACCATCGATTCCGAACTGTTCGGACACGAGAAAGGCTCCTTTACCGGCGCCATCGAGACCCGCAAGGGATACTTCGAAGAAGCGGACGGCGGCACCCTCTTCCTCGACGAGGTGGCCGAGCTGCCCCTCTCCACGCAGGTGCGCCTGCTCCGCGTGCTGCAGACCGGCGAATTCATCAAAGTAGGTTCGGCCAAAGTCCAGAAGACCAATGTCCGCGTGGTGGCCGCCACCAACGTGAACCTGCTGAACGCCATCCGCGACGGCAAGTTCCGCGAAGACCTCTACTATCGTCTTTGCACCGTGCCGATCCATATCCCCCCGCTTCGCGAACGAAAAGGCGACATCTACCTGCTCTTCCGCAAGTTCGCCCTCGACTTCGCCGACCAGAACATGGTGCCGGCCGTCCGCCTGACGCCCGATGCGCAGGAGCTGCTGGTCAACTATCGCTGGCCCGGCAATATCCGCCAGTTGCAGGGCGTGGTGAACCGCCTCTCCGTGCTGGAGACCAACCGCACTATATCGGCAGAAGTGCTGGCCCGCTACCTCCCCTCCGAAGCTTCTGCCAGCCTGCCGGTCCGTACCGGTGACGCCGGTTCCGATTACCTGAGCGACCGCGACATCATCTTCAAGATTCTCTACCAGCTCCGGCAGGACATCGACGATATCAAAGAACGCCTCGATGAGGGGCAGGCTATCGCACACGCCGAGAGCGACCTGTCGCACAACAAGCTGCTCATCAGCGCCGAAGACGTACACACGAGCACCCTCCCGCAGGAATCTGTTTCCCTGCAGGAACCCGTCTCGATCCAGGATGTCAGCGCGGAGCTGATCCGCAAGGCCCTGGAGCGCCACGGCGGCCGCCGCAAGCCCGCCGCCGACGAGCTCGGGATCTCCGAACGCACCCTTTACCGCAAAATCAAAGAACTCGGCATCCAATGAAAAGGTCTGCCCGCATCATCCTGATCTGTGCCGTCGTCCTGCTGGCCATGGCCGGCTGCGGCATCTATACCTTCAGCGGCACCTCCATCCAGTCGGACGTCAAGACCATCTGCATCGAGCCGGTGGTCAACAAGGCCACCAAGGTGAACCCCGCCCTGGCCAACCAGCTCACCGAGGCGCTCAACGACAAGTATCGCAAGCTCACCCGCCTGGAACAGGTGAACGAGGATGGCGACTTGAACCTGCTCGTGACCATCGAGTCGTATGACGTGCGCGCCACGGCCGTTACGGCCGAAGAAGTCGCGGCCATGAACCGCCTTACTGTCACGTGCAAGGTTATTTTCACCAACGTCCTGCACGAAGAGGACAATATCGACGGCCAGTCGTTTGCCGCCTTTGAGGACTACGACTCCAACTACTCCCTCGACATGGTGGAAAATACGCTTTGTGAAACCATCGTCAACAAGCTGGTTGACGATATCTTCAATGCAACCGTAGCGCAATGGTAGACGTCCGACTGCTTTCCTCCGTCGAGCTGCAGCAACTGCTCGAGGACCATCCCTGGTTCACCGTGGCCCGCCGCGTGGCGCTCTCGCGTCAGGGCGACGACGAAGAAGCCCTCCGCCGGGCCGTGGGCCGCAACGCCATCTTTTTCCTTTCCCGCGACGATATCTTCCGCTTGCTGACCGGCCGTGTCAAGGCGGAGGAAGTCCCGGCCCCGCAGCCGGCGCATCCGCAATACTATGTGGTGGGAGGCGATTACTTCGGCCGTGAGGATTTCGAGCGGCTGGAGCAAGAAGGTTTTTCCGTCACGACGCCCGTTTTCGGCGCCCACGCCGGCAGCGTCGACTATGCTCCGGCCGTGTCGGCCGAAGTCGACGCCGACCGCACGATGGTGAGCGAAACGCTGGCAGAAATCTACGCCGCACAGGAGCTTTATCAGCGATCCATAGAGATTTACGAAAAACTAATTTTGCTAAATCCAGAAAAAAGTGCTTATTTTGCAACTCTTATCGAAAAAGTAAAGGAAAAAAAACAACAATAGACTATGCAAGCAGCGTATATCACACTCTCCATCCTCATTGTGATTGCGAGTATCCTCCTGACCATCGTGGTGCTTCTCCAGAACTCGAAGGGCGGCGGACTGGCGGCCAACTTCGCCACCGGCAACCAGACCTTCGGCGTACGCCAGACAGCTGACTTCCTTGAGAAAGCTACCTGGACCCTGGCCATCGCCATCATCGTCCTGTGCATCGCCGCCACCTTCGTGGTGCCCGAGCGCAGCGCGCGCCACTCCAACATCAAGAACCAGATCGAACAGACGGTTCCCGTGGAAGGCATGCCGGAGATCCCGCTCACCAACCCGACGGAAGAGTAACGAAGGGGAAAAGAGAAAAATCGGAAGCCGTCCTCCAGCAGAGGGCGGCTTCTTTTTGGATCACTGTTCAAAGAATACAAATTTTTGTAAATTTGCGACAAACTTAAAGACTGCTATGAAAAAGGTTATCCGTATCGTTGCCATCTTGCTGTTGCTGCTGCCGCTGGCGGGTTGTGAGAAGCCGGAGCCGACGCCAAACCCGAATCCGTCGCCCAATCCCACTCCGACGCCGCAGCCTGCGGCAAGCATCACATTGTCGATTCCGGCTGGAAGCCCGTTGACTCAGACCACCGATGGAAACGCTACGGGTGAAATGGCCGCGGCCGGCGGGACGGTGACGGTTCCTTTTTCGGCTACGGTGGCTTGGACCGTTTCGACCAATTCGTCCTCCTGGTGTTCGATTACTCCTGCCTCGGGATCGGCGGGCAGCGTACAGATAACGCTGACCGTCGCCAAGAACGATTCGTTCAACGACCGCGAGGCGACGGTGGTGATCGTCGCCGGCGGGGTCAAGCGGATCATCACGCTGAAACAGCTGCTCGACCCCAACCTCGCGGAAAACGTGCCTTCCGACCAGATATGGTATACCACCTGGGATAAAAAGCCGCTCGAACTCAAGCCTTCGTTCTTCGATCGCGCCATCAAGTCGAATACCTATCAGGACGGAAAAGGCGTGATCCTGTTCGACGGCCCGGTAACCCGGATCGGCGACGGTTCTGAGACCGTATTCGGCAGGTATGTGATGAGCCTCTATCTGCCCAATTCCGTGGAACGGATTGAAACGAACGCCATCCGGGAGACCATGCTCACTTCGTTCCGCGCCCCCGACAAACTGAAATATACGGGCGAGAATTTCTTGATGTTCAGCAACTATCTGGAGCGACTCCATGGTAAGTGCGCTACGGAAGACGAGACGGCGCTGATCCTGGACGGAACGATGGTCGCCTATGCCCTGGGCAACATTCAGGAGAAGGAGACCCTGGTCGTTCCTGCCGGTGCGAAAGCCCTGGCTCCGTCGCTGTTCCAGGGCCAGTACTCCCTTCGGGAAGTGATCCTTCCGGACGGATTGGAATCCATTGGCTTCGCCTGTTTCGCCATTTGCACAAAACTGGAGTCTGTCACATTCCCCGCATCATTCAAGTCATTGGACAGAAATGCCTTCTTCTCCAGCTACAATTTGAAGGAATTCAAGGGCGATTGTCCCTATGTCGTGGACGGGCGGATGTTCATCGATGCCGACGGCGTGATGGTCGATTACGCCGGTGTCGGCGCTACCGAATGTGTCGTGCCGGAGGGCATCAAGGAGATTGGCCCCAACTGCTTTATACAGAACAAGACGTTGCAAAGCCTTACGCTGCCCGCTACGCTCACGACCGTTTATACGTCCTGGTTACTGGGTTGTGACCAATTGGAATATGTCTATGGACCTGTAACGACCGAAGACCATCATTGCGTGGTATTGGACGGTGTCTATCTGATTGGCGTCACGCCGCACCTTCCCGTGGAGTACACCGTTCCGGAAGGAATCAACAATAGTTACGTCAGGGTATTTGAAGGTATCCAGACGACGGAGCGGATCACCCTGCCGGAAACCATGACGCACCTGGGGGACGCCGCCTTCATGGACATGCCCAACTTGCGGACGGTCGTGATTCCTTCCAACATGAGCAACCTGGGCACGGATGCTTTCCGGGGCGCCGCCAAGCTGGACTCCATCATTTTCCGCTCCTATACGCCGCCGGCCTACGAGGAATTCAGCTATTACACGGAGCCCGGTATTCCGAAAGGGACGGTCATCATGGTGCCGGAGGGAACGGAATCATTATACCAGCGGTCAGCTTCCTGGTCCAGATACGCCGACCGCGTCAAGGGTTATCAGGAAGGAAGCCTGGTTCCGCCGGACTACTACATGTCAAGGGACTATAGCCAGGACGGCGTCGTAACGGTGTTACAGAAGGCTTCGAAGGGGAAGGGCATCGATATCGTCCTGCTGGGCGATGCCTTCTCCGACCGGCAGATTGCCGATGGAACCTATCTCTCCGTGATGAAGGAGATGGCAGACAGCTACTTCTCCGTCGAGCCGTACAAGTCCTATCGCGACCTGTTCAACGTGTATGCGGTGAACGTGGTTTCCGCCACGGAAGGCTATGACCATGCAGGCCAGGCGCTGGGCACCTGGTTCGGTTTCATCACGAATGTCGGCGGTTCCGATGCCGCCTGCATCGGATATGCGCGGAAAGCCGTCTCGGACGACAGGATGGACAACACGCTGATCATCGTCGCAATGAACGACCACTCGGGCCGTATAGGCGGTACGTGCTACATGATGGATCCGGAGAACAAGGACACGGATTATGGTTGCGGCACGTCGGTGGCCTATTTCGCACTCGGGACGTCTTCGGACCAACTGTCCGAATTGATCCACCACGAGGCAGGCGGCCACGGCTTCGCCAAGCTGGCCGACGAATATGCCTATGAAGAATACGGCACCATTGACAGCGGCATCGTAGGCCAGTATCACGAGCGGGAAAAATTCGGCTGGTGGAAGAACGTCGACTTTACCGGAGACCCGGCCCAAGTCAAGTGGGCCCGCTTCCTGTCGGACGAGCGATACCGGTACGATGGTCTGGGCGTCTTTGAAGGAGCTTGTACCTATTGGAAAGGCGCCTGGCGTCCTTCAGACGACAGTATCATGCGCAACAACAGGGGCGGCTTTAACGCACCTTCCCGCGAAGCGATCTGGTTCCGGATGCAGAAGCTCTCCAACGGCGCCGACTGGTCCTACAATTACGAAGAGTTCGTATCCTACGACGCCGTCAACCGCAAGACCAGCGCCACGACGGCCGCCAATACCTGGAGTCCGTGGGGAACGAAAGCCCGGTACCAGGCGCAGCCGCCGGTTCTCGTCGGAAAGACCTGGAAAGAAACTATTTCTGATTAACCGAAGCGAGGCGCGCTTTGACGGAGTAATAGTTTTGGCGCGAGCTGAAGCCTGATTCGAGTGCGACCTCCTGGATGGTGGCTTCGGGGTGGAGGCGTTGGTAGGCTTCTGCGTGTTCGAGGCGGAGGTGGTTGATGTAGAGAAAGAAACCGCCCAGTTCCGATTTGAAGAGACCGGCGATGTAAGTGCGGCTGTAGCCGCAACGGGTGGCGATGTCCTGCAGCGTGAGGTGCGGGTCGAGATAGGCCTCCTGCTCGACGACTACGGCCTGGATGGCGTAGAGGATTTCCGCTTCCTTCTCCTTGGAAAGCCCTTGCAGGTAGCTTTGCCGTTCATTGTCCGGTTCCTCCTCCGTTTCTTCAGCGGTACCTTTCAGGGTCTCGGCGAGCGGACGGGTCCGCTGGGGATGCAGGGCGAAGATCAGGAAGAGAATGCATCCGAGTGTAATCAGGACAATGATGGTGATCATGACGCCTGGGAGGGGGATCAGCGCACCGATCCAGATCAGGAGCATGACTACCAGCAGGAGCATGCTCATCCGGATGGCGAAACGGACGGGAAAGTCGTTCGGATTGGAGTAGTCGTCTTCGTCGAACGCTTTGAGCCATCGCCAGACCAGTTTCAGGGTACCGGCGCCGGCAATCGTCATGAGGATCCCTTCCGCCATCAGGACGAGTTCGGCTGTCCGGCGGCTGACGATCCCTTCCGGCCCGATCTGCTCTCCGGGCCAGACGGCGAAGACGAAGGTGATGAACAGGGTCGTCATCACGAGGGTGCCTCCCGCCAGGAACAATTTTTTCCATTTCCGCCATTGCATCACGCTTCCGAAGTAGGCGTACATCAGGTTAGTGAGCAGGAACAACAGGGCCGGGAAGAAATAGCAGCGGAGCAGGTACCAGGCATCACTGTCGTCGGGATGGACGATAAAGGGGACAAGGATTACGGAGGAAAGCGCAAACCGGACGAAAAGTTTCCGGGCCGGATAGTAGTAGTCGGGATGCTGGTCGTACGGGTGGCACATGTGGAACCACCGGATTATCCCGGCAAAAACGCTGACGGTGACGTGGAACAGGGCGACAAGCCCCAACAGATATGTAATGCCTCCAAGCATAATGGAATTCCTGCAAATTTATAAAAATATTGTTCATTTTGAACGCAGACCGACACTTTGAACGCATTTCGACAGGGTTTTGAACGGACGATGACACTTTGAACGCGGGCTCCCCATACCTTTGCCGCCGAAAATAATGGAGAAAAAAGCGTATGGAAAAGACACGCAGGATGAGCTACGAAAAGCCGACCGTCGAAGTGATGACGATCGCTTACAATACCGTGCTTTGCGCCTCTAAGGCCCAAAGAAGCCTGGGCGGATTCCGCAAAGCCTACTTTTTTGAGGATAGTCCTACCGAGTATCAATTGTGGGACTAAAGCCAGCTATAAGAAAATGAAAAAGAATCATACCAACCGTCTGTTTGCGATGCTCCTGCTTGCCATGTTCTGCATGGCTTCATGCAGCGATATGACCTCGGAAGAAAGCCGGGTCGAAGAAGAATATTATACCCTGACAGTCTTGTGTACAAAGGCTGAACCGGCCACAAAAGCACTCTCTTTCGGTTCCCAGGGAGTTCTCACCACCTGGACGGCCGGCGACAAAGTAACGGTTTCGAAGAAGAATGCGCAAGGAGAGTATGTAAAGCTGGACGGTGCACTGGAAGCGCAGAGCAACGACAGCAAAACGCTCTTCACCGGCCAATTGAAAGACAACCTCCAGGTTGGCGACGAGTTGTTGTTGGAATATGAATCGCCTGCGTATGATAAGCAGGAGGGCTCCTTGGACTATATTGCGAAGCATTGTGATTATGCTTTGGCCACCATCCGGGTTTCGGCGGCCAATCCGTCCACCCGTGCCGCTGAGACGGATGCGGCTGAATTTACCAGCCAGCAGGCCATCGTGCTGTTCAAGCTGCAGGCCAAGGACGAATCGTCCGTCGAGGCGGAGACCTTCACGCTTTCCTATGGCGGCTCAAAGATTGTCGTCACGCCGAAAACCGCCACTGATGAATTGTATGTGGCCATTCCTGCCATTTCTTCGGCCATGTTGAGCCTTGCGGCCGAAACCCTGTCGGAAGGAAACTACGCCTATTCTAAAAGCGGGGTTTCTTTCGACAAGGAAAAATACTATCAGGTAAAGGTAAAGATGGAGCAGCGCCCGGAAGTGGGCGGCCTCTTCTACAGCGACGGCTCATGGGGCACGCACAATCCGCACGATGCCAACCGGCAGCCCATCGGCATCGTGGTCTATCTGGGTGACGACGCCGTGTCGGAAAACATGGGACATGGCCTGGTGATGGCACTCAAGAACAGCGCTACCGACATTATCTGGTCGAAAAACAGTGAGGGCTGGCAGTTCCCTGAGTCGGAGGCAGTGACCTGCCCCAACGAAGCGCTCGTAGACTATGGCGGATACGCGAAGACCCAGGCTACCAGCCAATTTCCTGCCGCAGCCTCGGCACTGGGCTATCAGCCCGCCGCCCCTTCCAACGGCAAGACGACCAGTTGGTTCATTCCGGCCGTAGGCCAGTGGCTGGCCGTAGTCGGACCCCAGGGCATCGGCCGTGGTTACGCACCTTCCAAATGGAAGAATGGCAACAACAAAGAGTGGCTCGGTCCGAACGGGCAATTGTCCGACGTCATCCGGGTGGAAGCCGAAGGCGTCACTCTCAGCCGGATCAACGGTGCGCTTGCCAAGGCGGGTGCCGGCAACTACGAGGAGATAGAAGAGAGGAATTACTGGACAAGTTCCGAGAACAGCAACAACCGTGCGATCCGCATGAATTTTGGCCACGACAAGGGATTTTCCCACTGCAAGGTCAAAAACGAGAAAAAGGAAGAGAAATACGCCGTCCGTCCGTTCCTGGCCTTCTAGGCCTTGGAGCGAGCGACCAGGCGGCGACTCACCGGGTCGAAGGTGACGGAATCGGTGGAGAAGAAACGCTCGAGAGCGCCGCTGGCGATTAGTTTGGTTGGGGTACCGCAGACCATCGGGTCTGCGGTCTCTGTTTTTGTGCTGTAGGCCGGCTGGAGCCAGAGCCGGTCGGCGAGTTGAAGTGCGGTGTCGAGGTCGTGGGTCGACAGGAGGACGGCCTTGTCCTGCCGGTGGGCGAGCCGCCGGAGGGTGACCATCGTCTCGAGCCGGCTGGTGACGTCGAGAAAAGCCGTGGGTTCGTCGAGCAGGATGATGGGGCACTCCTGCGCCAGTACTTTGGCGATGAAGGCTTTCTGCCGTTCGCCGTCGCTGAGCTCCGCCACATGCCGCTGGGCCTTGTCGGCGATGCCGACTTTCTCCAGGGCGGTCTGGATGGCGATGTGGTCGGCTTCCCGCAGCGTGCCGAAGAATCCGGTGTGCGGATAGCGGCCCATCGCCACGAGGTCGTAGACGCTGATGCCGCCGGCCTGGGTGCTTTCGGTCAGCACCACGCCGACGCAGGCGGCCAGTTCCTCGGGCCGATAGCCAGCCAGAGGCTTGCCTTCGATGAAGATATCGCCGTGCAGGGAGGGCAGCAGGCCGCAGAGGGTCTTCAGCAGCGTGCTCTTGCCCGCGCCGTTGCGTCCCAGCAGCGCCGTGACCTCACCCCGGAAGAGTTGCAGGTCGAGTTCCGGATGCACCACACGGGTCTTGCCCCGGCCGGTGTAGCCGATGCTAAGCTGGTGGGTGCTGATGGCGATGCGGGGGCACATATCAGTTGAAATAGTGGATATTCTTGCGGTTGACGATGACGTAGATGATGACCGGCGCGCCGATGATGGGCGTAATGGCGCTCAGCGGCAGGACGCTGTTGCTGCCCGGGGTGACGGTGAGGATGCTGCACAGCATGGCCGTGCAGGAACCGGCGAGCAGCGTCACGGGCAGCAGGTGCCGGTGGTTGGCGGAGCCCAGCAGCAGCCGCGCGATGTGCGGCACGGCGAGCCCGATGAACGAGATGGGTCCGCAAAAGGCGGTGACCACGGCGGTCAGCACGCCCGTGCAGATGAGGATCAGCACGCGGGCCCGGCGCACGTTGACGCCCAGGTTGGTGGCATACGCTTCGCCCAGCAGCAACGCGTTGAGGGGCTTGATGAGCAGCACCGAGCAGATCAGGCCCGCGACCGTGAAACCTGCGAGCCAGGGCAGCTTCGAGAGCGAGACGCCGCTGAAGTCGCCCATTCCCCACATCACATACTGATGTACCTTGTCGGCCGAGGCGTGGTAGTTGAGGATCGAGATGACCGACGAGGCGAGGTAGCCCACCATGATACCGATGATCAGCAGCATCACGTTGCTCGACACCTTGCGCGAGAAGCCCAGGATGATGAGCAGCACGACGAAGGCGCCCACCAGGGCCGCCAGGATGGTGGTCAGGTAGCTGGCGGCGCCCAGGTAAATCATGGCGATGGCAACGCCCAGGTTGGCACCGTCACTGATGCCCAGGATCGACGGGCCGGCCAGCGGGTTCTTGAAAAGTGTCTGGAGCATCAAACCGCTGACGGCCAGCGCGCCGCCCGCGAGCAGTGCCGTGACGATCTGGGGAAGGCGCGACTCAATCACGATGTGCTGCCATGCCTCCTTGCCCTCGTATGTGCCGAGGAGGATCCGCAGTACATCGCGCAGCGGAATGCGCACGGCCCCGTAGACCAGCCCCACGAAATAGAGGATGACCAACGCGGCGCCCATTCCCGCGTAAACCCAGCGCAGTTTGCGGTTATTCATCGAGGAGCGGGAAGTAATAGCGCTGCACGTGGCCCGGCAGCAGGTCGGGGTGATAGATGGCGATCAGGTCTTCCAGCACCCGGTCGGGGTGGAGGGTGATGTCGTCGTAATAGGTGGACGTGATGGTGTTGCACGCGAAAATGCGGCGCTCTTTCCAGGGACGGAAGTTGGCGTAGGGTTCATACTCCTGCCGGAGCAGCGCATAGGTGAAAGGCGTGCGCGTGTCGTATTTGAGGAACCAGCAGTCGGCTTCGCCGGCACGGTCGTAGACTTCTTCGAAGGTGAGGTGGACGCTCTTGGCGCCGGGATAGTCACGGAAAATGTAGTCGGCTCCCGCGTCGGCGTGCATCACACCGATATAGCTGCCGCCTGCAGGAACAGCCCAGGAGTTGCCGTAGCGCCGCTCCAGCAGCACGGTAGGACGGTAATCCACGCTGTCAACCAGGGCCTTGAGTTCCATATAGTGCCGCTCGGTGTCGGCGAATACCCGCTCCGCCTGTTCGGGGCAGCCCAGCAGCAGCCCGTAGAAACGCACCCATTCCGTGCGTCCGAGCGGATGGTTCTCCATGTAGTCGGCCGCCTCGACGATGGGGACGCCGAGCTTCTCGGCCGAGCCGTAGCCGCTGTTCTCGAAGGGAGAGGCGATAATCAGGTCGGTGCCGATGTCGATGATCTTTTCCACATTGGGTGAGGTGGAGTTGCCCAGGTCGGCGATGGTACCGTCCGCAATAAGCTGAAGCACGACGGGCGAAGTGATGTATTCCGGCTCGCAGACGCCGGCCACGCGGTCGAGTGCGCCGAGTTCCTCGGCGATGGCGGTATGGACGGAGGTATAGATAACGGCCCTTTCAACCGGGATCCGGATGACGATGCCGTCTTTCGGCAAGTGTTTCGGCAGAGGTTTTTCGCGGTCCACCAGCACATAGTGCTGCCGCTGCCGCAGCGTGTCCCAAGGGTCGCGGATGCGCACGGAGGTGTATTCGTCAAAAGGTTCGATATGGATGTTCCGGGCATAAAGGACATCGGAAGGCGCTGCTGCGTGCCGGTCCTTCGAGCCCGAGCAAGCGGCGCTGACGAACAGGATGACTGTCAGCAAAAGAAATATATGGAAAGCCTTCCTCATTGCAGCCGCTTATGGGTAAAGACGATGCGGGAAGGGATGTCGCCCGTGTTGGCACTCCATTTCAGCCGGCCTTCCGGCGAGTAGCAGTACACCTTGCCCGGCGTGATGTAGTCGCGGGCGTCGGTCACGAAAATCTCGTGGGTAAGCGGGTTGACGGCGATGCCGTAGGGATTCTGGAACTGCGCGTCCGTGCCGTCGGTGACGAAACGGCGCGTGACCACCTGGCGCGTCTTGACATCGACGATGGCGTAGTTCACGTCGGTAGTCTGGGTGATGTAGCTCCACGCGTTGCTGTAGACGTAAAGAGAATCGCCGCAGAGCGTCATGTCGGTGCAGGCCAGCAGTTCCATGCATTCGACGACCTCGTCGGTCAGCGTGCTGACGACGTAAGTCATCGGCGGGATTTCGTAGTAGTCGCCGCGGCTGGAGACCCAGATGTTGCCGTAGGCGTCGAGCTCCATGCGGTGCAGGTTGGGCGCTACTTCGATCTGCTTGATCTCCTTGAAAGAGGCCAGGTCGACGACCGAGATGGTGTTGTCGTAGTCGGGCACGCGGTAGCCGCCCGAGTTGGCCACGTAGAGCTTGCCACCAGTAATAACCATCTCTTCCGGCTGGTAGCCCACCACGCAGGTATCTACCACCTGGAGGGTGGTCGTATCGATCTTGGCCACGTAGCCGCGACGGGAGTTCGGATCGATCTCCACGGGCCCGGCGTAGGAGCTCACGTAGGCATATTGGTTCTTGAATACGATATAGCGGCAGTTGGGTATCGAGACACTGCCCAGATGGCGGGCCGAGGCGGCATCCATCACCTCCACCAGATTGGAGCAGTTGACCACCGCCCAGAGCTTGCTGCCGTAGATGGCCAGGTCGTTACCCACATCACCCAGCTCCTGCACCACACCGGGATTGCGCTCCGCATAGATGTTCTTCCGGTAGATGCCGCTGGTGTAGTCGTAGTAGTCGAGCGTGCACTTGTTGCTGCCCATGTTCCCCTCGTTGAGCAGGAAAAAGCCCGCAATGTCGCCTGCGTCGCCACCTCCCACTTCGGTTTGCTGGGAGGGGATGACGGGCTCGATGGTACGGCAGGCTGCCAGCGTCACGAGCAGGGTCAGGAGAAGGAGCGTCCGTTTCATAGGCTACAATACAAAAGACAAAATTAATCGAAAATTCGTTCCGGGCATCGGATAACACTGCACAACTTCATATTGTTGGTTGAAAATGTTGTTCACCTCGAGCGTTGTGCGGAGCTCGTGCGTGCCCAGGGCGAAGCTGCGGCCCAGCGAGAGATCGCTGGTATACCAGGGCTGGGCGTAGTTTTCGGGGATGTTGGCCACCGATTCGTAGCGCTCGCCGGTATAGATGAAGCTGTAGTTGAGATGCCAGCGGCCATAGTCGAGCGCGGCGACGAACGACCCGCTGTGCCAGGGGATGTAAGGGATTTGTCCGCCGTACCAGGGGCTCTCGGGGTCGGTGAAATCCTGCGCTTTCTGGAAGGTGTAGGTAGCCCGCAGGTCGGCCGTCACCGGACCCATGGCGAGGGTGGTGCCGACGGACGCGTCGATGCCGCGGATGCGGACCAGCCCCAGGTTGACCATCGTCCATTGGAACTGGTTGGAGGCGGGCGTGGCGATGATCTTGTTCTCCACCACGTTGTAGTAGGCGTCGATTGTGGCGCCGACTTTCCGGAAGAAGCCGCGCGTCCAGGCCTTGTCCCAGGTGGCGCCTACGTTGTACTGGGTGGTGAATTCCGGCTTCAGGTATTTGTTGCCGATGAAGGTGTAGTAGAGATCGTTGAGGGTCGGCATGCGGAAGATGCGCTTGTAGAAGGCCCTGAACGTCAGGTTTACGCTCTCGAACGGGATGACCTGCAGCACGGCGGTGGGCGTCCACACGTTGCGGCTCTCCGCCGCGGCGCCAGCTTCGCGCGCATGGTCGTCCACATGGGTGTAGAGCACGCTGCCCTGCAGTTTCAGGTGCGTCCAGCGGAAGGAAGTGGACAGGGCGGTCAGCAGCGTGTGACGCGAAGGATACACGAAGTTTACCAGGTCGGCGTCGAGCGTGTTGTACTGCCAGTCCGCCGCCAGGTCCACGTCCCACCACGGAAAGATGTCGTAGGACTGGGCCACGGAAGCGTAGGCTTCCTGCTGCCGGTAGCGGTTGTCCACATACATGGTAGAGACGTCGAGGCGCGGGTCGGAGCGGTAGTGGAGGTAGTCGTATGCGTATTTGAAGCTGGCGTTGAGGTGGTAGGCACCCCATTCCTTGTAGAAGCGGCCCTGGACGAAGAAGTCGGTGTCCCACTGCCGGTCCTCGTGGCGGAACTTGCCGGGCTCCTCGCGCACGAAGGCGCCGGGATAGCCGCGCTTCGAATCGTAGAAATAGAATTTCAGCCGCCAGTGGCCGTCGGGCAACCGCCCGTACAGGCCTTCCTCGATGCGCAGGGCCCGCACGTCGCCGTTCTGGCGTACGGCCGTGGTGTCGTAGCCGTTGAGCTTGCGGTAGGTGAACTTGTATTTGCCGGTTGTATAGAGGTATTCGGCATTGAAGGAACTGGATACCTTCTGGCCGATCCGCTGCTCCCAGAGAACCGAAGGATTGATAGTTCCGAAGGAGCCGCCCGCGACGGTAGCCTTCAGGTTGGTGCGGCGGCCGTTCCGGAAGAGGGGCGTGCGACTCTGGAGGTAGACCGCGCTGGCCGAGGCGTAGTCCTTGGCCGACTGCACGGCCGTGCCTTTCTGGCCGTTGTAGAGCGTCACGGACTCCAGGTTCTCGAGCGAGTACTTGCCCAGGTCGATCTGGCCGTTCTGGGCATTGCCCAGCTGGATGCCGTCGTAGAAGACGCCCACGTGCTGGGAGCCCATACTGCGGACATTGATGGTCTTCAGGCCGCCGATGCCGCCGTAGTCCTTGATCTGTACGCCGGAGAAGTAGCGGATGGCGTCGGCTACCGAGAGCGCGTTCAGTTTCTCCAGCTTTTCTCCCTGCAGCGTCTGGGCGGGGATGATTTTATCGACCGGCCGGTAGGCTGTCACCACGGATTCCGTGAGGATTTCCGTCGAGTCCGGCGGCGCCGTGAAGAGCAGGAAGACAATCAGCGCGCGGATCATTTGACGAGATTGAAGTCGATGACGCCGGTCACTTCGGTCGAGAGTTCACCGAGCCAGCCGCTCTGGGCGTTGAGGGCGGTCTGGACCTTGACGAAATCGATGTATTGCAGGTTCGCCGGCTGGCCGTCAAAGGTGACTGCGTCGGCGATTCTGAAATGGTTGCAACCAGCCGTGATGCCGGTGGCGCGCTCGGGAATCATATCGATGGGGCTGTAGTTGTCGGCATAGCCCCAGTCGTAGTCGGGGTTGACCCAGTAGGTGCCGCGGCCGGACTGGTCGTAGTTGCGCGCTTCCAGGCGCGTGCCACGCAGGGTGTAAGCATCTTCCTTCACCCACAGCGGGTAATAGTAATCCTGCTTGTGGTAGGCCACCAGATAGTTGACATACCCGCTGCCGCCGTGGTTGTCGGTCCAGGCGACCGGCATAGCCGAAGCGGAAGGCCGGTAATAAGTTACCGCGTAGTCCTGTATGGTGCAGTCCAGGCCGTATTCGGAGCCCTTTAGTTCATACCAGGTGTCGTTGGGCAGGCCGTCGCCGTTCTCGTCCTGCATCACCCAGACAATGCCCGGTTCGGAATAGTTGGAATAGATGCTGTTCTTGATGGCGAAGTTGTAGTCACCGTCGCTGGCGATGCTGTGGTCGAAGCCGACCACGAGGGATCCGCCGAAATAGCCGAAAGAGACGTATTTATCGTCGTTCAGGCGTGCGATGGCATAGGCGCAGGCTTCTTCCATCGTCGTGGCGGTATAGTTCTCGTTGATGTACTGGCCCGGGGCGGGCAGGTAGCTGAATACCTTCACCACGTTGGGCGAGCTGGTCGCGGAAGCGGCGCGGCGGTAGGTGCCTTCCGGCGGGCAGACAATGACGGTCAGCGTCGTATCGGCGGCCGTTTCACCGTCTGTTGCGTGGAAATCCACGCGGTAGCTGCCCTGTGCCGTTGCTTCGAAGCGGTAGAGCGGCTCTTCGCCCTCCTGGCGGGTGATACCGTCGATGCGCCAGGTGAAAGTGTAGTGTTTGGTACTGTCGAGATCAAGGGGCAGGAGCCGGATCGTTCGTCCCAGGGACACGTGGAACTCCGCCTGGTCGAAGGTAAACAGCGGGACCTTCGTTTCCGGGGTGGGCTCGGGCGGTGTAGGTTCGGGTTCCTGCTTCCATACGTCGATGCGTACCTCCGCGAAGCCTTTTCCGAAGGCATTGACCGCCTCGACGGTGAAATAATAAACCCCTATGTCAGTAGGGGTGAAGGAGAAAGTGGCGCCGGCGCCGACCGCTTTTCCGTCGCTGATCCAGGTGATGGTGGCGTCTTCGGTCAGATTCTCAAAAACCGGAGCGAGTGTGAGGCTCTCCCCGAGTTCAAGGGAATAGATTTTCCCGTCGGGCAAGGTGACGGCAGGGGGAAGACCTTCTTCCTCCCCCTGCGGACACCCTGTCGCGCCGAGCAGCGACAAGAGCAGTAATACGATTATGTGCGTCCGGCGCGTCAAGACTATTCAATCGAGTCGGGATAGACGCGGACGGAGATGTCGTCGATGGCGAAGTAGGTCGGTACGTTGATGCCCCATTCACCATAGAGATCCGCCGAGCCGGACATAGTGAATTGAATCTTATCGACATAACCCAGTTCGGAAAGATCCCATTCGGTCCATTTCGAGACGAACGTACGATTCTTGTTGGCAAGATAGAAATCCGAGGTTCCTACTATGGAATCACCGAGATAGCCCGTTGCCGTCACCTTCAGGTAGCCGTTTTCGGCAAGGGGTGCACAATAGTCGTTGCCGTAGTAGAGGACATAGAGGGTGTAGAGCGTGTTCACGATGTAGAGCGATTCCACGACACGCGCTTCGCCGTCAGCAAAGGAAAGGATGGCCGGATTGGACCCCCAGGCGCCGGCGTCATAAACGATGGCAAAGTTGTCCGACTCGTTGTGACCGGCTTTTTGACGGCTGCCGCCGTCGGGGAGATCATAGTTGTAGCAAGTCAACTGTTGTTCGAAGCCGACATTGATCATCAGCCAGTCGCCATAGTTCGAAAGGGCGATGCCGCCGCCGGAGAATCCGCCAGTCCAGGTAGTGGCGTCATACGGCTGTACGCTACCGGAGAGGAAGGTATTGTAATCATCCTTCCAGGTGCAGCCGCTTCCGTAGAGAATCGGGCCACCGTACTGCGGCTCGTCAATCTTGGCGCTCCAGTAGTTGGTGGTTTCTTCCGGGCCTGCGTAGTCTGCATCTTCGAAGGTCAGCACGCGGGTTTCCCAGTAGCGCGGGAGCATAATGGAACTGCCGTCGCCGAAGATGAAGGTGTAGTACTCTTCTCCTTTGACGACAGCGGAGATGGCGCCATCCTTGCCGTCTTTGCCGGGGTTACCGTCTTTGCCATTCTTGATGGTTACGTCGCCACTCTTCTTGAAATGAATGGTGTAGCTGCCGTCGGAATTGAGCGTAACGCCCGTTACGGCATCGTCGTTCTGGAGAGATGCGACCAGGGTCTGCAACTGGGTGAGCTGCGATTTGAGGTCGTCGATGGAAGCGCGAATCTCGCTGTCATCGTAGCAGCTGACAGCCAAGCTGCCGGCCAGCAGCAGCACGCTGAGGAGTCCGAAGACCCTCTTGAAGGAAAGTTTACGCATAGGTATGTAATGATTTAGCATAGATGTGTCAATTTGAGCCCGTTCGCCGCAGGCAAACCAATGAAACAATGGGCAGCAGGCAGGTCTTCTGGCTTGTTCCGGTGCGACGCCTTCCCGGGTCAGGGCCCAGTGGCAGAGAGAGCCGTACCTGAAGAGAACTTACAGCAGCGGGAACTGTCCGGGATTCTCACCCGGTTCCCTTTTGATCCATACCGGACCGGTGTCCGGCTTCAGGAACCTGATGCAGACACAAATATAGGTCAGAATTGCGAGATTCGCAAGAAAAAAGCACCCTTAATCCGTGACGAATACGGTGCTGCAGGGGTTGTAGGAGTTGGTGAAGAAACTCGTTACATACTGGCCCTGCGTGGTGTAGATGTAGATGCATCCGCCCGCATTGGCATCGTTCTGCGCGATGTACACGTTCTGGGTGTTCGGATCGACATAGATGCCGCAGGGATCCTTGACGAAACTGCCGTCGCTGATGAAACCGGTCAGGCTCAGGGTTTCCAGATTCAGGATCTGGAAGCGGCCGCCGATGTCGTCCGAAGTGTCGGCCGTATATAGGAGGAGTCCGTTCTTGGTTCGCTCCATCCGGGTCGGCCGGACGACAGAAGGAACGAGGGCGGCCTCATCGGTGCTGGTGTTGACGCGGTACAACCGGTCTTCTCCATCGTTGCAAAGGATGAAAAGACCGCCGAACAAGTCGTCGGCCATCAGCTGTTTCAGGCGGGGCGTAAACGGGAGGGTATTCATCTCATCGAGCGTCACGGGATTGTACTCGATGAGTTTCTGGCTGGTGGCGACATAGAGTTTCTGTCCGGCGACGGCGATGTCATACACCTTGGCGCCCACCTCCTGGAGGCTCGCCTTGTAGCTGACGGTGTCGATGGAAGCCACATAGCCTTCGTCGAAGGAGACCAGCAACTTGCCCTCGTAGGCGTCCATGGCGCGCGGTGACAGTGTTTTGCCGTCGGGCGACACCACGCCGATCGAGGCGACCTCCTGGCAGGAATACTTGTTGATGACGCTGATGCGCTTGGAACCAGTCACCGACACATACATCTTGTTGCCCAGCAGGAAGATCTCGGACGCGTTGCTGCCCAGCTTCTTGCCTTCGTTGACGGCGGAAAAGACATTCTTGTTGACGGTGGCGTAGAGGGTGTTCAGCTGGGTGATCTCAGCGTCTTCCATGTCGACGTGACCGCTATGGAGGAAATAGACACCGTATGTCAAAGTGACAGGCTCGGGATCGGGATCGATGGGATTGTTGTTGCAGTTGACCGCTGAGCACATCAGGACGGCCGCAACGACCATAAGGGAAAAAATAGCACGTTTCATATCTTTCTAAATGCGTCAGTGCGCAAAATGTTGCGTATAAAAATCAATTATCTTGCCAGAGAGCACGTCCCAAGTCATGGTTTTCTTGACTTCATGGATGCGGTTGGCGTACGTGGCAGGGTCCGCCGCAAAGAGTTGCTGTATGGCTTGGGCGATGGCAGGTGCCGAACAGTCGCTCGTCATCACGCCGATGCCGGGGCCTTTGATGCTTTCGGCCAGCCCGCCCACCGGCGTGGCCACGAGCGGTGTCTCGAAATGCAGGGCGATGGCCGTGATGCCGCTCTGTGTGGCGCTCCGGTAGGGCAGCACGCACACGTCGGCTGCCGAAAAGAACACGGGCACCTCCTCATCGTCGATATAGCGGTTGAACACCTTGATGCGGTCGGCACATCCGCTGGCGGAGATTTGCGCCGCGTATTTCTCGAAACTGCCATAGCTTTCTCCCGCAATCACCAGCTGGTAGTCCGGCCCGAGCAGCGGCATTGCATCGATCAGCAGGTCGAGGCCCTTGTAGTCGCGGATCAGCCCGAAGAAGAGCAGTGTGCGCAGCTTCGGGTCGAGCCCCAGTTTCCGTTGCGCTTCTTCGCGCGGCAGGCGGGCGCCGAAGTGGTCGTAGATGGGGTGCGGATGCTGGATGACGTTCGCGTCGGGGCAGAGGCGCCGGATGTCGGCCGTCACGGTTCCCGACATCGAGACCAGCAGGTGGCTCTTCTTGAAGAACCAGCGTGCCAGCGGCTTGTCGAAGAACTTGGGTTCGTGGGGGATGGCATTGTGGACCACCGTCACGACGCACACGCCGTGCCGGCGCAGGATGGCCGCCACGGGCCCCAGGGAGACCGCAAAGTAAGACATCCAATAGCTGAACACCACCATGTCGGGTTTGTCGCGCAGGATGGCCCGCGCCGTCTTCCGCCAGGTCAGCGGGTTGGCGGAGTCGAGGATGCGTGTCGCCTCGACGGGCATAGCCTTATCTTCCGGACGGACATACTGCGTCTTGCCAGGAAACAGAAATTCCGGATACTGCCGGGTGAAATTCCATGCCTTGACATCATGCTCCTGGCACAGCGCCTCATACAGGTGGGCGTTGAACTGGGCGATGCCGCCGCGGTAAGGGTAGAAGACGGAGAGGAAGGCGATTCTCATCAGACTATGGAAGGTTCGTTTTCCTTGAGGATGGCTTGCGACACGTTGATCATGTAGTCGCCCATCTTCTCGAGTTCGTAGACTATATCGATGTAATAGACGCCGGTCTGGTAGTTGTACTCGGCGTTCTCGATGTTGTTGATATGCTCTTCGCGCAGGCGGTCGCGGACCGCGTTGATCTCGTGTTCCGCCCGTTCGGCGTTGGAGATGTCGGTGAGCAGGTTCGAGGGCACGTTCAGGTTGGCGAGCATGGCCTGGAAGCCGTCGTCCACGCGGTCTAGCATCCAGTTGAGGTTCTCCACCATGGTGGTATCAAAGGTTTTCCCGTGGGTACGCATGCGGCTCAGGATGCGGCTGATCGACTCGCCGGAGTCGCCCAGGCTCTCCATCTCGCCGATAATCTTGTAGATGCCTTTGATGCGGCTGGCCGCGATGGCGCTGATCTCACCGCTGGCCACCTGATTGAGGTATGCGACCACCTCATATTCAATGCGGTCGGTGATTTCTTCGTATTTGATGAGTTTCTCGCGCAGTTCCTCGAACCGGGCATCATCGGTAGTCATGATGGCCTCTCGAATGTAGCCGAAATCCTTGTAGCAGACCTCGCCGAAGTGGATGAGTTCCTGGTCGGCCTCGGCAATGGAGAGTTCGGCCGTGGACAGCGGGCCGCCCGAGATGTATTTGAGGCGGAACGTCTCCTCTTCGCCCTTGTCAGGGTAAATCAGGTAGCAAAGCTTGGTAATCTGCGGGATGAACCAAACGAGGATGGAAATGTTGACCACGTTGAACAAGGTATGCATCGTACACACACTATAGAGCAGCGAAGTGGTGATGGTGGCAGCATTTGCAGTATCGGTCAGGTCGGTGGTATTGGGGTCGGGCAGACCGAAGAGGGTGACGATGCTCCCCACCATACGGAGCCAGAGCGGGAAGATGGCCAGCACCCAGCATACGCCGAAAAGATTGATGATGGTATGCGAGATGGCCGTCCGCTTGGCGGCCGTGTTGCCTACCGAGGCTGCGATGTTGGCTGCGATGGTGGTTCCGATGTTTTCGCCCAGAACCATGGCCGCCGCCAGCCGGAACGGGATCACGCCGGTGGTGACCAGAATCATGATGATGGCCATCGTGGCGGCTGAACTTTGGAAACAGATGGTCAGGACGATACTGATGATCAGGAAAATCATCACACTCCATCCCCCCATGTCGGTCCAAGCCTGCACGAAACCGAGCCGCTCCGGGGTGATGAGCACCTGCGCCGTAGTGCGCAGCTGGGCGAAACCGATGAAGAACAGGGCAAAGCCGATGAGGATTTCTCCAATATCGCGGAACTGCTTCGAGTTCTTTTTCGTATGCATCATCACGTATCCCACCAGAATCAGCGGGAAGGCGAAGTCGGCCAGATTGAACGAGAATCCAAACACCGCCATGATCCACGAAGTGATGGTTGTGCCGATATTGGCGCCCATAATCACGCCGATGGCCTGGCCCAGCACCAGCAGGCCGGCGTTCACGAAGCTCACGACCATGATGGTGGTAGCCGTGGAGCTCTGGATGGCGGCCGTCACGCAGATACCGGTCAGGATCTGCTTGAAAGGGTTGGAGGTCATCGAAGCCAGGAACGACCGCAGGCCGTCGCCCGCCACTTTCTGCAGGCCGCCGCTGAGCAAACTGAGGCCGAACAGGAACAGCGCCACGGCGCCCAGCAGGGTCAGGATCTGGAGTACGATGTCCATACAGGATGCGATTATCTGACAAAGGTAATAAAAAAAGTTCCCGGCCGAGCCGGGAACTTTTTAATCACGGTATTCCAGTAAATCGCCTGGTTGACAGTCGAGGGCCTTGCAGATGGCCTCGAGGGTGGTAAAACGGATGGCCTTCGCCTTTCCCGTCTTCAGGATGGAGAGGTTGGCCGCGGAGATGCCTATCTTTTGAGCAAGTTCTCCCGAAGACATCTTTCTTCGAGCCAACATTACGTCAATGTTTATCACGATAGGCATGACTATGCTTCCTCAGCTTTGATTTCCTGGGTTTCGACAGATTCCGATTTGCCTTTGAGGTAGGACGGCAATTCCATGCCGGCCATCTTGAAGAGGTCTTCAAGCGGCGGCACCGATTTCATCAGGCCGGAGATAAAGTTGGACGTGGTCGTCTTTCCGTTTGCGCCGTTTCCGCTGTCCCACACCATGACCTTGTCGATGTTGATGCCCTTGACGGCTTCAACCTGCGTGGCCACGAGTTCAGGCAGTTTGTCGGTGATCAGCATGGTGATGGCCTGCTGGGCGTCGCCACCGGCGGCAGCCACCAGCTGGCCGAAGCCCTGTGCCTGCTTGGAGAGGATCTCCAGGGTACCGCGGGCTTGCGCGTCCATCTTGGCGAAAATGGCGTCGGCCTCACCTTTCGCCTTGCGGCGGATCTGCTCGGCTTCGGCTTCCGCGTCGATGATGGCCTTCTCCTTCTCGATCTGGGCGGCCACCACGATGTTCGCCTGCTGCGTGGCTTTCTCGCGCTCGGCACGGGCGAGCTCGGCGTCGCGCTCGCTCTTGTAGGCCTCCTCGAGGGCCTTCGCGGCCTGTACTTTCTCGGCGGCTACAGCCAGGCGCTCGGCTTCTGCCTGTTTCTCACGGCGGGAAGCGTCACTCTGGGCGATGGCGATCTTCGAGTTGTTCTCACCTTCCACAGCCTTCGCATTGGCGTCGGCGGTACGGATACGGGTGTCTCGCGTCGTCTCGGCGATCCGGATGTCCTTGTCCCGGTCGGCCTCGGCCTTGCCGATCTCACCGTAGCGGTTCTGTTCGGCCACGCTCTTCTTCGCGTCGTTGATGGCCTTGGCGGCGGCTTCCTTACCGAGGGCCTCGATATAGCCCGATTCGTCGCGGATATCGGTCACGTTCACGTTGATGAGCTTCAGACCAATCTTGCGGAGCTCGGCTTCCACGTTGGTGGAGACGTTGGCCAGGAACTTGTCGCGGTCGGCGTTGATCTCCTCGATGTCCATCGTCGCGATCACCAGACGCAACTGGCCGAAGAGGATATCGGTGGCGATGTTGCGGATGTCGTCGGTGGTCAGGCCCAGCAGGCGCTCGGCGGCGTTGGTCATGTTGTCGGGTTCGGTGGAGATACCCACGGTGAACCGGCACGGCACGTCGACGCGGATGTTCTGCTTCGAGAGGGCGTTGGTCAGGTTGCACTCGATCGAAATCGGGGTCAGGTCGAGGAATGCGTAGCTCTGGAACACAGGCCAGATGAACGAGGCACCGCCGTGGATGCAGCGGGCCGACGAGATGCCGCCTTCCTTGTTCTTGCCGGTCTTACCGTAGATCACGAGGATCTTGTCAGAGGGGCAGCGTTTGTAGCGGCGGAGGATGGCGGTGAAGGTGACGAACACCACCGCCACGATGATCAGGATCAGATAGAGTTCCATATACGTCGTATGATTAGATGATTAATGATTCAAGGGGTTCTACGAGCACGGTATCGGGGCTGAGCACCTCGACCACGCGGATCTGGGCACCGGTCTTCAGCGCGTCGCCGTCGGTCACGGCGTTGTATTCCCGCACGGAGTTGTTGATGGAGATCTGCACCTTTCCCTCTCCCTGGCGCTCACCGGGGATGGGGATGTACACGGAGCCGCTGCAGCCCACGGCAGCCTTGTAGAGATTGATGTTGCCCGACTGCTGCATGCCGTTCAGCCATTTGAACAGATACATGACAACGGCCACCAGGCCCACACCGATGAGGGCGGAGACGATGATGAGCACAGGGATCGAAGTAATCTTGTCCTGCAGCAGGATGGCCGACCAGCCGAAGCCCAGGCAGAAGTTCACGAAGTTGCGGAAGGTGTAGAGATTGGTTCCGCCCTCCACGGCGGCGTCGGCCGCCTCGGAGTCGAAGCCCGTATCCATATCGGTGTCGATGCCGCCTTCGCCCGCGTCGGCGCCGATGAAGGTCATGATGCTCTGAATGACGAAGATCAGGGAAGCCGCCAGCGTGACGCCCCACAGGATCTTCATCGCAACGGAAAGGGATACCCACCAGGAAGTGATCATGTCTTTAGAGTTTAATTTTCTGCAAATATATAAATAATTATTGAAAAACAATAAAAATTTAAAAAATTTTGCAACGACCCACAAAAAAAGACCCCCGATCGAGTCGGGGGTGACGTATGTTGCTTTCGTCATGTCCGGATACGCCGGACATCTCTTTAGATCAGTTCGACGATCTCGGCAGCGGGGGCGTTCTTCATCACGGAAGCGATGCCGTTGTCGCGGTTGCGCTCGGAGGCGTACATCTGGCTCTGGCCGATGACCTGGCCGTTGGTAGCCTTCAGGGTGAAGTACGGTTTGCCGTTCTTGGCAACCAGCTTCTCGAAACGTTTCTCTTCGAGAGCGTTCTTCTTGACAGATTCGGCACCGTTCAGGCAGGCAGCCTTCGTGGTGTAGCCTTCGCTGGTGAGGATCACCTCGCCGTTCGAAGCCTTGAGATTGAACTGGAACTCACCGTTCTTTCTGGTCGTAATTTCAAATTTTGCCATAGCGTAATGATTTGAAGAGTTTGTATATACCCTACAAATATACAAAATGTTCTCGAATTTCGTTTCCGTTTTACAAAAAAGGTTCGTACCAACCCCTATCTCTTCTCTTTTACGATGACGGGCGGAGCGAGCGGGACGAAGTCCTTTTCCCAATCCGACGGGCTGGCCTTGGTGGCGATGCCGTAGTACTTTTCGTTAAATTCTCTCTCCTGGTTCCTTCCCAGCTCGTCGAAGCTGACGAAGGTCTCGTAATCGTAGGTCCAGGCATTCCCTTCCGAGAGTTGCATGATTCGCTTATAGATAGCTTCCCGGGAAGGCGCGTTAAAGTAACCGACGTTGAAACGCATGATACTGTACAGGGAAGGACGGTAGACACCGTTGATGAAAGTTCCGGCACCTTCATATACACCCACGGTGCTGCTATACCGCTCATCCGCTATCATGTGGGCCCATTTGATCCGGGAAGGAGAAGGCTCCACGTCTGTATTGGCGTACCAGCCGTCATAGAACGGCTCGACGGATCTCCGGCGGATTTCCTCCAGTTGCTCTTCTGTCGCATGATACTTTGTATATTCGTCGTCCAGTTTTCCAAAGCCGTGGCCTGCCGATTCGTGACGGAAGGTCGCTTCAAATTCGGAACGGCTGCCACACAAAGTCACGTATGAAATGCTCTGATAGCCAGGATACATATAGCAAGTACCCGCGTACTTGGAGGAATTCACCAGCACGACGATCTGCGTCCGGGAAAGATCGAGTTGCGGCAGGACACGCTTGACATATCCCAAGACCGCCTCATCGTCTCCGGAAATGTGTGTATCTGCACCCGGTGCCAGCACGGAAGAGAATCGCGTATTCCTTCCTTCAAAGAAGGCATCGTTCTGCGAAACGACATTGACCGCGTAGACATTGAACCGGTCGGCCAGGGATCCGTAAGGCTCCACGTCAAAGAGAGCCTTTTCCGCCCACTGGGCGTACTTGTCGAAGCGATCCTGATTCCGGTCGGAGAAGACATCTCCCACGAAAACAAAATCGATACCTTTTCCGGTCGTCGCTTTCCGGAGCTGCGTCACCCGCCCGTCCAAAGAATAGTCAGACGATGTGTAGGTTGTCTCCATTCCCTCGTCGTCGTAGATCAGATCTACTTTGGATCCGAGTTTGGCCGTACGGGTATTGTCGATATAATAATCGGGATTGGCAGAATAATAACCTCCATCCGGGACAGTGAAATACTTCTCTGCACCGTAACGACGCTGCACGAAGACCAGCATCCGGAGTTGGTCGGGATTCCAGGAGGCATCGATCTTTCCGTCAAAATGCATCTCCACAATCTCATTGTCGGAGAAGGTAGTGAAAGGTTCTCCCAAAACATCTCCATTGAGACAGGACCGAACGATATTGGAATGGATGACGTTGTTGTCCCATGTTCCGTCCTGCCGCATTTTCCGTCCTGGGATCTCGTCTTCCAGCAGCAAGGCTGTTATCTTGTAATCACCCGCTTTCTTGATATAAAGCCGGATGTCGGCGGTCATGTCTCTTCCCTTCACCGAAGTGGAGAACGTGATGCCGGCAGCGGTACCGTAGCGCTCCGCCTCATAGACCAGTGAGACCATATCTGTCGCCATGAATGCCGAAGCTCTTCCGTCGATGATGACATATGGATCGGACAGGTTAATCGTTCCTTCTTCCGTCGTTCCGCCGTAATAGACAGAAAGCGGCTTTGTCCCGGTAAAGTAATAATCCGAAATATCATAATGGAATTCAGCACATTCCAGACGGCCAGGCAAGTCTGCCAGAGCCATCTCATGGCTTGCTTCCCAGTGAAGCGTATTCGTCGTAAAGCGCATCAAAAGCGCAGTATGGTAGAAATTTCGGAATTTCCACTGATTGTCTTCCTGCATCCGTTCCGCCTGCACCACTTGCAACGGCAGACAGGTGGTCGAAGTGCAGAACTGCAGCAAAGCAGTACGCGGCGCATCGTTCAGATTCTCTTCAACCTGGACGGAATACGTATAACGGGTCAGTTCCCCGGCCTTCTCCGATCGCTGCTGGCTGACGTGCACCCAGCCTGCCTCGTTTTCCACCCGGCAGCCATCACCCGAAAGGACGATGATTTCATTCGTGGAAGCCTGGCCGCTCACGCGCACCTCCTGCTGCGAAAGGACGAAAACATGCCCATAGTCCGGTGCAGGATATGCTGCCGCCCGTTCGGTAAGCACAGGAAATCCTTCACTGCCCAGGGTCCACTCGTTCAAACACATTATTCCCGCATGATCTGCGGCATACGCGTTCAGGGCTCCCGTAAGGTAATGGAAGGAGTCCTTCTCCGATTGATAGAAGGCTTCGATGCTGCCCGATTTCCCGGAAAGCTGGCTTTCCGTCAAAGCATGATTGTCTTCGACGACACCAGTGGGACCGCCGATACCCGGCCACATGCCCTTGTCGGTCACAGGATCGTACAACCAGTAATTCCCGTTTGTCTCCCCGTCGAAGTTGAAGCCCAACAACGATCCTTTATAAAGCATCGCCTGCCAATCGCCCTTTCCTGTCACTTCTCCGATATTCAGGCAATTATATATTTTACCATTAAAACTTCTGCCTGCGATGCCACCACCGCCGCCACCATCGCACCGGACTTTTCCCAGATTCATGCAGTTAACAGCCTGGATCTGGCATGTGCCTGCAATACCGCCGCAATACTTGTCGGAACTCTGCACGGATCCGGTATTCGTGCAGTTGATAATCCATCCCGAACCATCTATGACACAGGCCGTTCCACCTCTGGCATTACCAGAGATGCCGCCCGTATTTTCGCCATCGCTGGACACATCTGCCATGTTGCGGCAGTAATCGATGATCACTTCCGGTGAACTTCCCGCAATGCCTCCAGCTGCGCCTTTTAAGGTATAAACGCTGCCTTTCGCCACATCATTGCAAAGGATTGTGCCCAAATCGGCCCGCCCGATGACGAGTCCGCACTCTTCCGCTCCCCGCACGGTTCCCTCAACCGACAGATTTTCGATCCGGGCCCCCGTCCCATATCCGAAAAGTCCTTGCTGCTTTTCCTGCCCGTTGATATACAGATGGGAGATCGTATGACCGGCGCCGTCGAGCACAGCCGAAAAACCGTCCGTCTGTGTCCGGCCTATCGGTTCCCAGGAGCCGAGCGTCTCGGAGCAGACCGACGAAAGGTCCAGATCAGCGGTCAGTCGATAGTGGACATCCGGACCGTCGCAGGACACCTTTTTCCCGGACTTTGTCCGGATCATCTTCTGCTCTGAATTCACGGCAGCCGAGAATAAAAGCAGGTCTTCCACCGTTCCGATGAGGAACGGGTCCATCTCGCTGCCGCTGCCCGACAAACCGGCGGCCGGATCGACCGCATTCTCAGGCACTACCGTCATTTCTTTGATGCCTCTGAGTTCAGACCGGTTCAGCACGATGTCCGAATCGGTGGACTTGTGCATGGAGCCGGTGGGCGTCTTGATCTCTATGCTGAAACCGCCGGAATAGGTCTGAGGCGGAAGCACCAGATAAAAATCCGTCGCCGTATCAGGGTCGAGCAGGACCTGCGCTTCCAGGGTCACGGAAGAAGATCCCTCCGCAAGCATCTGCATGGCGGGCTCTGCGGTATTGGCTACCGATACCCGGGCCGGTCCGCTGACCCGGACATCGGGACTGTTGGCCGTAAAAACAATCTGGTTGACCTTGCCCAGGCCCTTCAACGACAGCTTCAGGACGGCGCAAAGATTCCGGAAAGAGAGGATGCCGTCGGCCCCTGATCCCAGCATGGGATAAGAATTGGCGGCGAAGGTCCGCAGGGAGTATGACTGGACAGCCGGCAGGGTGAAGGACAACTGCCCGTCCTGCAACCGGCCGCACATGTCATAAGGATAGAGGGCGGTATAAGCCTTTCCTTTCCCTACACCCTCGAACGTGGCTTCTTTCGTCCCGGCACCGGTCTTGAGCAGATATTCGGCAGGCGTGGCCTGTCCGTCCACATATACGCCGATCTTATCTCCTTCCGACCAAAGAATATGATATACAGATCCGTCTTGCGAAAGGGTTGTCTTCGTGGCGGCCTCTCCGATGACAGCACGCAAGGTCTCCGTGGCCTTTTGTTTCCTTCCCGTTGAATCAGGCTGATACTCCAGATCGGGCGTACAGGCGACGGCCGAAAGAAGGGAAAGGACGGTAAAAAGTATAGTCTTCTTCATGGCTTTTCCTCCTACTTCAAAATGATTTCTCCGCCGGTCCTCACATCTTCCGTCCCTCCGCCCGAAGTGGCATCTTCCACGTTGAGCAACAAGGTTTCACCAGCCTTCCACACGACCGCATTGTCCACATAATAAGTATCGCGGTTTCCAAACTCAAAAATGGGTTTGTCATCGTACGTCCGTTCAACATAGACCACGATGTCCATTTCATCCCGGTTCCAGGATGGATCAAGCGTGGTCGCAAACTGGAACTGTCGTACGCTCCGGGGTGCATCCACCGTAAATGCTTCGCCGAAACCCTCCGTAAAAGCCCTTCGCGCCACATACCGGTGTTCATACGTCTCTGGATATTCGGCGCCATCCTGATGTCCTATGATGTGATTCTCGACGACAAAGGCCATGACGCGATAGCGTCCGGCTTCCCGGGCGAAAACCGAAAGGTCCAGGAAGACCTGGTCGCCGGAGAACCACGAAGAATAAGCCAGGCCGCACGAAGTCGGATAGTTCGCTTCGGTTTCCTTTACACCTTCTATAATATCTTCCCGCGTGTTGAACCGGCGTCTTGCATCAAACACGCCATAAGGGATGCCGTTTACGCCGAAGCGGGTTTCCCAAGCGGGTTCTTCGCGGAAGAAAAGGTCGCTGAGCCATGCGTGCATATTGATGGATACCAGTTTGTCCGGAATGGAGTCGACCGCCGCGTACATCTCTTCGGCCAGTCGGGGGCAGTTCGTACACCAGGTCGCGGTAAACCGCATCAACAGGCTTCTGTGATGGAACTTCACATTGTCCCAGTCCAGGTCTTCAGCCAGCACGGGCGACTGGACGATACGGGCCACAGCCTTACTGCCATCCTTGTCCAGGGCCGTGATTTCTCCTTCCCGCCGAACGCCGGTCTGGTTGGGAGATACCTGTATCGTGAAAAGAACCGGGGAGATACCTTCTTTCGAGAGGAGGGTCGCCCCGTCAGGGAAAAACCACTGCACGGGGGTTTCCGAATTGTACAGCAACACGCTCACCTGACCGCCTTCCGGCGAGCAGAACACCTCTTCGCTCTCCCATTCGAAAACCGGTCCGTTCACCAATCGGACACCTTCGTTGACATGCACCGACGAAAGACCTTTGGGAAGCGCGACGCATTTGAGTTTTGGGTTATCCACCAACATCGCATACTCGCTATCATACTCTGGATCGGTATAGGCTTCCACTTCCGTCAACCGTGTGTTATGGGACAGGTCCAGGAACGGGAATTCGTTGTTTCCGCAATAGAGTTCCCGTAGATTTACGGCAGGTGCCACATATAGCTCGACAATGTCGTTGTACTGGCAGAACAATCTTTGCATCCTGGACCCCTCCGGCAGAATAAGCCGGTCGATGACATTGGAACCGATATCCAGACACTCCATCTGTTTGTTTTGTTTCAAATCCAGAGAAGTGATCCGGTTCATGACCGCATACAAGTTTTTAAGCAGCGGATTACCCGTGATATCCAAGACTTTGACCTTGTTGTCAATGATGAACAACTCTTCCAGAAGCGGGGCCCCCGAAACATCCAGTGTCTCCAGGTTGTTGTTATCCACATACAACAGCTGCAAAAGGGGAGCCCCTGTCAAATCGAGCGCTTTCAGGCAGTTGTAATTCAGGTTCAGCAACCGCAGATGGTCGGCACCGCCCATCCGGATCCCTTCCAGCGCATTGCCTTCCAGATTGAGTTCCTGCACTTGCGGCAGGAAGGACATATCCACGTTCCGCAAGAGACTTTCCGACTGGACGATATGGTCGTTGACCACGACACGGCCGTCAGCCCAATAGGTAGTACTGCTGGGTGTGAATTCGTACCGCCCCCGGCAAGACAGCACTTGAAGATTCGGAAAGACCTGCAAACCTTCCAGCGTCTCAACAGGAAGATAGTCCAGCGTCATGGAAGTAACGGACTGTGCTTCAGTGTATGAAATACGGCCGTCCCGATTGGCATCGAAATGGTCAAGACAATACTGCCGTACCGTTGAATCCTTGACGGCATCCAGTCCCGGAAAGGCATGTTGGGGCGCGTACGCTACCGCCTCCATGGGCTGCAGCCTGTTGCGGGGCACCTCTACCCGTTGCTTTACGCTGAGGTCCATGCTGCCTCCCTCATCGTCATAAACGGTTACCGAAAAACCTTTCTTGAAATCAGTCGGAGGGATGATGAAACAGAATTCGGCAGGTTGGGATTCCGTCAATTGTACGCTCCCTACTTCGCGTGTCAACTTGTCCAAAGCATTTCCGGAGATACCGGCCTTTACCTCGTTCCCTTCCAGACGGACGGACAGGTCGCCGGCGAGCGGTTCACCGGCATTGCCTTGCAGAACCAGGCGCGTGATGCGGGCCGTTCCCGACAGCCGGACTTTCACTACGCCGCAGGCGTTGAAGAAACGGATATGCTCCGGATCGGTCGCTTCGCCGACCATGGGGATAACCATGGCCTGTGTCGTAGCTGCGAGATGGCCTGTGAGCGTTCCGTCTGCGGAGAATGTATTGTTTTCGGCGAAAGGATAAAAGGCCAAGGTTTTCTCTCTTGCATCCATTTCTCCGACATTCGCCTGATGGGCGAATGTGCCTTGTTTTGTTCCGGCACCCGATTGCAGCCGGTAGCGTGCATGTTTCGTCTTTCCCATTGACGGTTCAAAGACGGAGATTTCATCGTTTTTCTCCCATTTCACCTCCACGCCGTCCAGCAGGGTCTTGGTGGCGGGTTCGATGGACGCGATGTAATACCCTTGTCCCTTTTCGGACGGAATCTCACGCGACTCCTGGATGCAGCCCGTCAGAAGAAGGACCAGGAAGATGGGTATGATTCTTCTCAATTCCATTTGACCGTTCCTCCTTCGTTGAAGTTTTCGTTTCCGTAAATCTTGACCGTCAAGGTATAGGTTCCTTCTTTTCCACCGGCCGCGGCCGTGATGACAACAGAACCTTCCGCCAAGATGCTTACCAAACCGGAACCATCGACTTTCGCTACGGCCTCATTGGAAGACCGCCAGGTGACCGTCTTGTCGGAAGCGTTGTCCGGGGATACTTTCGCCGTCAACTGCAAGGTGGTTTCGGGAGCCTGGGTCGATTCCGCCTTTCCGGAAGGATCCGTCACGGAGACGCTTTGCACGTCAACGTGCTTGGCGACGACCGTCACCGCGCATGTCGCTGTTTTTCCTCCGTCCTGGGTTGTCACGGTGATCGTGGCCGTACCAGCCTTGACCGCCGAAACGGTTCCATTGCTGACCGTCGCTACGGAAGCGTTGGAGGTCGTCCAATTGACGGTCTTGTTGGTAGCGTTGGACGGCGATACCGTTGCTGTCAGCGTCTCCTTGTCTCCCTCTGTCAGGGAAAGCGTGGTTTTGGAAAGGCTCACGCCCGTGACTGCGACCGTTGTCGGCGTGGGATTGACAGGCTGGGGCGAAGGTGTCGGCGACGGCCCATCGGGTTTGGGATCTGTGCAGGAAAACAGCAGCAGGGCCAGCGCCAAATAAAGGAAAAATCGATTCATCTGGAAGCTTCAATAAGGCTATACTACAAATTTATTAAAAAATAAGTAATCACCAGCTTCCGTACCCGGATAAATATTCGCCAGGAAATCGCTTTTTCGGGGAAGTGTCCCAATGTGTCCAGAAATGAGTATCTTTGAGAGTTAGATAAATCTGAATTAACGGTGGTCTTTCCGAGAAAGTAAAAAATGATAGTTGTTTATTTGTAAATAATCTTCACCTATGAGAAAACTTTTTACAACGCTTATGGTACTGGCCGCGATCTTTGTCAGTACAGAAGCCTTCGCCCAGGAACCTGTGCAAGCGCAGGAACAGAGTCTGCCGGAAGCGCAGCAGGAGGTAAAATCCTACAAGGTTTATTGTGAGATTGTGGCCACCCCGAAATTCTTCTCCAACAAGGCCACGGTGGAGCTGGACTTCGGCCAGTTTTCCGGTTTCTGGAGCTCGGACCGCCAGCTGGTGGACGAGCAAGGGAATACCATCAGTTTCAACTCCGCCCTGGATGCCGCCAACTATATGGCCCGCCGAGGTTGGGATCTGGAAGAAGTCTTCATTGTCCAAGACATAACCAAGGGAGATTCCGGTACCCCTCGCTACCACTGGGTCATGTCTAAGATAGTCACGGACGATTCCCAAATCACGGAAGGCCTGCTTACCAGGGGGATGATTAAATAGTCCCTTGATATGTTACAGCAGGCATCCATAGCTGATTACGAATCCATATTGTCGTTCTATGACGACGTGATGGAGCGTACTCCCGGGATTGGGCTTTATGCCCAATGGCAGAAGGGGAAGCACCCGACGGCCGAGGGTATAAAGGCATATATCCAGGAAGGGAGCCTGTATCTGTATAAAGAGCGGGATGCGATCATCGGCGCTATGGCGCTTCCGATGTATCAGTGCGAAGATTTCCATGCCATAGCGTGGTCGAAGGAAGTACCCGACAGCGAGGTGGCCGTGATTCATATTCTGGCAGTAAGTCCTGCCTGTCAAGGTCGTGGCATTGGCGCAGAGATGGTCCGGGCGGCTATCCGGCTTGCGCAGGACAAAGGCATGAAGGCCATCCGTCTGGATGCTACGGCCTCCAATACGCCGGGCCACAGGTTTTACGAGCGTCTGGGCTTTGAATATCGCGGCAAGCAGCACCTCTATGCCGACAAAAACGGTTGGCTGGATTTCTATTATTTTGAATATAAAGACTTCTACACTACTGAGTATTAACATTGAACCAGATGAAACTCTCTAAACTCTTTCTTACTGTCCTTGTCGCGATGACTTGTATAACCGGTTATGCCCAGGATAGCAGCCAGGCTGTTCTGGATAACATTCATTCTCGCAAAAGTGTCCGTTCCTATACGGATCAGGACGTCACTCCGGAACAAGTGGAGACCATTCTGAGGGCTGCAATGGCGGCTCCTTCCGGGATGAATGTGCAGCCCTGGCGCTTTGTGGTAATCCGGGAACAGGCTACCAAGAATAAGCTTGCGATTGGCTTCAACAAGATGATCGCCAAGGCGCCGGTTGTCATAGTTGTCTGCGGAAAGACTACGGGGAAAATGGGCGCAGAGAACCATAACTGGACGGCCGATTGTGCTGCCGCCACGGAGAATCTCCTTCTGGCCGTTGAGGCCCTTGGCCTGGGAGCCGTCTGGACAGCTTGCTATCCCTACGATGACCGGATGAAACCCACCATCGAGGCCCTTGACCTGCCGAAAGAGATCACGCCCTACTGCATTGTCCCTGTCGGCTATCCTGCCGGCAAGGATAAACCCAAGGACAAGTGGAAACCGGAGAACATCCACTATGACAAGTGGTAGCGTTACAACAATCCCGGCCATCTTCTTGAGATAGTCGGGATTATTGCAATATGCCTTGGTAGGCTTACTTCTGGGCGGGCTCCCACTTGCAGCGGACGGGAGAGACGATGGCGCCTTCCTTCTTGAGTTCGGCGAAGACTTTGTCCACGTCCTTGCGGTCCAGGCCGGTGATTTCTGCAATCTTGCCGGCGTTCACGGGTGCGCCGAATTCGCGCATGGCTTTCAATACTTGCTCTTTCATGGCTTACATCATTGCGATTAAGAAGTTCTCGTAACCAAGTTTTTCAATGAGATAGAGATACTGTGCCTCCCAGGCCATGTGGTCCTTCTCACCGTCGATCCATTTCTGGATGAGCTTCTGGGTGGGATAGTCATCGGCGAAGGCGGCAGCCAGTTCGCTCAGCATCTTTACGGCTTCGGGGTCGTAATCCGACTCGATCTGCTGCTTCGGATCATCGTAGAAGGGGAATTCGATGGTCTTCATAGCCTCCTGCAGGTCCGCGGGCTTGCAACCGAGTTCCACCAGGCGATTCAGAACCTCCTCAGCTTCATCCCATTCTTCCTCAGCTTCTTCCTTCCACTTGTCGGCCAGTTTGTTCCAGCCCTGAAGACGGTCGTAGGCCGAGAAAGCAAAATGCTGTTTACTGTTGCCAAACCATACTGCGCCAAGATAGGCGAACTGTTTCAATGCTTCTTCTTTTGTCATAATGATATTAGTTTTAAGTGAATAATCTTTTGTCTTCAAGTGACTATTGCAAAGTTAGTTCATTCCCCGGGAGAATATGCGAGCAAGACGAAACAATAACCGACCGATACGAAACAATCCGCATATTATTGTGTAACTTTGCAGAGCAGTAAATAACTTTTTCCACTATGTACACGATTTCGGACACTTGGATGTGGCAGTATGGCAAGTCTCACTACAAAGGCTGGGGAGGACGTTTTTTAAGTCTTAAGACCGACAAGGAAACGATGATGCGCACGAATACGCTGCCTGGTACGTTGGCGGTCTATAGTTTTATCATAGTTTTGAAAGGAAGATTCACTGCGCTCTACAGTGGGCGTGAGATTACGATAGAAAGAGACCACTTGTTTATCTACACTCCCGGATTTCCCATCAGCATTAAGGCGGTTTCCGAAGACTATGCCGGTCTCTGTCTTGTAGCAGACGAATCCTTTACCGTGGAGACGCCGTCCATTAGAAATGCCGTCCGTTCGGCGCTTCTTCCTACCTTCGAAATGCGTCAGCCCGTGGTTAGTATTTCCCCGGAAGAAAGCGCACGGCTCAGTTCTCTGATCCGTATGGCCGGAGAGTATCTCGTGTCTGAGAATCCCATGCGCGAGGAAATGCTCAAGAACCTGTATGCCGTATTCCTAATGGACCTGTCATCCATTCTATCCAAACGCACGCAGCGCGGAAGACTGGGGAAGAGGGTGGAAGACCTGTTCATGGAGTTCATGTACTTGCTTCCGCAGCATTTTGTCCGCGAGCACGGCATTGAATTCTACGCCGATGCTCTCAACGTTACACCTACCTATCTTTCCCGGGTTGTACGGCAAGTCTCCGGAAGGACTGTAGTGGAGTATATCAACCGATTGCTGCTGATGGAGGCCATCTGGCTGCTTGAAAGCACCACCCTGAGCATCGACGAGATTGCCGAAAGAATCAACTATGCCGACTCGACCACCTTCGGGCGCTTCTTCTTCAGGATGAAAGGCCTTACGCCCAGAGAATACAGGAAAGGTCTATTCAAGATTTCTTCGTAAATTCGCGCTCTTGGCAATATCATCAGCATACTCATCCAGGGATAGCCTACATATTTCTTAAAGGTATCATACTTCTTGTGTCCGCTCAATTCCATCATAAGGACTATTAAAAACAATCAGTATAAATAGTTCTCGATGCAAAATCGGTCTAATATCAGACTGTTTTTGCAGTGGCTACAGCAGGGTCTTGTCTAGCAGGAAAGGAATGACACCGACATAACTGATGCCATCTTCATCCATCCATAGCTTTTGATTCCCGTCCAGAACGACAATTTTTCGGAAAAAATCCCCGGAGTTCTTGAGTGAGCACGTCTCCTGTGTTTTCTTTTCGTCGGTATCCACATTCTGCGCGGACTGGATATAGATCTTCTGTGAGCCGGTATTGACAATGAAATCGATCTCATATTGCACCTGGGCAGTCTTGCCATCTTCTCCCTTAGTAGTCACTTCGACGACGCCGACATCGACCGCAAATCCCCGGATGATGAGTTCATTGAAGATGATATTTTCTATGAGATGAGATCGCTCCTGCTGCCGGTAATTGAGTTTGGCATTACGGAGGCCCACATCAGTTGCATAATATTTGAGAGGGGTACCGTAATACTTACGGCCCTTGACATCATACCGCTTTGCCCGCTTGAATAAGTAAGCGTCTTCCAGATAGTCCAGATAGTTTTTAATGGTATGGTCAGAGGTGGAAAACCCGAGGCGCGAACCCGCAGTATTGGCTTGTTTATGGGTATTGGTAAGCGAACCGACCGCTGAGTACAGGGAATCGACCAGCGCTTCGAGGATGGTATCGTCTTTCAACTTATAGCGTTCGACAATATCCTTGAGGTACACGAGCTTGTGAAGGCTGTTCAAGTATATGTGCTTTTCGACCTCGTCTTGTTCCAGTACGGCCAGCGGCATACCGCCATAGGTAAGGTACTCCTCGAATGCGTCTGCCTTTTCTCCTCCGGCAAATGAATAGAACTCCGAAAAGGATAGCGGAAAAACGCGAATTTCGCTGCCCCTGTCACGAAAATTGGTGACGATGTCGGAGGACAGCATCTTTGAATTGCTCCCGGTAACATAGACATCAATGTACTTTTTAGAGAGGAGATCGTTCAGCGTATCATAGAAGGTGGTGTATAGCAGATCCCTGTCTTCCTCCGGCACGCTGCTTTCATCAACGTCCGAGTTCTTGACTTTGTAGCACATCTGGATTTCATCGATGAAGACATAGTACTGCTCACCGGGGTTAGATGCGCGGGCCAGTACATATTCTCCTAGAGCAATTGGATTCCTGTAGGGAGCGTGTTCCTTCCTGTCAAGGGCCACCTCGATAATATGGTCTTCCGAAACACCGGAGTCCAACAGGTGCTGTCTGTACAAGTCGAAAAGCAAGAACGACTTGCCGCACCGACGGATACCGGTAATAATTTTCACTTTCCGATTCCACTTATGGGAGATAATCTTCTGAAGGTAATGCGTTCTCTCAATAATCATAGCCAGACCCTATATTTTTCACTGCAAATTTAGTCAATTTTTCGACCGTTTTTGCAGTAGGATAATTAATTTTTATCCCATTTCTCTTTCTTTCCGCCAAACAGGCGCAATGCCACCCCATCCAAAAGGCCATGGGGAGCTGATTATTCAAAAATGGCTGACGCCAAGGGCCGTAATCGGGCGGTGGCGCAAGATAACACCCGTCAGAAAGCGCTCTTACTTAGGTCATCTTGCGCCAGATTAGCGGAAATGCGTCTGACGCCGCTTCGGGTACAGAAAAAGCGATACTTCGGCATTGCCGCGCCGCTTCTGCGGCGCTTTGGTTCCCTGAGGGAACCATTAAAAGGAGGGGTCAGAGAAAAGCAGGCGCTTGCGCCTGCTGGCTCCGGGTACGGAAGGCTCCCTTTTGGGGAGCCTTCCGTACCCGGAGCCGTAGCGGATCAATCGGTGATAACTGGTGGCTACCGTGTATTCTTTGGTGATAACGAATTAGTTCATTGTCAAAAGATTGACATATTGATAGGTGTATTCACAAATTAAACCCGGAAAAGGTGACCGATAGGTGACCGAATCCGGGTAAAGTGACCAAAAGTGACCGAAACGATAGTAGTTTACCTATCATCGTAATGACCGTAGGCAGACAACACATCCACTTTTACGACGGTCTCTTCTATCTCGTAGATTAATCTATGTTTTAGGGAGATCCGCCTGGACCATTGACCGACCCTATCTCCGGAGAGAGGTTCTGGTTTTCCGCTTCCGGTTTTGGGGTGTTCCTGCAGTTCTACCAGCAGTTTTCCTGCTTTTTTGAAAGCGGCAGGTTCTGATTTCTTCAACTTCGACAAATCCTCAAGTGCTTGAGGAGCAAATATCAGTGAATACATTTACAGCTTTTCCAACAAAGAATCTAACTCCTCTTTACCCAATACCGAAGTACCTTTTCCTTCGGCAATACTCTTTCGTGCTTCGTCAATGCGGGCGAAGAACTCTTTCTTGCTGACAAGACTATCATCCTCAGTTATGGGTACAATCTTGAAACTACCCGTGCGGGACGTCAGGATAACGCTCTCCCCACCGGCTGCCAAACCAAGATACTTGCTTTGATTTGCTCTAAAATCTCTTACGCTAACAACGGTCATAATGAATAACTTTTTCGCAAAAATAATGAATACCATTTTGGTATCCAAATTTTTGATAATACTCTTTTTACTTTTCTCTTGACTCGTACCCTACGGCATGTATTATCTTTGCCGTCGAATAACAAAAGTGCACGGATTGTTATGGGTAAAAACAAGTTGAAAATCGGGGAGTTTTCCCGCCTGGGCAGGGTGACCGTGAGGGCACTCAGGCATTACGAGGAGATTGACCTCCTCACCCCAGAGATTGTGGACCGAGATACCGGGTATCGCTATTATTCGGTTGGTCAGTTGCAGAAGATCTTCAGCATTACCAAACTCAAAAGTATGGGTTATTCGCTGGAAGAAATTAGGGACCTGTGGGACGACGACCAGCATTTCCCTACGGTGAAGTCGCTGGAGGAGAAGATTCGGAAATGCGAGGAAGAGCTGGCGGTGCTCAAGGAGCGGAAACGGATGCTCAAGGCGGTGGTGGCTTCCCAAAAGAAATTGCACAAAATGGAAAAAGTTTACTTTGAATCGCTTCCGGCCATCACCGTGGCCAGCCACCATACCGTTATTACATCTTTCGAGGACCTCGGCCGACTTTGCTGCGAGGTAATCGGCCCCGAAATGGCCCGCCTGGGCTGCGAATGCCCGGAACCCGGCTACTGCTACACCATCGAGCATGGCGGCTACAAGCCGAAGGACATTGACATCGAATACTGCGAGAAGGTCACAAAGAAGGGTGCCGACTCCGCTCTCATCAAGTTCAAAGACATCCCGGCCGTGCCGATGGCTGCCTGTTTGAAGGTCTTCGGCCCGTATGATAAACTGTACGACAACTACGTCGAGCTCTTCGCCTACTTGGAGAAAGAGGGCTACAAGATTACCGATGCTCCCAGAGCCGTTTACGTCGACGGCATCTGGAACCAGGAGGACGCCGACAAGTGGCTCACCATCATCCAGGTGCCTGTTGAGAAGGTGTAGTCAACCACTGGGGCTTCCATCTTGATGGGACTTCCAAAAAGGTGACCAAATAGTGACCAAAATTGGGGTATAAAAGAAAGAAGGCCTTGTAGGGTGTTAAATATCAGCAACTTACAAGGTCTTCTAGTACCCGGAGCCGCAACGGTTAAATCGGTGATAACTGGTGGCTACCGTGTATTCTTTGGTGATAACGAATGAGTTTATTGTCAAACAATTGACATATTGATAGGTGTATTCACAAGTAAACCCCGGAAAAGGTGACCGATAGGTGACCGAATCCGGGTAAAGTGACCAAAAGTGACCAGAAATGATTACCTTTAAAAGATAGAGTGGAGGCGTTGGTTATCATATGTCGGAGTTCTTGTTTCATTAACTGTCATTGATTATCTTTGTAGTTAGTCATGAATAGATTCACGAGGTATTTACGGCGCATCGTCTATCTGGAGGATGACATTGACCGGGCGAAGGCGGCGGCGGCCATCAAGAAGAATATCGCTTTTCGCGGGCCGAACGTCATCATCCTGGCCTGCGCCATCTTCATCGCCTCTGTCGGGTTGAACGTTAACTCGATTCCGGTCATCATCGGCGCGATGCTCATCTCGCCCGTAATGGGTCCGACCATCGGGTTCGGTCTGGGATTAGGTACAAATGATACAGAACTGCTAAAGAACTCGGCCAAGAACTTCGTGGTAATGGTTGTCATCAGCATCGTCGTGGCCAGTCTCTACTTTCTGATCTCGCCGCTTAGGCTGAGCAATCCCACGGAACTGCTGGCCCGTACGCGCCCGACCATCTATGACGTACTAATCGCCCTGTTCGGCGGTACTGCGGGCATGTTGGAGCATGCTAGGAAAGATAGGGGGAACGTTCTTTCTGGCGTAGCCATTGCTACTGCGCTGATGCCGCCGCTCTGCACCGTGGGCTATGGCATCGCGACCCTAAAGATTAACTATATCTTCGGAGCGTTTTATCTCTTCTTGATTAATAGCTTTTTCATTGCCATCGCAACTTTCGCCGTAGCCAAGTTCCTGGGGTTCGAGAGTGCTGCCACCGATGAATTCCATCGCCGCCGCAATCCTCGCATCGTGGCCTTGCTCCTGCTGATCATGACGGTGCCGAGCATCATTTCGGCAGTTGGAACCATCCGTGACAACAATTTCGCCATCAGTGCCGAGCGTTTCGTCGAAAACAACAAGACCATCGGGTCGAGCTATATCTTCGATCACCGGGTTAACCTGAACGGGCGTACTCAAACCCTTGATATTTATCTGGCTGGTGAAGCCCTTGATTACACCGCCAAGCAGATCCTGCTCAAAAATGCCTACAGCTACGGCCTTCACAGCGACCAGATCATTTTCCACGAGGAAGCGGCCGTGCAAAATTTCAACAAAAACGAGGTAATCCGTGATTTAAACGAACACTACCTGCAGAAAATTCAGGAGTTGAACCAGAAAATTACGGATCTGGAGGTAGAACTGGCCAAGTACAAAGATGCGGAAAAAGCTGCTACCAAAGACACTGTAAGCGGCCACCAGAAATAAGAAGCAATCCTGTTTTCTCTATCTCTACAATTCGATAAATCAGTTACTATGTTTGCATTCCAGAGTGAGTCTTGAGGACTCACTTGGCACCGCCGCCTCGATATACGGTCCTCGGCGGCTACAGCTCGACAGAGCTGCGCCGGGCTCGATAGAAAGGCCCGCTCCGCTCTGACGGCTGTTGCCAGGAAAGGCAAAGCGTGTCATAATTGAGTGCTATATTTGTGAAGCCAAACACAAATATGTTCAATTATAACACGCAGATGCAATGCAAAGTAAAGCAATTAGTTTCAAAGGACAAAAGGTTTTTGTAGGAATCGATGTCCATAAGAAGACCTGGTCGGTCACGACCCTGTTGGAAGTAGGGATGCCGAAGACGCATAGTCAGAAGGCATCGGCAAAAGAGCTCTTTGACTTTCTGAACAGACATTACCCAGAGGCTGAATATCATGCAGTCTACGAGGCTGGATTCTCTGGTTTTTCGACCTATTATGCCCTCAAAGAGTATGGCATAGAGTGTACTGTGGTGAATGCGGCAGATGTTCCTACTACGCAGTATGAGAGTGTGATGAAGAGCGACCCTATCGACTCTGATAAGATGGCAAGAGCATTACGTGCGGGGATGATTAGAGGTATCTACATTCGTGAGAAGGACAACCTTGATGACCGAGGGCTGGTGCGTCTTCGGAAGTCGATACAGCAGGATCTGACCCGATACAAGAACAGAGTCAAGCACCTCCTGCATGCAAACGGGGTGGAGATCCCTGAGTTGTTCGACCGTTCGCCCAACTGGTCCAAGGCCTTCATCAATTGGCTGCGAGAGGAAGTAGTTCTATTATCTTCCACACGGGCTTCATTGGACATGTTGATTGAACAGGTGGAGACTTTAAGACAGAACTTGTTGACTGTGACTAAGAAAGTCCGCAACCTGAGGCTTAAAGATGAATATGCCGAGAAGTACGACGCGTTGACCAGTATTCCAGGCATCGGCCCTATATGTGCCATCACGCTGCTTACCGAGATATACGATGCCAAGCGTTTTAGGAATGAACGACAGTTCGCTTCCTATTTGGGATTGGTTCCGACATGTCACAGTAGCGGAGAGAAGGCTTCTTTTGGCGAAATGACTTTCAGGGGCAATAAGCATCTGGGCCCCCTCTTGATAGAGGCGAGCTGGGTTGCCATCCATTGGGACGATGCCCTCTCTGTTGCATTTACCAACTACAGACGGAAAGGGTTGATGCCCCAAGAGTCCATCATCCGGGTAGCACGGAAACTATCGAACATTATCTTCTCAATGCTGAAAACGGGAAATCATTATGCGCCGGCAAACACATAATACAGAATATTATCAGGCTATCAGACAACTTCAATCTAAGCGGCTCCTTTAAATTCCTGACGGGCAATTGATACGCACCGTCTCAAATCAGAATGTTGCGCTTACCCTATTTCTCTGAAAAAGTAATTTGATGCCTGGCCATGGCCTGTACATCGTTATAGAAGTTTGTCTCATAGGTCTGTTGTCCATTGCTGAGAATGATCCGGCATCCCTGCCGGATGGGTATCTGTTGTCTGTTCTTAGGTTAAATGGGCAAAAAATGGTAAATTAGTGCTCAAATTATTTGGAATTCAACATAGAGGAATGGTACTGTACAATGGCTTTTAAATCTCCTCGTACTGCTATGATAGTTACTATCGTTATTATCGCTGTCACTTTCCTTGTTGTGGTGGGTGTAATGCTGGCCTATTGGCCAAAAGGCATCTCGGTCAACGAGAACAACCAAATCCAGTTGAGCACGTACATAGGCAAGCCGCGACTTATTCCTGCTGATGAAATATCTATCACTGAAATGCCAGAGGGCCTGTTGAACCATCTGATCAGGACCAACGGCATGAGCCTTGGCAAAATCAACTACGGCCACTTCAAGAACACAAAAACCGGGCAGAAGATGTTCCTCTATCTCACTGGTAAGGAAAGCAAAATCTGTTTTATTTACAATGGGGAGTTATATGTCGTGGATGATTGGCGACAGTAGTTAAATTC
>Ga0265301_10000715_pt1 | contig 45743 bp, 44 predicted proteins | sample AusTroGonzalo_MG_2_FD_193488 | JGI IMG/M metagenome (GOLD analysis project Ga0265301, IMG submission 193488) | Bovine rumen microbial communities from tropical cattle in Woodstock, Queensland, Australia - Gonzalo_04 | ecosystem: Host-associated > Mammals > Digestive system > Stomach > Rumen ...
ATGTACTCGGACAGAGCGCCATAGATGTCAACCTCGCAGGCTACGGGGATACCGCGGCTTGTCAGACGGCTGTTCACATAGCAAGGCACGAAGCCGAACATGGTCTGGAAGGCAGGCCAGCACTTGTTGGCCATAGCCACGAACTGACGAGAACCCTTATGAGCCTCGATCCAGTCGGTCAGCGTCAACTCATACTGAGCGAGTTTCGGCAGTACAGAAGGAATCTTGTTACCAGCGCCGAGTTCAGCAGCCATATCCTTCACCACGTCGTCGATACGTGGGTCACCCTGATGCTTCTGGAAAGCCTCCAGCAGGTCAAGTTCTGAGTTCTCCTCAATCTCCACATCGAGATCATAGAGGGCGCGGATAGGAGCGTTACAAGCCAGGAAGTTGTTGGGACGAGGACCGAAAGAGATAATCTTCAGGTTCTGCAGACCAACGATAGCGCGAGCGATAGGCAAGAACTCGTGGATCATCTCAGCGCACTGGGCAGCGTCGCCTACAGGCTCCTCAGGAATGTAAGCACGGGTCTTACGCAGAGAGAGTGCCTGGCTGGCATTCAGCATACCGCAGTAAGCATCGCCACGACCATCAATCAGGTCGTTCTGAGTCTCCTCAGCAGCAGCGCAGAACATGGTGGGACCCTGGAACCAATCAGCAATCATGGTCTCAGAAATCTCAGGACCGAAGTTGCCCAGATATACGCACAGGGCGTTACATCCAGCCTTCTTCACATCCTCGAGAGCCTGCTGAGCGTGGATCTCACTCTCAACGATGCAGATAGGACACTCATAGATATCGGCCTTATCAAACTTCTCTACATACTTTGCAATCACAGCCTTGCGACGGTTGACTGCCAATGACTCAGGAAAACAGTCGCGAGAAACGGCGACGATTCCAATCTTAATTTTGGGTACGTTGTTCATTTTTTTAGAGTATTTTTATTTAGTAATGAATACTTTCAATCTGCAAAGATACATTATTATTATGGGATTACCAACATTTTAGCATTTTTTATCTTCTTTGGGCTCGAACACCAGCATCCAGCGATACAGGTTGCAGCCAACGAAATTGCCCAGCACCTCAGCGACATAGACCACAAGTACATCCACCTGAAGCAGTTGTTCTGAGGGTGAGACCAGGAAGTAAAATGCATCAGCGATGGAGTGGGCGAATCCACAGAGTATGAACACAGGCACACCCAGAAGCAACGGCAACATCTTCCCCTTACGGGCAAACTCCACCGCTGTTGTCATGATGAATCCGCAGCCGATAGCCAACAGGAAACAGGCCCAAGGCCCCTTTGCCAACCGTCCTGCCAGGATCTTCGAGGCAGGCTCTATGCAGTCAGGCTGGGCGTAGGCAATCAGCCATGCTGAGAGCAGACAGCCAATGATATTGCCCAAGAGCACCAGTCCCAGCATGGTCCAGTCGCCCTTCATACGGATGAATCCGGCTGTGCCCGTATAGAGTTTCAGCCCATAATACACCACCGTTGTCAGTCCGAAGGCGAACAAAACGGCACCAGCCACACCACCCACTCGCAGGTTTACCACGCATCCGATGGAAATACAAATGCCAGCCAGAATGGCCAAAGGTATAATCTTTCTCATGATTTTTAATGATGATTCGTCGTAATGCCTGCAAAGGTAGCCAAATCTGCTCACAAAGCCAAATATTTTCATCGATTTCTTTGTTGTTTCAGAAATAATCCCTATCTTTGCCCTTACAAAATGATATAACAAATGAAACGTAACACCATACTTACCGTCGTTGCCATTCTTCTGTTGGCATATTATTTCAACGTTTGGCTTCTGCTTTTGTTGATAGTTATCCCCATTGGGTACTTTGTCAATAAGTATCTGGAAAAGAGAGAACCTCCAAGGGTGACATTTGCCAACACAGAGGAAGTAGAATCGAAATACGGAGAGCCAGACGACGTGGTGGTGCTGGATGCCTCAAAGGCCAACGAGTTGTCAGCACTCATCCTGTTCTATACTGCCCAAGACGTAATGGTGGTGGCTGGCGAAGAATTAAAGATTAGTGACATGATTAGCGTCATGCCGAAAAATATGGCTACGCCTTATACGATTGACGAATATGCCGTCATCATCACCACCAAGAATCCACAGCATCCCAGCATACATCTACGCGTGGGCTACGATGGCGGACTGGCGAAGGAAATAGCGGAACAGATATATGCACACTGTGGAAATCAGGATGTTTAAGGGGCTTCAGCCGTTGATCTATCGAATCATAATACTACTACTTGTAGTGTTTTGTTGTTTTGGAGGTATAGTAAGTAATTCTTTCCAAGATCTCTCATTCTTTATTATTCCTTTTTCGCTTTTCGTTATCTGCTGCTACCAATTGATTAAACTCCGGATCCTAAAACTACCGTATATCATAAAATACAAACGCATATTAGCCATTTTCTGCATCATTATTTGTTTACTCAGTTTACCTGCTATTATTGCGGCCAATATATTTGGATTATTAACCTTCAGCATATATACGCCAAAAATTACGATCTGTTCATGGTTTATCCAATATCTATTTTGTGACTTTTGTTATATCTGGCTCCTTGTTAAATCCATAATTGTTTTAAAACAGACTCACGCCTTCTAAGCGTATGTAAAGAAAACTTGCCAAAATTTAACACTTCCAAAGTGAGGCATCTAGAAGAGGAAAAAGCGAGAAGTAAGCAAACTGAGGACGAGAATACTGCTTGCCTAGGGAGATATTGCTCCTTGCCTATGAAAAAATTGCGGCATAGGCAGGGAACAATTGCTAGTATTAATAGTAACAATTGCGGGAATTAATAGTAAAAGTGGCTACTATTAATAGAAAAAACGGGCTTTTTTCGAGCGTCGAGAAGGGCGCAAATTTGTAAGCATCAGACTGTCAAATACTTACAAAATGGGGCATATTTCGCGTATTTGAGCGGCTGTGAGAAATTGGTGATTTTCGCACGAATCTCGCGCATCAGTTTGTAAAGTATATTGATGCTGTCAAATTTAGACATACACACGAGGCCAAGAACAACATATAGGGATTATCCCAATTATTTTAGGGAAAATCCCTGTTTGGGAAGCATCTTTAATTGTACTTTTGCAAAAAATTAAAATTGCAATGAAAATGAAAAAGGTTATTACTTGTTTGTTGATGACATTCTGTTGTATCAACATTTTTGCGGAGCAGGATGCTAAGGATTACAAAACGTTCGTTAAGGATGATCACCACGTGTATTATTGTTCCTATCAGGGCATCTGTGTCATCGTGGATCCAACGGCTGGCGGCCTGTTTGAACCCCATATCACCATCATCAACAACAGCGGGCACGACTTTGTGTTTGAGCCAAAGATGATAAAGGCTTTTGCCTATGCTGCACCCTACAATACGTCTAAGGATACGCGCTATCGTGTGGATATGTATCTCGAGCGCGGAGGCGACGCCTCGAAACTGGAACAAGACGAGTTGACGATCTATTCTCCAGAAAAATACATGAAGAAAAGCAATCGCGCCCATTGGTGGGGAAACCTGCTGGCAGAAACGGTTATTGCTGGCGTAGAGGCAATTGGGCCGCAGGATGCTCAAACGCGCTATTTCAATCAGGAAAGGAGAGAGGACCGAATGAAGGAGGCCGATACAGAGCGCCAACAGGAGATGAAACGCATCAGCGAAGGCTACTGGCGCGCCAACACCATCTTCAACCATTCTGAGCACAATGGCTTCATCGCCATCAAACCCGTCAAGTCATCCTATCTCATTTTGGATATCCCCATCGAAAACGAAAACTTCCATTTCGTCATCGATAACAAAAAGCATTGATCTTGGCTTTTAAGATTGTTTAATACTTTCTGGTGCAGGATTTCTGGCTTGTGGTGTTTAATAAGTAGAACATTCACAACAGAAACCGTAACGAAATGAAAGAAATGAAGATTTGGAGAATCGCTTTTACATTGTTTGTTGCCTTCAGTCTGGTTGCTTGCGAGAAGGCCGATCCGTTTGAGGAAACAGATTCAGGCAAGAACACCTTGGGCTTTATGCTGAATGGCAAGAAAGTGGAATATGTCTGGCAACCTGTGATGCCACCAGCCGTTTATATGGATCCTGTCTGGGCAAGAGAATACAGCAATGACACGCTTGAGATCTATGCCTCTCTGGAATCTATCGCAGCATTGGGAGGCCATAACAGCATCGCCATCAACCTGCCTGTAAAGAAGTTGACAAACGGGGCTGTCTTAGTGAATCAGGCCGACATCATCCTGTCCTATCTCGCAGGATCGGAACCTGTGGAGGATTACACCCGTTTGTATTACAACAGCCTTGATGTCACGACCTCACGCGTCAGCATCCGCACCTGCAAACCAGGCGAAGTGCTCTCAGGAACATTCGAGTTTGAGGGCGATGCCGAATTCAGAGATGGCACAACCCAACATTGCAGAATAACCAATGGCCATTTCGACGTCAAGTGGGAAAAATACCAAAATACTTTAATGCCTGACTAATGCTTCGAGCAAGCCCTCGCACGCATCTTCAAGCAGTTCGAGGGCAAACTCGAAGTCGCGCGTGTCGCCATAATAAGGATCTGGAACGGTCTTCTGGCCAGGATGGTGGCGCAGATAGTCGCTCATGCGGATGATCTTCTTCAAATCATCTTGGGAATTGGCCTGACGCGCCACATCGTGATAGTTCTCCTGATCCATCACAGCAATGAGATCAAAACGGGCAAAGTCCTTTGAGGAGAACTGACGCGCCCGATGATCGAACGTGTATCCATGACGCTGTCCACATTGACGCATACGATAATCAGGCAACTGTCCCACATGCCAGGAGCCGATGCCAGCAGAGTCGATCAGGAACTCGTCTTCGAGGTTCCGTTCTGCCACCAAATGCTTCATGATTCCGTCAGCCGCTGGCGAACGGCAGATATTGCCCAAGCAGATAAATAGTATCTTTTTCATCATCTTCATTCGTTTGTTTGAGAGGGTAGGACGACTGTTCGGAACCAATCTTTCATCACACCACGATACTGGTTCTGGGAATCGCAGACGAGGATGAGCAGTTGGCGCCCATCAGCCAGTTTCGGTCCTACGCAGATGCCCTCGTAGTTGGCAAAGTTTCTGCGCGTGATATTCACCTTCGTTCGAAACGTCGTCACTAAGGTTTTCCTCAATACCTCACCTGGCTGTTGCTGAGAGGGATCGACGAGATATAATTTGACAAGCGAATACGAGCCTATCTGCTTCTTGGGGAAGTACATCTCGCGTTCAAGCACCACGATTCGCCCATCATCGAGTGCAGCCAAACCGCTGACTCCCAGGATGCTGCGCCCTTTATGCTTGCGAATCAGCGTTGAATCGCTCTCATACCAATATTGCTCCTTAGGCTGTAGATCGTCGCCAAAGGCTTGCAGGCGCAAGCGGTTCTTGATTTTCCTATCTATCGTAGGCATCTCGCCATCTGCCTTCAGCGTATTCTCAGAGGTGGTCCAGAAACGATGCGTCTTGGGCTGATAGGTGAGCGCCTCGAAGCCACCATTGGAATAGGCCGTCTTGAAGATCTCTGGGATCTGGAGTCGTCGACCTGTCAACTGACCCTGAAGATTGTATTCCAAAATCTCCTGATCCGCCTCACCGCTCACGAAAACGGTCTGTGTCTGAGGCACATAGCAGATACCCTCCTCATCGCGATTAGGCTGTCCGTTGGTGAGAAAAGCGTCTTCCTGAACAGACACCAGTTCGCCTGTGAGGCTGTCTGTTTGAATCGTCATCAGATAAAAACCGGCTGTGGGCGACTTGTCGTTGGCAATCGCATATCTGGAGTCGCCTAACCACGCTATTCCGCTATAGTTTCCTGCTGGTACCGTCTTGGGGAAAGCCCGCTGCTGATGCAGCGTTGCCTCCTGCGCCATCATCGTCAGAGGCGCCATAACCCAAGCGAGTGTAATCAATCTCTTTCTCATTTTCATGGCAACAAAGTTAAGCAGAAAAACCAAATGCACCAAATTTTCAAGCGAATATTTGGATTTTTGCTTACTTATTCGTACCTTTGCAGCCCAAATAATATTGTACGGAAACGATTAAAAATAAAATACATCATGGATTACAATTTCAGAGAAATCGAACAGAAATGGCAGAAGCGATGGGTGGAGAATGGCACCTATCGCGTGGTGGAGGACAAAAACAAAAAGAAATTCTACGTGCTCAACATGTTTCCTTACCCCTCAGGAGCAGGTCTGCACGTGGGTCATCCCCTTGGCTATATCGCCAGTGACATCTATGCCAGATACAAGCGTCAGCAGGGCTTCAACGTGCTGAACCCGATGGGTTACGATGCCTACGGTCTGCCTGCTGAGCAGTATGCCATCCAGACAGGACAGCATCCTGAGAAGACCACCTTCGAGAACATCGACCGTTATCGCTCGCAGTTGGACAAGATCGGATTCTGCTTTGACTGGGATCGTGAGGTGCGCACCTGTGACCCCATCTACTATAAATGGACTCAGTGGGCCTTCCAGCGTATGTTCAAGAGTTATTTCAGCACATCGTCGCATAAGGCTCAGCCAACCATCAAACTGATTGAGCACTTCGAACTGATGGGTACGGAGAACTGCAATGCCCTTGGTACTGAGGAACTGCACTTTACGGCTTCTGATTGGGCCAACTTCTCTGAGAAGAAGAAACAGGAGGTGCTGATGAACTACCGAATCGCCTATCTGGCTGATACGATGGTGAACTGGTGCCCGAAACTGGGTACTGTGCTTGCCAACGATGAGGTGGTGGATGGTGTTTCTGTTCGTGGCGGCTATCCTGTGGTGCAGAAGAAGATGCGCCAGTGGTGTCTGCGTGTCTCTGCTTATGCTCAGAGACTGCTCGACGGCCTGGAGGAAATCGATTGGACAGACTCACTGAAAGAAACCCAGCGCAACTGGATTGGTCGCTCTGAGGGTACTGAGGTGGAGTTCAATGTGGCCGATTCAGATAAGCACTTCACCATTTTCACCACTCGTGCCGATACGATGTTTGGTGTGACCTTCATGGTGCTGGCACCTGAGAGCGATCTTGTAGCAGAACTCACAACACCTGAGCAGAGGGAAGAGGTTGAGAAGTATCTTGACTACGTGAAGAAGCGCACAGAGCGTGATCGCCAGATGGACCACAAGGTGACTGGTGTGTTCTCTGGTTCTTATGCCATCAATCCGTTTACTGACGAGAAGATCCCCATCTGGATTGCAGAATATGTATTGGCTGGTTATGGTACTGGTGCCATTATGGCTGTGCCTGCTCACGATAGTCGTGACTACGCCTTTGCCAAGCACTTCAACTTGCCGATTATCCCCCTGATCGAGGGTGCTGACGTCAGCGAAGAGAGTTATGATGCCAAGGAGGGTATTATGTGCAACTCTTCGTCGGCAAAGTTCTCGCTGAATGGTCTGACCGTTAAGGAGGCTATCGCTGCTACGAAGAAGTTCGTGACAGAGCAGGGTCTGGGTCGCGTAAAGGTGAACTATCGTTTGCGCGATGCCATCTTCTCCCGTCAGCGCTATTGGGGTGAGCCGTTCCCCGTTTATTATAAGGATGACATGCCTTATATGATTCCTAAGGAGTGTCTGCCTCTGGAACTGCCTGAGATTGATGAGTACAAGCCGACAGAGACAGGCGAGCCCCCATTGGGACGTGCTAAGATGTGGGCCTGGGATACGAAGACAGACAAGGTGGTATCAAAGGATCTGATCGACAATAAGAGCGTCTTCCCGCTTGAATTGAACACGATGCCTGGTTTCGCTGGAAGTTCTGCCTATTATCTCCGTTATATGGATCCCAAGAACGAGAAGGCACTTGTGAGCCGCGAGGCTGATGAATACTGGCGCAATGTTGACCTCTATGTAGGAGGAACGGAGCATGCAACAGGTCACCTGATCTATTCCCGTTTCTGGAACAAGTTCCTCTATGACTCTGGCTATTCTTGTGAGGACGAGCCTTTCAAGAAACTCGTGAACCAGGGAATGATTCAGGGTCGCTCGAACTTTGTTTATCGTATCGAAGACGAGGGAGCCGACAAGGGTAAGTTCGTCAGTTTCGGCCTGAAGGATAAATACACCACGACACCTATCCACGTAGATGTGAACATCGTTTCTGCTGATGTGCTCGACATCGAGGCTTTCAAGGCCTGGCGTCCAGAATATGTCAATGCAGAGTTCATCCTTGAGAATGGACAGTACAAGTGTGGCTGGGCTATCGAGAAGATGTCGAAGTCGATGTTCAACGTGGTCAATCCGGATATGATTGTCGAGAAGTATGGTGCCGACACCTTGCGTCTCTACGAGATGTTCCTGGGTCCTGTTGAACAAAGCAAGCCTTGGGATACCAACGGTATCGACGGTTGCCACCGCTTCCTTCGCAAGTTCTGGAATCTCTATCAGAACGGTTTCGATGAGGGCGAGGCCACAGCAGAAAACTTGAAGAGCGTGCATAAACTTATCAAGAAGGTAAGCCAGGATATCGAGACATTCTCTTATAATACCTCGATTTCTGCCTTCATGATTTGCGTCAATGAACTCTCACAGCAGAAATGCAAGAACAAGGAGATGCTGAAGACCCTCGTGATTCTCATCGCTCCCTTTGCACCTCATATCGCAGAGGAACTTTGGGAGGCATTAGGCGAGCAGGGTAGCGTCTGTGACTCTCAGTGGCCCACATGGAATGAAGCATATCTGGTAGAGAGTCAGGTGAAGTTGGGTATCGCCTTCAATGGTAAGGCCCGTTTCGAGATGCAGTTTGCTGCTGATGCCGATAACAAGACCATCGAGGATGCCGTACTGGCAGATGAGCGCTCGGCCAAATACCTTGAAGGCTTCCAGATAGCAAAGGTTATCATCGTCCCTAAGCGTATGGTGAACATTGTTCTTAAGAAGTAATGACTATCGATCATAAAATCATCCTCAACGAGGTCAAGGACTATTTATTTATAACCCTTGGCCTCCTGTTATACACCATCGCGTTCACGGTATTCCTGATGCCCTATCAGATTGTGGCTGGTGGTGTGACGGGTCTTTCGGCTATCATCTATTACGCCACAGGGTTCCACATTGAGAACACCTATATCATCATCAATGGCATCCTGCTGCTTGTGGCGCTGAAGATATTGGGCTTCAGATTCTTGATGAAGACCATCTTCGCCATCCTGATGCTCTATTTCATGCTCAAGTTTGCACAGGATATTCTGCCTAAGCAGGAAAACGGATTGCCTATCAAACTGATGGGTGAGGGCCAGGACTTCATGTCGATGGTGATAGGCTGTGTGATAACAGGTCTTGCGCTGGCAACGGTGTTTATGAACAACGGTTCAACGGGAGGTACGGATATCATCGCAGCCTCGGTGAACAAGTACCATCCTAATGTGACGTTGGGTAATGTATTGATTGCTGCCGACTTCTGTATCATCGGCTCCTGTATGTTCTTCCCACAGTTCGGCACCTATATCGAACGTGGCCATAAGGTGATGTTCGGTTTCTGCGTGATGGCGATGGAAAACTTCACCCTCGACTATATTATGAATGCCCGTCGACAGTCCGTACAATTCCTGATCTTCACCAGAAAATGGCAGGAAATAGCCAACGCTATTGGCACGGAGACACATCATGGTGTAACCATTCTCGACGGACACGGTTGGTATACAGGTAAGGAGGTCAAGGTACTCTGTATCCTGGCCAGAAAGAACGAGAGCATCAATATGTTCCGCCTTATTAAGATGATCGACCCCCAGGCCTTTGTATCACAGAGCGCCGTTATTGGTGTCTATGGTGAAGGATTCGAGGAGATGAAAGTGAGGATCAAGGAGAAGAAAACAGAGACAGATAAAGAAAGTCAGAAGAAGATAGAAGGATGAAAATCGTTTTTGCAACCAACAACCAGCATAAACTCTCTGAGATTCGCAGTATTCTTGGTGACAGCATCGAAGTGTTGTCGTTGAAAGATATCGGCTGCGATGTGGATATCCCAGAAACAGGCAAGACACTCGAAGAGAACGCCCTGCAAAAGGCACAGTATGTGTATGACCACTATCATATCGACTGCTTTGCTGATGATACGGGGCTTGAGGTGGATGCCCTTGATGGGGCGCCTGGCGTCTATTCAGCCAGATATGCCAGTATGGCAAGTGATTCCTGTCAGATGAGTCACGATTCTGAGGCCAATATGGCCCGTCTGCTGAAAGAATTAGGAAATAATAACAACCGCAAAGCAAGATTTCGCACCGTTATCGCGTTAATACAGAAGAAAGATGTCTGCCCTTGTGGTTGTACGAGCATCAAGCAAATCCACAAGTTCGAGGGTATCGTCGAGGGTGAGATCATCCGAGAGCGTAGGGGAGGAGAGGGCTTCGGCTACGACCCCATCTTCCAGCCTGACGGTTACGATAAGACCTTTGCCGAGTTGGGTATGGAGATCAAAAACCGCATCAGCCATCGCGCACGAGCCGTAACGAAACTCTGCGCGTTTCTAAGTGAAAAATGAACTGTTGATAATGAATAGTGAAAGAAGTCTGAATAGAAAAAGGATTGGGTGGTGGCAGAGAATCCTGTTACTACTATTCACTATTCACTCGTCACTATTCACTTTCTCACAGATCGGCACCTGGCGCAATTATCTGGCTTATTCCGACATCCAGCAGATCAGGGCGGCAGGCAATGATGATATCTTCGTATTGGCCTCGAACGGTCTCTATCAGTATCATCAGACCGATCAGAGCATCTATACCTACGATAAGGCCAACGGGCTCTCCGACACGTATATCACGAACATCTGCTGGTGTCCGCAAGCCAAACGACTCATTGCCATCTATCAGAACTCGAATATCGACCTGATAGATCTGAAAGGCAACGTGACCAATATCAGCGACCTCTATCATAAGGTCATTACTGGTGACAAGACCGTTAGCAGCATCCGTATCGATGGTATCTACGCCTATCTGATTTGTGGATTTGGCATCGTCAAGGTGAATATGCAACGTGCGGAGATTTCTGACAGTTATACACCTAACCATCCGGATTATCCTACTTCCCTGCCAGAAGAAGATAACAGCGACTATGACCGATATATTGATTTTGTGAAGACATTGGATCCTGGTGGTCCGAAGTATAACTACATCGGTTTCCTGAAATTCCAGAATGGCAGACTCTATACTTGCAACGGCGACTATGACCACGCCAGCGGTATTCAGATTCTGAAGGATAACCAATGGACCATCTATCAGAACGAGGGGATTAGCGATGTCACAGGTGTTTCGTATCAAGGCGCTTTCTGTCTTGATATCGATCCTACGGATGAGAATCATATCTTTGCAGGCAGCAGAAACGGACTCTATGAATTCAAGAACGGCAAATTCTTCAAATTCTATAATAGTAGCAACAGTCCTATAGAAGCCTACAATGGAAGAAGTCTCAACCACCAGTTGGTTACTGGCACGAAATATGATCAACAAGGCAATCTGTGGATTCTGAATAGTCAGGCTCCCTCAACGTCTATGATAAGATACGCCAACGGATCATTCACAAAGATGGATCACTCGGAGTTGATGAAACTCAACTATAATAGTGACCATTATAGTAGTAATGGTGAGTTGCGTCATATCATCTTTGATAGTCAGGGAGTGATGTGGTTCGTGAACAACAATTGGTATACACCTGCATTGTATCAATATGATACCACTAACGATCATCTCATTGCGTACGAGAATCTCGTCAATCAGGATGGTGCGAAGTTGAATATCTATGCTGGTATTCGATGTGTTGCAGAAGATTTGGATCAGAATATCTGGATAGGAACAAGTGTGGGGCCTGTTGTCTTGGAGCGTAGTGAGATCAATCATGACGGTAGTACCTTCACCCAAGTGAAAGTGCCACGTAACGATGGAACCAACTATGCGGACTATCTGCTGGCAAATATTGATATCGCAAGTATCACTATCGATGGTGGTAATAGAAAATGGATCGGAACATATAATAATGGCGTCTACCTGATTAGTGCTGATAATATGACACAGATTCAGCATTTCACCACAGACAACAGTCCGCTGCTTTCGAATACAGTACTTTCAATAGCCATTAACCCTACATCTGGCGAAGTGTTTTTTGCAACAGAAAACGGACTCTGTTCATACGTCAGCGATGCAACAGAAACCCATTCGGAGATGACTTCAGACAATGTCTGGGCTTATCCTAATCCTGTAGAACCAGGCTATACAGGATCCATCACCATTACCGGACTTTCATTGAATGCCGACATCAAGATACTCACTTCGAATGGCAGTATTGTCAACGAAGGGCGCAGCAATGGTGGCACATTTGTTTGGGACGGATGCGACAAGAAGGGTAGGCGAGTGGCCTCTGGCATCTATATGGTAGCGGCTGCAACAAATAAAGGAGAAAAGGGAACGGTATGCAGAATCGCTATCATCAGATAAGCCGTCGCCGCATCGTTGCCCATTGGAGTATTCTCGTCATTGCTTTGATTACTCCTCTCCTGTTGTGTGCAGCATTGCCGATCTTGCCCACGCATGACGACTGGGCCGGCACGACGACACCCGACTTCAAGCCTTTCTTCATCAAGGAGCATTTTCTGTTTTTCGGCTATCATTGGCGACCGTTCGATACTTGGATAGGATATATTGTAGGACGAGATCCACAATTGTTGTATCCTGCCTTCAATCATATCTGTGTGATTATAGGACACGTGATCTGCGCTTTATTGGTATACAGGATGCTCACCACGTTGGCATTCAACAAACTGACATGTAATATTGTTACGTTGTTTTTCTTTGTGACCCCTGCTACGATGGCTACCGTATTGGCTGTAGACAGCCAGAACCAAGTGTATGCCTTAGTGTGGGGACTGATCGCATTCCTCTATTATATCAGAAGCAAAAGTCATCAACTGGTGTGGATCATCCTTATCTTTATAGCCGCGCTGTCAAAGGAAAACGGGTTGATGTGGGCATTGATCTGTCCGATTCTGGCTTATGGCTTTGACTTCATTGATATCCAGAAACTCAAGAAGGATTTACTGATTGGCATAGGAATCATGGTGGTTTATGCTTTGGCGATTGTGCTGTTACCGAAAGCGATAGTGATCCATCCGGAATATGTTCCAGAAGAAATGAAAATCGTCAAGAACATCATCAAGTTCTTGTTTTCAACCTTCGTAACGGTCGACTATGTCTATCTGCTGCATCAACCAAGTCGTAACTTACTTCTGGCAGGTATCTCATTGCTTTTGGCCTCACCGTTTATGTACCTTTTCTACATTCGGAAAGCAGGTTTATGGGTCCATAAAAAAATGATATGTACGATGATATGCCTTCTCATAGCCGTTGGTCCGCACATCGTCACCGTTTTCAGCATGATGCATACCTATGCAGGATTGGCTTTGTTATCAATCATGGTGGCATACGCTATACAGAGTTATGAACAACAGAAATATATTGTCGTATCATTCATACTCTTCGTTCTTTCAGCCATAATGATAGACATGCATCTCTGGCATGCGTCCTTGAAATCAGGATTCGTAGGAAAAGAAATGGCACAGGAAGCAATCCGTAAGACAGGCAAACCAATCAGAAGCGTCTTTGTCATCGCCATCGAAGATGATTATCCCAAACTGTCTTCCTTCTGCGTCATCCCCTATGAAGCCTTCGGATGGGGTTTGGCTGCACGATATGAAACCAACTACCAATGGCCTGAAGTCATTGAAGACACCACGATAGAACGTTCTGCTGATGCCTTCAGAAAAGCGAATGAATTGGGATTGGAAGCATTGAAGAAAAAACAATATGACTGTGTTTGGATAGTAGATCATGAACATATTGATGTCATTAAGAGATAAGATAAGTCTGTTTACCGATAAGACTTTCATGAAGTTTGTCATGGTAGGTGTGATAAATACTATCGTGGGCTCTACTATCATGTTTGTGTTCTATAATCTCTTCCACCTGAGTTATTGGGTATCCTCGGCATCAAACTATTTCTTCGGAAGTATCTGCAGTTATATTCTTAATAAGCATTTTACCTTTCAATATCATGAGCAAGGCTTTGCATCGTTGTTTCGTTTCACCATCAATATCCTCGTCTGCTATCTATTGGCATACGGTATCGCAAAACCGTTGATGCAATGGATTCTCTCTGATTTCAGCAAGTCTGTTCAGGAGAATGTGTCCATGCTGCTTGGCATGTGTCTCTTTGTCGTATTCAATTACTTAGGTCAACGGTTTTTCGCCTTTAGGAATAAAAAGACACAAGTATGAGAGGCATCTTGAGAACGGGTATTGTCTTTGCATTCATGTTGTTGCTTCATGGCAACATATTTGCCAATGATAACAAACTTCCTATTCTATACCTATCCGGCGATTTCGGATATGAGTATCAGGAAGGAGTAGTCACTTTGGTCATGCCAGATGGAACGAAAAAAGAGAATATGGCCAGTCAGATAAAATGGCGTGGTGGTACAACAAATGTTGAGGGAAAACATAAACGAAACTATAAGATTAAATTCCAGGAAGATCAGCAATTCTTTGGCATGCGTAAGGATAATCATTGGATATTGGATGCCGGACAAGCAGACCTTTTCAGATTACGCAACCGCATAGCCACAGAACTATGGAACGACATTGCCCATAAACCTTATTATGCAGACCAAGAAGCAGATGTTCTGACAGGTGTAAGAGGACAAGTGGTAGAGGTCTATTTAAATAATGAATATAGGGGAATATACTGTCTGACGGAATGTATGGACAGAAAAGAACTGAAACTCAAGAAATATGATAAAACAACAGGTGTTATAAAAGGTGGTCTGTGGAAAGCGAAGAGTTATAGTAATGCGTTGATGTGGGAGAGTATTCCGTATGATAATAAGAGCGCGACCTGGGGTGCTTTCGAGGTGAAATATCCAGAACTGGATGATCTGGAAGAAACAGATTACAGCACCCTTTACAATGCCATTGATTTTGTCGTTAACAGTAGCGATGAAGCATTTGTCAATCATGTCGATGAATATTTCGATATACCTGTTATCATTGACTATTATATATTCTTGCATACACTAAATGCCTTTGACAATATAGGCAAAAATATGTATTGGGCCGTTTATGATAAGACAAAGAATAAGAAACTGACATTGGCCGTATGGGATTTAGATGGTACTATTGGTGCTACATGGCTTAACGATTGGGCATCACCAGAATATGAAATGGATATCAACCTTCATCTGATTGTACGATTAAAGAATCTGAATGTCGACAACTTCAATGAGAAGGCTAATAAAAGGTATTATCAACTCCGTAGCAATTACCTCTCAACCGAAAGTCTTACCAATCGCTATAATGACTATTACGAATTGCTTAAAACCTCTGGTGCTACACAACGGGAAGAAGAAAAATGGTCAAAAAACAGCGATGTCAATTATGAAGAAATCAATTTCGAAAAGGAAATAGCCTATATAAACGACTGGATCACGCGCCATATGGCTTTTCTGGATACAACAGTTTTTCCTTCAGAAACAGGCATCAATACGCCTTATCTTAATAGGTCAAATGATGATATCATATATAATATGAATGGTCAACGCATCAATAAACCCGTAAGAGGCATCTATCTTAAAAACGGAAGAAAATACATTGTGAATGATAAATAGAAAAATGCTGGAGATTAACTCAACTCCAGCATTCTTTCTATTGGCTTAACGGCTTGCTTTGCTATCTTTAGATCAACCTCTACAGAAGGCCAGCCATATTTGAGACAATTGTATATCTTGAGAAGGGTATTCATCTTCATATACTGACACTCATTACAACTACATTCCAAGCCGCTCTCGCTGATTTCAGGAGGCACAGGGATAAATTCCTTATCAGGACAAGTTCTTTGCATTTCGTGAAGAATACCAGCCTCTGTGGCTACAATAAACTGCTTCTTGTCAGTTTGCTGTGCATAGTTCAACATTGTCGCTGTACTACCTTTCACATCGGCTAATGCCAATACTGGTCCCTTACACTCCAAATGAGCCATGACTATCGCATCAGGATATTGCTTTTTCAACTCTATAATCTTAGAAACAGAAAAACGCTCATGCACATGACAGCCACCATTCCAAAGCAACATATTCCGACCCGTCACCTCATTGATATAATTTCCTAAATTATAATCAGGACCAAAAATCAGTTTGGCATCATTTGGCAACTGATCCACTACCTTCTTTGCATTACCACTGGTAACCACTACATCCGTCAAGGCTTTCACAGCAGCAGTCGTATTGACATAAGAGATGACCTGATAACCAGGATGCTCTTTCTTATAGTTCTTCAAATCTTCTGCCTTACATGAATCTGCCAAAGAGCAACCAGCATTCATATCAGGACAAAGTACAGTCTTCTCAGGCGATAACAACTTACAGGTTTCAGCCATGAAATGGACACCACACATCACCATGATCTTTGCATCTGTCTCTGCAGCCTTACGAGCCAAAGCCAAAGAATCGCCTACAAAGTCGGCAATATCCTGTATATCACCTATGGTATAATAGTGTGCCAAGATTATGGCATCCTTCTCTTGACACATCTTTCTGATTTCAGCCTTCAGATCTGTACCTTCTGCAACAGGCTCATCAATGAAACCTTGTTTAATCCACTCCTTTTTCAACATCAATATATTATCTTTTTATTTTTCTCTTTTCTTTTTAAAATAGAATGAATAGGATGATATGACGTGAATAAGTGAGAAACTTTTTAGCGATTTGCTTGCCAGTTTGTTTATACACCTTAAAATAGTCGATATTCACTACTCCTGTGGATTCTTTGTTGCTGATAATGAATACCTAAGCCAACTTATCCACATTTCTCTATTCTGGTGCAAAATTAATAAGTTTATATCTTTTTTCAGCAAAAAACTGTGGAAAAAGTAAGAATAGATGTAGAATAAATATAAAAATATACCCGCTGTTTCGGCAGCGGGTAGAAAAATACAGGTTTTTGAACAAGTTATTCACATACTTATCCACACCTTATTTGATTCCGAAAACTACTTCAATATCCTTCGTATTGGTATCCTTATCTAACAGGAACTTATCAATGAAGGCTTGCACCTCTGGCCATTGTCTTTCTGGCAACTGACAATGACCGTGTCCTTCTACAATTGAATAACCGAAACGATCGTCGATACCAAAGAACTTCCAGACTTCTTTTGCTGCCTTGGCTGAAGTGACCATCGAGCCATCGGCTAACCACTCGTAGTCAGGATTTCCTAATAACAGCAAGGCACGCGGACAAACCATCGCACAAAGTTCATGCTGGTCGTAAGGCAGGCGATAGACAGAATCACCATGGAAATTCTCCTTTTGGCTCTCCATGAACCAATGGTAATCCGTCTTATCGAGGTCTTCTACATTCTTTCCGCTTTTGGTCAACTCACGTGAAGCACGCCAGGCTGCTGCACCACCACCACCAGGCTCCTGTGCAATTGTCAAGGCAATACGCTCATCGAAGGCACCGCAATAAAGTGCCATTTTACCAGCGTAGGAACAACCTGACACACCAATATGCTTGGTATCAATCTTGGTGACCTCAGGACCCAGTTGCTGCAGACCGTCGATGAGACGACTCAGACCCCAGGCCCATTCACTATAAGCACCATTGTCTTTCAGTTCAGGATAGAGACGGTCAAAATCGTGCTCACCTCTCTCGTGATGTCTTCCCATCTGTCCGTAGTCATTGACTTGCTTCTCGCGATAGTTCATAATGGCGATAGGACGATCTGCAAAGAGTTGTCTTGGAAGAGCCAGCATACTAGTACCAATCATCAGGGCATAAGGTGCCTTTCCGACCTTCGGATAACTGATGGTAGAACTGAGTGTCAGCGTCTGACCATTAACGGTCACGTCTACAATCAGCGTATCACCAGACATCCTTGCTTTGACGTTCTCTTTAGAAACAGTTGGCTTGGTACCAATACCGTAATGCTGAATCTGATTAGAAATCTCACTACGACGCTTGGACCAGTCCTTGAAACTCTTAATCTTACCTTTGCCATTACTCCATTTCAAAGGGTCGGGCAATTCGCGGATTTCAGGCAATGCATCGACAGTAGGCATCTCTGGCGCAGCAAACTGACTGCCAGTATTCTCTACTTCATAAACAAATGGTACTTTCACATTTTGCTTCTGGGCATAGACGAAACTTGCGCCACAAAGCAAACCAAACGACATAAATAGTATTTTTTTCATTGTTATTAATAATTAATAATGTATAGTTGATTTATTCTGGCGCCAAAGGTACAAAAAAAATCAATTCAAACAAAGCGAAAACGATAAAATGCCTTCCTAATTTTGTAGTTTATACAATTTTATATAATTTTGCAACCACGATGAAAAAGTTACGGACGATAGAAATGCAGCGTCTGTCTGTGGATGAGTTCAAGCAGGCAGAGAAACTGCCATTGATTGTGGTACTCGACGATGTGCGCTCGATGCATAATGTAGGTAGTGTGTTTCGCACAGGCGATGCCTTCCGCATCGAGGCTGTCTATCTGTGTGGCATCACCTCGACACCTCCGAGTGCTGAGATCCATAAGACGGCTTTAGGAGCGGAAGATAGTGTGGAATGGAAGGCTTTTAATTCAGCACAAGAGTCACTTATGGCGCTTAAAGAGGCTGGTTATGAAATATACTCGATAGAACAGGCGCACGGTTCTACAATGCTGCAAGATTTTGCGCCCTTACCAGGAAAAAAATATGCTGTGGTTTTGGGTAATGAGGTAAAAGGTGTGCATCAGGAAGTGATAGATGCTTCTGACGGTTGTCTGGAGATTCCACAGTTCGGCACCAAGCACTCAATGAATGTCTCCGTTACAGCAGGCATCATTATCTGGCATTTTGCTAAAAAATTGCTGTTTTAATATGATTTAACTTTTTTGCATGCAGGGTTTTCTTTCTTTTCATGTTTTATGGATGAAACATATAATAATTAAAAATATGAAAAGGTTATTGTTATTTTTATTAGCAGCAGTCGTTTTGTCATTTACTGGTTGTTCGAGTGATGATGAAATGGAAACAGAAGGTTCTGGATTAGTTGGCAGATGGAGATTTATTGAAATGCTGGATGGTCCCATAGGTGCCACTCAACCAAATCCTCATATTATGGAAATAAAGAGTGATGGGAAGATTGTCTATACAAATAATAATGGGGAAAGTATTACATATAATTATGTATATGTTGATAATAGTCAATATAACACAGAAAAGCCTGTTATCCTTATCAACCAGACAAATTATCAAGAAAAAGTACCTTATGCGTGTGAGATAGGAAGTACAACTCTTAAATTACATTATTTTGGTCCTTATTTTACAGACCATATTCCTGAAACGTTAGTATATAGGCGGATAAAATAAATAAGGTGGAAATACTCCACCTTATTTATTATTACTCCTCGACTGGTGAGAAATCACTCTTTCCTACACCGCAGACTGGGCAGACCCAATCCTCAGGGATGTCTTCGAATGCTGTGCCTGGAGCGATGCCGCCATCAGCGTCACCCTCTGCTGGGTCATAAACATAACCGCATACGTCGCAAACATACTTTTTCATAATCGTACTTGTTTTTTAGTTATTAATAATAGATTCTATTCTCTCAACAATCCGCTCTGGCGGAATGTTCTTCATACAAGCATAATCACCACGCTGACAAGGCTTCTGACCATAGATGCTACAAGGTCTGCAGTCGAGATCGAGTTGGATAATATTCTCCTTTGGTTGTCCAAACCCCAAGAAACCGGCATATGGATGTGTGGCGCCCCAAACACTCACTACAGGCACTGCCGTCAACGAAGCCAAATGCATATTGGCAGAATCCATCGACAGCATCACATCCAAATGACTCATAATGATGAGTTCTTGATACATATTCTCACAATAGTGTGTGGCATTGGTACACTGGCGGTATTGGGCACACCACAAGTTAAGATACTTGTCTTCATCGTGACCCTTGCCAAAGAAGAAGATGCGACATTTGGGGTATTTCTCCAACAATTTGAAAATCACCTGTTCCATAAGTCTTGGCGGGTATACTTTACCCTGATGAGCAGCAAAAGGCGCAATACCAATCCACTGTTCGAAGTTCTTCTTCGGACCAATCTCTTTAGGGAGAAGATTCAGGTTTCCACCCTCTTTAGGGAAGATGGAATGGAATTGCTGGATGTCAACAGGATAGCCCAATTGTTCGAATACCTTTAAGTAGTTCTCAAACGATGTGGGCAACTGCTTCCTGACCTTGTTCTTATGCGAAACCAGATGGCGGCGGTCCTTGCGATGCTTGTTGATATGCTCCACGCGATAGCGGCCTAAATTGAAGCGCATACGCAGATATTCCGATCGTAGCACATTATGCAGGTCGGCCACCTTGGTGAATTGTTTGGCAACCAGACGGCGATAGAGCGCATTAAGACCCTTGATGCCATGATACTCTAATTTGAGGTCGGCCTCCATGAAGTTGACATTGGGAGCCAGATCAGCGAATAGTGTACGGGCATATCCACGACTCAGCACCGTGATGCGTATATCGGGGTACTGATTAGCCAATGACCATACCACAGGTACAATCATGGCAATGTCGCCCAACGACGAGAAGCGGATAACAAGGATATGCTCTTTTTTCACTTCTTATAAAGGATAGGATTCGTAGCGGGGTCATTATACATCTTCATCTGGCGGTATACCTTCATATACTTCCGTCCAGCCTTAATGTCTTCCAACAACTGATCGATAGCCAGCGACAGGTCTTTCTGCTGTTCCAGAAGAACCTCCAATTTAGCCTGGCATCTGGCGATATGGTCTGCAGAGGCATCCTGGCGCTCCACCTGCTCCTGCATGTGATAGATCTTCAAAGCAAGGATACTCAGACGGTCGATGGCCCACGCAGGACTCTCTGTGTTGAGTCGGGCATCCTCCAAAGGCTTCACCTGACTGTAATACTGACGGAAGTAGGAATCAATCTCCTCAACCAGATCCGTGCGGTCCTGATTACTACTGTCGATTCTCCGCTTAAGTGCCAATGCCTCGATGGGGTCGATCTGAGGATCGCGGATGATATCCTCATAGTGCCACTGAACGGTGTCGATCCAGCATTTCAGATAAAGGCTGTGATCAATACTATCCCTATCATACGGATTGTTGATAGGTGTATCTACATTATCTGTCAGATGATAGTCTTTAATCACCTGATTGAAGATTTGATTAGCGTGCTCTGTAAATGACATTGTCAAATAAATGTATTGTTTGAAATGCAAAACTACTTAAAGTTTTTGAATTATCCAACGAATTAGTGATATTTTCAACCAATTTTTAGTTTTTTAGTGTTGGTAACGCACACAAATGAGCGATTTTTTGCACAAATATACCCAAAGTGTGCAAAAGAGAGTGAGTTTTCCTTAAAAAAATTTGCGTAACTCAAAGAAAATGTGTTACTTTGCACCCCGAAAGCGGAAAAACCGCTGATTTTTCAAGATAGCAAATTCATTATTAACATTTTAAAGAAAGAAAATTATGTCAGAAATTGAAAGCAAAGTTAAGGCTATTATCGTAGACAAACTGGGTGTTGATGAGGCTGAGGTTAAGCCCGAGGCAAGTTTCACAAATGATCTGGGTGCAGATTCTTTGGATACTGTAGAACTCATCATGGAATTTGAGAAGGAGTTCGGTATTTCTATTCCCGACGATAAGGCTGAGAAAATCGGTACTGTAGGCGATGCTATCGCTTATATCGAGGAGAACGCAAAATAAATTTTGATCACAACATAATGGTTGTTTCGTATTCCGAAGCAACCATTATGCTTTAAAAATAGCGTATGGAATTAAAAAGAGTTGTTGTAACAGGTCTTGGCGCAGTAACGCCAGTAGGCAACACGCCCGATGAGATGTGGAATAACCTGCTCAACGGAGTCAGCGGTGCCGCACCTATTACACTTTTTGATGCAAGTAATTTTAAGACACAGTTCGCTTGTGAGGTGAAGAACCTCAACATCAATGACTATATCGACCGCAAGGAGGCTCGTAAGATGGACCGCTATACACAGTTGGCCATGATTGCCGCCAAGCAGGCTGTCGAGGACAGTAAGATGGATCTCGATACTGAAGACAAGAACCGCATTGGTGTGGTCTTTGGCGTAGGTATTGGTGGAATTAAGACCTTCGAGGAAGAAGTGAAGTACTATGGCGTACACGAGGCCGATGGTCCTAAGTTCAATCCGTTCTTCATTCCGAAGATGATTGCTGACATCGCAGCAGGTCAGATTTCGATTATGTATGGCTTCCACGGCCCCAACTATATCACCGCTTCTGCCTGTGCTTCTTCATCGAACGCATTGGCCGATGCCTTCAATCTCATTCGTCTTGGTAAGGCCAACGCCATCGTAGCAGGTGGTGCTGAGGCTGCTATCTGCGCCACTGGTGTAGGCGGCTTCAATGCCATGCATGCCCTCTCTACCCGTAACGATGAGCCCGAGAAGGCCAGCCGTCCGTTTAGCGCCAGTCGCGACGGATTCATCATGGCTGAGGGTTCTGGCTGTCTGATTCTCGAGGAGTTGGAGCACGCCAAGGCCCGTGGTGCGAAGATCTATGCCGAGATGGTTGGTGCTGGCATGAGTGCTGATGCCCATCATATCACAGCCTCTCATCCGGAGGGTCTGGGTGCCAAACTCGTGATGCAGAATGCCCTTGAGGATGCAGAACTGAAGCCCGAGGATATCGATTACATCAATGTTCACGGTACTTCTACCCATGTGGGTGATATCTCTGAGGCCAAGGCCATCAAGGAGGTGTTCGGCGATGCAGCCTTCAAACTGAATATTTCGTCTACGAAGTCAATGACAGGTCACCTGCTGGGTGCTGCTGGAGCCGTTGAGGCAATGGTGACGGTACTCGCAGTGAAGAACGACATCATTCCTCCCACCATCAACCACGAGGAGGGCGATGAGGATCCTGAGATTGACTACAACCTGAACTTCACATTCAACAAGGCTCAGAAGCGTGAGGTGCGTGCTGGTCTCAGCAATACCTTCGGCTTTGGTGGTCACAATGCTTGTGTTGTCTTCAAGAAGTATGTGGATTAATAATATCATTGACCATATCAGGCTCCCTTTCCGCAAGGAGAAGGAGCTTTTTTCTTCTCTTTACGAGATACTCGGATTCTATCCTCACGACATCAGTTACTACCGTCAGGCGCTGATGCACAAGAGCATCGGCAAGCGCAACGCCAAGGGCAAGCCGCTGAATAATGAGCGCCTGGAATTTCTGGGCGATGCCATTCTCGATGCGGTAGTGGGCCATGTGGTCTATGCGCATTACGAAGGTCAGCGCGAGGGTTTTCTCACCAATACCAGAAGTAAACTCGTGAGTCGTGAGACCTTGGGAAAACTGGCCAATGAGATGGGACTCTCGCAGTTGATTCTTTCAGCCGGACGGAGCAATTCCCACAATAGTTACGTGGGCGGTAATGCCTTCGAGGCGCTTGTGGGTGCCATCTATCTGGATCGCGGCTACGATGCCTGTAGGTGGTTCTGGGAAAATCGCGTCTTAGGCAAATACATCAACCTCGACAAGGTGGCCTACAAGGAGGTCAACTTCAAGTCGAAGTTGCTGGAGTGGAGCCAGAAGAACAAGGTGCGCATGGAGTATCGCATGCTGAAGCAGAAACTGGATGATAACGGCAATCCTATTTTCAGTTTCCAGGTTGTCATCGAAGGTATTGAGGGTGAATGTGGCTCTGGCTATTCCAAGAAGGAGGCCCAGCAGTTGGCCTCGAAGGAGACCTTGCAGAAATTGAAGCGCAAACCTCAGTTCGTGGATGCCATCTTCAAGGCGAAGTCCAATCGTACAAAGATGGAGGAAGAGCCCACGATGCTGGTGCCTGATCCTGAGAAGGAGGAGCAGTCCTTCATCATCAAGCAGCCCGCAGCACCTGCTCCCTCGGAGAAACCAGAGAAGCCAGAGCCCTCTGAAATCCCTGATTCCTCCGTTAAATCTAAAAACGCTGAAAAAAAGGATGCCGCTGATGATTTTGACCTCTCCGACATCTCTCATAAGGAGAAATCGCGCGAGGATATCATCGCTGAGGCAGAAGCCGCTGCCTTTGCAGAAGACTGATAGCAAAAGAAGGTCAGAAAGGATTATAATTCGGTTTAGGCCGACCGCTCTCATATATCAGGGCGGGCGCTCGAATATATAAGGGCGCCCGCCCTAATTATCTATTTGTAGGGCATAGAAGTCATTTTCTTATACACCACGTTAGTTCCTTTTTCAAGCGGCGTGCCTACAAAACCGCCAAAAGTGCGAATCACCAGACGGTCTTCGGTCAGACTCATGACAGCATAATACAGTTCATCGGGATTAGGGTTGGAATCCTTCGGACGATCCTGTATTCTCAGCGTTCCATCGTTATCAAACCAGAAATACCCCCAATGTTGTTCCATGTACGGTTCAGTATTGGAAAAGTAATACCAATGTTTGATCTCACCATTTGAGACAAACAATAATCCTTCCATGCCACAGATACTAGTAGTAGACTCCCAGTAACCCAGGATGTTCTTTTCATTGATGGTGATGTCGTCATCACTACTGCATCCTGCCAGCATCAGCAGAAGGGCACTAATCCATAACAGACTTTTCTTCTTCATCTTTGCATACTTTTTGGATTCTTCCTGCAAATATAATGTAGAAAAGCCTCAAATCCTGCACGGGGGAGCGTTAAATAATCTAAAAGTTCACACCAACCGTAGCGAAGAGGCTGCCTGTATGGGCATCGTCGAAGTAGTCGTGACTGATGTTAGCCAGACCGATGTCATAGCCCACTTCCGCATAGAGATAGTTGAACTGCACCCCACAGCCCAGTTTAATACCGCCATCGAAGCGCTGGAACCCCTCATCATCGAAGGAACTGTAAGCCTGACGATGACCGAAGTCCTTAATCTTACCACCAACGCCTGCTGACAGATAGCCGCCAAGGAAGGGTTGGATGCTCACATCACGATCTACCTTGTAGTCGTATTTCAGCAACAGCGGCACTTCCAGATAGTCCAAGCCATAGGTGAACTTCCTGCCATCATAACTGCCCTTTCCACCTTTTTCTATATAGGAAAGGCCCGTCTCGAAATAGATTGGTGCATGAGGCGCCACCTGGAATCCAGCCACAGCCCCCACATTCAGTCCGCTCCGCATCGTTCCGCCATCCAGGAACTGGTCATCGGAACTGACGGTCGAGAAAGCCCCACCAATCCGGAAGCCGACATAGGTGTTAACTGGGTTGTGACGATAACTCGAACGCGTATTACTACTGTATCGCGCTCCATAGTGGGGTCGTCCATATTGTGCCATTACCGGCAGCGTGAGCATCAGGCTCAGCATTGCAATCATCATCTTTTTCATAAGCCAAATATTTTAAAGATTTCACGCTGCAAAATTAGGCAGAAAACACAAACACCTCAAAGGATTTCCCCTAAAAGAGTGGGGGAAATCCCTAAGAACGATGATTTGTACAAAAAAAGTTAAATTCTTCGTTTTCCATGCATGATTTATGAGTTTTCGAGTTATATAGACAAAACATAAATGAAAATTGAAGATGAAAGTAAGATTTAACCGCTGGTACAATGCTGTTTTGACGGCTCTGCTGTCGATGCTGGGTTATGGTTGTTCATTTGATGAGCCAATGGATGAGTATGGTCCGATTGTTCTGGAGTATGGTACCCCTCATGCAGACTATACTGTCAAAGGCCAGGTGACAGATGAATCCGGCACCCCTGTGCAAGGTATCAAGACCTCGCTGAAAATAGTCTATTCGGATGAGAACGACAAAAATGTCTATGGTCTGGACTCTGTACAGACAAACGCCTCTGGCAACTACGAGTTGAAGACCGTTAGCATATCGGCGCGCGACCTTAAGGTTATCGTTGAGGATATCGACGGCGAGGCCAATGGCGGTGAATTCCTGAGTGATACCCTCGACGTAGATGAGAAAAAGGCCGTTCAGACAAAGGAGGGCGAAGGATGGTATAGAGGCGCCTTTGAGATCACTCAGGATGTCAAACTGAAGAAGAAACAATGAACCCCACTCCCTTAACCCTTCGCAAGAAACTGGCTCTCGAACTCTGGCACCAGAAAGAGAATATCGTGCGCGAGGAGCATCCCCTGAAACAATTGTTCTGGGAGTGCACCTTGCGCTGCGACCTGAAATGTCGTCATTGTGGCAGCGACTGTAAGATGAAGGCCGAAAGCAGCGATATGCCTAAGGAAGACTTCCTGCATGTGCTCGATACCATCGCAGCGAAGACCGATCCCCATAAAGTGTTTGTTATCGTTTCTGGCGGTGAGCCCTTGATGCGACGCGATATCGAAGAATGTGGAAGGGCTATCTATGAGAAGGGCTTCCCTTGGGGCATGGTGACCAATGCGCTGCATCTCACCCCCCAACGCTGGCAAGGGCTGCTGCGAGCAGGCATCCATTCGGTAGCCATCAGTCTCGACGGTTTAGAGACCGACCACAACTGGATGCGTGGCAATGACCAGAGTTTCCAGAAGGTGAGTCAGGCGATTGACATGCTTGTGGCCACAGAGGGGTTCCTCTTCGACATCGTGACCTGCGTCAATCGTCGTAACTATCCGAAACTGGATGAGATCAAGGAATTCCTGATTTCAAAAGGCGTCAAACGTTGGCGACTTTTTACAATCTTCCCTGTAGGTCGTGCAGCCCTCGATCCTGATATGCGACTCACGAATGAGGAGTTTCGTGGGGTCTTTGAATATATTAAGAAGGTACGCAAGGAAGGTCGCATTCGTGCAGATTATGGTTGTGAGGGTTTTCTTGGCAATTATGAAGGCGAGGTGCGCAGTCGTCTCTTCTCCTGTCAGGCGGGTGTGACAGTTGGCTCTGTGATGGCCGACGGTTCTATCGCTGCCTGTGCCAGCATCAGGGCCGACTATAATCAAGGTAACATCTACCAAGACGACTTCATGGAAGTGTGGGAAAACCGCTATCATCCCTATCGCAACCGCGAGTGGATGAAAAAAGATGAATGTGCCAAGTGCAAATACTTCCGCTACTGTCAAGGCAACGGCATGCATCTGCGCGATGGCGAGGGCAATCTGCTGCTTTGTCACCTCCATCGTCTGGAGGATTGCTAAAAAATCGTAATTTTTTCCCCCGTTACAATGGAATTGCGTAAATTTGCAGCCAAATACGCAATTTGAAATGAGTATTACTGGTATAGTAAGAAAAGTGTTTGAGTCTCGCCAACTGGAGTTGGAGAAGCATCAGAACGAGGGACAGGCCTTGCAGGAAGCCGTATTAAGCCGTTTGATTGCTGAGGCCAAAAACACGGAATTCGGCCGTAACCATGCCTTTGCCACGATGAAGGGTTACGAGGATTTCGCGAAGCATATTCCTGTCAATACCTACGAAGAATTAAAGGATTGCATCGACCGCATGCGGCATGGCGAGGCGGATATCCTCTGGCCTGGTCGCGTGAAGTGGTTTGCCAAGTCTTCTGGTACCACCAACGATAAGTCGAAGTTCATCCCCGTCAGTCAGGAAGGCCTGAAGCGGATGCACTATCAGGGTGGTTTCGATGCGGTGGCGATGTACCTGCAGAACAACCCCCAATCGCGGATTTTCGACGGACGGGCCCTCATCTTAGGTGGCAGCCATTCGCCCAACTATAATCTGAAAGGTTCGCTGGTGGGCGACCTCAGCGCCATCCTGATTGAGAACATCAATCCGCTGGCCAACTTAGTGCGTGTTCCCAAGAAGCAGACCGCCTTGATTTCCGACTTTGAAATCAAGCGCGACAAGATAGCCCGTGAGGCGATGAACAAGAATGTGACTAACATCTCGGGTGTTCCCTCATGGATGCTTTCCGTGCTCACCAGGATGATGGAGATCACGGGTAAGACGCATCTCGAAGAGGTGTGGCCCAATATCGAGGTGTTCTTCCATGGAGGCGTGGCCTTTACGCCTTATCGGAAACAGTATGAGCAGTTGATCACCTCGCCCAATATGCACTATCAGGAGACGTATAATGCCAGCGAGGGTTTCTTCGGCTTGCAGAACGATCCTAACGACAAGTCGATGCTGCTGATGCTCGACTATGATGTCTTCTATGAGTTCATTCCCATGGGTGGAGGCGATGTCGTTCCGCTTTGGGGCGTGGAGACGGGCAAGAACTACGCGATGGTGATTTCCACCTGCTGCGGTCTCTGGCGATACGAGATAGGCGACACCATCCAGTTTACGTCGACCAATCCTTATAAGTTTGTCATTACAGGTCGTACCAAGCACTTCATCAATGCCTTTGGCGAGGAACTGATTGTCGACAATGCGGAGAAAGGACTGGCCTATGCCTGTGAACAGACGGGTGCAGAAGTCTCGGAATACACAGCAGCCCCCGTGTTTATGGATGCCAATGCGAAATGTCGTCACCAATGGCTGATCGAGTTTGCCAAGCGTCCTGACAATCTGCAGTTGTTCTCCGACCTGCTCGACAAGCGTTTGCAGGAAATCAATTCCGACTATGAGGCCAAGCGTTATAAGGATATCACCTTGCAGCATCTCGAGATTATCGAGGCACGCCCGAATCTCTTCAACGACTGGTTGAAACTTCGTGGCAAACTGGGTGGTCAGCATAAGGTGCCCCGCCTGAGCAATAATCGTGATGACATTGAGCAGTTGATAGCCCTGCAGAAGGAAAAAATAAAGTAAGACATGAAGGATATCATAATGATCATAAGCCGGAGGTGTAAAGGCAAAGGACTCTTCTTACCTTTTTACTTTTTTGCCTTTTTGCTCTTCATCGCCTGTGCTCGCATGGGTCAGCCCGATGGTGGCTGGTATGACGATGATCCTCCAGTAGTGGTGGGCAGCACTCCCGACGACAGGGCGACCAATATCAAGTCAAACAAGATTACCATCTATTTCGATGAATTCATCAAGATCGACAACCCTTCGGAGAAGGTGATTGTCTCGCCACCACAACTGGAGTTGCCGGAGATTAAGGCCGCTGGTAAGAAGATTGTGGTGGAGTTGCAGGACACGTTGAAGGAGAATACCACCTATACCATCGACTTCAGCGATGCCATTACCGACAATAATGAGGGCAACCCCATGGGTAATTATACCTTCACCTTCTCTACCGGCGAACAGATCGATACCTTCGAGATTGGCGGTTATGTGCTGGATGCCAGCAATCTGGAGCCCATCAAGGGTATTGCCGTGGGTCTCTATGACGATTTGTCGGATACCGCCTTCACCACGAAACCGCTGATGCGCATCTCGCGTACTGACAGCCGAGGCTACTTTGTGGTAAAGGGTGTGGCACCTGGCACCTATCGTGCCTATGCCCTTCAGGATATGGATGGTGATTTCCGTTTCACACAGAAGGGTGAGGTGATTGCGTTCAGCCACGATACCTTCGTTCCATCGTCGAAGCCCGACACCCGCACAGACACCATCTGGCGCGACTCGCTGCATATCGATGCCTTGCGGAAAGTGCCTTACACCCATTTCCTGCCCGATGATGTGACCCTTCTGGCGTTCCAGCATCCGCAGACCGACCGTTATCTGCTGAAGACGGAGCGTCCCGAACCCAATAAGTTCTCCTTGTATTTCACCTATGGCGACTCGATTCTGCCTGAGATCAAGGGTCTGAACTTCAACGCCGACAGCGCCTTCGTCATCGAGACCAACGAGAAGCGCGACACTATTCATTATTGGTTGCGCGACACCATGCTCGTCAACCAGGACACCCTGCGGATGGACATCACCTATCACATGACCGACACGCTGGGCAATCTGGTGCTCAACACCGACTCGGCCTTGGAGATGCTGCCCAAGGTGCCTTATGAGAAGCGCCTGAAGGAGTTGAACAAGGAGATTGAGAAGTGGCAGAAGGACCAGGAGCGGAAGAAGAAGCGCGACCTGCCCTACGACTCCATCTATCCCGTTAGGCCCTTGGAGCCGAAGTATACCATACCAACGACTGCCACGCCCGAATCGCGACTGACCGTCGAGATGCCCACACCACTTGATGTCTGTGATACCTCAAAGGTACATCTCTATTCGAAGATAGACTCCACCTGGTATCAGACGCCTTGTGTATTCCAGCCTAAGGCGCACTCGACAAGGGAATATGAGATGGTGGTCGACTGGCGTCTGGAGACGGAATACAGTTTCGAGGTCGACTCCGCCGCCTTCGTCGATATCTACGGCAAAGCCTCGAAACCCTTTAAGCAGGGCATCAAGGTGAAGGGGCCAGATGAATTCAGTCTTCTGGTGGTGAACATCAGCGGTTTGGATGCCGTCGACTCCACCATCGTCGTACAATTGCTCAACACCTCCGACAGTCCTGTCCGTGAAGTGCGTGTGAAGAAAGGCGCGGCCAGGTTTGAATACCTCACGCCAGGCAAGTACTTCATGCGTGCCTTTGTGGATACCAACGGCAATGGTGTCTGGGATACCGGCGACTATGCTGCTGATCGACAGGCAGAGTCGGTGTATTATTATTCCCAAGAGATAGAATGTAAGGAGAAATGGGATGTTACCAAATCCTGGAATCTGACCGAGACACCACGCTTCCGTCAGAAGCCGGGTGCCATCACCAAGCAGAAACCTGATCAGGAGAAGAAGTTGAAGAACCGCAACTACGAGCGCGCCAAGCAACTGGGTAAGGAATACCTCAAGGGCAAGGGCGTGAATCTATAACACAGAAATAACAATAGAATGAATATGACTAAGAAATTAATCATCTGCCTTTTCACCTTGATGCCTCTGATGGCTCAGGCACAATGTGGCATTGAGAACACGGCTTTCAAGTCGGGAGAGGTATTGGAATACGATTTGAAGTTTAATTGGAAACTCATCTGGTTTACGGTTGGTACAGCCACGATGGATACCAAGATGACGAAGTTTGAGGGTAAGGATGCCTGGCGCTCCTATCTGATAACGAGGGGCAACAACACCCTCGACAAGTATTTCACGATGCGTGACACCCTGCTCAGTTACTGTAATCCGGATCTCTCGCCGCTGTATTTCCGCAAGGGAGCCCGCGAGGGTAGCCGTTATTACGTCGATGAGGTGTGGTATTCCTATCCCAATGGCAACTGCCAGTTGAAGAAGCACCGTATTGATGCCGACGGCGAGGTGCATTGGAAGACGAGCACCTATAAGAACTGTATCTACGACATGATGTCTATCTTCCTTCGTGCCCGTAATTTCGATGCGTCGAAGTTGAAGAAGGGCGAGGTCATTCCCATGCCCATCAGCGATGCCCGCCACTTGTCGAATTCCTGGCTGAGTTATCGTGGTAAGACCAACTACAAGATGGACAGCACCAAGGAGAAGTTCCGTTGCCTGGTGTTCTCGTTCTGGGAGAATGAGGATGGCAAGAGCCACGAACTCATCCGTTTCTATGTCACGGACGACCAGAACCATATTCCCGTGCGCCTTGACATGTTCCTCAGTTTCGGCTCTGCCAAAGCCTTCCTGAAGAGTTACAAGGGCGTTCGTGGTCCGCTGACGTCGAAAATCAATTAGAGATCGTTTGTGTCGAAGGGTGCGGCACTCACGCAGCGCAGGTTCTTCTCCAACTGAGCCGTGCTGCTGGCGCCCACCAGTACTGACGTGACCCCTTTCTGGTGGAGAATCCAGGCCAAGGCCATTTCCGCCAGCGTTTCCCCACGATTCTGGGCTAATTCGTTGTAACGACGTAATTTCGCCAGCAACTCAGGTGTCAGCATGTCTGCTGTCAGGAACTTGCCCTTCGACATGCGGGAGTCCTGAGGAATGCCGTTCAGGTAGCGGTCGGTGAGCAGGCCCTGGGCCAATGGCGAGAAGGAGATGAAGCCGATGCCTTCCTCGGCGCAGAAGTCAAGGATGCCCTCTTCTTGTGGCTCACGGTCGAGCAGATTCAGTTTCCCCTGATAGATGAGCAGGGGCACATCCCGTTCCTTCAGATACTTCACAGCAAAGCGTGTGGCCTCCAATGGCCAGCGGGAGATGCCTATATAAAGGGCCTTGCCCATTCGCACCATGTCGACCAAAGCCTGGAGCGTCTCTTCCAACGGGGTGTTGGGGTCGTAGCGATGGCTGTAGAACAGGTCGACATAGTCGATCTTCATCCGCTTCAGACTCTGATCCAACGAGGCCATCAGGTATTTGCGCGAACCCCAGTTGCCGTAAGGACCGGGCCACATGTCATAGCCCGCCTTCGACGAGATGAAGAGTTCGTCGCGGTAGGGTCGGAAATCCTCGTCCATCAGTCTTCCCATCGTTTCCTCGGCAGAGCCGTACACAGGCCCGTAGTTGTTGGCCAGGTCGAAATGGGTGATGCCATGATCAAACGCATAATGGGTGATTTCGCGGCTGCGCTCGTAGGGGTCGACGCTGCCGAAATTATGCCAAAAGCCCAGACTTACCTTCGGTAATAACACACCTGAGCGGCCGCAGCGCTCATAATCCATGCCGTTCTCATAACGGGTTTCGTTTGCTGAATATCGTTCCTTCATATCTGTTGGTTTTCTGCAAAGGTAATCATTTTATTGGAAAAATACTTGTTCTTTTGAAAAAAGTTCGTATATTTGCACTCAAAAAGCAATAAAACAATGACTAACCGATTCGATGATAGCCCCAACACGCTGACCCGATCGAAAGAGATGGAGGAGAAAATGCAGCGGTTTACCGATGCAGGCAAGTATGCCCAGGATGAGTTCATCGACTTTGAACCTGAGCGGCATATCTATACCTACAAAGGTCAGACCCGTCTCCTGCCGGTCAGTTCTCTGATAGCCTATTTCTTTGAGCAGTTCGATGCCCGTGCCGCTGCCCAACGGCAGTTTGACCGCTATGGCATTCCCATCGAGGAGTCGCTGAAGAAATGGGAGCGGACGGGCAGGATGGCCCGTGAGGTGGGCACCTTCGTCCACGAGCAGACCGAGTGTTATTTCCGCGACGGCACCTTTGCCAGTGCCTGTCCCTTCACGTTTGAAGACCAGACCGAGATGGTGAGCGTGGCGAAGGAGCGACAGCACTTCCTCCGTTTTGTCAGCGACTATGAAATCCACCCTTACCGACAGGAGTGGCCGGTCTACGACACCGACCTGAACATCGCAGGCACCATCGACATGGTGTGTAAGGAGGGCGACGAGTTTGTCATCTACGACTGGAAACGCAGCAGCAAGGTGGTGAATGTGCTGGGACAGCCCATTGTGGAGGCCTTTGGCGGCAGAAAGAGTTTCAATGGCATCACGCTGCCCGATACGCCCTTTTATCACTACTGTCTCCAACAGAACCTCTACCGCTACATGCTCGAGGCGCATTACGGCATCAAGGTCAAGGCCATGAATCTGGTGGTGCTTTGTGCCGACTATCCCTCTTATGTGGTAGTCAACGTGCCTAAGATGGACGAGGTGATAGGAAAGATCATCGGCGTTTGCAACGAGAAGGATCTGGGCCATCAATTGTTAGAGTGTGATGAATAGCGAAACCATCATATTAAAGAACCTGAGCATCGGCTATTGGGGCAAAAACGGCACGCGTAAGGTGGCGGAGAACATCAATGCCGTCATCCGGAGTGGCGAACTCACCTGTCTGTTGGGTGCCAATGGCATCGGCAAATCCACGCTGTTGCGCACACTCTCGGCCTTCCAACCGGCCTTGTCTGGAGAAATAAGCATTTCTCTCACCTCTCGCCTCTCACCTCTTACCTCTTTAACCGACAAGGAACTAAGTCGCTTGATAGGTGTGGTGCTGACCGAGAAGCCCGACATCCGAAATATGACCGTACGCGAACTGGTGGCGCTGGGACGCTCGCCTTATACGGGTTTCTGGGGAACGCTGCACGAAGCCGACTGGCAGGTGGTGGATGAGGCCATCGATGCTGTGAGAATCTGCAGTCTGCGCGAGCGGATGGTGCACACCCTCAGCGATGGTGAGCGACAGAAGGTGATGATTGCCAAGGCCCTGGCACAACAAACGCCCGTCATTTTCCTCGACGAGCCCACGGCCTTCCTCGACTTCCCCAGTAAGGTGGAGATGATGCAACTGTTGCGCCGACTGGCCATCGAGTCGCAGAAGACCATCTTCCTCTCGACGCACGACTTCGAACTGGCGCTCCAGGTGGCCGACAGGTTGTGGCTGATGGAAAGGCTTCAGACAGCAGGCGCAGAAGCGCAGGATACGGACTGCAGGCTGCATGTGGGCACGCCTCAAGAACTGGCTCAGAGCGGTGCCCTTGCCAGATATGTGGAGCGACCGGGCATCACCTTCGATGCAGAGACGTTGACGGTAAAAATAACCAACTATGATATTCGGGCATGGTGACGATCTCTATCGCTTTGGCAACAAAGTGAAGATAAACTTCAGTTCAAATATCTACCAGAAGGCAGATCTGACAGAACTGAAGCAGCACTTGGCGAGCCGTCTCAATGCCATCATGCACTATCCGGCACCCGTGGCCCAGGAACTGGAGACGATGATTGCCGAGAAACTCGGCATTCCCGCTAATATGGTCATGGTGACCAATGGTGCCAACGAGGCCATCTATCTCATCGCACAACTCTATCGCGGCTGGGCATCAATCATTCCGCAGCCCACCTATCAGGAATATGCAGATGCCTGTAGGATGTTTGGCCACGTGATATCCTATGAGCGCACGGACGATCTGGAGGTATTGCCACAAGACCGCATCTATTGGATCTGCAATCCGGACAACCCCACGGGCAATGTGCTGCCCAAACCGCTGATGATACGGCTCATCAAACAGAATGCGCGCTATCTCCACGTGCTCGACCAGTCGTATGTCGATTACACCCTGCAGCCGGTGGTCAGTCCCAAAGAGATGAAGGATTGCTACAACGCCATGCTCATCCGCTCGTTCTCAAAGAAATACTGCATCCCCGGTCTGCGGTTGGGCTACCTCACGGCCTCGCCCATCATCATCGACCGGTTGCGGCAGATTCGTCAGCCCTGGACGGTGAACACGCTGGCCATCGAGGCCGGAAAATATCTGGTAGAGCATGACCCGAAAGTGCTGCCCGACCTGCATTCTTATCTGGCCGAGACACAGCGGTTGAAGCATGAACTGCAGCAGATAGAAGGACTGATGGTGATGGACACCCACACGCATTTCATGTTGGTGAATATCGACTGGGTCACCTCTGTGGAACTGAAAAACTGGCTCCTGAAGCATTATGGCATATTGATTCGCGATGCGTCAAATTTCCATGGCCTCGACGATCATTGTTTCCGTGTGGCAGCGCAGACGCCCGAGGAGAACGATGCCCTCATCGCCGCCATCAAATCCTTCAAAACCTCTAAACCGTAACCTTTAAACTGTAAACTATAAACTCTCACTTCTTAAGAATAACATAGATGATGACTGGTGCGCCCATGATGGGTGTGACAGCATTCAGGGGAATCACGCCATTCTCGCCGGGCAGGAAACAGACCAGGTTGCAGACCAGGGCTATCACGGCACCGCAGAGGATGGTGGCAGGCAGCAGCATGCGATGGTTGTCGGTGCTGAGCAGCAGACGGGCAATATGGGGCACCGCCAGTCCGATGAACGCCACAGGGCCGCAGAAGGCGGTGGTGATGGCAGTCAGGATGCCCGTCACGATCAACAGCCAGTTGCGTGTGCGGAGGATGTTAATGCCCAGGTTCTCAGCATACTGGTCGCCCAGCATCAGGGCATTCAGCGGTTTGATGAGCAACAGCGCCCCGATCAGGCCTGCGATGGTCACGGTGGCAAAGACGGGCATCGTCTGCATCGATACCCCACCGAAGGAGCCCATGCCCCATACCATATACGATTTCACCCCCTCGTCGGTGGCAAAGAAATTGAGCAGCGAGATGGCCGAGTTGCTGATATAGCCAATCATGATGCCGATGATGAGCAGCATCACGTTGTTGCGGACGATGGTTGAGAAGAAGAAGATGAGGACCATCACCGTCATGGCACCCACGAAGGCAGCCGCCAGGATGGCCACGAAGCCCGAGAGGCTCACGGAGCCTGCTGTGATACTACCTCCCAAGAGCAACATCACCAGCGCTACACCGAGCCCCGCGCCGCTATTGATACCGAAGATGCTGGGGCCAGCCAGGGGGTTGCGGAAGGCCGTCTGTAGCATCAGTCCGCTGACGGCCAATGCCCCGCCGCAGAGGGTGGCCGTGATGGCCTGTGGCAGTCGTGATTCGAGGATGATGAAGCGCCACGAGGGTTTGGCACTCTCGTCGCCCAGAAGGATGCTCACCACATCGCCGATGGGTATTCTAACCGAGCCCATCACCAGGTTCAGCGCAAACAGCACCACAATTAGCACCACCAGCAGAATGATATGTCCCTTGTGTCTAGACATAGTTGAGAATCTCGCTGAAATGTTCAATCTTCACCATCTTTTCATGGTCGAAGTCCTCCACCGCCTCCAACTGCCAGGTCACGTGGAAGGGGATATAGATGGCCGAGGCGCCGATGGCCAGGGCAGGGGCGATGTCGCTCTTGAGCGAGTTGCCCACCATCACCAGTTCCGAGGGATGGATATGCTGGTGTTCACAGAGCGCAAGGAACTCAGCCTGGGTCTTGTTGGAGGTGATCTCCACATCATCGAAGTATCTCAGCAGCCCCGAACGTGAGAGTTTGTTCTCCTGATCCTGCAACTCACCCTTGGTGAATACCACCAGTCTCTGGTCGGCGCCTTTCCTTGCCGTCAGTTTCTCGAGCGTCTCCACCACTTCCGGCAATGGAGTGGCAGGCAGGTGGAGCAGCCGTTTGCAGTCTTTCAGCAGGTCGTCGAGCATCGAGATGCTCAGGTCGTTGCCAGCCACGCGCATGGCGGTCTCGAGGATGCTGATGGTAAAGGCCTTGCAGCCATAGCCCATATCGGCCATATTGCCCGATTCCGTCACGAAGAGTTCACGTTTGGGATTCTCACAATAGGGCGCAATGAGACTATAGAGGTGCTCCTCCACTTCTTCGAAATGCGACTGACAGTCCCATAACGTATCGTCTGCATCAAACGCTATTATTTTGGTTGGCAGTTGGGGCATATTCCTTTAATCATGAGGTTGGCGGTCTTTTTCTCGAAACCCTTGGGCAGGCTGATTTCGGGTATCTCCGTATAGTCGAGGCAATAGGTCTGCTGACACTTTTCACAGAAGAAATGGGGATGGATGTCCTCATCGTGGTCGTGGTCGTGACTGTAACAGAGTTCATAGCGCACACCCTCGCTGCCCCCTTCGATGACATGCACCAGGTGGTGCTCACGGAAGAGTGTCAGCGCCCGGAAGATGTTCGACTTGTCGATGGTCAGGATCCGGGTCTCCAGTTCTGCGAGGGTCACGGGTTGCAGGCTCTTGGCCAACTCGCGCACCACGACGATGCGGTTGGCGGTAGGCTTGATGCCGTGCTCCTCTAACAGTAGTGTGCAACTTGCTTCATTCATACGACTGCAAAGATACGAATTAATTCTCATACTTCCAAATTCTGGCCCTCGATTTGGCGCGAATCCGATGAAAAAATCATCAAAATCGCTGAATTCAAAAAATAGCCTTACCTGTGCGTAAAAATAATTTGCCTATAGCGTTAGAAAATCTTACCTGCTCATGAAAGAAATTCTTATGACGTTTTCAAAAGATCCTTAACGCTCGCAAAAACAAGCCTTTGCTCAAAAATATCCCGAAAGTGCACAATAGAAAATTTTTGCGTTAAGAGTATTTTTTACGAATGCCAAGGATTCCGGTTGTCAATGTCAACTATTTTTCATTTACACGGTAAGGCTTTCCGTTTTGAAAGCGAACCCCTTCTTCCGTTCATGTTAAGATTCGGGACGTTGCGTGCGAAGGATTAAAATTTTAGTTACAATCCAAATTTTTCTGCTTTTCTTTGCTCCAAAGAACAATACTTTCCGATTTTATTTGTATCTTTGCCACTGCATACACAAAGGGTCAGTAACAATGTGTTTTCGATTGCCAAATGTATTGACAAATCGTCCGCTGACGTTGGCAATTTAATCGATAAATGGTCAGGAGGTCGCAAATACGCGAGTTCTGACCATTTTTATAAGCGGCTGATATTTAGGCCGTTGCATATTCAATAAAACAAGGGGTCATCTTTAGGTCGCTTAGATAGTCTTTTTCACCCGTCGAAATATCTCCTTCGACTCATTCAGACGTCATCTATTAGGGGTAAGAAGATATTCGAATGACTTGAAGAAGGTATTTCGACGACCGTAAAGTGCCACTTTAACAACAGAAAAGAGCCTCTTTACCAAGTGGAAAGTCCTATTATGTCTAAAACTCCATTAAAAACGCCTCCCAGTTGCTCTATTTTGAGCAAACTGAGAGGCGCTTTTTCAGGCATATTTTTCTTACATCTTGTAGGCTCTCTCTGTATGCACAACGTTCACAGACCCCGCGACACAGAGGTGCCTGACCCCTTCGTGCAAATCCGATAATAGGTCTTTTAAATCTCAATAAGGTTCTTCGGCAACAATGAAGCAACCGATTTCTTCTTCGAGCGAAAATGGTTCAGTTGTTATTTCATCTATCATCTGCTGGTTAAATTTCTATTGAGACTTTTGCTTATTTCAGCACCCTCGCTCGGCCCAGTCGCTTCGATCAAGGTTGCGGTAGCCGATGGCTTCGGCGATGTGCTGGCTTTGGATCTTCTCTGAGCCCTCGAGGTCGGCAATGGTGCGGGCTACCTTCAGGATGCGGCCATAGGCGCGGGCTGAGAGTGAGAGACGTTCCATCGCCAAACGAAGCATATCGAGACTTTGACGGTCGGGTTCGGCATACAGGTGAATCATCCGCTCGGTCATCTGGGCGTTGCAATGGATGGATTTGTAGTCCTTGTAGCGCTGCTCCTGGATCTGACGGGCCTTGATGACCCGTTCGCGGATGGCACTACTGGGTTCGCCGGGCTTCATCTGCGATAGTTCCTTGAAGGGCACTACCAACACCTCGCAATGGATATCGATGCGGTCGAGCAGGGGCCCTGAAATCTTGTTCATATAGCGTTGTATCTGGCCCGGGGTGCAGACGCAGTTGTGCGTGGGGTCGCCGTAGTAACCGCAGGGGCATGGGTTCATCGAGGCAACAAACATGAAGGAACACGGATATTCCACCGTGTATTTCGCTCGGCTGATGGTGATCTTGCGGTCTTCGAGGGGCTGACGAAGCACTTCAAGGGTGGTCTTGTTGAACTCAGGGAGTTCGTCGAGGAAGAGCACGCCATTGTGGGCCATGCTGACCTCTCCGGGCAGGGCTCTGTTGCCGCCACCGGTCATCGCCACCTGCGACACCGTGTGGTGTGGACTGCGGAAGGGGCGTTGTGAGATGAGCGAGGTGCCGCCAGGCAGTTTTCCGGCCACGGAATGGATCTGTGTGGTCTCCAGGCTCTCGGCCAGCGACAGGGGAGGTAGGATGCTGGGCAGTCGTTTGGCCATCATCGACTTGCCGCTGCCCGGCGGTCCGATCATAATCATGTTGTGGCCGCCTGCTGCCGCCACCTCCAAGGCGCGCTTCACACTCTCCTGACCCTTCACATCGGCGAAGTCGAGGTCGAAGGAATACTGATGCTCATAGAACTCCCGACGGGTGTCGACGACGGTGGGCTCATAGTCGTCGTTGCCATTGAGGAAACTGATGACATCGGTTAGATTGTCCATCCCATAGACCTCGAGTTGGTTGACGACGGCGGCCTCTCTGGCATTGGCCTTGGGAACGATCAGGCCCTTGAACTGTTCCTTCCGGGCGCGGATGGCCACAGGCAGGGCACCGTTGACGGGCTTCAACTGGCCGTCGAGGCCCAGTTCGCCAATCATCATGTATTGCGACAGGACATCGCCGGCCACCTTGTTGTGAGCCGCCAGAATACCGATGGCCAGCGGCAGATCGTAGCCGCTGCCCTCCTTGCGGATATCGGCAGGCGAGAGGTTGATGGTAATCTCAGCCGTAGGCGGTTTGAAACCGATGTTCGACATGGCGGCACGGATGCGGTCATAACTCTCCTTGACGGCTGTATCGGCCAGTCCTGACAAATGGAACATCACCCCTCGGGTCATGCTAACCTCGACGGTGACGGTTGTTACTTCAAGCCCATTAACGGCTGCGCTGAATGTTTTTACTAGCATATAATTTAAAGTTATTTGGTTATTGTAGTGTTTCTATTGTAGCAGGTCTTTTATCTTCCGCTCCAACTCGTTGGTTGATATCGAGTGGGCGAGAATCTTGCCCTTGCTGTCGGTGATGATGTTGTCGGGCACGAAATAGAGTCCTAACTGCCCCAGCATCGGCGTCTCCCACATCTTTCCGTCGCAGATATTATGCCACGTGATTGAGTCGCGGTCGAGGTTTCGTCGGCACTCCTTCTCGCTGGCATCCAGGCAGATGCTGACACACTTCAACTGGCTGCTGCCGTATTCCTGCTCCATCCGTTTCAGTTTGCGCAGGGCACCCTGACTGTCGTAGTTCCACGAGGCCCAGGTGCTGATGACATTCACCTTGGCATTCAGGTCGGCATTCGTAACCGTGTTGCCGTTGATGTCCTTCGCCGTGAAGCGGGGCAACTGTGCCTTGTCCTTGAAGTTCTTGAGGCCTTCCAACTGCTTCTTCACCTTGGCGATGGCATGGTTCTCGGGCGAGGCCTTCATGATGACCGTTGCCAGTTTGAGGGCCTTGTCATAGTCGGGTGTCTGACTCTGGATGAAGATCTTGTTGAGGATATAGAGACTGGCCAGCGACTGTGGGTTCTCGTTGATGAACTCCTCGGCGGTCTTGGCCACCTCTGGCGGTGTCATCTGGTTGGTCTGCAGTCTGAAGGCTGTCATGGCCTCGTTTTCCTTGGTGCCCTTTACCTCCACCTCTTTCAAGTGTGAGGCATCGCCCTTGACGGTCACTTCCTTGTCGGGCTCGCCAATGACGGGCAGTTCGGAGAAGTTGGGGAAGACGATGACGAAGGTGCAGGGGGCATCCAGCGCGGCCTTGTATTCGAAACTGCCGTTGACAATGGCAATGGTATCCAGTTTCTGTGCTGTGCCGTCGGTGGTGTAGATGTAGAGTTCTCCTTGGTTGAGACCCTTGAACTTTCCGTTGATCTCGAAATGGTCGCCATCAAGACCGCAGGAGGAAAGGAGAAGGAGAAGTAGAGGAAGGAGTAGGGAGGAGTAGGAAGGAGTAAAATGGGAAAGAATAGGAAGTCGGTATTGACTTCCTACTCCTTTATACGCCTTTCTACCCCTTCCCACTTCTTATATCCTTTTATTTCTTCAACTCCAGGTCGTTGGCTGCATACTTGGCATAGAATGCATCCTTCACGGCCTTGGCGAGTGCTTCCTTCGAGTCTTCCTTGTTACCCATGCGGTTGTAGAGGATGGCCTTCAGGTATTCTGTCGTGGCATCGGGGTTCTTCACATATTTCAGGGTGACGGCAGCCGATGCGTAGTTCTTGTTCAGGATCTGTGCGAGGGCAGCGCTGTTAGAGTAGATCTCAGCGAAATCCTGCTCTGCCTGTGCGAAGTTGCCCTGTGCCAGGTGCAGGTTGCCCAGCACCTCGTTCAGACCGTTGGCACCCGTAGCGGCAGCGATATAGCGCTCAGCGGTGCTCAGGTCGCCAGACTGCAGGGCCAGCATGCCAAGGTTGGCCTGAGCCTCAGGCAGATTGGCCGACAGGCTCTGTGCCTTCTGGATGTACTGCTTGGCAGCGTCGTAGTTGCCACGGGCATACTGGATGGTTGCCAGGTTGTTATAAGCACGGGCATCGTTGGGATATACCTCGGTGGCAATCTTATAGATGTCTTCCTGTTCGTTGAGATTATCCTTCAGGGCTGCGCCATAGAGCAACTCCTCGATGCTCAGTTTGGTGGCATCGTCCTTGATCTGAGCCAGGATCTGATCATCAGAGCGACCAACGGTCTCGTAGTTGATGGTCAGACGGGCGCGACGCAACTGGGGCAGGATGCCGTCGGCCAACTCACGGAAGGCAGAACTGATGTTCTTGATCTGCTGCTCACGCTCCTCAGGATCCTTATACATGGAGAGCACGCGCAGGATGACATCCTTGTCCTGAATGTCGCTGGCCTTCACCAGTTCCTGGAATCCCTCCCAGTCCTGAGCGGTGTACTTGGCATCGACATTGGCCTGCATCTGGATGCGCTTCAACTCCTGGTTGACATACTGCTCAGAGTTCTTCTGACGCTCGGCAGCCAGACGGTCGTTGATGGAGAAACCACCATCGGGAGAGGCATAGGCCGATACTTCCACATTCTCAAGGTTCAGACCTTCGCGGTCGGCATTGATCTTCTGGAGCATCTTCACAAACTCCTGTACGGAATTGTTGGCCAGTTCGCTCTTGCGGAGGTTAGCCTGCTGGATGAGGAACTTGATATTAGCCTCCTGCTTCTGCTTGTTGATGCGCTGATAGGCATCGGGCGCGATGGCAGCCTGAGCGGTTACCAGCGTCTTCTTATACAGTTCAGAGGTGGCGATGATACCTTCGGCAACCTTCACCTCGGGCACTTTCATCTGCTTATTGCCGATACGGGCCAGGAAGGTCAGATACATGTCGGCCTTGTTGTCGTCGGCATATTTGAAGTTGGTCTTCATGGTGTAGTTGCCACCCAGACGGTAGGAGATGGTCTGATCATTACCCATCACCTTCTCGCCCTGGAAGGTAGCGCCGTTACCCTTCACGATGGTACCGTTAGAGTAGCGCAGTTCGGGCATGACCGTCACCACGGCCTTGCGCTTCATGTATTTCTCGGGGAAATGACCATTGATGGTGGCTGGCACCGTGCCGGCCTGTGTCTCCAGAGGGTTGGGGGTCACGTTGAAATTATCAGCCGACAGAGGGCCCAGTTTTGAGCACGATGCGAAAAGCATTACTGTGGCAGCCGATAAAAGAAAAAGATGTTTGTTCTGCATAAATCAAAATTTTAGGGAATAAAATGCCGCTGTCGGCCATGGAAGCCCCTGGGGGCATTTCTTGCCAAGGGCAAGCGGTGTGCCGCGAGCGGGACTCGAACCCGCACGACCGTTTCGGGTCAAGGGATTTTAAGTCCCTCGTGTCTACCAATTCCACCATTGCGGCGCGTTTTCAATGTGCAAAGGTACGGCTAATTCCCGAAACCGCCAAATATTTTATCAATTATTTAGGAGCATCAAGATTTTTTTGTTACCTTTGCACCCAAAATCAGAATAAGGTATGAATATTGAAGCATTAATCAGCAAAGCTGCAGGTGAGGCCGTGAAGGCACTCTATGGGATGGATGCATCTGAGAAGATGCTGCAGCTGCAGAAGACAAGAAGTGAATTTGAGGGAAACCTGACACTCGTGGTGTTCCCCTTTGTTAAGGCTGCCAAGAAGAGTCCTGAGCAGACAGCACAGGAGATCGGCGATTATCTGGTACAGAACTGCTCTGCTGTGGAGAAGTTCAATGTGGTGAAGGGCTTCCTCAACCTAAGTATCGGTGACGGTGCATGGGTAGAATTGCTCAGTGCCATCGATGCCGACGACAACTTTGGAATGAAGAAAGCAACTGATGACTCGCCACTCGTGATGATTGAATACTCTTCGCCCAACACCAATAAGCCCCTCCACCTCGGTCATGTACGCAACAACCTGCTGGGTTGGTCGCTGGCACAAATTATGGAGGCCAACGGAAACAAGGTGGTGAAGACCAATATCGTGAACGACCGTGGAATCCACATCTGTAAGTCGATGCTCGCTTGGCTGAAATATGGCAATGGTGAAACACCTGAGTCTTCTGGCAAAAAAGGCGACCATTTGATTGGCGACTACTATGTGGCTTTCGATAAGCACTATCGCGAGGAAGTCAAGGAACTTGTGGCCCAAGGAATGGATGAGGAGAAGGCTAAGCAGGAGGCCCCACTCATCAAGGAGGCTCACGAAATGTTGGTCAAGTGGGAGCAGAACGATCCTGAGGTGCGAGCCCTTTGGGAAAAGATGAACAACTGGGTATATGCAGGCTTCGACGAGACCTATAAAAAACTGGGTGTCGCATTCGACAAGATATATTATGAGTCACAAACCTATCTGAAGGGAAAGGCCAAAGTAGAAGAAGGTCTCGCTAAAGGTCTCTTTGAGCGTCATGAGGACAATTCCGTCTGGGCTGACCTTACCAACGAAGGTCTTGACCAAAAGTTGCTACTCCGTAGCGATGGCACCAGCGTTTATATGACACAGGATATCGGTACCGCTGAGATGCGTTTCCAGGATTATCCCATCGACAAGATGATATACGTAGTGGGTAACGAGCAGAACTATCACTTCCAAGTGCTCTCCATCCTGCTCGATCGTTTAGGCTTCAAATGGGGTAAGGAGCTTGTCCATTTCTCTTACGGAATGGTGGAACTACCCAATGGTAAGATGAAGAGTCGCGAGGGAACCGTTGTTGATGCAGACGATCTGATGCAGCTGATGGTCGATGATGCCCTGAAGACTTCGATGGAACTGGGCAAATTCGATGATATGAGCGAGGCAGAACGCAATGAGATTGCCCGCATCGTGGGTATGGGTGCTCTGAAATACTTCATCCTCAAGGTCGATGCCCGTAAGAACATGCTCTTCAATCCTGAGGAGAGTATCGACTTCAATGGTAACACAGGTCCCTTCATTCAGTACACCTATGCCCGTATCCGCTCAATCCTCCGCAAGGCGCAGGATATTCCGAGCAATCTGAATACTCTGAATAATCTGAGTACTCTGAGTGAGAAGGAGGTGGAGCTCATCCAGAAGATGAACGAATTTGGTGCAGCTGTTGAGCAGGCAGGTAAAGACTACTCACCATCAGGCATCGCCAACTACTGTTACGAGCTCACCAAGGTGTTCAATCAGTTCTACCACGACTACTCTATTCTCAACGAGCCTGATGAGCAGAAGAAGCTCTTCCGCCTCGTGTTGGCTAAGAATGTAGCCAAGATTATCAAGAATGGTATGGGTCTGCTTGGCATCGAGGTGCCTGAGCGCATGTAAAATAGAATGAACCAGCAGAATCCTCCTGATTATCGCCACGATACCGTACTGCCTTTACATCCTGACGTAAGGGCAGACGCTTGGGCGGTAGATGCCGCCTGTTCTGGCAATCCTGGTCCGATGGAGTATCAAGCAATCGATCTACAGACTGGCTATCAGGTGTTTCATTTCGGCCCCATTCACGGCACTAATAACATCGGAGAATTCCTTGCTATCGTTCACGCTCTAGCCCTCTGTTGGAATCAAGGCCTGCACAACAAGACCATCTATTCCGACTCTTACAACGCCATCCTCTGGGTTCAGAAGCGCAAATGTAAGACCAAGCTTGAGCGTACCCCTCAGACAGAAAAGCTCTATCAGATCATTCTGCGAGCCGAGCAATGGCTCAATACCCATAATTTCCGAAACCCCATCATTAAATGGGAAACTTCCAAATGGGGCGAGGTTCCCGCTGATTTCGGAAGAAAATAGACAAAAAGAATCGGCACTGCTTCTTGCAATGCCGATTCTTTTTATTCTTAAGCTAAGTATTAGTCAGCTACGAGTGTGAAACGCTTGAAGGCAACGATCTTCAGATCCTTGTCCTGCTTAGCGAGCCACTGAGCAACAGTAGCCTTGTCGCCGTCGCCGAACTGGAACTCCTGGTCAACCAGACAGCTCTCCTTCAGGAACTTCTGA
>Ga0265301_10000717_pt1 | contig 45652 bp, 25 predicted proteins | sample AusTroGonzalo_MG_2_FD_193488 | JGI IMG/M metagenome (GOLD analysis project Ga0265301, IMG submission 193488) | Bovine rumen microbial communities from tropical cattle in Woodstock, Queensland, Australia - Gonzalo_04 | ecosystem: Host-associated > Mammals > Digestive system > Stomach > Rumen ...
GCGCGCGCCGGAACGGCAGCTGACGAGCAGCGGGTTCTCGGGGTCGCCGTATTTCATGCCCATGATGTTTTCCATGTTCTTCATGCCTGCGTGGACCTCGTCCATCAAGCCGGCAGGAAGTTGGCAGTTGTTCTGATAGTAGGCGGTGCAGCATTCCGTGGTGATGGTCAAGCCGGCCGGTACGGGCAGCTTGAGCAAGCACATCTCGGCCAAGTTGGCGCCCTTGCCGCCCAACTCGTTCTTCATCGAAGCATTGCCTTCAGCGGTCTTTCCGCCAAAGGTGTAAACGTACTTTGTCATTGTTTTAATTGATTATTAGTGATTTAACTGATATTCTTTCTCTCGAAAAATTAAGTTGCAAAGATAGTGATTTGTAAAAACCTACGCAATAGGATGGCCATTTTTTTTATTTGAGAAAGAAAAAAGCCTCGAAACCTAAATCTCGAGGCTTTTTCCATAGTGTTAAAAGTACTTTATTCCTTCACAAACTTCAAAGTGCTGACAGCGCTGGCCGACTTCACGGTGACGAAATACATGCCGCTGTTCAATCTTTCGAGGTTGAGGGTGGTCATGCCATTGGCTTGATGGCTGTATACCTGTTGGCCGAGGCTGTTGTAGATCATGATGTCGCAGTTTTCCTCGGGGAGGATGAGGCTGAACTGTCCGTGGTTCGGGTTGGGGTAGAGGACGATGCTGTTCATCTCGTTTTCCTGCGTCACGGTGATGGTATTGGTGGGCGGGAAGAGGATGTTGTCAAGCCAGGCGCAGTCGCTGCCGCTACTGACATAGACGTCCTTTTCGTAGATCCATGCAAGTTCGTGCTGTCCAGTAGTAAGAGTGTAGTGTTCTTCGCCCCAACTCACTTCGCCCGACCATTCGCCTTGTTCGACGCCGTCGATGAAGAAGTAGAGCTTGTCGTAGCCGCTTTCCGACGAGACCTTCCTGTAGAAGCTGATCTCGCCTTCGCTGCGCACGTCGAGGGTGATGCTCAATCGAGAGCTGGCATTGTTGCCGATGCTGCCCGACTTGACGCAATAGTTACCTTCATAGGGGTTCTCGGTGACCACGGTCCAAGGACTGCTGGGGTCGTTCTCCCAATCGAACATGCTGAAGTCGCCGGTCTCCCAGTCTTCAATGACATTGCCGACCATGAAGCCGAAGCTGCCCTCGGTGGCGTAGTTGCCTGAGGTAACGTTGAAGCCAATCTCATAGGCCACGCCGAGTTCGACTTCTTCGGAGAGGGTGAAGACGAAGTCGACGGTGAACTCGTCGTCGGCCTCCACTGTGCCTTGCGGGAACTCGCTCTGCTCGAAGCTGATTTCAGGCAAGTCGCAGATGATGTTGAACAGGGTCTCAGGGGCAGTCGCCATACCAGCGTTCTTGACGGTGATGTGGGCCGTGACGGTCTCGCCCGGGTCGACATGGCCGTTGCCGTCGCCGTCTTCGATGACGGTGCCGACCACGGCGAACTCAGGAGCATAGAGGGGGAGGTTAAAGCTGCTCTCCCAGGTGTCGGTGCCGTCGGTGCAGGTCAGGGTGAAGCTGGCCTGGGTCATATTGGGCACGTCGTCGGCGATGTCGAAGGCGAAAGCCTGCTCGAGGGTGACAGTGGCGCCGCCTTCGATGCTTTCGATGGTCTCGGTGGCATCGGTGAGGGTGAGGTATTCGCATTCGGTGCTGAGGGTGGCGGTGACGTTGCTGGCGGTCACGGTACCCACGTTCCTGAATTGCATGTCGAGGGCGATGCTCTGTCCGAAGTCAGGCTGGGCGCCGTTGCTGATTTCGTAGCTGTCGTAGATGATATAGGCGCAGTTGCCGGGTAGGGTAAGGACGGGCAAGGTCTGCGGCCATGCGTCACAGCCAGTCACGATGAGACTCATCTCGTCGACGAAGTCGATAGGCTCGGCAAACTCAATGGTGACGTTGCCGTTTTCGTCGGTGTAGCCCACACCGATCATATCTGCACCGTGGAACAGGGCGCAACGGAAGTTCTTCAACCCGTCGCCGTTGCTGGTGACTGTGACATCCATCGAGGTCATACCGACGAGGAGTTCAGAGGTGTAGTTGACATCGGGCGTGAAAGGCTCGTCGTGCCAAGGGCTGACGGCCACGTCGCCCATCATGTTGAGGTCGTAGAAGTTCCAGCGCAGGGCGCCTTCTTCCCATTGCCCGGGAGCGGTGACCCATGGGGCGGTCTCTATCTTACCTTCTCTCATGGCCATGCCGCCGTAAGGAATGCGGTCGTGGTAGTAGGCGTCTTCCGTCTCGCGGTGCAGGTGGATGGCGGGGCCTTCGGTCTGGCCTTCGTTGAACCAGCCGTAGCGTGAGTTGCCGAAGGTGGCCACGGCGAAGTTGGCGATCTTGGTCATGCGCTCCAGGATGCAGTCGCTGCTGAAGTCGCCGCAGATGCAACCCGAGGTGTGGAAGAAGGTGTAGTTGTGGTCTACGCCATTCACGCCACTGAAGTTGTTGTTGGTGATGTCGTTGTTATACCATCCGGCCACATAGTTGGTGTTGGCATGACCGTCGTGGTGGACATATTGCGTGCCTTGGTTGATGGCGCTACGGAGCAACGAGCCGCTCCAGTTGCCTTCCTCTTCGTAGAGGCGGGTGAAGTTGTATTCTTCAGGGATGCAAGTGGTGGTGTAGCCGTTGTCGTCGTGCGTGCCGATGAGCAGCTCGAGGTATTGGCTGCCGTTGCTCACCGGGTTGTCGTAGAGGTGCTCACCAGCCATGATGACATCGCGGAACTCGCCCAAGACGGGGTCGCTTTGATAGGTCATGGCTTTATGGAACATGTTGTTCAACTCCTCTTGGCTGCTGAAGCACATGCGGCCGATGCCGATTTCGGGCAGCAGGTCGTCTTCGCCAATCTCACCCCAACGGTTGTCGTTGTCGTCGTTCCAGGTGCCGTCGAGGGCAGCATAATAGAGGTCGGCAGGGATGTCGTTGTCGGTTTGGTGTTCGCCACCCGTGAGCACGTCGCAGTAGAAGCCGCGGTAGGGGATGTCGGGCACGTCGCCGGCGAGGTTCACCATCATGATGCCGTTGTTTTCGTATTCTTGGATGATGTAGTTACGCAGCTTCTCGGCGTTGTCTTGTCCGCTCATGGTGCTGGTGATGGATTCAAGGCTGACAACATGGGTGCGGAGGCCACGGGCTTGGTAGAATGCCACATAGTCGTCGAAGGCATCGAGCCACTGTTGTTTGGTGACCACGAGCAGGTCGTAACCGCCCACGACGCGACCTCTACTATTGTAGGTCTGCAACATCTCAGGGTTCTGGGCGAGACGCATGATGCGCGAGGCGTTGTCGCCGTTGAGCCACAGGCGGCGGGATTGGTCCGACTTGGCGGCACCCGTCGTGACCCTGACAGTGGCCTTGGTGGCATATCTCACCTCGCCGGTATAAGGCACATACTGCACGGGCGTGAAGGCCGAGAAGGCGAATCCGACGCCGTTCATGTATTGCGTGGTGAGGTTGCCGTAGGCTTGGGCAGGATAGACGCTCTTCGAGGCATAGAGGGCCTCGTCCTTCTCAATCTGCTTGCGCACCGGGTTGGAGTAGGTGAGGGCCGACTGGTAAGGGAAGAGGTGGTAGTAACCTTCCAGTGTTTGGAAATCGGAGAGTTCCACTTCGATGCTGACGGCTTCCGTGCCTTGAGGCAGCATCAGGCTGACGCTGTGCCAAGGCAATGAAGGCTGACCGGCAAGGGCTGACTGCATACAACCTGCGAACTGAATCTGTTCGTAACCTTGGATTTGACTTACGGTAGGCTGACCCAGATAATAGGTCTTCTCGATGGTCTGTGCCGAAGCGAACAGGCTGACCATCAGGGATAAAAGGATTAGATTTAGTTTTTTCATATTAAGTTAGATTGATTGTTTCTTTGGGTGCAAAAATACTCATTTTCATAACACAAAAGAGAAAAAGTGGATAAGAAATACGCGCATACTTCCAGCGATAAAAAATGAAATAAAATCGTAAAAAATGCCGTTTCATCTAAAAATTTTCTATTTTTGCAGCGATTAATCATTAAAACATTAAAAACATGAAACAGTACATCAGCCTTTTATTATTTGCTCTGCTGGCTCCGGCGTTTTCCTTCGCGCAGGAGTACACCAGCCAGGAAGAAGATACGTATTATCGGGACAGGCATTACACGCCGTTTAAGCCTGTGAAAAAGAAAGTTGTTGCAAACTATCATGACGACTTTTTCAAGTTCGTGGAGGTGGACGACTATACGCCTTATAACGATACCTTGTATTTTACGCCTTATCAGGATTCGATTCATCGACTTGGTTGGGAGTATTGGGCATCTGATACTGTGATTGTCCAATATGTCGGAAAGATTGACAAGTATCAGATTCTCAAACAGGAGAAAAAAGGAAATATCGAGGCTTTCGTCTATTATGCATGGCAATATGAGAATAGGTCTTTTGGAGAGCCTGGCATTTGGGTTGCCTATTCCGAAGACAATGGGGAATCCTGGTCGTATTATTATACGGGCATCGTCGATAAGCAGCCTTTGTATGTCAAGTGGTATTCTTCTCATCCTTTGATTAACGAGCAAGGCGATTTGCAAATCGAGGCATGTCTGCTTAGGCAGATGTCGCAGTTTATGCATCCAGGCCCTGGCCCTTCCTATCAGTTGGTAAAAGATGGCTTGCTGTTGACTTTGGATTTGGAGACCTTGCGAAAGGATTCCGATGGCGATGGCCTGACGGACATTGTCGAAGCCAAGTTCCGCACCGACCTAAACAATGCCGATACCGATGGCGACGGTGTTCCCGACAATTTGGATATGAACCCCCGCTTTGCCCCGCAAAGGACAGAGAAGACCTCGGTTTTTGAGGCGATTATTGATAATGAAGGATTATGCAGACGGTGGGATGACGAGGATTGTGAGGTGCCTTTTACCAAAATGCCTGAATCCCATTATGTTGATGATAATACGGCTACTATATTGATTGTGACGGATGATTCAAGTCTTCAAAGCATTCAACCAAAATCATATCGTGTGATTATTCTTACTACGGAAGAGTATGAGAATGAATCCAGATGTTTTAAAAACGACTTGGATGTTATGCGCATTACGCCTCTGTTTAAGGTTGACGGGGAGGATGACACGTATGTTGTTAGTGAAAGCATCGGAACTGGAGGCACAAAATATATGGTCAAGAAAACCCCAAAAGGTTGGAAAATCGTAGCGATTTCATATTGGATTTCATGATATGAATTGTAACAAAACAACAGCCCGCCTGAATACTTCAAGCGGGCTGATTTGTTTTTGATAAATAGGTAAGGCTATTCGACGACCACCTTCTTCACTTCAACGCCATTTCCATTGCTGATGCGGACGAAGTACACGCCCGTGGCATCCAAATGAAGCTGCTGTAAGCCATTCACTTCATTGAGGTCGAGGACCTGCTGCCCCATGGCGTTGAACACACCGACTTGTGAGGTTTGGTGTAATTCAATGGTAAAGTCGCCATGCGTTGGGTTGGGGAAGAGGGTGGTTTCGCTGTTCGTGGTCTCGTTGACATCAAGGACAATCGCCAAGGGCGGCAGCACGATGTTGTCGAGCCACACGCAGTCCTCACCGCCCACGGCGCCGCCGTCTTTCTCATAGCTCCAGGTGAGGGTGTGCGTGCCTTGCGGAATCATGTAGCTGACTCTGGTCCAGCCTGTCTCGCCCGCCCAGCGGCCGTAACGCTCGCCGTCGACATAGAACACCAGGAAGTCGTAGCCGGTCTCGGTGGAGGTCCTTAAATTAAAGCTGATTTCGTTGTCGCAGACGAATTCGTAGTCGAGGCTCATGACGGCTTGTCTGTTGTGGCCCATGGGTGTGGTGTGGGCACAGAATTGTCCTTCGATGGCACCGCGGTTGACGATCTCCCAGCTGCCTTGGCCTTCAAACTGCCAGTCATATTGGCTGAAGTCGCCCGTCTCGAAGCCTTCTATCTCGCTGTCTACGTTGAGGAAATAGGAATCCATGACGATGTAGCTTCCCGAGTAGGTGGCCAAGATGAGTTCATAGGCTTTGGCAGTTCTGGCGCCGACGATGATGCAGGTGAAATCGACGGTGAAGGTCTCGTCGACAGCCAAGTCGCCGATGCTGAAGATGTTCTCGTCGAAGACGATTTCGGGCGCGGAGCAGTAGACACCGAAGACGGTGTTGGGCGCGAGGCTGTGTCCTGTGTTCTTGCCCGTGAAGTGCAGCGTGATGATCTCGTCGGTGTTAGCGTGGCCATTGCCGTCGCCTTCCGTTTCTTCCAATAAGGTGGCGATAGGCCCGTAGTCGGGGGCGTTGAGGGTCATCTCGAAGAGGCTGGTCCAGGTTTCGCTGCCGTCGGTGCAGGTGAGGGTGAAGGTGACCATGGTTTGGTCAGGAACGTCGTCGCTGACGGTGAAGACAAAGGCCTCGTCAAGGCTCAGGGAGCTGTATGAACCCACTGCACCGACGTTGGCCGTGCCTTGCGTGACGGTGATGTAGGGTGCGTCGCAGCTCAAGGTGGCGGTCACGTTGCTGGCATCGAGGTTGCCCACGTTGCGGAAGGTGACGTTGAGGCTCTGGCTCTCGTTGAAGTCCACCTGACCGTCAGGGTCGTTGAGGCTGTAGCTGTCGAAGAGCACGTGGGCGCAGTTGGTGTTGTCGAAGCCCAGCTCGAGGTGTTGCGGCCAGCCGTTCATGCCGGTGATGTAAAGGTCCATCACGTCGTTGTTGTTGACGGCTTCGAAACGCAGCTCGGCTTCGCCGTTGCTGTCGGTGGTGGCCAAGGCGATCAGCTCGTCACCATTGAAGAGCCTGCATTCGAAATTGTACACGCCGTTGCCGTTCTCGTCCTTCACGACGACGGGGATGCGGTTGGTGCCCACGGGTAGGGTGGTGGCGCAGTCGATGTCGGGTGTGAAAGGCTCGTCGAACCAGTTGCTGAGGGCCACGTCGCCCAAGGCATTGAGGGCGTAGAAGCTCCAGCGCAGCACGCCGATCTCACCGTCCATTGTAATGAAAGGTGCGGTCTGTATCTTGCTCTCTCTCAGGGCCTCGCCAAGTCCAGCCATGCGCTCGTGGCAATAGGCGTCGATCAGCTCGCGGTGGAAATGCGCCGAGGGACCGTCGCCAGCTTGGTTGTACCAGCCATAGCGTGAGTTGCCGATGGCGGCCACGGCACCGGTCTCGTTGACGACCATGCGTTCCAGGATGCAGTCGTCGGCGAAGTCGCCGCAGATGCAGCCTTGACTCTTGAAGATGAAGTAGTTATGGTCGGTGCCATTGGCGCCTGCAAACAATTGCGGCGTGATGTCCCAGTTGCTCCAACCTGCCACATAACTCGTGTTGGCGTGGCCGAAATGGTTCACGTATTGGCTTCCGTCGTTGATGGCGGCGGCTAGCTCGTCGGGGTTCCAAGCGTGGGTGGGCGACTCGTAGACGCGAACGAAGGTGTAGTCCTCGGGGTAGCCGTAGGTCGTGTAGCCGTTGAAGTTGACCTCGCCGATGAGGCGTTCGAGGTCTTGGCTGGCATACACGCCGTCGCCGAGATGTTCGCCGGCGAGGATGGGACGACGGAACTCACCCAAGACCGGCGCGGTCAGGTAGCTGAAGGTCTTGTTGAGGATGGTCTCCAGCTGGCTGGCATTGTTGAATGGCAGACGGGCGATGGACAGTTCGGGTAGCAGGTCGTCTTCGCCGACCTCGCCCCATTTGTTGTCGCCGTCGTCGTTGAGGGTGCCGTCGAGGCAGGCGTAGTAGCTGTCGGAAGGCACGTTGTCCTCGTAACCCTGCTGGGCATAGCACCACAAGTTGCGATGGGGCACCAGGTTAACATCGCCGCCCATCAGCACCATGGAGATGCCATTGTTTTCGTATTCTTGGATGATGTAGTTGCGGATCTTCTCCTTGTTGTCGCGACCTTGCATGGCGGCGTAGATGTCCTGCGTGGTGGCGATACGGACGCGGATGCCACGACCGGCATAGAGCGCCACGTAATCGGCGAAGCTCTCTGCATAGCTTTGGGGCGTGATGAGCAATATCTCATATTGCGGCAAGGCTCCGTCGCGGCGGGCATAGCTGTTGAGCATCTCGGCGTTTTGCGCGAGGCGTGAGATGGAGTTGCGAGTCTCGGGGCGCAGCCACAGCTTCCTGCTATGGTCGGCGCGCGAGGCTTGGTAATCCACGGTGACCGTCACGGTCTGGGCGTAGCTCACCTGACCCGAGGCAGGTTTGTATTTCACAGGCGTGAAACCACCGAAGGCAAACGACACACCGTTGAGCACCTGTGTGCTGACGCTGTTGAAGGTCTTGTCGGGATAGGCCTCGTTGGAGCGGTACAGGTCTTCGTTCTTCTCGAAGACGAAGGGACTGTTGTCCGAGATGGGGCGTGTCCTTTGCGTGGGCATGAGGTTGTATTGGCCTTCCATCTCCATGAAGTCGCTTAAGGTGACATGGATGGCGGTGGCTTCAGTGTTTTGAGGCAGCATCAGGCTGATGCTCTGCCAGGGGAGCAACGGCTCGCCGACGGTGCCGTTCGTGACGGTGCCTTCGAACGAAAGCGTCTGGTACTCACCGACTTGTTGAACAATCGGCTGACTGAAATGATAGGTGTGCGTAATGCTTTGTGCCGAGGCGAAGAGGCTGGCGGCAAGCATTAATAACAAGGTGAAAGATAGTTTTTTCATTGTATTAGTGATTAGATATTCCATTCAAAATCAATTACCACATCATCGTCACTTTCCAGGCCTGCGCTTTTTTCATGCGGAAGGTGGCGGTGGCGCGGATGTCGGTGACGGAGGCACCAAACAGCACTTGGTAGTTACCTGCGGCGGTCTCCCACGAGGCGGTGGCTTCGTTGAAGGAGGCCAGTTCGTAGGCGCTGACCTGCATTGTCAAGGTCTCTGACTCGCCAGGGGCTAACAGTTTGGTCTTGGCGAAGGCCTTCAACTCGCGGGCGGGTTTCTCAAGGCCGCCTGATGGGGCAGCCACATACAACTCTACGACCTCGCGACCTGCCACATCGCCTGTGTTGGTCACGGTGATGGTGGCGGTGATGCCGTCGGAGTTGGCTTTCACCGAGGGCTTGGCATAAGCGAAGGTGGTGTAGCTCAGACCGTGGCCGAAGGGGTAGGAGACCTCCACGTCGTTGGTCTGGAAATAACGGTAGCCCACCCAGATGCCTTCTTCGTATTCGGTGAAGTCCACGTTCCTTCGGGTGCCTCTCCTGCCTTGGGTCATGTCCCAGGTGTAGGGGAAGTTCCTCGAAGAGGGGATGTCCATATAGTTGACGGGGAAGGTCATGGGCAGTTTGCCCGAGGGGTTGACCTTGCCTCTCAGGATGTCGGCCACGGCATGGGCACCTTCTTGGCCAGGAGCCCAGGGCAACACGATGGCGTCGACAAGATTTTTCCAAGAAGCCGTTTCGACAGTGCCGACGACGTTCAGCACCACAACGACTTTCTTGCCCGCCTTATGGTAGCTCATGCTGATGTTTTGAAGCATCTCGCGTTCAATGGCGGATAACTCGAAGTCGTCGGGTATCGCACGGTCGGCACCTTCGCCGGCGATGCGGCCCAACACGAATACGGCGACATCGTTGGTGGTGGCCTGACGTTCGATGGCTTGCGCCGTGACGGTCGGCTCTGGACGATGGCGCTTGTCGATTGCATTGCCATTCATCTTTTCGGTTGCGCTTTGGATGGCGTAGCATAAACGATAATATTCAGCCAGATTCTCGTCCAAAGTGAAGCCTGCCTCGGTCATCGCATCCTGCATGTTGGCGATATGCTCCGTGTTGACCCAGCCCGAGCCGGTTCCAATACCCACGAAGTCGACGGATGTGATACCGTAGAGTGCTACCTTCTCGTTGCCTTTCAGCGGCAGGGTGCGGTTGTCGTTCTTGAGCAGGACGATGGCTTCTTCTGCGGCTTTGCGCGCCACGGTGGCATGGGCCACGAGGTCAGGGTTGTTGGAGTATTGGTAACGGCGGAAATGGGGTGTCTTCACGATGTATTTCAAGAGGTTGCGCACGTTGCGGTCGAGTTCCTCTTGGCTGATTTCGCCGCTGTTGACGGCGGCCATGAGGCGGTCAATCTCGATTTGGTTGCCCCATTCCATCAGGTCGTTGCCGGCCCTGGCGGATTTCACGGTGTTTTCCTTGCAGCCCCAGTCGGTCATCACGATGCCGTCGAAGCCCCACTCGTCGCGTAAGACTGTGGTCAGGAGGCCCAAACTCTGCTGGGTATAGTCGCCGTTGAGCTTGTTGTACGACGACATCACCGTCCAAGGATGGCCTTCCTTGACGGCAATCTCGAAGTTCTTCAGATACAGCTCCCTCAAGGCACGGTTGCCAACATGAGCGTCATTCTCCAAGCGATTGATTTCCTGGTTGTTGACGGCATAGTGCTTGATGCTGGTGCCGACACCGTTCGATTGTATGCCACGCACGTATGCGGCAGCCATCTTGCCCGAGAGCAGCGGGTCTTCGGAGTAATACTCGAAGTTGCGGCCGCAGAGCGGGTTGCGGTGGAGGTTCATGCCAGGGGCTAACAGCACGTCGACGCCGTACTCCAACACCTCGTTGCCCATGGCTTGGGTGACGTATTCCATCAAGGCGATGTCCCACGAGCTGGCCATAAGGGTGCTGGTGGGGAAGCCGGTGCAATAGAAAGTCTGGTCGACGCCCTCACGAATGGGGTCGATGCGAAGCCCCGCAGGGCCGTCGCTGAGGGCTGTCATGGGGATGCCCAGACGGGGAATGGTACGGGTGTAGCCCGCCACGTTGGGGACGTCGGGAGTCATGCCGGCGCCACCGACCAGGAGCGACACTTTCTCCTCCACGGTCATGGCGTTGAGCACTTCCTCGATGTTGTCCTCATAGAGTGTAGGGGTGATGGGTCGGATCTGCGCGATGGCGACCAATCCTGTTATGAGGCAAAGCAATGCAACCAAGCAAGTTCTTTTCATGGCTATTCGTTTTATTCGATGACTAATTTCTTGATTTCTATGTCATTTCCGCTCTTGATCTGAACGAAATACAATCCCTTCGGCGCCTGTTCAAGGCTGACCTGATGCGTGCCTGTAACGTGCTCCAAACGCAAGACCATCTGACCCATGGCGTTGAAGATGTCGACTTGGCTCTCGGCCTCAAGTTCGAGGGTGAAGAGACCGTTGGTGGGGTTGGGGTAGAGGTGGCTGTCTTTCTTCTCCACCACCTCTTCAATCTTGTTCAGGATGCTGGTGCGCGGGAAGGTGATGTCGTCGACCCAGACGCAGTCTTCGCCGCTTATGCCATTGCCGTTCTTGTCGTAGAGCCATTGGAAGCGGTAGGTGCCTGGCTCGATGGGGTAGCTGACATAGGTCCAGTCGCTTTCGCCTGACCACCAGTCCATCCTTTGGTTGTCGATGTAGAAGGCGAAGTAGTCTCTCCTCAGCTCCGTCGAGGTCTTGAACCAGAAGCTGATCTCGGCATCGACGAGGATGTCGGCATAGACCAGGAGTCGGGTGACTTCGTCGTCATCGATGGCACCCGAACGGACGCTGAAACTGCCGTTGTGGGCGTCGCTGTCGGTCACGAACCAAGGCAGGTCGCCGCTGGTGTTCCAGTCGAGGAAGCTGAGGTCGCCGCTCTCGAAGGTCTCGGTGGCCACACCGACGGCAAAGACATAGTCGTAAGGCGTGGTGTAGGCACCCGTAAGCAGGTTAAGGCCGACGTGGAAGATGGAACCGCCGATGATGTCGTCGTCGGCGCTGAGGGTCAATTCGGCGACGAAGTTGCCGCCGATGTCCACATTGCCAATCTGTACGTTGTTGCCCTCGAGATGGAGGAAGTCGCTGTCACAGGAGGCGGTGAGATAGACAGCAGGAGCGTTGGCGTGACCGATGTTCCTGCCGTGTATTTTAAGGACGACACGCTCACCTGGGTCGATGAAGCCGTTGCCGTTGCCTTGGCTGTCGTCCACCTCGATCTCGGCGAACTGCAGGTTGGGCGCCAAGGCGAGGAAAGATTTCTGTGTGGTATGTGTGATGTTGTCTACAGTGGTAGAGAGGCTCAACGTGAAGATGGTCTGGTCGGGAATGTTGTCGGCGATTTGGATGAGCCCGACTTGATCGAAATGCGCGGTTCCGTTGGGACCTAGTTCGGCGATGATGAGGTTGCCTGGGACAGAAGTGACATATTCGCTTTCTGTAGTTATCTCGGGGTAAATGCTGAAGGCGCTCACATTACCTGTGTTGTGAATAGCAACACTGACAAAACGCGAAGAGCCGAATTCGGCTTCGCCGTTGAGGGCAAGGATGTCGCCATAGACGTAAGCCTCTCCACTCTCAAACCCCGTCACTTCAAGGACCTGCGGCCAAGCATTTTGTCCCGTGACGATAAGGCGTAAGGCCCCAACGGTTTCGAGAGGTTCAAAACTTAATTCGGCATCGCCGTTCTCGTCAGTGATGTCGCGAGCCAGCAAGGTCTCGCCATCGAACAGGCTGACGCAGAAATTGTCCAAAGGCGTGTCGAAGTGGCTGACATGAACGGTCGAGGAGGTCGTTCCGACCATCAGGCCTTGTTCGTAAACCACGTTAGGCGTGAAAGGTTCATCGAACCATGGGCACAGGGCAGCATCGCCCAACACGTTAAGGCAGTAGATGTTCCAGCGCAGATAGCCGTTCTCTTCTTGTCCTTCTTCGACGGGTATCGCGACCCACGGAGCCGAGGCGATCTTGCCTTCGCGCAAGGCCATGCCCACGCTCGGGATGTGGTCGTGGCAGTAGCCGTCGACCATCTCGCGGTGGATATGGGCAGCCATGCCGTCGCCCCAAGGCATATACCAGCCGTAGCGTGAGTTGCCCGTGGTGACGACGAAGCCCGTCTCGATGGTGACCATCTTCTCGAGGATGCAGGCGTGAGAGAAGTCGCCGCAGATGCAGCCGTGCGAGTGGAACAGCATGTAGTTGTGGTGGACGCCGTCGTTGTTGGCGAAGAACTGGTCGCCCATGGTACTCATGTTCCAGTTGGCTACGACATCGGTGTTGGCATGACCCACATGGTGGACGTATTGTCCGCCCGTGCCGATGACGTCACGGAAGGCGCTGCCGCTCCAGTTTATCGTAGGCGTGGCATAATAACGTTTGAAGTTGCAGTCTACGGGATAGCCGTAGGTGGTATAGTCGAAGTCGTTGTTCTCGCCGATGAGGCGTTCCATGTCGTCGCTGCCGTAGTAACCGTCGCCGAGATGTTCGGCACCGAGGATGGGAGAGGTGAACTCACCCAACACAGGGTTTTGCAGGTAGCTGAAGGTCTTGTGCATGATGGTCTCGAACTGCGTCTCGTTGTTGAAAGGCAGGCGGCCGATGCCCAACTCAGGCAGCAGGTCGTCTTCACCCACCTCGCCCCAGCGGTCGTCACCGTCGTCGTTGAGGGTGCCGTCGAGGCAGGCATAGTACATGTCGGCAGGCAGCTGATCCTCATCGCCCTCCTGCGCAAAGCAGTAGAGGCTGCGGTAAGGCACGATGCTCACGTCGCCGCCGAGGCTGACCATCTGGATGCCGTTGTCCTCATATTCTTGGATGATGTAGTTGCGGATTTGTTCCTGAGGGTCAAGGCCTGGCATGGAAGCGTAGATGTCCTCCAAGGCCACGATGCGGGTGCGGCAGCCCTTGTCGTTGTAAAGGTTGATGTATTCGCCGAAGCTTGGGACCCATGCTTCTGAGGTGATGACGAGCATGTCGTAGCCTCCGATTTCGCGGCCGCGCTTGTTGTAAGTGTTCAGAATCTCAGGGTTTTGTGCCAAACGTTGGATGGAAGCCTCGTTTTCGGGCGTGAGCCAAAGCTTGCGGCTGTGGTCGTCGCGGCTTGTCGTGGTCTCAATCGTGACCTTCACCGTTTGTGCATAGAAGACCTTGCCCGTGGCAGGCACGTACTGCATCGGCGTGAAGCCGCTGAAGGCGAAGGCCACACCGTTCAGGTATTGCGTGCTGACATTGCTAAAGCTATGGCTCGGATAGGCCTCGTTGGAGCGGTACAGGCTTTCGTTTTTGGCGAAAGGAATGACCTCGTCGCTTGAGATTGGGCGCGGCTTCTGGCAAGGATACAGGATGTAGCTACCTTCAAGCTCCACGAAATCAAAGAACTCTACGTCGATGGAGACCGCCTCTTGACCTTGTGGTAACAATAAACTGACGCTTTGCCAGGGCAGGGTAGGCTCGCCCACCATACCGGAATGTAGGCAGCCTTGAAGGCCGATCTGTTGGTAGCCGTCGTGTTCGCTGACGACAGGCTGGCTGAAATGATAAGTATGTTCGATGGTCTCGGCCTGCGCAAAGAGCGTGGCGGCCAGCAAAAAGAGGATGATGCTCAGTCTTCTCATTCTTATGAATTAATTTGGGCGCAAAGATAATACAAAAACGAATCCGCAACAACGTATTTCGTCACGTTGCTGCGGATTGAGAGGTTCAAAGGAAAATCTCGACGGTTAAAGATACTTGACCACAACTTTATTGTTGATAATGACGCCTTGTATGTCTTTGATACGCAGGGAGTAAACACCAGGTGCTAAGCCCGACAAATCAACCTCATTCGCGTTTTGCACGGTTTTCACCAGTTGACCAATAGTGTTGTAGACTTGCACTTCGAAAACTAGGGCGCCTTCGATATGGACGAGACCGTTGGTGGGATTGGGTGCAACGCTGATGCCATCATCTCCAAACTCGTCAGCGACGCCAGTGATGCTTGCAGTGACGCATACCGGTTCCGATTCCCCATCGCCATATACCGCCGTGACACAATACTCCACGTCGTAGCCTTTCGTGAACTCCGTATCTGTGAAGTAGGTAACGAAACTATAGGGAATCTCCTTGATGTGCACGCCGTCACGGTAAACGCGGTAGCCGGTAAGAGATTGATCATCTTTATTACTTTGAATATTTTCGGGATGGACCAAACATGCCCTAATCCAAAAATGCTCATTGGGTAATGGTATTTCAAACCACGAGTTGCTTCCTGGCATCAGGCATAAATTGGATTTCCCTTCAACTCCTTGTTCTCCACAAACTACTCCGAAAGGATACGTATAACCTTGTTGACCTTGATGATGTGTTATCCTAAGTGCGAACCAATAACGTGTGTTTGGTTCTATGACTAGGTCTTCTTCAAGCCGAATTGTATTTAGACCAAAAGGCATTTCGTCGGGAATCTCCTGATTGTACAGGACACGCATCTCTTCTCCGCGCTTCTGTTCGAAAACGTACACGACATGTGTCCAATTGGAACACTTATAGAAAGATACCGTCTCTATTTTCCAACCAATCAAGTTGCGCAAATCAAGAGTGTCATACAAGTTGCCCATGTATGAATCATATCCAGCTTGCACATGATCGTTTATTGTGTCGTTCATCAACCACGATAGGGTCATTGGTTCCAAATTGCTATCGCTTGGCAGATCCCAAGTCAATAAAACGGTATCATTATTCCCAACAGAAGAATTCAAATCTCGTATCGGAGAAAGCTCAGATAGCCCCTGCTCAATACTTGTTTTTCTGGGTAGTAATGACAAAGCACGATCTGTCTGGAGTTCATGCTCAATCGCTGATTTAGGCCTGTACTTTTCAAGTTTTCCGATAGCTTTTTCTCCTCCTGCCTCTATCTTCAGATATAAATCGCCAAGGTCAATTGCAGCGAAAATGCTATCGTTGAAACTGGTATTAGGATCCATCAGAACATTCTCATACCAGGCAATGGCTTCATTATAGTTCTCCAACTTCTCATCACATTTGTTGGCCAAGGATGAAGCAAGATGTCTTAGGTTCTCGTCAGAAGTTATGACTATATTATTCTGGTAGTACGATTTCAAAGTGTCATAATGGTTCCCTGCAAATGCTTCCAAAATTAAAAGTGACTTAAGAGCTGTCTCTGCGCAAATGGTGTTAGGATAGTTTTCAACCACCAGCATAAACACAGTCTTCGCTCTGGCATATTCTCCAATGTTGTTTAAGGAATCAGCTTCTGAGAGCAACCTTCCTGCTCCCGACAAATCGTCGTCCATGCATATCCCCATATTCCAACAAGGCGTATATTCATAACCTGTATTGGAATTCGTGTATAGATGCGTTGAAGGAGAAAAATTGCTTCCCCAGTAATTGTATTTAACTTTTATCGGATCCCTAATAGGTCCCACTGGATTGCCGAAACTGACCGTAACATCATGATAGACAAACGGGATGTTGTCGTCATCATATATGTAGTTGTATCTGAACCTTTCGGGAACACAATTGGCGGTCATGTATAGCTCGTTGAAGGTGTTGTCATGTATGTATTGGGTGTCAGCACCTGTTGTCGCCTCGCAATTGCCAGAAAAACGGTCTATGTTACAATTATTGAGCAGTTTTACGCCATATCCATTGCCTGTTATCTGGTTTAGCCTGATGTCGCCAAAAGAGGCATACAGTGTTAGCCCTGTGTCGGTACAGCCTACAATCGTATTCCCCTCAATTTGCTTCAATCCTACATTAACACCGCAATTTTGTATGAAAATGCCGTTAGTAAAAGATTGTTCTACTGATCCATCAATCAAGCATCCTTGAATAAGAAAATGCGCATAGTTCTTAATAAAGACGGCTTTCGACAAGGTACTTCCATTAGGGATGAAACTACATTTCAGCAGGGTCAGAGTGAACAAGTATTCATCCGAGACCAATGCCGTGGCCGAGAATGGTGTGCCGATAAAATGACAATTTGAAAATGAAATGTTTCGGCCTGGCAGCTTAAGGTCGCAATTAATGAATGTGGCATTGCTAACGGATAGGTCTGCATCGTTTTCAAAAACTATCTGCAAGGTAGAGCCTTCTTTGGCCTCAAACGTGACGCCGTTTCCTATACTCATACCGCCCTTGATGATGATACGACAATTGCCGCTTCGGGCAATGATGGCAGTACTGTCATCCATAACGAGAGTAGCGGTGTCTTCAATTATCAAATCGGCATCGAACAAATAGAACTTTGCAAAATCTTCCATCCTTAGCGCTTGTGCGCAGACCGACAAAGTGTCCTCAATGTGGAAGCTACCACACACAGTATCAATAGTGACGACTTTTCCTGTGATGCCATGAAGGCTTAGCAAGTCGTCTTTGAAGCCGCAGTCGTGATATTTAACACCTCTATGTTTAAATTCGATCGAGTCAAGACGTGAAACATATTTAATTGCTTCATTGATTTCACTTATCCCATTTCCATTGCCATTATTACTGCACAAATCATAATTGATATCATTGTGAAGATCGGTGTATAATGTAGAAAATAATAAGGAATCTTGAAGTTCACCAATTTTTACCCCAGAGTTCCAAGGAGCGTTATTGTTATAATCCGAATGGTGATATCTTAAAGATGTACTAATAAAATAATTATACACATCCATCTTTGCTATTAAGAAAAACGGGAGATTTCTCATGACTCCGTGATTCTTATCAGTGCAAGTCAATATCGTTTTTCTCGCATTGTTATTTTGAATATGAATGATTTCATCCGCCATGCCCCCGCTATAACAAGCCCAAATGTTCACAATAATCTGAGAGCATTTAATGGGAGAGAGCATTTTTGCAAAAACAGTATCATACAAAGGCTCTTCCTCCCATAAAAACAATCCATGGCTTGTAGTATCATTAATATTATGGAAACCATGCATTGTGCCAAAAACATATAATAGATCTCCTTCACCCATTATGATCGCCAAAGAGTCAAATATTGATTGAAGATTTTCCACATTGCAAGTATCATTTAATATGTCAATTGTTCCATCTTGATTTAAGTCTAAATATCTGTTGTTGACAGTATCTCCCTTACATGATAACACAAAAATGTTTTCTTTCTTGAAGCCATTCTCTAATAATCCACAATATGAATGGCTTAGTGCGTTCCAGAAGTTTGGATTATGGTTCCCTTCAATTTCTCCACCAGAAAACAGCACTGCATATTTCCCTTCAACAGGTTTTACCACCAGCCCCGTATCAAAATGAATTATAGTATCTTGGGGAAAACTATTGAAGGCAAAAGATTCCGAAATCGTTTCTAACTTCAATTTATAATGCCAAGGCGGTATTTGGCTGTTCCTTATGTGTTTTTCTCCATTTATAGCATTTACAAAGACATACCGGCAATCGTGCCCCCATCCATATTCTGGCATGTCGTCGATGAAGAACAGCCAATAATTGGCGTAAGGGGATTGGATAGAGTCGTATCGGCTCATTTTATAATACGAATCAGATTTGGACGAAGGTTCCATGTAAACATTCACTGCGTCAACGTGATTGCCGACAACTGAATTGAGGACAGAATTGATGGCTTGTTGCTTGCTCACTTGACCGAAGCCCAAAAGAGATATAACAAGCATCCCGATTATTATTAGTGTTTTTTTCATAGAATTATGGTTTTTAGTATGTTTACTTCGGCTACTTGCCCACCGTCACCTTCTTGATTTGCAGTCGGCCGTCCTTTGCTGTAATCCGCAGAAAATAGATGCCTTCTGGCAAATGGCACATGTCAATCTCATTCGTGTTTTGCACAGTCTTTACTAGTTGACCAATAGTGTTGTAGACCAGCACTTCGGCAACCGTTGCTCCTTCGATGAGAATGAGGCCATTTGTAGGATTAGGTAAAACAGTAATGTCGTCATTCGTTGCAGTATCTCCAATACCAGTGATAATAGCCGTAGCGCAAACAGACTCTGATTCCTCCTCGCCATACATTGCTGTAACGCAGTATTCCACATCAGAGTCCCTTGTGAACTCAGTATCGGTGAAATGAGTCAAAAAACTATACGGAATCTCCTTGATTAATTCACCATTGCGATAGACTCGGTAACCAGTTAGACTTCCGTTGTCAACGTTGTCCGTATCAAGAAGATCAGAAGATGATAATGTCGCAGCAATGCACAAATTTCCATTTGGATAGCCTTCGTTATGATACCATATATTATCAACCAAACAATCAGTTTCAGGATAGTTTCTGTGATACATTCTAATACAAAACCCTTTTTCAACATATTGGCGATTGTCAACCACCCAGGGGAACGACCTATACTTGTCAATGTAATACCCTATCCATAAGCCACGATCATCTTCTACATAAATCACAGAGTCTACGGAAATTGTTAATGGGATAGAGTATTCAGGGTAAAGTATCTCTTTTTCATACACCGGCTCCAATTCATTATCAGTTCCTTTCCAAATTCTTATATAATAGTGTTGGTCTTGGATATCATACACGGTGTCAGTATAGGATAAGATAACCGAAACTTCTTTAACTCTCCAGCCAACAAAATCGGTTAGATCTTCAGTGTCGAAACGAGCCGCCTGGTCTGTGGCACATTGCCCCGCAGCCATTCCGAATGCATTATACTCAATCATATCACTCCAAGAAATCACTGCTTCAATAGCATTAACTGGGATACCCCAATCTAGGAGGACAGAATCATTACTGGTGACAATTACCTCAAAATTTGAAATAGGAGGCTTGCTCACTTGACCGAAGCCCAAAAGAGATATAACAAGCATCCCGATTATTATTAGTGTTTTTTTCATAGAATTATGGTTTTTAGTATATTTACTTCGGCTACTTGCCCACCGTCACCTTCTTGATTTGCAGTCGGCCGTCCTTTGCTGTAATCCGCAGAAAATAGATGCCTTCTGGCAAATGGCACATGTCAATCTCATTCGTGTTATCCACGGTCTTTACTAGTTGACCAATAGTGTTGTAGACCTGCACCTCGGTCACCGTTGCACCTTCGATGCGGACGAGACCGTTGGTGGGATTTGGAAATACAGCGATGTCTTCATGCGAAGGGCCCTCTGTCACTTTCAACAAATCGTCCACTGTAATAATGCTTCTGCACAAATTTGCACTCATGCTATATGTGGAATAAAACGTGGAATACAAATGACCGTCTTTTCCAACAATAATCCTGTTTCCGCCTTGATTGTCTGAATAATAGGTAAAATTATCCCCACCGTCAAATGAAATTCCCGTCTCTAAAAAACTGGTTGTCACCACTGTAGTTTCGTCTAAAAACAAGCAACCATAAATATACATAAGTTGAATACTGTCGGTCTCATTCTTTAAACTTCCCTTATACAAAGGCTCGCAGTCGCCAACAACGATTCTTTTTGACGTCGGACTAGAGCAAATTGCAGAGAAACAATTCTCGATGGAATTACTTATTTCAACTCTTTCCCATTCCATGCAATCATGTGACTTGAACACGCCTCCTATTTCTATGCGTTTTTCTTCTTCTTTACTACCCTTATAGCCCAAACAAACATAAAATGTCCTATCGGGAGACATAGTAACATCTGTTGAATAGTTCAAATACCAATCCCCCACGATTTTAAAGTTCCACGTATTGCCCCCGTCAAACGAATAGTCAACGTAGGCACCACTCCCAAGACACGTGGGCAAGGCAAACAAGGTGTCGTTCCCAAAATACTTCACCCTATAGGTCGTACACCCTCCGCCTCCGTGCGGAATACTGACACTTTCCCAAGTGTCACCATTGTCGTCAGAGAAGCAAAGATAATCCGTATTCGACCCAACACATATCCTTCCGTTGGGCGCAATGTCCAAGGCCGTACACCTGCGGTTTCCTTCCAGCCATACCGATTCCCATGTTCCGGCATAGTCGGAGGATTTGTAAAGTCCTTTGTCAGTGGCCACAAAAATGTCGCCTTGTGCGTTTGTGGCGATGTCGTATGTGCGGTTACATGAATCCGGCAGGGTACAAATCCTTTCCCAAAACTCCTGGCCGAAGGCGGTGCCTAAAGCCAAAAAGGTAAGCATTACGAAGAGTAGAAGCGTCTTTTTCATAGGATGATTAGTTTTAACAAAAGTATGTTGCCTGCAAAGATAATCAACTTATTCAAACCACGCAAGGAAAACTATTGAAAAACTGGAGGATCCTGCAAAAAGAAGCACGGCACCCATTAATGTCCTATCGTCCCGTGCTCGGAACTAATGGCTCATTTGCTCACTGTAATCTTCCCGACATGCAGTCGGCCGTCCTTTGCTGTAATCCTCAGAAAATACATGCCTTCTGGCAAATGGCACATGTCAATCTCATTTGTGTTACCCACAGTCTTTACTAGTTGACCAATAGTGTTGTAGACCAGCACTTCGGCAACCGTTGCTCCTTCGATGAGAATGAGGCCATTTGTAGGATTAGGTAAAACAGTAATGTCGTCATTCGTTGCAGTATCTCCAATACCAGTGATAGTAGCCGTAGCGCAAACAGACTCTGATTCCTCCTCGCCATACATTGCTGTAACGCAGTATTCCACGTCGGTTTCCCTTGTGAACTCCGTATCTGTGAAATAGGTAACGAAACCATAGGGAATCTCTTTAATCAAAGAGCCGTCTCGATAGATGCGGTACCCAGAGCACATTTCCTGTTCATTTGATTGTTTGCCTTTTCGTGAGCTATTGCTCAAAGTGGCTTTTATCATGGCGTTATAACCTATCTGCATGGGTGTCCAATGTACCAAATCAGGCATAAACAGGTCTCCTTTTCCCGTAACGGCAGGTCCTCGGTCAAATGGAATGGGAAAAAAAGGACCAGTTTGTCCCTCTTCTCGTGTTGCCCTAACGCCAAACCAATAATCAGTATGCTCTTCGACAAGAATTGTTGTATCCAATGGAATATCGCACCACGCAGCCATAATTGAATCGTTGATTTGAGCCAGCTGTGAATAAATCAGTTGCATCGATTCTCCATCAGGTCGTTTCCAAACACAAATCCTGTATGTCCATAGGGTTGTCTTATAAAAAGAAATTGTGTCAACACTCCATCCAACAAGGCTTCTTAAATCAGAACTGTTATACAGATGGCCAAAAATGTCATCGAAACCCGCTTGGGTGCTTCCACCATCATTAGTCTCACTGGTTATCCAAGAAAGGGTCATCGGAACGGTGTCACATCCATTGGGCAGATTCCAGGTCAAAAACGCACTGTCATTGTCGAGAACTTGAACTTCAAGATGTGAAATGGGCTGACTCACTTGTGCAAAACCAATGCATGATAATGCAAGCATTCCAAAAAGTAGTAGTGCCTTTTTCATGGGTGTTTGTTTTGAGATTTCTCAACTTTGCAAAGATACTCTTTTTCACGGATAAAAAGAAAATGCTTCAAAATTAATTTCATCTGAAGGTATTTTTTTAATTTTGCCTCTTTAATTTTTGAAAAAATGAAAACTATCAGAGCCGCCGTCGTTGGTTACGGCAATGTGGGCCGCTTCGCGCTCGAAGCCCTTGAAGCCGCCCCCGATTTCGAAGTGGCCGGCATCGTCCGCCGCAATGCTAACAAGACTATCGAACTCACTCCCTACGAAGTGGTGAAAGACATCAGGGAACTGAAGGACGTGGACGTGGCCATCCTGGCTTGCCCCACGCGCAGCTGCCCCGAATACGCCAAACAGATTCTGCCCTTAGGCATCAACACTGTGGATTCTTTCGATATCCACACCTCCATCGTGGACTATCGCCGCGAGCTGATGCCAATTAATAAGGAGACGAAGACCGTCAGCGTCATTGCCGCCGGATGGGATCCGGGCTCGGACTCCATCGTCCGCACCCTGATGCAGAGTCTTGCGCCTAAAGGCTTGTCGTACACCAACTTCGGTCCCGGCATGTCGATGGGCCACAGCGTCTGCGTGCGTTCCAAGAAAGGCGTGAAGAACGCCCTCTCGATGACCATCCCGTTGGGCGAAGGCATTCACCGTCGCATGGTGTATGTGGAGCTTGAAGATGGTGCCACCCTTGAGCAGGTGACCGCCGATATCAAGGCCGACCCGTATTTCGCCAGCGACGAGACCCATGTGTTCGCCGTCGACAGCGTCGATGCCGTCCGCGACATGGGTCATGGGGTCAACTTGGTGCGCAAGGGCGTGTCGGGCAAGACGCAGAACCAACGCATGGAGTTCAATATGAGCATCAACAACCCTGCTTTGACGGGTCAAGTGTTGGTCAACGTGGCCCGCGCCACGATGCGCCTGCAACCGGGCTGCTACACGATGGTGGAGATCCCCGTCATCGACATGCTCCCTGGCGAGCGCGAGGAACTGATTGGACATTTGGTGTAACCCTTGTATCAACATGACACGACCACATCATCCCCTAACCGTCATCGCGGGCTTGACCCGCGATCCCCTGCGCAATAGGGGTACGTCTTCACGCTCGGGAGATGGCGGATCCTTGTCCGCCATGACGGCAAAAGGTGTGTTCGTGTCGTTTCTGTTGATTGTCTGTCTATTGTTTTCTTCTTGTGCTAAGAAGCAAGACCCCGTTGAATCGTTGCTGTCGCAAATGACCCTCGAGGAGAAGTGCGGTCAGCTGACCTGTCCCATAGGCTTCAACTTCTACGGCAAGGACGGCGACTCCCTTTGGCTGGCCGACGACTTCGTCGGCAGGATGGACACCCTTCCGCTCGGCTCCTGCTGGGCAGTGCTTCGCGCCGACCCATGGTCAAGGAAAACTGTGGAGACAGGCCTGCAGCCCCGCGAGTCGGCGAGGCTATTGAACATGATGCAACGCCACGCGGTGGAAAATACGCGCCTTGGCATCCCTATGTTGTTTTGTGAGGAGACGCCCCACGGCCACATGGCGGTGGGGACGACCGTTTTCCCGACGGGCATAGCCCAAGCTAGCACTTGGGACCCTGCGCTGTTGGAGCAGATGGGCGAGGTGATGGGACGCGAGGTGCGCCTGCAAGGCGCTCATATTGGCTATGGCCCCGTCCTCGACATCGCTCGCGACCCGCGTTGGTCGAGGGTGGAGGAGACGATGGGCGAGGACCCATACCTTTCGGGTGTGTTGGGTGCTGCCATCGTGAAAGGCATGCAGCAGCATGTCTGCGCTACCTTGAAACATCTGGCTGCCTATGGCATCCCGCAAGGAGGTCACAATGCCGCCACTGCCGATGTCGGCCCAAACCGCCTGATGACGGACTATCTGCCTTCGTTCGAAAGGGCAATTGTAGAAGGCGGCGCACAATCCGTGATGACCTCCTACAACACGATTGACGGCGTGCCGTGTTCTGCAAACCAGTGGCTGTTGCAAGAGATCCTACGTAACTCATGGGACTTCAAGGGTGTGGTCTTCTCCGACCTCAACGCCGTCAATGCCATCTATGCCACGCAACATGTGGCCGCCGACCCTGCCGAAGCCGCTGCTATGGCCTTGAAGGCGGGTGTTGACATCGACTTGGGTGGTTATAACTACGGCGGTTATTTGAAAGAAGCCCTGCAACGCGGCCTCGTCACCGAAGCCGACATCGACCGCGCCGTGTGCCATGTGCTGCAATTGAAATATGACCTTGGCCTATTCGATAATCCTTATGTTGACGAGGCTATGGTGGAAGTGGGTGTCGGCACCGGAGGGAGTACTCAATTAGCCAAACAGGTCGCCCTAGAATCCGCCGTTTTGCTGAAGAACGACGGCATCCTGCCTTTTGGCGAACAAATTCATAGAATCGCAGTCATCGGGCCGAATGCCGACAACATGTACAACCAACTGGGTGACTACACCGCCCCACAAGATCCCGACCGCATTGTGACCATGCTCGAAGGCCTTCGCGACAAGGGTAGGGCAGAGGTGACCTATGCCCGAGGTTGTGCCATACGCGACGAGAACGATGCCGACATCGACGAAGCCGTGCGCATCGCCAAGGCCGCCGACGTGGTGGTCTTGGTGGTGGGAGGCTCCTCCGCCCGCGACTTCAAGACGAGCTACGAAGACACAGGCGCCGCCATCGTCGACGAGCACCTCTCCGACATGGACTGTGGCGAGGGTTACGACCGCTCCACATTGAAACTGCTGGGCCGACAAGAGGAGTTGATGCAACGGATTTATGCCACAGGCAAGCCTGTCGTGACCGTATACATCCAAGGTCGGCCTTTGGACATGAGCCTCGCCTTTGAGCAGAGCAACGCCTTGCTGACGCTGTGGTATCCCGGCATGGAAGGCGGTTCCGCCTTGGCCGACATCCTTTGGGGAGATTATAATCCCGCGGGTCGTCTCCCTATCTCGGTGCCGCGTTCGGTGGGACAGATTCCCGTGTATTATTCCCAGCCCACCATTGGCGACTATGTTGAGGAATCCACCCAACCACTGTTTCCTTTCGGCTACGGCCTGAGTTATACCCAATTCGAGTACAGTGACTTGCAAATTGAATGCCTATCCCATCAGGATACCATTTGTAAAGTCACCTGCACCATAACCAACACCGGCTCATGCGACGGTGATGAGGTAGTTCAGCTCTATGTCCGCGACGAGGTGGCATCTATTGCACCGCCTTCCAAATTGTTAAAAGGCTTTCAAAGTGTTCACCTAGAAAAAGGAGAATCCCGTCTAGTGACCTTCTATCTCACCGCCCGCGACCTCTCGGTCTTTTCGACGGAACAAGGCTGGCATTTTGAAAAAGGAGATTTTACAATTATGATTGGTAAAAATGTCGAACACATCGAATTATTTCATAAATTTGCGCCTTAAAATAGCTATCACCTTAGTATGGCTGGTAGTTGATGAAAAAAACACATAATATGCAAGATATGCAAGACAAAGTCATAAGCGGATACACGCTAAAGAAGCTGCTCGGAAAGGGCGGCATGGCAGAGGTGTGGTATGCAGAGAACAATATCGGGAAGACAGCGGCAGTGAAGATTTTGCTGCACAAGCTCTGCGAGGACCAGAATGTGATGTCGCGCTTCCGCACGGAGGCCATGGTGATGGTGGGTCTTAACCATCCGAATATACGACAAGTGTACGACTACGGTGAGATAGACGGCCGCCCCGCCATCGTGATGGAATACCTCGAAGGCGACGACCTGAAGGAGCGGATGAAACGCGGGCAACGGTTCAGCGAGGCCGATTTGGAGAAATGGTGGAACCAACTCATCGATGCACTCAACTACACGCACCAGAAAGGCGTTGTACATCGTGATATCAAGCCAGGCAACATCTTTGTGGACTATCAAGGAAATATCAAGTTACTTGATTTCGGCATCGCCAAGGTGCGCGAAAGTATCAGCTCGACCCAAACGGGCCAAAAGCTTGGCACACTCATGTACATGAGCCCCGAACAGGTGAAGGACAGTAAACACATCGACTACCGCACGGATGTCTATTCGCTGGCAGTGACCTTCGTCAACCTCATCACGGGAAAGAAGCCCTACGATACGGAGACGAGCAGTGACTTCGATATCAGTGAGCAGATCGTGTACAAGCCATTGGATCTGAGCGGCGTGCCCGAGGATTGGGCCGCTTTCCTGACACCTTATTTGGAAAAAGACCCGGCCAAACGTCCCGAGTTGCAGCATTTCCATGATGTTGCTGCTTCTGCTGCTGATGAGACTGAGATAGGTGGTGCGCGGCCATCACAACCTAAACCTCGGACGGAGTCGGAGCCGAAGTACGGAGCTGAAAAACAACCCCAAAAGAAAAGGAAGAAGAGAGCGTGGATTGCCTTGGCATTAATAGCCATGGCGGTTGTATTGCTGTTGTGGCTTACTATGGGTGGTAGGATGCATGAAACAGATCCATACAATTCCAGTGAAATACTCCCAATACTAGAAGAATCCCCCATCCTCAATACGATTCCTGGTCGGGAAGCGGGTCTTCAAATCCCCGCAGAAAATGCGATTGAACCTGAATCTGAAGGCAACGCGATTGCTCCTGCAGAATCGCAGCATCAGGCTGAAGAAGACCCACGAACCCCCAACCAACAAAGCAACAATAATGTTCAGAATGCCATTCAACAGGGACAGCAAAATGCTGGCAGTATCCCGGTTCAGCCGATCCAGAATAATGTGCAGAATGCCATTCAACAGGGACAGCAAAATGCTGGAAATACCCCGCATCCTGGGATAAATCATCCTGGAGCAAATGTTGATCAGCCTACACAGCCTGCTGGCTTGTAATTATAGGATACAATAATTTTATTATATTTGCGCCATTAAAATAGCAATTACAATAGAAACAAGAATAATCATCAATAATAGAAATCATGCAAGGTAAAGCAATCAATGGATTTGAGCTTCAACGGCTTTTGGGCACCGGCGGCATGGCCGAGGTGTGGTACGCCGAGAATAAACTGGGCAAGAAGGCTGCAGTCAAGCTACTTCTTCCAAAATACTGCCAAGACGAAAACGTCAACACCCGCTTCTATACCGAGGCCAAGGTAATGGTCGACCTCAACCACCCTAACATCCGCCAAGTGTACGACTACGGCGAAATCGACGGTCGCCCCGTCATCGTCATGGAATATCTCGACGGCTCCGACCTGAAGGATAGACTGAAAAGAGGTCAGGTATTCACCGACGAGGAACTCAAGAGATGGTGGAACCAATTGTCGTCGGCCCTCAACTACACGCACAAGCGCGGCATCATCCACCGCGACATCAAGCCGGCCAATATCTTCATCGACAGTGAAGGCAATGCCAAGTTGCTCGACTTCGGCATCGCCAAGGTGCGCGAGAGCATCAGCTCGACGCAGACGGGACAGAAGCTCGGAACGCTGATGTATATGAGCCCCGAACAGGTGAAAGACAGCAAGCATATCGACTATCGCACCGACATCTACTCGTTGGCAGTGACCTTTGTGCATCTGGTATCGGGTAAGAAGCCCTACGACAGCGACACCAGTAGCGATTTCGAGATCAGCGAGCAGATCGTCTACAAACCCCTCGACTTCGACGGCGTGTCCGATTTCTGGCGTGACTTCCTGACGCCTTATCTGAACAAAGAGGTCGACCAACGTCCCGAACTGCATGAGATTGTGGATGCCCCTCAGCCCGTCCAAAACAGGGTTGGCAATAGCAATAACGACAGCGACGCGACCTCGGTCGACGGTCCAGGTTTCTACAACCAGCCCGAGAATCCTTTCGGCGACGATGACGACCTGGAGCAAAGGCTGAACGCCATGGGTGGCTCAAGCACACCCAAAGCCAATGCCCCTGTGGCTTCAAACACCAATGCACCTAAGAAGAAAGGCTGGATTTGGATCCTTGTCGCCTTGGTGGTGTTGCTTGGCGGAGGCATCACTTACCTGATTTTGCAGCAAAACCAGGAGAAAAAAGAGAGAATTGAGAGACTTGCGGGCGTGTACAACGAAAAAGTGGATATGTGCGACCGCTGCCTTGGCAACATGATCAAGGACAGGGACGGTAACGAGGCCAGCAAGCATTTCATCATCCAATCATTGTTGGCATTGCAGGAGGTCGAGAAGATCGAGCTAGGGGATAGCTTCAAGGAGATGAACGTCACACCTGTTTTCCAGGAAAAATTTGAGACCTTCAGGAAGAATCTGCAACAGTGCGAGGAGTTGGTCAACAACAAGTACCAAAAGCAGGTGCTTTTGGGTCTCGAAGACAACAACTTCTGCATCGAACTCAAAGACAGGCTTGACCTGATACGTGAGATACTAAGACAATCGGAAGGCGGTAGCGCCATCGCCATCAACATCGACCCGAGAAACAACGAAAACTAACCTTATAAACGTGAAAGACATGAGAAAAACATGGATAATCCTGTTGTGTCTGATGGCCGCTCCGGCTATCGTCTGGGCACAAAGCGACTGTGAGGCCATGCTTCAGGCAGCCAACCAATACTACAGCAACGGTGAATATGAAAAGGCCGCGAGGATGTATCAGCTCATCAAGGAAGACTGTGGCAACAACTACGGCGGTGTGGACGCTAGGCTGACGGACTGCAACAATAAGATCAAGGAAGATGCGGCTTTCAATGCCTGCACCACGGTGGAGGCCTGCGACGCCTATCTGAGAGCTTATCCCAACGGACGCTATGTGCAGAGCGTGCAGAATAAGCGCAACACCTTGGCGGCGGCCCAACAGAGGAATGAAGAGGACAGGGCTTATGCTGAATGTACCACCATCGAAGGCTGCAACAGATATCTGCGCCAGTATCCCAACGGACGTTATGCTTCGCAAGTCAGGGCAAAGCTGAACGAGTTGGAAGCCAGTGCCTGGGGCGGCAATGATGGCGGCACCAGCGGCCGTAGGCCTAACAACCCCAATCGGAACAACAACAACAATAACAACAATAACAACAATAACAACGACCTGCGCTCGGGTGGTACCGACGACAACAATAATTACAACGGTTACAACAATAATAACAATAACAACAACGGTGGCCGCGACATTAGAAGAGGCAATTGGCTGGCGGCACTCAAGAAATGCCTGACCTATACGACTAAGACCTACGAGAACGACATGTATAAAGGTGAGCTGAACAGCAACGGCATTCGCTCGGGTTTGGGTATCTACTATTGGGAATGCGGTGATTTCCATATCGGCAGATACAGCTCAGGCTCCCGCAACGGTATGGGCATCTATTTCACGGAAACGAGTACCATCAATAACTGTCCCGACTGCGTGATCTACGTCGGCGACTGGAACGACGGCCAGAAGTCAGGTACGGGCACTTGCTACGACAAATACGGCAACCTGCTCTATTACGGCGAGTTCTCGAACGGAAGGCCCACCGATGCCTATCCTTCGTCGGGCTACTCGATCTATAAGTTCGAGATCAAGGAATACACCAACGGTAATTTCTACATCGGAGAGACCAAGAACGGCGAGCGCCATGGTATGGGCATCTTCGTGTGGAAGGAAGGTGGCATGTGGTATGGCCCTTGGGCTGACGGTGAACGCAGCGGCTATGGCATCTATATGCCTTACACCGGTTCGATGACCACAGGACGCTGGAATGGTGATGAAATGGAATAAACAATTAAAAACCAACATACTATGAAGATTCAGAATTTTTCCCAACAAGGGAAACGAAGCAATAACGAAGACAGTGTCGGTTTCAAGCCCGGCCTGCTGACCGTTTGCGACGGCATCGGTGGCCATGTGTCAGGTGAACGTGCCTCGGCGTTCGTGGTCGATGCCATGCTCCAAGCTTTCGAGCAGCCCCGTCCGCTCGGCAAGATGGACATACAGCAACAACTCAACAAAGTGCAAACCGATCTCAACGGGCTCTTGGAGAATGAACCCGAACTGGAGAAGATGGGCACCACCTTCACGGGCGTCTTCATCACACCCGACGTGTGGTATGCCGCCCATATCGGCGATAGCCGCATCTATCTCTTCCGCCCCTCGGAACAGAAGTTGTGGCACACTTGGGACCATTCCCTGGTCGGCGAGTTGATGCGCACTCACGAAATCACCATCGAGGCCGGTAGGTTCCATCCCATGTCGAACCGCATCGCCAAAGCCATCATGGCCCAACGTGAGGGCAAGATCGCCAGCGCCTCTATCGTGAAGATCGACCAACTGAAGGCCGGCGACATCTTTATGCTCTGCTCCGACGGCGTGGTGGAAGGCTGGGGCGACCTCGAACTGGTCCAACTTTTCTCCAACCCCTCGTTGAGCTTCGAGGAGAAATGCCAGAAACTGCGTCAGCAGTGCGCCATCAAGTCGAAGGACAACAACACTGCCCTTATCGCCGAAATCGAGGAGGGCGATGCCATCAACTTCGGCAATAACGATGAGCTGGAATGGACCACCTTCGCTGAGGTAGAGGCCGACTATCAGCAGTTCTTGAAAGACAACCAGGAAGTCACCGAGGAGCCGTCCGTACCCCAACCTTCGGTCGCCCAACCTGTTCAGGAGGCTCCTGCACAGGAGTTCCGTCCCAACCCGCAGCCTGCGCCGCATCGTGCAGCGCCGCAGCCTACGCGCTCAAGCTCTGGTGAAGGCAGTTCCTTCAAGCGTTTCCTGATTCCGCTGCTGATTGCCCTAGTTCTCGCTCTAGGCGTTGCCATCTTCTTGCTACTGAGAAATGGTAAGAAGGAAGAACCCAAACCCGTTACGCCTGACCCACAGGTAGAAACCCCCATCGAACCAGAGAATAAAGTCGATGAAGTGGAAATCCAAGAGCCAGTTGGCAGTGTCATCAACCCAGAGGATTTGAGCCGTCAAGAGGAGGAAGCCCAGTTGAGAGCTGAGGACGAAATGTACAGAAAATGCAACACGATTTCGGGTTGCGACAAATATTTGGCGAAATATCCCAACGGCCGCTATGTGGCTCAGGTAAGAAAACAGAGAGATATACTTCTCGAAGACGAAGCCTTCAGGAAATGTTCGACGATAGCGGGCTGCCAAGCCTATCTGATGAAATATCCCGATGGTCGCTATGTAACTAAAGTGCAACGGAAGCTTGAACAATTGCAGAGGAACACGAGTGGACCTTCAACGAATTCAAACACCAATGATTCTAATACCGAACCGGAACGGAAAACCGATGATGACGGTGGCACTCCTGCCAGCTCCAACCAGAATATCAACAACAATGTCCAAAATGCCATTCAGCAAGGACAACAGCAGCAGAATGGCCAGGATCCGAATCAGCAAATCCAGCAGGGTGTGCAAAACGCCATTCAGCAGGGGCAGCAAGGACAGCAAGGTGGTGGAGGTAATGAGCCTCAACAAAACAACAATCAACCGAATAACAATCAACGCCCTGTCGTTAATTCACCCGCTCAGAACAACGCCGGTGGTGACCCTAATGTTGAACAGCCTGCTGGCGGAAATTAACTCTTTAAACTGAATCACAATGAAGAAAAGACTCATCATACTGTTTCTGGCGCTCATGGGGATGGGTGTCAGGGCCTGGGCATACGAAAATACCTATGCCCTCATCATCGGCGTGGCCGACTACAAGAACTTCTCGGAGTATGAAGGCGACCTTTCGTACACGGTCAGCGACGCCATGCGTTTTGCCGCCTTCCTGAAGTCACCGAAGGGTGGCTCCATCCCTGCCATCAATATCTGCCTACTCGTCGACAGCCAAGCCACCAGGGCCAATATCATCGCCAAGGGCAAGGCCTTGTTTGCCAAGGCGAAGAAAAATGACCGCGTCATCTTCTTCTTCTCGGGCCATGGCGACCGTGGGTGTTTCCTCCCGTGGGATGTCACCGAGTATGGCGACAATATGCTGGACTTCAGCGACGTGAAGGCGATTTTCAGGATGGCCAAGTGTGATACCAAGCTCTTGTTTGCCGACGCCTGCTTCGCTGGAAGTATGAGGGACAACAGCGCAAGAGGTAATTTCCGGAGAAACGTGGACAGAGGCAGGAATGCCTCGTCCAACACGAATATCGCTGTGATGATGTCGTGCAAGGGCAACGAGACGTCCTTGGAAGCCCCCGACCTGCATCAAGGGCTGTTCACCTATTACCTGATGAAAGGTCTGGCAGGTGAGGCCAATACCGACCATAACCGCTTTGTCACCATCCAGGAACTTTATTATTATGTCTACCACAAGGTGAAAGACGATGCCGCCAGGAGAAACCATTCGCAGACTCCTGATCTCTTCGGCAAATTCGATCTCGGCCTGATTGTGGCTAAAGTGTAAACGCCTACCATGCAAGGAAAAAACATTAACGGATATACGCTCACAGAGCTTCTTGGCATGGGCGGCATGGCTGAAGTGTGGCTTGCCGAGAACAAGTTAGGAAAGACTGCGGCTGTCAAGGTGCTGCTTTCAAAATTCCGTGCCGACGACAACATCAAACCCCGTTTCTACACTGAGGCCAAGGTGATGGTGGCACTCAATCATCCTTACATCCGCCAGGTTTACGACTATGGCGAGATCGATGGTCGTCCCGCCATTGTCATGGAATACCTTGAAGGCAACGACTTGAAGGCAAGGATGAAACGCGGACAACGCTTCTCCGATGAGGAGTTGAAGAAATGGTGGAACCAACTCGTCGATGCGCTCAACTATACCCATCAGAAAGGGATTGTCCACCGCGACATCAAGCCTGGCAACATCTTCGTCGACAAGCAAGGCAACGTGAAGTTGCTGGACTTCGGCATCGCCAAGGTGCGTGAGAGCATCAGCGCCACCCAGACGGGGCAGAAGCTTGGCACGCTCATGTATATGAGCCCCGAGCAGGTGAAAGACAGCAAGAGCATCGATTATCATACCGATATCTATTCGCTTGCGGTGACCTTCGTCCATCTGGTGTCTGGCAAGGCCCCTTATGACAGCGACTCGAGCAGCGACTTCGAGATCAGCGAACAGATTGTGTACAAACCTCTCGACATCTCCACATTGCCGAAGTTCTGGGTCGATACGTTGACTCCCTATCTGAACAAGACGCCTGCTCAACGACCCGATTTGCACCCCTTAAGCATAGGCGTCAAGGCACAGCCGGCTCCTCAACGTCCTGTCGTTGACGATGACGAAGGGACCATGGTGGGCGGCAATGGCTTTGAGAAAGACTGGAGCTCTCCCTTTGATGATGACGCCAAGACGCTTTCGCCGAAACGCCAGCCTGCACAAGTGAAATCACAACCGGTAACGGCACAAAAAAGCCACAAGAAAAGAACGCTTTGGGTAGTCTTGTTATCTGTTTTGGTGCTCGCCTTAGGTGGTGTGCTGGCATGGGTGTTGACTTCGCAGAACCAGAGGCAACAGATGCAGATCCAGATACTTACAGAGAGGTATACAGAGAAGGTGAACGCCCTAGCCATGCCCCTGGAAAACATGGATCAGGATAGGAATAACAATGTGGCCAACGAACTCTTGATTTTCCAAGCCTTGGATCTTCTGAAAGAGATCGAGCAAATGGAGCAGCGGAGTGTGTTCGATAAGACGGGTTTGGTGCCCCAATACAGCAGAAAATACACCGAGTTCAAATCGAAACTGCATAAAGCTGAACTGCTGTTGTCGAGCTGTATTAGCGATCAGATCAGAAGAGGTTCTGCCGATGAGGACAATCCTTATTATGTCGGCCTCCGCGAGAAGCTGGGCTTGGTGAAGAATCTCATCAAACAGTCTGAACAGGGCGATGCATTATCCATCCAGAGACCACAAAGACAATCTTAAAAACAAGTTCTATGAAGAAATATATACTCTTGACCATCAGCCTTTTTGGCATAATTCATTTCGGCTTGTCCCAAGGAACAATACAAGGCGTTAATTGTGAAAGCAAATACAATGCGGCTGAGACTCTTTTTAATATGGGTAAGTATGAGTTAGCAGCCAAAATGTATCAGGATGTCATCGAAAATTGCCAAAGCGATTATGGAGGTGCTGCTGCCCGATTGGCAGAATGCAGGAGAAGGATGGCCGATTCCGATGAGTCGGCTGCTTGGGAAGAGTGCAAGGATTCGAACGACCCGAATGTCCTTCAAGCCTATATGAACCGTTTTCCCAACGGCAGACATTACAACGAAGTCAAGCAGCGGAGGACCATGCTGTTGGCCCAATGGGCTGCCGCCAATGAGACAGCGAGGGAGAACATCGCCTATAGCCGCTGCAATACCATCAGTGGATGCGATGAGTATCTGGCCAACTATCCCAACGGAAGGTATGTGACACAGGTACGGAGCAAGAAACGCGAGTTGGAGCGCGCCATCGCCGAACGCGAACAACGTAAGCGTGAGAGGGAAGAAGCACAACTGACTGGCTTCATGGACAAGGCATCCATGAGTGTGCAGTTCGGCAATGCTTACGACATCGACGGCATCGTGATGAAAGACGATTTCGGCTCCATGCTGTATGCCTCGGATATGAGGTTCTTGGTGCCTAAGCTGATCTACAACAGCCGCTTGAGCGACGAAAGGGAAGTGACGCTCCTGTATTGCCAAATCATCCATCCTAACGGGTCGCTCATGCACTCGTTCTATAACGGTATGTATGTGGATCCGGGTCGCAACAACTCAACGTATCTGGCTGGCTTTGGTAACGGCCAAGCCAGTGTCTTCGATCCAGGTACATACCGGTTTGACATTTGGTATGATGATGTGCTGCTCTACACCACAGAGTTTACACTGAACGGCAAGGACTATGCCCTCTCAAGCGCAGGCTGGCGTCAGGCTCTGGCCAGATGTCTTGAGATGCCCACCGAGACCTATGAGGAGGACATTTACAAGGGCTGTCTCAATGCTGGTGAAAGGTCAAGACTGGGCATCTATTATTGGAGCTCCAGCACCTGCTACTTCGGCAACTGGAGACAGGGTGAGCGTGACGGTTGGGGCATACTCGTGGTGCGCGACGGCTATGAGGTGTCCAATTGCCCTGACTGTGCCTATTATGTCGGTCCATTCAAGAACGGGGTCAAGTCGGGCGAAGGCACTTGCTACGACCGCGCCGGCAACCTCATCTATTACGGCCAATTTGTCGACGACAGCCCGGTGGGCACCTATCCTATGTCAGGATACGGCAACTATAAGTTCATTTGCATCGACAAGGGAAACGGCAACTATTATCTGGGTGAAGTCGAGAACGAACAGCCCGAGGGCAAAGGCATCTTCATGCAGAGCAACGGCGACCTGTGGCTAGGTACCTGGAAAGGGGGACAGAGGGACGGAACGGTACTATACCTGCCCTATGACGGTGCCCCTGCCATGGAGAGATGGAGCAATGGAGTCAGAAAGTAATAACAAACAGCTATGGATATAGATATTAAAATTGGAAAAGAAGTCGAAGGCAACAACATCCTAATTGTGCCTTCAAATTGTAAATTGGTGAGCCGTAAGCATGCCACGCTCTTTTGGCACGATGGTGTAGCCACTATCGAAGACAATGAGTCGACCAACGGCACCTATGTCAACGGCAAGCGGGTTGCCAAGACCAAAGTCACTGAGAACGACATCGTGTGGCTTGGCGGCAAGGGCGGCGATGAGTGTTATCAACTCGACATGAAGAAGATCTTCGACTCCTGCCGTATGGCCGAAAAGAAGGCGCGTACCGATTACACCAAGGAGTTCGAAGACCTCAAGCAGGTGTATATGAACTATCAGGCCGAAGTGGCAGAGCTGAAGAAAAAGACAACCCAGTCATCGCAATTGCCCAAACTTCTTGCTTCCTTGATTCCGGCAGTGATAGGTCTTGTGTTCTTGTGTGTGTTTGAGGATATGACCCTCCGTATCGTTTCTATGTCGTTAGGCTCCGTGTTGAGCGGTGTGGTCGGTATCCTGACCATGGGCAAGAGTAGCTCCGCCAGCGAAAAGTTGAACGAGGAAATCACCGAGATTCAGATCAAGTACCAAAAGAAATACTGCTGCCCGAAATGCGGCATGAAGTATCCTTTCACCACGCACTGGAAGAAACTCGAGGCCGAAGGCAAATGCCCCAACCCGAAGTGCGACGCTCAGTTTGTGAAACAGTAATCTTTTAGGTTATGCAAGGCAAGACAGTCAACGGATTTGTGCTTCAACGGATGCTCGGTAAGGGCGGCATGGCCGAGGTGTGGTATGCCGAGAACGAAATCGGCATGAAGGCGGCAGTGAAGATCATGAGCGAGATGCTGGCTCACAACCCTGTGATGCAGGAACGCTTCCTCAACGAGGCCAAGGTGATGGTGAAACTTGACCACCCCAATATCCGCAAGGTGTACGGCTATGGTAATGTCGACGACCGTCCCGCCATCATCATGGAATACCTCGATGGTACCGACCTGAAGATGAAGATGAAAAGCGGAGAGCGTTTCACCGAGGAAGAACTGGAAAAATGGTGGAACCAACTCGCCGACGCACTCAACTACACCCATGCCCAGGACGTGGTGCATCGCGACATCAAGCCGTCCAACATCTTCATCGACCAAAATGGCAATGCCAAACTGTTGGACTTCGGTATTGCCAAGGTGACCGACACCACCACTGGCACGCAGACCGGTTCCACCCTCGGCACTCGTATCTACATGAGCCCCGAGCAGGTGAAAGACCCCAAGCGTGTCGGCACCCCGTCGGATGTCTACTCGCTCGCGGTGAGTTTCGTGCATCTGCTGTCGGGCGAGGCACCCTACGACATCTCGACAAGCAGCGACTACGACATACAGGTGAGCATCGTCACCAAGCCCGTCGACATGAGCAAAGTGCCTGCCGAGTGGCAACGCTTCCTGACACCTTATTTAAATAAGGAGGCCGACCAGCGTCCGCCCTTGCGCCACTTCTCTGCCGCGCTCACCGAAGCAGTATCAGTTGATGAAGACGGCACGGTTGCTGATATGGAGGAAAAACAAACTCTGACACCTGAGAAACCAATGCCTCAAGTCTCTCAAAAAGGAGAGCCTGTTGCCAAGAAAGAGGGAAAAGAACCCACAAAAAAGACTCCTGCGTCTGAGTCTTCCGACAAACCCAAGAGCAGGAAAGGCCTTTGGATTGCCTTGGCCGTAATTTTATTGGCTGCTGCAGCCGTTGTCGTTTGGCTCCTTATGAGAGACCCCTACAAGCAAATCGACCAATGGATTTCGGAATCGGAACGGATATATGGTGCATTCAATATTGATACAATTGGAGAAAATTATACTTCTGCTGTCGATTCCCTGAATTACGGATTTGATAATTACATCCAAGCACTGCAAGCGATGAAGGAGTTGGAGCTGAAAAGCCCTGACTCTTTGGAATTTGCAACGCGAATGAGGAAATGTGATTCGTTGGATTCTCTCTACGTGTGCAATATCAGGGCCATCGTTGACAAGGAACTGATTAGATTTAGCATTGCTGACGATACTATGGCAGCTGTTGCCCGCTTGCACCAGTTGACAGATTTCCATTACTATAGTTTTGATAGTGTTGGTTGTGCTGAAAAAGAGGCTGTCGATAGAGAGATTGACTTCTTGTTAAATACCGAATTATTCATTTATGGTAATAATGGCAAATATGGTTTTATCGACCAGTCAGGGAATAAAGTCATTGAGGCCATATATGAAGCTGCTGAAGATTTTTATGAAGGATTGGCAAGGGTTAGGGTGAATGGCAAATACGGTTTCATCAACAAAATGGGATATCAAATCATCGAACCACGATTCGAGAATGCAGCAAATCGGTTTTACGATGGCTTGGCATGGATAAAGTATGATGGTAAAGTTGGTTACGTTGACAGATTTGGAACATTGTTGGGCTACTCACAATATGGATATGTGAATAATTATTACGATGGCTTGGCAAAAGTTAAAATTGACAACAAGTGGGCCTTTATCGATACGCAAGGAAAAACAGTCATTAATCCGGTTTTTGATAATGTTGGGTACTTCTATGAAGGCTTGGCGTATGTTGAAATTGATGGCAAGTATGGTTTTATGGATCACACAGGGAAGATTGTCATCGTTCCTCGTTTTACAACTGTAGAACACTTTAGTGAAGGGATGGCAAGAGTTGGTATCGATGGCAAGTATGGTTACATAGACACAACGGGAAAGATTGTTGTCAATATGCAATATGATGCGGCTCATTATTATTTTCATGAAGGTATGGCGGGAGTTGGCATTCGCGGAAAGTTTGGTTTTGTCAACAATACTGGGACTATGGTGATTGGCACTAAATATGATGCCGCTGGACAATTTTGTGAAGGGCTGGCTTGGGTAAGGATTAATGATAAATATGGCTATATTAATAATACAGGGGTAGTGGTTGTTGATCTGAAGTATGAAAATGCTGGTGCTTTTTCAAATGGCTTGGCCTATGTGAAAGTAGATGAGAAATATGGCTATATTGACCATTCTGGAAAGATGGTCATTGAGGCTAAATATTCCAATGCATATAATTTTTCCAAAGGCTTGGCCAAAGTGCGGCTTGGTGACAAGTATTATTACATTGACAAACAAGGGAATATAGTTTTTGAATGGTAAGAATATGACGCAAAATTGAAAAAACGATCATGTAAAAAGCTATGCAAGGAAAAACCATCAATGGATTTGATATTTCCTGATATCCTTCACCATCATCCTAACCGCCCTAAACCCTTCCGGTATCGGGAACATGGCAAAGGTGTGGAACATCCCTTCGAACTCAAAGAAATGGCCGGTCTTGCCGGCTTTTTCGTACATCTCCTTGAGGAAGAGGTCGTCGGGCTGGAGGATCTCGTCTGAACCATAATACACGCTGAGGTTGTCGACACCGCTGAAGTCGCCGAAGACGGGGCTGACCCAAGGATGCTTGGCGTCCAACTGTCCCTGCCAGATGGCGTTCAAGGTGACGACACGGTTGAGTTGAAGCATGGTGTCTTTCTCCTGCAAGGCACGCATGTCCTTTTCCTTGGTGTGGCTCAAGTCGACGCACGGTGAGAGCAAGATAGAGGTCTTCGGCTTCTGCCAACCGTTTTTGTGGGCTTCCTGGGCTACCACAAGGCAGAGACAAGCACCGGCAGAGTCGCCTACGAGATGGATTTCGTCGTATTGTCTCGATTCGGAGAGGTTTCTGTAGTATTCCAACAAGGTCTTCACGGAGAACTCGCAGTCGTATTCCGGCGACTTGGGATAGACGGGCAGCAGCGCGTCGCAATGTGTCCGTAGGCAGAGGTCGTGCAGGAAACGCCAGTGGAAGAAAACGGGCGGATAGATGAAGGCGCCGCCGTGAAGGTAGAGGATGAGTTTGCGCGTGCCTGCGTCGTGGCCGAAGACCTGCATCTCGAAGCCCGTCGAGGCATGGAAAGGCTCTTGCTCCTTGAAATACCCCCTGAAATAGCGCGGCACGCGCACAGGCCTGCGGTTCTCGCGGCGGCAATGCTCCAACTCGGCCTGCACCTCTTCGGGCGTGGCGTCGCGCAACGACTTGAACATGAGCTTCAAATACTTCTCCGTGAAAACAACCCCAGCATCCATAACGCTAAACTTTCAACTTTCAACTCTAATCTTTACAACTGACTCTCAACTCTAAACTCTCAACTCTAAACTCTAAACTAACGTTTCTGATAAATCTTCAAATCAAACATCGGCGCAGCCGCAATGATGTGGTCAAAGATGTCGCTTTGGATTTCCTCATAGTTGACCCATTTCTTGTCGCTGCTGAAGGCGTAGATTTGCATGGGCACACCGAACTCGGTGGGTTGCAGCTGACGCACCATCATGGTGAGGTTGTGGTTCAGCTTCGGGTTGTTGTTGAGGTAAGCCTTGATGTAGGCGCGGAAGATGCCGAGGTTGGTCTGCTGACGGCCGTTCATGATCTCGCTCGTGTCGATGTTGTTGGCCTTGTTGTATTCCACGATGTCCTCCTGCTTCTGCTCGAGGTAGTCGCTTATCAAGGAATAATGCTTGTATTTCTCTATCATCTCAGGCGTGCAGTAACGTATGGTGTTCACGTCGATGTTGATGCTGCGGGCGATACGACGGCCGCCCGACTCCGACATGCCTCTCCAGTTGGTGAAGGGACTCGAGACCAAGGTGTAGGTGGGGATGGTGGTGATGGTGTTGTCCCAGTTCTGCACCTTGACGGTGGTGAGGTTGATTTCTAGCACGGTACCGTCGGCAGGACCCACGGCGATCCAGTCGCCGATGCGAAGCATGTCGTTGATCGACAGCTGAATGCTGCCCACGAAGCCTTTGATGGAGTCCTGGAAGATAAGCATGAGCACGGCGGAGAGGGTGCCCAAGCCGATGACGATGCTGCTGAGGCTCTTGCCCAAGAGGAAGGTGGTGATGAGCAACACGCTGATGGCGATGACGACGCCCTTGATGACTTGTATCAACCCTTCGATGGGCTTCAGCTTCGAGGTCTCAAACGAGTTGTATAGCTCATGCGCGGTGTTCACCAAAGCCATCACGATGGAGGCATAGACAATGATTTCGTAGATTTTCGTGATCTTGATGATGATGTCGGCAGCGTCGGGGAAATCGGCCATGGTGTCGTCAAGATAGTACTTGAGGATGATGGCCGGGATGAGCAGGCAGATGCGCATGAACACCTTGTTCTTGATGAGCAGGTCGTCGTATTTTGAGGGCGTCTTCCTGATGAGGACATGCACGGTTTTCAGCATGATGAAACGTGCCAGGAAATAGAGCAGTATGCCCACGATGAGAAGGGTGAGCGTGGCGATGCCCTCGGCCAGGGCGTGCGAGGCAGTAGGGTTGAGTTTCATGCTCTCGCCAAGGCCGTAAAGTAATTCTATATATTTCTCTATCATATCTTTATGATTCCAGGTTTATATTCCGCTGTTTTTGGTTTTGGTGTATCCTTTTTGCAACAGCAGGGCCAGCACTTTTTCGCGGAAGTCGCCTTGCAGCAGGATCTCTCCGTCTTTGGTGCTGCCGCCTACGCCGCAGGCCGATTTCAGTTCCTTGCCCAAGAGGGCCAACTCGAAGTCGGAGCCTTGGAAGCCCGTGATGAGCGTCACTTTCTTGCCACCGCGTTGCTTTTTGTCGAGCATCACGCGGAGGTTCTGCTTGGAAGGCTCAAGGGTCACGACTTCTTCCTCGCCATAGTCGAAGGCGAAGTCGGGGTTGGTGGAATAGACGGTGCCGTTCTTGTCACTCTTGTGTTTCATGGAGGGTGTCGTTATTGATGATGATGGTGTCGCAGCCGACGAGGGTGTCGTTCATCGTCGCATCGCGTACCTCGAAGTCGGGCTTCAGCATATTGTTGGCCATCCTGTAGTGGTACTCGGCGAGGAAGTCGTAAAGTATCGCGAAAATATCGGGGCATTGCAGGCGGTCGATGAGGTTGTCCCTCAACTCGGGGTCTAAGAGAGGCTTGTAGATGCCGAAGGAGTTCTGCCCGTCGGACTGCACCAGATAGGTGCCGTCGCAATACTGGTAGGTGAGGTTGAAGTAGCTGATGAAGGCCTGGTCGCTCAGGGTGTCGAACAGGTTGCGCCCGAAGGAGAACAGCGTGTCGTTGACTTCAAGGACGGAGAGGATGGACGGACCCAAATCGATTTGTTGGGCGATCTCCTCACAACGCTGTGACTCGATTCTTCCAGGATAATAGAACGCCAGAGGAATGGAATACATGCCCCAGACGTTGCTGTAACGGGTCTGGAAATGCTCGGTGTTGGAGCAGTCGGAGGTGATGACGAAGAGCGTATGGTCGAACCACGGCATCTTGGAGGCGGTGGCGAAGAAGTCGCGCAAGGCACAGTCGGTGTAATAGACGGTCTCCTCGAAACCGGTCCAGAAATAGCTGTCCTCGGGCAGCTCGAAAGTCTTCGGCACCTTGTAGGGATAGCGCGAAGAGAGGGTGTAGACGGCGGCGGCAAAAGGCTCATGCACACGGTTGAGTGTCTGGGCGGCATATTGCAGGAAGGGACCGTCGTAGATGCCCCATTGGCCGTCGTAGTCGCTGTCGTCGCCATATTCGATGCGACCGAAGTAGTTCTTGAAGCCGGCACGGCGCGAGAAGGCATCGAAGCCTTGCACTCCGTTCTTGCCCCCGTGCATGAAGATGGTGTTGTAGCCGTGCGTCTGCAGATGCTGTCCGAAGGCGTCGAATTCATTGTCGGCGTAGTCTGACCTGACGAAGTCGTTCTCCATCAGCGGGGGAAGGCTGGCCAATATGGCAGGCAACACTTCAAGGCTCCTTCTGCTGTTGGTCATGCCATTGAAAGTGAGGCTGTGGGCAAACAACGAGTCCATGAAAGGCGTCAATGGGAAACGCTGGTCGGGGTTGTAGAAGCCTATCATCTCCTGTCCCACGTTTTTGAGGATGATGACCATCACGTTATCGGGCAGGGTGTCGCTTCTGAGGCTGTCGCTGACTATGAAACGGTTGGCCTCCAGTTGGGTGTGGAAATGGCTGTCGCCGAAAGGCCTGTCGGTGATGGCAGTGGCTGTGTTACCTCGGTCGGTGACCAAGCTGAAGGGCGTGTTAAGCAGGATAGGCGCATTCTGAGGGTCGGTGTAATGCATGGCGGTCTGGATGGTGATAGGCTCGGCCTGAAACCCGCCTCTATAGGCGATGAAGGAGAGCAATAGCATGACAGCCAAGCTGATAGCCTGCCGGAGCGGCCATCGCGAAGGCTCTTCTTTCTCCGGGCGTTTGAGGTGGGTGCTCCTGGCTACGACGCTGATGATGAACACGAAGAGGATGAAGATCACCAGCAGGTACCAATAGTCGAAGAAGACCTGCCTGACCACGCCAAACGACACCTCGTCGGAGCGTCCCAGCACCCTCACGAAGTCGATGCTGATGTGCTTGGCGAAGAAATGGAAGCCGATGATGTCGATGAAATTCAGCAGGATGGCGATGGCGTTGAGGGTGACATACAAGATGTCGACCAGTCTCTGCCCGCCTTCGTTGTAGATGCGCCGCGAGGGGAAACAATAATAGAGGATGCAGGGTAGGTTGATGACCACCACGACGGGAAGGTCGAAACGCATCCCTTGGAAATACAACGACAGCGCCTCGCCGAGGTTCAACTGGTGGAAAAACTGCTGGTTGAACAGATAGAGAAGCCAACGGCTGATGCTGAGGGCCATCAAGGTGGCAATGACCCTGTAGACCACCAACATGTAGGGTCTCGATAGCCATTCGAGGAATCTCTCTTTTCGTGTTTTTCGGCGCATTATTTGTTGCTTAACGATGCAAAAATAGATAAAAAAGCGTATCTTTGCCCAAATTATTCACCCAATAGGAATCTCTCACCATGAAAAAGCGTTCATTTCTGACTGTATTGCTCTGTATGGCCGCCTTGGGCCTCGTTGCTCAAGAGCATTTCCCTCAGTACCGCAACCCTTTGGACATCCCGATCTATCTCTCCGCCACCTTCGCTGAGTTGCGTCCCAACCATCTTCATGCCGGCATCGACATCAAGACACAGGGTGTGGAGGGCAAGAAGGTGTATGCCGTGGCCGACGGCTATGTCAGTCGCATCGGTGTGTCGCCCTATGGCTATGGCAACGTGCTGTATATCACGCATTATGACGGTTATACCTCGGTGTATGCCCACTTGCAACGTTTCTCGGGTGAGATTGCGCGCTATGTGAAGCAGTACCAATACCAGAATAAGAAATTCACCTCGCAAATCTATCTTGACAAGGACAAGTTCCCCGTCAAGGTGGGCGACTTGATCGGCTATTCGGGCAACTCGGGTGGCTCGGGCGGACCGCATCTGCATTTCGAGATCCGCCACACGGTGAGCGAGAAGCCTGTCAACCCCTTGTTCTTCGGCCTGAAGGTGGAAGACAAGGTGAGGCCGCTCATCCAAGGCGTCTCGGCCTATCCTGTGGGGGAGGGCTCGTCACTCGAACGTGCTGGCAAGCCCATGTATTTCTCCGTCGTCGACGGTGGCCAGGGCCGCTACAGCCTGAAAGAGAGACCCATAGTGTATGCCAACGGTGACATCGCCTTTGGCATCTGCACTTACGACCAGGTGGGTACCTCGACCAACAAGAACGGCCCCTTCGTGTATGAGCTTTATCTCGACGACGTGTTGGCGTTTCAGGTGAAGGCCGACAGCTTCTCCTACAGCGAGCCGCGCTATGTGAATAGCCTCTTGGACTATCGTCATTACAAGGAAAAGAAGACGAGCTATGTGCGCACCGAGACCGACCCGAACAACCGTCTGCACATGATTGCGTTGCGTAACGGCATCGCGACAGTGGCCGAAGGCGACACCGTGAACGTCTGCTTCAAGATTTCGGATTATGCCGGCAACACCTCCACGGCAAGCTTCCTGTTGGTGGGTACCGAGCCCGTGGTGATTCCACCTGTCGAACACCGCCGCAGCGAGTATTTCGTCACGGCTGACGGCTCGCTCAACTCGGAGATCAACATCGACAATTTCAGCGTGGTGATGGAAAGGAACACGCTCTTCCGCGACGAGTGGATCCAGACGGGGCAACGTGACCTGAACGGCTGCTGCTCACGTGTCTACCGCTTCGGCAGCGAGGAGATGACGACCTTCAAGAAGTTCACCGTGCGCATCCGTCCCAACGAAGAGTACGCCAACGAGAGAAGGATGTATATCGCCTACATCGACCGTAACGGCAAGGTCTCGTCATTGGGAGGCAAGATGCAGAATGGCTGGATGGAGGTCAAGACCTATTCGATGGGCGAATACACCATCAAGATCGACTCAGTGGCGCCGACCATTAAGGCCACCAACTTCAAGAACAACGAGACGGTGACCTCGCTCAAGTCGCTGCGTTTCAAAATCTCCGACGACATGACGGGTATCGAGACCTACGACATCTACCTCAACGACGTGTGGGTGCTCGGCCAGTATGATGCCAAGAACGCCTTGCTTTATTATGAGTTCGACGAAAAGATCCAGCGCGGCACCAACAACGTGAAGGTCGTGGTGACCGACGGCGTCGGAAACAAGAAGACGCTGACCTTGAAGGTCGTTTATTAATCATGTAGAGACGCAATGCATTGCGTCTCCAAATAGCAATCATAAACATTTTTTTATATGCAAGGCAAGACAATCAACGGTTTTGAGCTGAAACGGCTCCTAGGCGTAGGCGGCATGGCCGAGGTGTGGTATGCCGAAAACGAGATTGGCAAGCCCGCCGCCGTGAAGATACTGAACGAAGCCCTGTCACACAACACGCAGATTGTCGATCGCTTCCGCAATGAGGCCGTGGTAATGGTCAAGCTCGACCACACTAATATCCGACAAGTGTACGGCTACGGCACCATCGACGGACGCCCAACTATCATTATGGAATACCTTGAAGGCGACGACCTGAAGGCCATGATGAAGCAGGGGAGACGTTTCAACAACGATGAACTGGTGAAGTGGTGGAACCAACTGGTAGACGCCCTCAACTACACCCATGCGCAAGGCATCGTACATCGCGACATCAAGCCCTCAAACATCTTTTTGGACAAGAAAGGCAACATCAAACTGCTCGACTTTGGTATCGCCAAGATTAGGGAAAGCATCTCGATCACGCATACGGGCGCGACGCTGGGCACCTTGATGTATATGAGCCCCGAACA
>Ga0265301_10000720_pt1 | contig 45402 bp, 35 predicted proteins | sample AusTroGonzalo_MG_2_FD_193488 | JGI IMG/M metagenome (GOLD analysis project Ga0265301, IMG submission 193488) | Bovine rumen microbial communities from tropical cattle in Woodstock, Queensland, Australia - Gonzalo_04 | ecosystem: Host-associated > Mammals > Digestive system > Stomach > Rumen ...
GCGGATGTCCACGTTGATGGTGCGCTGGAGCTTAGGCTCGAAGTTGACGTCGCCGCTCATGGCTTCCCAGTTGCCGTCGAAGGCCAGACCGATGAGTTCGCCCTTGCCGTTCATGATGGGGCTACCGGAGTTGCCGCCAGTGATGTCGTTGGTCGACAGGAAGCAAACCACGAGTTCGCCGTTGTCGTCGGCGTATGCACCGAAGTCCTTCTTCTCGATGAGGTCGATGAGGCGCTTGGGGGCATCAAACTCATAGTCGCCAGGGACATACTTCTCGAGGATACCGTTGGCGGTGCAGATGTAGTCATAGTGCACAGCGTCGGCGGGCATGTAGTCCTGCACCGAGCCGTAGCTCATACGCATGGTCGAGTTGGCATCGGGATAGAGGCTCTTCTCGGGCTGGGTGGCGGCATAGTACTCGCGCAAGCCCTTCACGAAGATGTGGTCGTTCTCGCTGATGGTCTGCATGGCCTCACGATAAGGAGCGATGTTGTTCATCAGCACCTCCATCATCGAGGTATTCATGATGTAGGCGTAGTCCTTGCCGATCTTCTTGGGGTTGGGCTTGGCCAAGAAAGCCTTGATGCTCTCGGGCGTGGCGAAGATGGAATTGGTGTAGACCTCGTCGGCAAAGGCATCGATGTCGCCCTTGAACTTCTTGTCGATGATGTTGTAAATCTCAGGCAGTTCCTCGCTCTTGAAGGCGTTCTTGTAGGTCTTCAGCATTTCGGCGAAGGTCTTCTTCTCCACCTGCGGGTCGGTCTCAGCGAAAAGGCCATCCACATCCATCTGCTGGAGCATCATCAGAGCCATCTCCTGACCTTCCTTGTCCTTGTCCATATATGCCTCGTAATAGGCGCCAAACTGGCCAGCGATGCCGGCAGCACCGATGCTGGCCACGAAGTTGGGATAATAGATGAATTTAGCCACATCACCCATGCTCTTATAGGCAGTCTTCAGGTTGGACAGGGCGTTCTTGTATTCAGTCTTGTTGTTCTTGTTCACCCAGTTGGTGAAGTCCTTCTCCAAAGCGACCTTGGATTCGCTCACCTTGTTCTTGCGGAGCATCTTGCACTGGCCGATGAAGTTCTTCCAGGTGTTGGCCAGGCCAGCGTGATTGTCGGCATACATCAAGTTGATGTGGTCGTCAACCTTCATGTATTCTTCCATCACTTCGAGCTCCTTGCCGAAGATGTCGATGATGGCGGGATAGAAGGTGTCCACGTTGTAGTCGATGCCGTAGCTCGACATGTAACGCTCGGTGCTACCCGGGAAACCCCAGATCATGGTGAAGTCGTCCTTCTGCACGCCGTCGAGGCTGATGGGAAGGTGGTGCTTGGGCGTCAGCGGCACGTTGTCCTTGCTGTAGGCGGCAGGGTTGCCGTCCTTATCGGCATAGACACGGAAGATGCTGAAGTCGCCGGTGTGGCGGGGCCACATCCAGTTGTCGGTGTCGCCGCCGAACTTGCCAATCGAAGAGTTGGCCACGCCCACGAGACGCACATCGGGGAACACTTGATAGACGAACATGTAGTACTCGTTGCCCTCAAAGAAGCCCTTGATGACGGCGTTGTACTTGCGGTTTTCCGAAGCAACGTCCTCCAATGCCTTGATTCTCTCACGGATAGCGGATTGTTGATCCTGATAGTCCATGTCATCTGTCACCACAGCGAGAACTTCTTTTGTGACGTCTTCCATGCGGACGAGGAAGCTGGCGGTCATGTCGGGAGCAGGCAGCTCTTCGCCATAGTTCTTGGCCCAGAAGCCGTCGCGGAGGTAGTCGTACTCATCGGAGCTGAGCTTTTGGATGGCACCATAGCCGCAGTGGTGGTTGGTGAACAGCAAACCGTGTTCGCTCACGATTTCACCGGTGCAGAAAAACATGCTCGGCATGGCATCGCTACCCAAGCCCACGATAGCGTCCTTCAGACTGCTGTGGTTGATGCTGTAAAGCTCTTCAGGGGTCAGTTGCAGCCCCATCTTCTGCATGTCAACATAGTTCAGGCGCTCGACAAACATCGGGAGCCACATGCCTTCATCGGCATACACGCGACCCACCGAAACCATGATGGCCATCGCGATGATTCCTAATACTTTCTTCATTGATTGATTATTAAATTATTGTGATTCAAATTGTTCTAAAACCATTAAATGACAAAGAGCGTGCAAAGATAGGAAATAATCGGATACTTTGGAAATTAATTGAGATTCCCCGACCTCCAATGTCATTGACTTCGTCGAATCTTCGATTTCCAGCGGAGGTAGTGGGCGGGAGGGAATCTATTGGAGGTCGGGGAAAACTATGACAAACTTTCGGAAAGCATAGATTCCCACCAACGCACCGACCAACGTAGGAATGACATGCTTTCCGAAAGCCTACCAAACAAAAAAACATTATCTTTGCGCAAAATTTATCCCCATGGAAGACCACTACCAATTAATCACCAAGACCGCCGCTGGACTTGAAGAGGTGCTCGTCCGCGAAATCAAAGCCTTGGGCGCCAAAAACGTGCGTCCCATGCACCGCGCTGTCATCTGCGAAGGCAACAAAGAGCTGATGTATCGCATTAATTATGAGGTGCGCACCGCCCTTAAGGTGCTGAAGCCGTTCAAGAACTTCTTCGCCAAGAACCCCGACGACTTATATAACAAGGTGAAAGAGATCAACTGGTGCGAGCTGCTGCGCACCGACCAGACTTTCTGTGTCGACGCAGTGACAACCGGCCGTTTCTTCACCCACTCGCAATATGCCGCCCTGACGGTGAAAGATGCCATCGTCGACCAGTTCCGCGATGTGTACGGCATCCGCCCGAACATCAACACGTTGAATCCCGACCTGCGCATCAGCCTGCACATCCGCGAGGACAAAGTGACGCTGCTCTTCGACAGCTCGGGCGAGAGCCTGCACCACCGAGGCTACCGCAAGCAAGTCGACAAAGCCCCGATGAACGAGGTCTTGGCCGCCGGCCTCATCCAACTCACGGGCTGGAAGGCCGACTGCAACTTCTTGGACTGCATGTGTGGCTCGGGCACATTGCCCATCGAGGCGGCCATGTACGCGATGAAAATCCCGCCAGGCTACTATCGCAAGCAATGGGGTTTCATGAAATGGGACGACTACGATGCCGAGCTGTGGCAGCGCATCCGCGAGGAAGCCGATGCGAAGATCTGCGACTTCGACCATGAGATTTGGGCCTCCGACCGCTCGCCCAAGGCCGTGGCCATCGCCGAGGGCAACATCAACTACGCCCATCTGCAGCACGACATCCACCTGATGAAGAAAGACATGCACGACCTCACCCCGCCCGAAGGTGGTGGCATCGTCATCATCAACCCGCCTTACGGCGACCGCTTGGAGGAAGACGACATCGACAATCTGTATGAGGAGATTGGCCACACGCTGAAGCATAACTTCCAAGGCTTCCAGTGCTGGCTCATCACCGACGACGCGGTGGCGCTGCGCCATGTGGGGCTGAAGCCCACGGCCAAGATACCTGTCTGGAACGGCCCCTTGGAGTGCCGCTTCGTGAGGTTTGATATTTTTGAAGGGTCGTTAAAGGATAAGAAAGCCCGAGAGGCGGAGGAGAACAACCCGATTTAAGATTCTAACAGCTTTATTTTTCGTATTTTTCAACTAGAATAGCTTCTTTTTCGGTTTTGCAATCATCTGATACTTCAGTTGAAGGGATGCTCCCTGCCAATTCCATTACTTCTTTAGAAATTAGTATTTTGCGTAGATCCATATTTTGCCAAAAGCAAATTACTTTTTATTAAACTGATTCATCGTCCTATCCGGCCCCTGCGTGACGAAGCCCATGATGATTTCGACGGCCTCGTCACATTTCTGGTCGACGATAGGTTCCTCGGAGGGCTTCCATTGACCCAAGACGAAATCCACCTGACGGCCGCGCGGGAAGTCGTCGCCCAAGCCGAAACGCAGACGACAGAACACATTGGTACCTAACTTCTCGATGATGTCGGTCAAGCCGTTGTGGCCTCCGTCGGCACCCTGTTTGCGCAGGCGCAAGGTACCCAAAGGCAAAGCGATGTCGTCGTTGACGACAAGCAAGTTCTCCATCGGTATCTTTTCCTGTTGCAGCCAATATTTCACCGCCTTGCCGCTAAGGTTCATGTAGGTCGTCGGCTTAATGACGAGCAGGGTCTTACCCTTGTACTTCATCTCCGAAGTCTGGGCAAGACGGTTCGTGGTGAAGGAGCCTTCGAGGTCCTTCGCCAGACGGTCGGCAATCTTGAAGCCTATATTATGGCGCGTGTTATCGTACTCCGCGCCTATGTTTCCCAAGCAGGCAATCAGGTATTTCATTTCATCGGGTGGGTCTAGCTTTTCTTTATGGAAAAGACGCGCAAAGATACTATTAATTAATGACATAAAGAATCGTTTTCTGGATCGCTTCGTTCCTCGCGATGACGCAAAGCGACAACTGCTAACTAAACAACTGCCAACTCCAAACTAAAATAGGCCGCCCGAAGACGGCCTATTCCTATAGTTGAATAAATAATTATTCTGCGGTTTCCTCTTCGGTTGCAGCTGAAGCGCCACGTGCGGCGTTGACAGCGAAGATGACCGTGTAGCCAGGAGTGACGGGGGTGACATTCTCGATGTCCAGATCCTTCACCTTGATGGCTTCGTTGATGTTCACATTGCTGATGTTGACTTTCACATAGTCCGGCAGGTCCTTGATCAGACCGCAGACCTTCACCTTCTTGATACCCATCTTGGGTTTGCCACCACGCATGACACCGGCAGCCGAGCCTTCGAGAGCGATAGGCAGCGTGACGGTCACAGGCTTGTCTTCCTTCACGATGAGGAAGTCAGCGTGCAACACCTTGTCGGTCACAGGGTGATACTGGATGTCTTGAAGAATGGTCTTGTAGGTCTTGCCATTGACTTCAAAATCGATGATGTAGGTCTCGGGCGTGAAGAGAATCTTGGCAAAATTCTTCTCGGAAGTGGCGAAATGCACTTGCTCTTCGCCTGCGCCGTACATGACACAAGGAACCATCTCGGCCTTACGCAAAGCCTTAGTATCCTTTTTCCCTACGTTCTCGCGGAGAGAACCGCTCAATGATACAGTTTTCATTGTGTTTGATGTTTAATTGATTGTTGTTTAATTATTTTATTGTGTTGGTAGAGACGTAGCGCGCTACGTCTCTACAGGGTTTTGCATTATTTGAATAACGAACTAATGGATTCGTAGGATTCCACGCGGTGGATGACATCGGCGAACATCTCGGCCGTGCTCACCACACGAATTTTCTTCGAGGCGTTGGCAGGCAACGGAATAGAGTCGGTGACCACCACCTCGCTGAATACCGAGTTGTCGAGGCGTTCCATAGCGGGACCGCTGCACACGGCGTGGGTGGCGAAGGCGCGGACGCTCTTGGCGCCATTGTCCATCATCACCTGTCCAGCCTTGACGATGGTGCCAGCCGTGTCGATGATGTCGTCAAGGATGATGACGTTCTTGTCTTTCACATCGCCGATGAGGGTCATGCTGTCCACCACATTGGCGCGCGGACGGTGTTTGTGGCAGATGGCCAGGTCGCAGCCGAGACGTTTGGCATAAGCCGAGGCACGCTTGGAGGCACCCAGGTCAGGAGCGGCAATCAGCAGGTCCTCGATGTCCATTTTCTTGATATGGTCGATGAAGAGGCTGGAGGCATAGAGGGCATCCACGGGGATGTCGAAGAAACCTTGAATCTGGTCGGCATGGAGGTCGAGGGTGATGATTCGGTTCACTCCCGCAGCGGTCAACAGATTGGCCACCAACTTGGCACCGATGCTCACACGCGGCTGGTCCTTGCGGTCTTGACGTGCCCATCCGAAATACGGTATCACAGCAATGATCTTATGTGCCGAGGCGCGCTTGGCAGCATCAATCATGAGCAAAAGCTCCATCAGGTTGTCGGTGGAGGGCATGGTCGACTGCACGATGAAGACATGGTGGCCGCGGATGCTCTCCTCATACGAAGGCTGGAACTCGCCATCGGAGAAGACGGCAACCGACGACTTTCCCAGTTCGGTGCCATAGGCTTTGGCAATCTTGGTACCCAGTTCCTTGGTGGCCCTACCGGCGAAAATGGAAACGTATCTTCCTGACATTGTTGAAGGCTGTTAAGGTTGTTTTTTCACTCCGTTGAAACCGGGGATTTGACTTTAGTCAACCCTCCGCTTTTCGGGCTGCAAAATTAGGGATTTTCTCTGAGCGGACAAGACAAAAAAGAGAAATTTTTACAAACATACTTGCTGTGAATCAAATTTTCCGTATTTTTGCAGCCGCGTTTGACGCGATGGACCACAAGCCGAAGTGGCGGAATCGGTAGACGCGTCGGTCTCAAAAACCGATGAGGTAACACTCGTGCCGGTTCGATCCCGGCCTTCGGTACCACTAAAAACCCCTCATAATCAATCGATTACGAGGGGTTTGCTTTTTTCAGAAGTACACAATAGGCTATATCGCTATTGCTTTGCAATCTTCTTCGATTGATAGACCTTGATGTAATCGATCACCATTTCACCGGGCCCGATCCATTTACTATCTCCCTGACGATAATATCCATCAATCGCGTAATTCACATTGAGACACATGGGACGGTGCGGAATGTTGGCCTTATCAAAATACTCATTCATGACATTGCCATCAAAATACCAAATCACACGGTCGGGCAGCCACAAACAGCCATAGGTATGGTACTCATCCAAATCACTGCTTTTGCTAGGTGTTGAAGGGTAAGCCCTTGCATAGCTGTTTTCGGTATAGGTGTTGTCTACGTTATTATAATATAGGCCGCAAGTATAACACCTTCTTGAACCTAGTCCCGGGGTGTTGCGATTGGGACCCGCAGGACTCGTAATCCACCAACTGTATTCAAAAATATCTATTTCCTCATAATACTTGCTTCCAGCCACATCACTAGAAGCTTGTAGCCAAAATGCCGGGAAAGCCCCTTTGTGGACAGGTAGTTTGCAACGGATCTCAAAATAACCGTACAAGAACCTTCTTTCCTCTTCATTTTTCACATAGCGTTGCTTGTAGTACTGCATCGCTCCCGAGAAGTACAACCGGCCATCGGTGTTGGGATAGCCTTTGCCACCATGGGCCGATTGCATCCACTTGGGCAGATAAAAGTTGTTGCGTTGGATACAAGCCGAGTCGTAATATGCCACAAGATGCATGGTGTTATCAGCCGAATTGATTCGGCAATTCTCAAATTGATAAACCTCATGCTCGCCTTTCGGGATAATCGTTACCAAATAGCTTTTCCAGCTGTAGTCGCCGGTATTCAAGAACCGCTTGGTATCCCAGTTCCAGTAAGCGTCGCCCTCGTCAAACTGTTCGTTGAGGACACATTGCCAGTTGCCGTCATTCAAGTTGATTTGAGCCAACATGCATAGACTCAACACCATGAAGCTGCAAAACAACACTAACCTTTTCATGGTATCGTCAATTAATGAAACACAGCTAAACAAAAGCTTTTTATCGTTACTCCACGGTCACCGACTTGGCCAAATTACGCGGCTGGTCGACGTTGCAGCCTCGCATCACGGCGATGTGATAGGCCAGGATTTGCAGCGGCACCGTAGCCAGCAAAGGCGAATAGAGGCACTCCGTCTCGGGAATCTCGATGACATAGTCAGCCATCTTGCGGGCCAGCACATCCTTCTCGCTGACGATGGCAATGATTTTGCCATCACGCGCCTTCACCTCCTGGATGTTGCTGATCACCTTCTCGTAAGTGCTGTGGTTGGTGGCAATGAACACCACGGGCATATCCTTGTCAATCAAGGCGATAGGACCATGTTTCATCTCGGCGGCAGGATAGCCTTCAGCGTGAATGTAGGAGATTTCCTTCAGCTTCAAAGCACCTTCAAGAGCCACGGGGTAATTCTGCAAACGGCCGAGATACAGCATATTGCGCACATCTTTATATTTGGCTGCGATGTCCTTCACATGGCCGCTGTGGTCGAGAGTCCACTGGATCTTCTCGGGGATGCGGTCGAGTTCTTGGATGAAGGCAGCGCGCTCCTCGTCCTTCATCGAGCCTTTCAGCTCGGCAAGACGCAGGGCGAGCATCACCATCACCGTCACCTGCGAAGTGAAGGCCTTGGTGGAAGCCACGCCGATTTCGGGACCTGCATGGGTGTAAATACCCGCGTCAGTGGCTCTCGAGATGGACGATCCGATAACATTGCAGATGCCCAACACGACTGCACCTTTCTCCTTGGCCAGTTGGATAGCAGCCAAAGTATCTGCGGTCTCACCCGACTGCGACACAGCAATCACCACGTCGTGTGGCGTGATGACAGGGTTGCGATAGCGGAACTCAGAGGCATATTCTACTTTAACCGGAATCTTAGCCAGGTTCTCGATGAGATAGCTGCCCACCAAACAGGCGTGCCACGAAGTGCCACAAGCCACGAAGACGATATTGTCGGCATAGAGCAACTGCTTCTCATACTGGATGATACCACCTAAACGCACAGTATTTGCTTCGGGATGCAGACGGCCGCGCATGGTATCGCGCACGATGTTCGGCTGCTCGTAGATTTCCTTCATCATGAAGTGGTCGAAGCCAGCCTTCTCGATGCTGTCGAGGTTCATCTTCAGCTCCTGCACGTATGGGATGGCATCCACATCCTGGATGGTCTTGATATGCAATTCCTCGCCCAATTTGATGCGCACAACCTGTTCGTCTTCAAGGTAAACCACCTTTTGGGTGCGGCCCACGATAGGCGTGGCGTCGGAGGCAATGAAATACTCGCCATCGCCAATGCCGATGACCATGGGGCTGCCCTTGCGGGCGGCAATCAGCTGGTCAGGATGGCCTTTCTCCACGATGGCGATGGCATAAGCGCCCACCACATGGTTGAGGGCAATACGCACGGCTTCGAAGAGGTCGACATGCTCGCTGAGTTGCACGTCTTCGATAAGGTTGGTGAGCACCTCGGTATCGGTCGACGACTGGAAGGTGAAGCCACGTTTCTCCAGTTCCTTGCGGAGACTCAGGTAGTTCTCGATGATGCCGTTGTGAATCAAGGCGATGTTGCCTGATTGGGAGCGGTGGGGATGGGCGTTCACCTGGTTAGGCTCACCATGGGTGGCCCAGCGGGTGTGCGCGATGCCGATGTGGCCGCTGACATCCTTAGAAGAAGCAAAGGCCTCCAAGTCGGAGACCTTGCCTTTAGCTTTATAGACGTTGAGTTCGTTGGCCTCGTTGAGGAGTGCCACACCGGCGCTATCGTAGCCACGGTATTCAAGGCGCTTCAAGCCCTCAATGAGAATGGGATAGGCCTCTTGATGGCCTACATAAGCAACAATTCCACACATTTTAGTCTTGTTTTAAAAGGCGCAAAAATAGTGGATTGGAAAAAACGATGCAAGTTTTTTTTGATTTTTATTCAAACAACTCCTTTACATCGGGTGCATTTTGGGCAGCCTCGGAAGCCTCAAAATAAGGCGACTTTTCGAAGCCAAACATGCCAGCGATGATGTTGCCGGGGAAACGACGCACAGCGGTGTTGTATACCCGCACGGCCTCCTGCCATTCGCGTCTAGCGTTGGCGATGCCGTTCTCGCAGCCCTCCAATTGCGACTGCAAATTCAGGTAATTCTCGTTGGCCTTCAGGTCGGGATACTGCTCCACGGTGACGAGCAAGCGTGAAAGGGCACCTGACAACTCGTTTTGGGCGTTCATGTAGGCTTTCAAGGTCTCCTCCGACAAGTTGGTCGGGTCAAGAGTGACCGAAGTGGCCTTGGCACGAGCCTCCACGACGGCGGTCAAAGTGCCTTGCTCATACTCGGCGTAGTTTTTCACGGTGGCGACAAGGTTCGGAATCAGGTCGGCACGCTTCTGGTAGGCCGTCTGCACGTTACCGATGGCTTTCTCAACGCCTTCCTGCTTGGTAACCAATCCGTTATAAACACCTACACCCCAAAAGATTGCAATGGCCACTAAGGCAATCAGTACAATAATTCCTTTTTTCATAATGATGATTTTTTAATGAAACATTCTGACTTGTTGAAAACGGCCACAAAGGTATTGATTTTTTTTGTAATTTTGCGATTTATAGCGCTATAAAAACGATTTTTATCAAATGACTGACATTCAACATAATAAAGAAAACGATAACCTTGAAAGACAATTGGTGAACCGAGGTTGCCAATTGGAAGAGCCATACGCCCCAGGGCAAAAAGTACTTTCGTGCGGACGATGCAAACTGAGCCAGTTCGATTGGCTGAAAGACTATGAAAACCAAGAAATAACCGGTGATGTTCGTCTGGCTGAAGTACGTTTCAAGAACGACCGCAAGGACTATTTCGTCTATCCCGAAGACCTCAACCTTGAGGTGGGCGAATTGGTGGCTGTGGAAGCCGCCATCGGGCACGACATCGGCATCGTCACCATGCTAGGCGAGATTGTAAAACGACAGCTCAAACGCAAGAGATATCGCACACCCATCGCGGAGATGAAGAAAATCTACCGCCGTGCCCGCGCCAACGATGTGGAGAAATGGTTGGCCGCCATTAAGTTGGAAGACAGCACATTGGCCCGCACCCGCACCATCGCCGAAAACCTCGGACTGGAGATGAAGCTCAACGACGTGGAATACCAAGGCGACAAAACCAAAGCCATCTTCTATTACACCGCCGACGGTCGCGTCGACTTCCGCGAACTCATCAAGAAACTGGCCGAGGAGTTCCACATCCGCATCGAGATGCGACAGATCGGCGTGCGCCAAGAGTCGGCCAAACTGGGCGGCCTTGGCTCCTGCGGACGTGAGTTATGCTGCGCCTCTTGGATCTGCGACTTCCAGTCAGTGACCACCGGCGTGGCGCGCGTGCAACAGCTCTCGCCCAACCCTCAGAAACTCGCTGGACAGTGCGGCAAGTTGAAATGCTGCCTTAACTACGAATACGAAGCCTATGTGGAGGCATTGAAGGCCTTCTCCGACCCCAACATCGTGCTGCACTTTGAGAGCGGCGATGCTGTTCACCAGAAAAATGACGTCTTCAAGGGCATCATGTGGTACTCCTACACCACCGACAAGGGCAACATCATGGCCATCCCCGTCGACAAGGTGAAGGAAATTATCAGCATGAACAAAAAAGGGCAGAAACCCGCCAAACTGGAGGACTTTGCCATCACCCAAGAAGCCCATACCAACACCAACGAAGGCTACGGCGAAGCCGACCTTAAGAAAATGAGTGACTGATATGAAACTATTCGATATAAAAATGCGGAATGCAGAATGCAGAATGCGGAATGTGGAATGTGGAATGAAACACTTCACCTTGCCCACATTCAGCATTCATAATTCAGCATTCATAATTCTTCTCCTTTCCTTAACAATAACGCTTTTGGCTTCTTGTACCAGCGACTCGTTCGACAGGCGCACCGTCATCCCCGAGGCTGAGTGGCGACAGGAAGACCGTGTGGCCTTTGATGTCGACATCAACGACACCCTCAACGGCTATGTGTTCGGCATCAGCTTGCGACACTTGGAGAACTACCGCTACAGCAACCTCTTCGTTTTCCTCCACACCCGCATGCCCAACGGTAATGTCACTCACGACACCATTGAATGTACGCTGGCCACGCCCGAAGGCAAATGGTTGGGCAAGAGCAGCGGCAGCATGCGTGATCTGACCGTGCCACTCAACGAGAGCCTTCGCTTTCCCTTGACAGGCACCTACCACTTTGAAATCGAACAAGCCATGCGCGAACCCGTGCTGAAAGGCATCTCAGATATCGGCTTATACATTGAAAAACAATAAATTATGGATAAGAAAAAGAAACAAAGCCCAACGAAGTCAAACGCCATCAGGAACCTCTGGATCATCTTCGGGTCGTTGCTGGTGCTGCTCATCCTGTTCTTTTTCTGCGTTGCCAAAGGCGTTTTTGGCACCATGCCCACCTTCGAAGAATTGGAAAACCCCAGAACCAATCTGGCCACCGAGATCATCTCTGCCGATGGAAAGGTGTTGGGTACCTATTACGTTGAAAACCGTTCCAATGTTCGCTACGCCGAGCTTTCGCCTTACATGCCTGAGGCACTCATCAGCATCGAGGACGAACGTTTCACCGAGCACTCCGGCATCGACGAGAAGGCCTTGTTCCGTGTGGCCTTCGGCATTTTGACCGGCAACAAGAAAGGCGGCGGCTCGACCATCACCCAGCAACTGGCCAAAAACCTCTTCCCGCGCGGTGAAAACCTCAGCAAGCCCAAACTCGTGCTCCGCAAGTTCCAGGAATGGATCACCGCCACCAAGCTGGAGCACAACTACTCCAAGGAAGAGATTGTGGCCATGTATCTCAACACCGTGGCATTCGGTCATAACGCCTACGGCATTCGTGCGGCTGCCAAGACCTTCTTCGACAAGACCCCAAAAGAAATGACCATCGAAGAATGCGCGCTGATGGCCGGTGTGGTCAATGCTCCCACACGATATAGTCCCGTGCGTAACCCCGAGTCCTCCATCGGTCGACGCAACCTTGTGCTTAGCAAAATGGCTGAGAACGGTTTCATCACCCAAGCCGAATGCGACTCCATTTCGCAGATTCCCTTGGACATGTCGCACTTCAATGTCATGGACCACAACAGCGGTCAAGCCACCTACTTCCGCGAATTCCTCCGTGGCGAGCTGAACGAATGGGCCAAGAACACGACCCGCGCCGACGGCACGCCTTACAACATCTACCGCGACGGCCTGCGCATATACACCACCATCGACTCACGCATGCAACAGTATGCCGAGGATGCCGTCAGGGAGTTTATGAGCAAAGAGCTGCAGCCCATGTTCTACAAGCATTGGAAAGGCCAGAAAAACGCGCCGTTCTCGAATGTGACAGCCGACGAAATCGACCACATCCTCGAGACCTCGATGAAACGCAGCGACCGTTACCGCAACCTCAAGAACGAAGGCATGCCCTTAGACTCCATCAGAGCCGAGTTCGACAAGCCTGTGCGTATGACCGTCTTTTCGTGGGACGGCCCCATCGACACGGTGATGTCGCCCATGGATTCCATCCGCTACTACAAGTGGTTCTTGCAGGCCAGCCTCATCTCCATTGAGTCGCACACGGGTCATGTGAAGGCCTATGTCGGCGGCCTAGACTACCGTTTCTTCAAATACGACCATGTTACACAAGCACGCCGTCAGGTGGGTTCCACCTTTAAGCCTTTCCTGTATTCCTTGGCCATGCAAGAGGGCGAATTCACGCCTTGCACCCGCATCCCCAACATCCAATACAACATACAGCTGGAGGACGGCAAGTTCTGGTCGCCGGGCAACTCAGGCGGCAACGTGGGTGAGGAAATCACCTTGAAATACGCCTTGGCACAGTCTAACAACTGGATTTCGGCCTACCTCATGAACCGCTTCGGCCCCAACGCCGTCATTGCTCAGGCGCGACGCATGGGCGTGGAGTCACCCATCGACCCAGTGCCAGCCATCTGCTTGGGTGTGTGCGACCTGAAGCTCATTGAGATGGTCGGTGCCATGAGCACCTTTGCCAACCAAGGCGTCTACATCAAGCCCATGTTCATCACCCGCATCGAGGACAAGAACGGCAACGTCATCCAACGCTTCAGTCCCGAGGAGTCGGAAGCCATGAGCGAGCTTACCGCCTACAAGATGATTGAACTGATGAAAGGCGTGGTGCAGAGCGGCACGGGTATCCGCTTGCGCTCCACCTACGGCTTCACCAACCCCATCGCGGGCAAGACAGGAACCACGCAGAAGAACAGCGACGGTTACTTCATGGGCATCACTCCCGACCTCACCACCGGCGTGTGGGTGGGTGCCGAAGACCGAAGCGTCCACTTCCGCTCCACCCAGTTGGGACAAGGCTCCCACACGGCATTGCCCATCTGGGCACTCTATATGAAAAAGGTGTATGCCGACAAGACCTTGAACATCAGCCAGGGTGACTTCCCGAAGCCCCACGCCCCCGGCCTCGACCTCAACTTCGACTGCGACCGGTATGACAATGAAGAAGGCGTGGAATTCATTGATAACTTTTAATTAATTCGGAATGTGGAATGCGGAATGATGAATGGCTCATATTCCGCATTCCGAATTCCGCATTCATAATTCAAACAAAATGACTTCAAACTTCGTAGATTATGTCAAGATATTCTGCCGTTCGGGCAAGGGCGGTGCGGGTTCGCTGCATTTCCGCCGTGAGAAATACATCCCCAAAGGCGGTCCCGACGGCGGCGACGGCGGTCGCGGCGGCAATGTCATCCTGCGCGGCAATGCCCAGCTCTGGACCTTGCTCCACCTGCGCTACACCAAGCACATCTTCGCCGGCGACGGTGTGCCCGGCGGCAAGAACCAACTCACAGGTGCCGCTGGCGATGACATCTATATCGATGTCCCCTTGGGCACGGTGGCCTATCGTGCCGAGGACCACACGATGATGGGCGAGATCACCGAAGACAAACAGGAAGTTGTGTTGCTCAAAGGCGGTCGCGGCGGCAAAGGCAACGCTTTCTTCAAGACTGCCACCTTGCAGGCACCCAAATTCGCCCAACCTGGCGAGCCTTGCCTAGAGGACTGGATTACCTTGGAGCTGAAGTTGTTGGCTGATGTCGGACTCGTGGGCTTCCCCAACGCAGGCAAGTCTACCTTACTGTCGGTCGTCTCGGCGGCCAAGCCCGAAATCGCAGATTATCCCTTTACCACTTTGGTGCCCAACCTCGGCATTGTCAGCTATCGCGAGCATCGCAGCTTCGTCATGGCCGACATCCCTGGCATCATCGAAGGCGCAGCGGAAGGCAAGGGACTTGGAATCAGATTTTTGAGGCATATTGAAAGAAACTCCACTCTGTTGTTCATGGTGCCCGCCAACACCGAAGATGTAAAGGCAGAATACGACATCCTGCTCAACGAGTTGAAGAAATACAACCCCGAACTGATGGACAAAGACCGCATCCTTGCCATCACGAAATGCGATCTCGTGGACGAGGACACCATCAAGGGCATCAAGAAACACCTGCCCAAGAAGGTGCCGCATGTCTTCATCAGCTCCGTCGCCCACAAAGGCATCGACGAGTTGAAGGACTTGATATGGCTGACGTTGAATAAAGGCGATGTCGAGGAAGATTGGTGAATTACTACTTTATTTGAATCAATCACCTAAAACAAAACATAGAAAGGTCATTATCTCATTTAGCGAAGATAAAAGCCTGAAATACCTCTCGCACTAAATATCCTTTCTCCTTGAACTTTCTCAATGGTTTGGTCACCAGGGAATAATTCTTTGTTTTCCGAAGGGAACAACCAAATTCCATTCAAACTATCATCAAAAAAAGTCTTTTCTTCCAAATGAACCTCTTGATGCAACAACCAACTGAGATATGTCTCAAGTCGATCTTTATTTGTCTCTCTTAATATCACGATGAATTCTTCTGGGTCTTCATATTCGGGTGCACACCAATAAATATGTTCATTTCCAACATATTTTGAAAGTTTTGAAACATCGGCAAATGTATTAACCCTAATTATTTGAATTCTATTGACAGTTTGTGGCAGTTTCCTACAATAAAATACCGCGAGACAAGCCATAAAAACAAAAACCCAATGCGGTTTGAATTTTTCATTGAGAAAACGTAAAATAGAAACAAGAGCTGTCAACAAACCAACATTATAATAATAGGTGAAATCAAGTCCTAACACTGCCGCTCCACAAAAATAGGCAAATGCTGCAAGCAACACAGAGTCATAAAATGAATAAGTCGATTTCTTGTTAATGATTTCAACAATCCTCCAAACAAGTACCACAATAGCAATCCAATAAATCTTCTGAGCTATAAAAATATTAATTGCATTCTGTATTAAGAACGAGACATCGTGATGTATTCTATAGAAATGAGAAGCGCGAGGAAGAACAATAATGACATACAAAGACAAGAAAAGCAATCCACTAGCGACCAAAAGCCAATCGAATAACCTCTTGTTTTTGTTCAAATTCTTATAGTTGAACAACAAGGAACAGGCTCCCATCGCCAATGGAATTACAAAAACGGTCTCATAACAATAACTGATATAATTGATGACCAACAAAGAAATCACTCCATAAACCCATTTTCCTGTTTCCTCAAACTTACAAACTGACCAAAAAAAAATAGGAAGAAACATAAATACAATCCATATCCCTGTATAACAAGTGATGAATTCGATGTATACCCTTGCCACACAAACAACGACAAAACAAAAAGTTGTGGCATATTTCCAAGCCAAAGGTTGTTTTCTAAGCAATAATAATGCAATCGCAGCAAATGCCAATGCAAAAATCAGCAATGCTATGGATTGCAAGATATAATGATCCGTAGGAGAAATATACCCGTCATGAAATAGTAGGAGCACATTGTACAAAGTGTAGGCGAAAGGATAAAGCCTACCATAACACTCAACCATACAATCGAAGCCAGTGGGAGAAAAAGCCTTCCCCATTCCCGTATGGGCTATTACAATGGCTTCATCCCCAATCCGCCAATAAGCATTGTGAATCATGAAATAGGCACATAAGCCAATGAAAGCAAGCATCGCCATCCAAAAAGTGATGACAACCCATTTACTATCTTTATAAGTGGTTTTCATATTGTATTCTTTATACTTGTTTCTCAATAATATAGCGAGGACGCCTCTTCACTTCATTATAGATTTTGCCGATATACTCGCCCACAACGCCTACAGAAAACAACAACAGACCTCCAATAAACCAAACTGAAAACAACAATGAAGACCATCCTCTAATTACAGTTCCATGAAAATAGGCAATTAAGATGTATATCATTTCAACAATAGAAATGCCAAAACACATTAGTCCAATTAAAGAAATGATTCTCAGTGGTTGAATAGAAAATGATGTAATACCATCTATGGCAAAATTGAACATTTTTTTGAAAGTATATTTCGATTTCCCCGCTAAACGGTCATTACAGTCAAAATACACTTCTGTTTCCTTAAAACCCAACAGCCTCACCAAGCCTCGCAAAAACAAGTTGCGTTCAGGAAAACCTGCCAAAGCCATCAAAGCATTTTTTCCCAATAGCCTGAAATCAGCATGGTTGGGAATCACGTCTACGCCCATATTCTGCATCAATTTGTAAAACGACAATGCCGTACGCTTCTTGAAAGCCGAATCGGTTGCACGATCGTTTCGGATGCCATAGACAACCTCAAATCCTTGCTGGTAAGCCAACACCATATCCTTTATCTTCTGAATGTCTTGCTGCAAGTCAGCATCAATTGAAACTGCAGCATCACATTTGTCTGACGAGTACTCCAAACCAGCCCAAAGCGCATTCTGATGGCCTACATTGTGCGCTAGCTTCAAACCATGGGCATAAGGACTGACTGATTGTAATTCTTCAATGATATTCCATGTATTATCCTTACTGCCATCATCCACATATAGGATGTCACATTCCGACAACAACCCATCAGAAATCATTGAGTCAATAAGCTCCGTCAGTTGGCGATTGGTCTCATGAAGGACTTCTTCCTCGTTGTAACAGGGTATGACTATATTCAGTTTCATTGTTCTTGATTTTGAAATCTTTTTGACTTGAACACAAACCTAACCAACAAGAAATTCATTGGTATAACAATAGCAAACACAAACAATGGCGCAATTTCCTCCGAAAGACCTACTGTAAGGAATATATTCAAGAAAATCATGTGCAACAAATAATTGGCAAGGTGGGAAAACGCAAAACCAACCCCTTTCTTGACCGACAATTGGCTCTTGAATGTGAAATACGCGGTCAAATACAAATTGACGCACCACGCAACAACATAACCGATCGTATAAGCAACATTGACATTGATAATCTGCTCGAGAAGATAATAAACACCATAGTGAATCCCTGTGGCCAGCACACCGACAATACCAAATCTGACAAACTCCTTTACTTTTGAAGAAGACAATAATTGTTTGATTCTATTTATCAAATCTTTATTCACTATATATTTTTTTATCAACGTGACGAGCATAATGCTTCGTGTTCATAATTGTTGCAACAAATAATAGTTGCATAGAAATTGCAGCAAAGATACTATATTTTTGCATTTTCAGCGAAATAAACTATTTTTGCGGTCTTATAACAATTTACCATGTCCAACCTCTCCACCATCGACTCCGACCTCTTCCTCTACCTCAACGGCCTGCATATCGAGTGGATGGACAAGGTCATGGTGCTCGTCACCGACATGTGGGTGTGGTTGCCGCTATACCTATTATTAATATATTGGGCGGTAAAACAGTACGGCAAACGTTGGTGGTGGGTCATCGTAGGCGTCGCGCTCGTGGTGCTCTGCTCCGACCAGCTGGCCTCGCATGTATGCAAACCCGTCTTCCATCGCTTACGTCCTTGCTTCAATCCTGATTTTCAAGATTTAATTCACCTACCTAAAGGCATGGCGGGCGGACAATACGGCTTCGTCTCCTCCCATGCGGCCAACACCTTTGCCGTAGCAACCTTTTTAACGCCGGTTCTGAAGAAATACAGCCCTTGGCCCGCTATCGTGCTGTTTTTCTGGGCTGCTGTTTCGAGCTACAGTCGTATCTACATCGGCTATCACTACCCTGGCGACATTCTATGCGGCGCCATATTGGGGGTTCTGGTGGGTTTAATCTTCTGGAAGCTGTTTCAGATGGTCCAGCAAAAAGTCTGGAGATCAGAATAAAGAATCGGAAATGCCATTTGATTTACCGTCGTCGAAGATCACTTTGATGGTCGACTTAAGCTCAATGCCGCATAGCGAGGCCAGTTTGGCTTTGTTCAAGGCGAGTTCAAGATAGCCGTGCGTGCCGAAAATGGCCACCAAATCCACCACATCGACATCGAGATAGCTGTCCGAAATCTCGTCGACGGTGTAGAGATCGCCCTTCACCTGGATGGTGAAGTCTCGGCCACGGCGTTCTTGCTCAAAGAGTTCCTTCGAGATGTTGGTGATCAGGTTGTCGTAGGAATCGATGTGCATCACCACGCCTTCGATAGTGTTGCCACGGGCCACAGCACAGAAAGCTCCGCCCTGATTCAGCTTCATGCGCGGCTCGCCGATGCTCGACAGCGGCTCGCCCTTGGCAATCATCACGGCCACCTTGACGAACCGATCACGGCTGGCAAAGGTGAAGAAATCGGAGTCCTGCATCACATCGATGCACACCGCTTCTTCATATTTCCCATCGAGGATATGGCTGAAAATGCCATTGTCGGTGGAGATGAAATACTGGCCCTCGGCCTTCACCACCACATGAGGGCATTCCGCCGACTCAATCGTGTCGACCGCGATGATGTGTATCGTCCCGGGAGGGAAGCAACGGAAACAGTTTTTCAGCGTGAAGCCGGCTTGGGAGACATTGAATGGCTCGATTTCGTGGGTCACGTCAATAATCGTCGCATCGGGCAATTGTGAAAGAATGGTCCCCTTCACCGCTGCCGCATAATAGTCTTTCGTTCCCCAATCGCTTGTTAATGTGATAATTGCCATCGTAAAATAGTTGTTCAGTTGGGAGTTGTTCAGTTGTTCAGTTATTAAAAAAAAGACTGGGCGTTTGAACAGCTCACGGCCAAATTTGGTTTTGCAAAGGTAAGTCATTAATAACAAACTCGCTACACAAATCGTTATTTTTTCTTCATTTTTTATTCCGAGCCCTTCCGAAAGGATTGTTTCCTGAAAAAACGCTATCTTTGCCACCAAAACCAATGGCATGGCAGAGCAGATATTACAGATAGAAAACGTTGATCCTAAGGAACTTCACGGCCCCAACGACAAATACTTGGAGCTAGTGAAGAGCATGTTCCCAAAGCTGAAAATCATCGCGCGTGGCGATTTCGTGAAGGTGATCGGCGATGAGGATGAAATCGAGTATTTCACCAGCCGCTACGAGACCTTGATGGTGCAACTGGAGCGTTTCGGCAAACTCACCGCCCAAACCGTCGAAGACGTGATGATGGCCAGCACCGACAGTGAACTACAACAGAAAATGTCTGAAAGCGACGTGTTGGTTTTCGGGCGCAGCGGCGTACCCATCAAGGCCATCACCGCTAACCAAAAGCATATGGTGACGGCTTCGGAACAAAAGGATTTGGTTTTTGCCATCGGTCCCGCTGGAACGGGAAAAACCTACACCGCTGTAGCTTTGGCCGTCAGAGCCTTGAAAGCCAAACAAGTAAGGAGAATTATTTTGACTCGTCCCGCCGTCGAAGCCGACGAGCACCTCGGTTTCCTCCCCGGCGATTTGAAGGACAAACTAGACCCATATCTTCAGCCGCTTTATGATGCCTTGCGCGATATGATACCCTCCAACAGACTGGAGGGATACCTGGAAGACCACACCATCGAGATTGCACCTCTGGCCTTTATGCGTGGTCGCACCTTGGACCATGCCTTCGTCATACTAGATGAAGCGCAAAACGCCACGCGCAGTCAACTGAAGATGTTCCTCACCCGCATGGGACGCTCGGCCAAGTTCATCGTCACCGGCGACATCACCCAAATCGACCTGCCGCCTAAAACACCCTCGGGCCTGCCGCAAGCCATGGAGGTTTTGAAGGATGTGAAAGGCATCGAATTCATTTATCTGGATGACAAGGATGTGGTACGGCATAAGCTCGTAACTGATATCATTAATGCATACAAGAAGCATCATGAAGAGGAAGAAACGACAGACCAACCAATAACTGAATGACTGGATTGCTTCGTTCCTCGCAATGACGCGAAGCGCGTCAACTGCCAACTGAACAACTGAACAACTAACAACTGAATATAATGAACGCATTAACCAGAACAGATTTCCAATTCCCTGGCCAGACCAAGGTTTATCACGGCAAGGTCCGCGATTGTTATTTCATCAACGACGAATACATGGTGATGGTCGCCACCGACCGCATCTCGGCTTTCGACGTCATCCTGCCCAAGGGCATCCCCTATAAAGGACAGGTCCTCAACCAGATAGCCGCCATGTTCCTCGACGCCACCGCCGACATCGTCCCCAACTGGAAACTCGCCACACCCGACCCGATGGTCACCGTGGGTCGCCTTTGCAAACCCTTCCCCATCGAGATGATTATCCGCGGGTACCTCACGGGCAGTTCGTGGCGCACCTATAAGAGCGGTCAGCACACCATCTGCGGTGTGCAGATTCCTGACGGCATGAAAGAACACCAGCGTTTTGCCGAGCCCATCATCACCCCGACCACCAAGGCCGAGGAAGGCCATGACGAGGACATCTCACGCGAGGAAATCATCGCCCGCGGCCTCATCAGCGAGAAGGACTACGCGCAGATTGAGGACATCACCCGCAAGCTCTTCCAACGCGGCACCGAAATCGCAGCCAAGCAGGGCCTGATCCTCGTCGACACGAAATACGAGTTCGGCAAGATTGGCGACCAGATCGTGCTGATGGACGAGATCCACACCCCCGATTCATCGCGTTACTTCATCGCCGACCAATACGAGGAACGCTTCGCCAAAGGCGAGCCGCAGGTGCAGCTCTCGAAGGAGTTCGTCCGCGAGTGGCTCATGGCCAACGGCTTCCAAGGCAAGGAAGGCCAGCGGGTGCCCGAAATGACGCCCGAATACGTCGAAAGCGTGTCGGAGCGTTACATCGAGCTTTACGAGAAAGTCACTGGGCACAAATTTGAAAAGGCCCCTGACTCGGAAGACCTCATGAAGCGTATCGAGAACAACGTGCTGGACTATTTGAAGAAATGAAAAAAGCGGCGTTTGCCGCTTTTTTCATATTATAGCGCCACCTCTATCCACATCCCATCTTTGAAATTGACCACGCTTCGATACCCAGCCTTTTTCAAGGCTTCCTCGGCATGGTCAAATTCTAATGTGATCTCGCTGAAAAGGTGGGCATCGGCAGAGATGATGGCAGGAACACCCATCTTGCAGGCCTCCTCCATCAGCCAGGGCGAGGGATAAAAGCCGTTGTAGCGTTTCTTGTAGATGCCACGCGTGTTGACTTCCATGATGAGCCCTTTCTCTCGAATGAGATCGAGGGTCTCGAGAGCCAGCTTGCGGTACCATGACTCATCTTCGTGGAAATACCGGTCTCGGTTATGCATCTTGATTTTATCGAAGTGGGCGATGATGTCAAACGGCTCATTTTCAATCATTTCGTTCGACTGCTCAAAAAAACGACGCACTGCGCGACGGATGTCGCCATCGAAGAACTTCTGCAGGCCTTCATCGTAGACTTCCCACTTCGGGCCGTCGATGAACCAGATTTGTTCGGCTAAAGAAGACGGCCCTTCGCGTCCTTCGACTGGCTCAGGAACCAGCTCAGGGACCTTATCCACTACAAGGTGTACTCCACCAATCAAATAATCCAGGTGATACTTCTCTTTGGTCACGGCAAAAGGCTCGGAAAAACCCGTGAGGTAATCAGCCTCAAGACCGCAATAGATGTCGATTTTATCCTTGAATTCCTCTTTCAATCGGGCGATTTCCGCCACATAATGCGGCATGTCAGCTGACTTCACCGAGAAAGTATTGTTGAAAGGCAGCGGGCTATGCTCTGAAAAACCGAGTGTCGTCAAACCTTGACAAACGGCCTCCACCACGATTTCTCTTGGTTGCGATTTGCCGTCGGAATAAACGCTGTGGGTATGTAGGTTGAAGTTTTGCATGACATGAAATCTGTTTTTACTGACTATGTACGGCTGCCACACTGTGACAGCCCTACAAGTCCTAACTATTCACCACCTTATAGACTTTGTCTCCCCTTCTGACCAGCGACTTCACGGGGATGGAGCAAAACTCGCCCTTGACGGTCTTCTCCACATTGCCCAAGTCCACACGGATTTCGGTAAGGGTGTCCTCATAGACTCCTGTGGTCGGGCCGATGATCATGATATTGTCGCCAAGGCTGAGTTCATGGGTATCCATGCGAATTTCGGCCACGCCCAACTTGCTGTAATAGTTGGTGATAAGGCCGACATACTCCTTGGTATGGGTGGCTTGCGAGCCGTATTGTTTCGACCATTCAAAGGTGCGGCGGCCCAGATAATAGCCGTCCCAAAAACCGCGGTTGTACACACTGCGCAGACGCTCCCTCCAACCATCTACCTTCTCTTGTGTAAAGGTTCCTTCCTGAATGGCCTTCACCGCCTCGCTGTAAACAGAAACCGTCATCTTGGTGTACTCCGCTGAGCGGCCACGGCCTTCAATCTTCAAGACTTCGACACCTGCATCCAAGACCCTATCCAAGAACGGCAAGGTGCAAAGGTCTTTGGGCGACATGATGTATTCATTATCCAGCGCCAACTCGTAGCCTTCCTCACGCTCACGGATCTCGTAGCCACGACGACATAATTGCAGGCAGGCACCACGGTTGGAGGAGGCATTGTAAAGGTCTTGGCTTAGGTTGCATTTACCCGAGATAGCCATGCACAGAGCGCCGTGGCAAAACACCTCGATACGCACCAAGTCGCCATGGGGACCACGAATCTGTTGGCGTTCAATCTCTTCGGTGATGTGCTTCACCTGGTCGATGTTCAGCTCACGGGCGGTCACCATCACATCGGCAAACTGGGAATAATAGCGCACCGCCTCGAGATTGGTGATGTTGCATTGGGTCGACATGTGTACCTCCACGCCGATTTGGCGGGCATACTGGATCACACTCTGGTCGGAGGCGATGATGGCCGAGATGCCGTTGGCCTTGATGGCATCGAGCAGTTGGTGCATCTCCTCCATCTCCTCGTCATAGATGACCGTGTTCACGGTGACATAACTCTTCACGTTATGTTCGTTGCAGGTCTCGGCCAGCTGACGCAAGTCATCCAAGGTAAAGTTCTTCGCCGAGCGCGAACGCATATTGAGTTTGCCGATGCCGAAATAGACGCTGCCGGCGCCGGCCTGTATGGCGGCTGACAGGGCTTCATACGAGCCCACGGGGGCCATGATTTCGATGTTCTGCTTCATCTTTTGTTCTTTAAAGCGACCCTTCGACAGGCTCAGGGGTCGCAGTACTACAAAAAAACCAGCCTGAAATTCAAGCTGGCTTTGACAAAGTCGGGATGACAAGATTCGAACTTGCGGCCTCTTCGTCCCGAACGAAGCGCGCTACCGGGCTGCGCTACATCCCGAACCGTTTTGCGCTGCAAAATTACACATTTTTTTGATATGGTGTGCAAAATGTTTTTCAGTTTTTTCTCTCCAGTTAAAAACTGATGATGCCCAGATGCTCCAAAAGAATCTTCAATCCGATGAGTATCAATATGATACCACCAACAACACTTGCCGACTTCTCGTATCTCGATCCGAAGACATTGCCTATCTTCACACCCAAGACGGAGAACAAAAAGGTGGTGATGCCGATGATGATGACCGACGACCACAGCTTCACTTGGATGCAGGCGAAGGAAACACCCACCGCCAAGGCGTCGATGCTCGTGGCGATGGCCAGCAAAAGCATGGTCTTGAAGCCCAAGGAACCGTCTTGTTCCTCCTCCTTGCCCCAGACGGCCTCGCGAATCATGTTGGCGCCTATCAAAAAGAGCAGGCCAAAGGCAATCCAATGGTCGTAGGCTTCAATTATCTCCTGGAACTGGGCTCCCAAGAAATAGCCGATGATGGGCATCAAGGCTTGGAAGGCACCGAACCACAGACCGCAAACCAAAGCCATGCGCCACGAGAACCGTTTCGTGGTCAAGCCCTTGCAGATGGAGACCGAAAAGGCATCCATGGAGAGTCCGATGGCAATGAGGAGCAGTTCGACAAAGGTCATTTTGCTGAAGTTGAGCGGCAAAAATAGCACATTTTTTTGGCGGCTCATCGAAAAACCCTATTTTTGCATCCAATATAACCTATTCTGATATGAAAAAAACCTTACTTCTGATGCTTGCCCTGCTGTTGGCTGGGGCTGGCTTTGCACAAGGAAACGATGCCAACGAGGAAACGGCCGTTAGCGGCAAATCCGATATCATCAAAACGGGCTGGAACTTCGGTCCGCTGCCCGTGGTGGGCTTCGATGCCGACCTGGGCTTCCAGTATGGCTTGTGCTGCGATATTTTCAATTATGGTGACGGCTCGCGCTATCCCCGCTACAACTACAAGTTCAATGTGGAGGCGTCGCGTTACACCAAAGGCTCGGGCGTGTTCCGCTTCTACAGCGACATGCCATACGTGGTGAAAGACACCAAACTCTTTTTTGACATCACCTATTTCTACGCCAAGAAATACGAGTTCTTCGGCTTCAACGGCTTCGAGGCCAGTCCATTCGACCCTTATGCCGACATTGAAGGCCTCAAGAGCGGCTATCACTTCATCAACCGCAACCAGTTCCGTTTTGTAGGCAGTATGCAACGTCCCTTCTTCGGCGTGCCGAACCTCTATTGGACCGCTGGCTTGGCCTATTACAACACCAAGGTCGACCGCATCGACTTGGAAGGCTATGAAGAACAGGTGACGTTGTATGAAAGCTATGTGGCTAACAACATCATCAAGGAGGACGAGGCTCACGGAGGCAACACCACGCAGATCCGTCTCGGCATGATCTACGACAGCCGCGACCACAACAGCGACCCCACAAGAGGCATCTACGCTGAAGCCACCTTGGTGGGCGCTCCCGATCTCATCGACCGCAGGGGCTACAGCAACCTGTCGTGCACCGTTTTGTGGAGACATTACATTCCATTATATAAGGACAAACTGACCTTTGCTTATCGTTTGGGCGCACAAAACCGCCTTGCCGGTCAGACGCCTTGGTATATGATCAACAACCTGAACACGATGTTCTTCCAAAAGATGTACACCGAAGGCCTGGGCGGCAGCGTGACCATGCGCGGCGTCAACCGTAACGGTGTCATCGGCGAGGGCTTTGCCTTTGCCAATGTGGAACTGCGCTGGCGTATCCTCGGCTTCCAGTTCATCAACCAGAACTGGCAGGTGGGCTTGAATCCCTTCTTCGATGCAGGTATGGTGACGCAGACCTTCCGTGAGGAAGAGATGAAGGTAGCAGGCGGAGCTGGTGTTCCTAACTACGAACCTGCCTTCGATTGCTATGCTGGCGACGAGGGCATTCACATGAGTGCCGGCTGCGGCTTGAAACTCATCATGAACCGCAACCTCATCGTGTCGGTCGACGTGGGCAGGGCCCTCGACAAACGCGATGGCGACAAGATCAAGACCTTTATCGGGTTCAATTACATCTTCTAACACAACCGGTTTGACTTATGAGAGTTTTCCGATGGATGCTGCTGTTGACCACAGCAGTGGCTTTACTTTTCTCTTCGTGCAGAAACAAGGAAAAAGAAATAGTCGTTGACGGCATCGACTATGCCGACACCACCTATTGGTACAGCTGCGGCGATGAGAGCCATGCTGCCGATGTGTTTTATGTCTATCCTACCGTGTCGACAATCTCCTTCGTCGACAACGACTCGTCGTGGTTTGCTGACATCAGCCTGCCAGAAGTGCGTGAGGAGGCCAACGGCAACCAACGGTTCAACAAAATGCTCTATGGTGAGTACAATTTCTACGCGCCGTATTACCGCCAGATGATTTTCGAAGCCTATCAACAGCCTGCTCCCATGTTGGATTCATTGGTCCAAATTGCCGTAAAGGATGTCACCGACGCTTTCCAATATTACATGGCCAATTTCAACCATGGCCGTCCCTTCTTCTTGATGGGCCATAGCCAAGGCTCGCAGATGCTCATTGAACTGCTGAAAAACGGCATGACCGAGGAACAACGCAAGCAGATGGTGGCAGCCTATTGCATTGGTTATCATGTGACTGCGGAGGAGTTGGCTGCCTATCCCGAGGCCTTGAAACCTGCTACCGACAGCATCATGCAAGGCTTGATCATCTTCAATTCAGTAACTGATACGACCGCCATCGGTATGGTGTCGCGTGGCGATGTGGTGGGCATCAATCCCATGACGTGGACCATGTCCGCTGACACTGTTTCAGCCGAATATCACTTTGGTTTGGCCAAATATAACGAAGCCCGCGACAGCGTTTTGATAGTACCTTGCCCGACAAGGACTTACCTTTACAACCACACCACCGTCTGCCCCGACCTTGACCCTGAGATGGTCTTCATCCCTGCCTACGAGCATATGTTTCCCAAGGGCAACCTCCACTTTGCCGACTCATGGCTGTTTGGCGGAAATGTGGTGGAGAATATGCGATGTCGGTTGAGACATTACAATTTTTGACTATTTTTGCACCTCAAAACTGAGCAACGATGAAGAATTTTGTTGAAGAACTCCGCTGGCGCGGAATGCTGGCACAGATCATGCCAGGAACGGAAGAACTCCTCCAAAAAGAAATGGTAACGGCCTACCTCGGCACCGACCCGACGGCCGACTCATTGCATATCGGACACCTTTGCGGCATCATGATGCTCCGCCATCTGCAACACTGCGGCCATAAGCCCATCATCTTGGTGGGCGGTGCCACGGGCATGATCGGCGACCCCTCGGGCAAGAGCCAAGAGCGTAACCTGCTCAACGAAGAGACTTTGCGCCACAACCAAGAGTGCATCAAAGCGCAGGTGGCCAAATTCCTCGACTTCGACTCGAAGGAACCCAACGCCGCCGAGATGGTGAACAACTACGACTGGATGAAGGACTTCACCTTCCTCGACTTCGCACGCGAGGTGGGTAAGCACATCACCGTGAACTACATGATGGCCAAGGACAGCGTGCAACAGCGCCTCAATGGCACCGCCCGCGACGGCCTCAGCTTCACCGAGTTCACCTACCAGCTCCTGCAAGGCTACGACTTCCTCTACCTCTACCAACACAAAAACTGCAAGTTGCAGCTGGGTGGCAACGACCAGTGGGGCAACATTACCACGGGCACGGAACTGATTCGCCGCACCTTGGGCTTTGAGAACGAGGCCTTTGCCTTGACTTGCCCGCTCATCACCAAGGCCGACGGCAAGAAGTTCGGCAAGACCGAGAGCGGCAACATCTGGCTCGACCCGAAGCGCACCTCGCCTTACAAGTTCTACCAGTTCTGGCTCAACGTCAGCGACGACGATGCCGAGAAGTACATCAAGATCTTTACCTCGCTGGATAAAGAAACCATCGATGCCCTTGTCGAGGAACACAAGAAAGACCCAGGGCTGCGCGTGCTGCAAAAGCGTTTGGCCGAGGAAGTCACCATCTTGGTGCACTCCAAGGAAGCCCTTGACGCCGCCATCGAAGCCAGTGCCATCCTCTTTGGCAAGTCGACCAAGGAAGGCTTGGAGAAACTCGACGAGCAGACCTTCTTGGATGTCTTCGACGGTGTGCCGCAGGAACACGTTTCGCGCACCGACCTTGAAGCCGGCATCCCGATTGTGGATTTCATGGCCGTCAACACACAGATCTTCCCCTCGAAGGGCGAAGCCCGCAAGATGACCCAGGCCAACGGCGTGAGCGTCAACAAGGAAAAGGTCACTTTGGACAAGGTCGTCACTACCGACGACTTGGTTGATGGCAAATACATCCTCGTCCAGAAGGGCAAGAAGAACTACTACTTGGTGGTGGTCGAATAATCATGGAAGACAAGGATAAGCTACACGGCCTCAGCCCATATTTGTTTTGGGACTTCGATACGACTCAGTTCGACATCGACAAGAATGCTGCGTGGCTTATCCAGAGGGTGTTGGAATATGGGCAGATGAGCGATTGGAACATCATCGAAAAGCATTTTGGTGTTGATAAAATTGTTTCATACGCTCTGAATTTCAGAACGCTAAATCCAGTTGCACGTTCGTTTTTGAGCTTTATTTCTGGTGTTAAAAAGGAGGACTTCAGATGCTATCGTATCGCACAATCGAGCCCCACACTTTGGAACTCCTGAAATACTTGATGGCAGAGCCATATTTGAACGATTGTCGTCTGGTGGGCGGCACGGCTTTGGCTTTGCAATATGGGCATCGCTCTTCGGTGGATTTGGATGTTTTCGGTGTGATTCCAGACAATGACGCGGCATTGCAGGACATTTTGGAAGGCTTCGGGCAAATACAAGGGCAAATGACCTCCAAATACATCAAATCATTCATTGTTGACGGAATCAAGGTGGATTTTGTCAATTATGCTCGTTATCCTTGGCTTGATGAAGCGATTATTGAGGATGGTTTGCGATTGGCATCGCCGAAAGACATCGCCGCCATGAAAACCTACGCCATCCAAAATCGAGGTTCGCGAAAGGATTTCATTGACATGTACTTCCTATTGCAGCACTTCACTCTTGAGGAAATACTTGGTTTTTATGCTCAAAAGTATCCCAACTATTCCATGTTCAGGACGCGAATGGCTTTGACTTTTTTTGAAGACGCGGAAAACAAGGAATGTCCACCCATGTTCATAAAGGCTGATTGGAACGACATCAAAGAGTTTATCTCGCAAAAAGTCAGGGAGATTGACTGGGGAAAGTTTTAACAATCAATGCTCTAAAACCATCATTAATAAGTGGGGATAATTTATTTGCCGTTTCAGACAATAAAAAGCGACCTTTAGGGGTTATTTTGCCGATTTTCTAAAACGAGCAGACATGCGAAAAACAATTCCTTTTTTATTCCTTTTGCTGCTGTCGTTGTCGGCGATGGCACAAAAGAAGCATTGCATCAGCGGCTATGTGATGGACGCCGCCAGCCGCGAAACCTTGATTGGGGCGACGGTGATTGACCGAAACACGGGTCAAGGTTGCGCCACCAACAACTACGGCTATTATTCCCTGACCTTGGACGATGGTCCCGTTGACCTGCAGTTTTCCTTTGTGGGTTATGAAGCTGTGAATCAAGCTTTCAACTTGGTTGCCGACACCCTCATCACGGTGAAGATGAGCAGCAACATTCAGTTGCAGGAAGTGACCGTTGAGGCCAATCGCGCCACGGTGGGCGCCAACAATCCCCAGATGAGTGTCATTGAGCTTCCCATCAAGCAAATCAAATGCATTCCGACCTTGATGGGAGAAGCCGATGTGCTGAAAGCCATCCAACTGCTGCCGGGTGTGCAAAATGGCTCGGAAGGCTCGGCCGGGCTCTATGTGCGTGGCGGCGGCCCCGATGAGAACCTGCTCCTCATGGACGGTGTGCCGCTCTACAACGTCAACCATATGTTCGGTTTCTTTTCCGTCTTCAACCCCGATGCACTAAAGAACGTCACCTTATACAAAGGCGGTTTTCCAGCGCGTTATGGTGGCCGCATCTCCTCTGTCGTGGATGTGCGCATGAAAGACGGCGACATGCAGAAATATCACGGTAACTTCAGCATCGGATTGATTTCAAGCAAACTCAATCTTGAAGGCCCGATTGTGAAAGATAAATTGTCATTCAACCTGTCGGTTCGCCGCACCTATTCCGATGCACTCACTAACCTTTACGGTCTCATCGGAAAGTTGGCCGACCCGAGCATCGACAAGTTCTCATTAGGCTATTATTTCTACGATGTCAACGCCAAACTCAATTGGAAAATCTCCGACAAAGACCGTCTGTTTTTGAGTTGGTACAGCGGCGACGACAAGATCTACGCCAACGTGAAATGGGACTATGCCTACGAAGACATGTACATCGACCACGAGAAACTTGGCCTGAACTGGAAATGGGGCAACAAGGTAGGCGCACTGCGATGGAACCACATCATGTCGCCCCAACTTTTCATGGATGCCTCTGTGAGTTACACCCAATACCGCCACGACCTCGGCATGGACCAGAACTATACCTACGAGCAATTCCAGCCCACGGCCTACACCTCGACCGATGAGATGGCCATGAACTTCCATTCCGGTATCCACGATGTCACCACCCGCCTCGACTTCAACTATGCGCCCCACCCTAGACACGACATCCGCTTCGGCGGTGGCTACACCTACCATTTCTTCCGTCCCGAGGTGCAGTCGATGAAAATCAACTTCACCGAAGCGGAAGCCAATACGGACACCGTGGCCAACACGGGCGACGTGCATGCCCACGAAGCCATGCTCTATGTCGAGGATAACATCACGCTGAGCGGAGCTGTCAAGATGAATGTCGGATTGCACTATTCCGCTTTTGCGGTGCAAGGCAACTTCTACCACTCGTTGCAGCCTCGTTTCAGCATGAGCGCCATGGTGGCACCTCATTTCTCACTCAAGGCGGGTTACGCCTACATGACGCAATACATCCACCTGCTTTCCAACAGCAACATCACCATGCCCACCGACCTCTGGGTGCCTGTCACGGCACGTATCGCACCCGAAAAGGGACACCAGTTCTCGCTCGGCGGATTCTATGAATTGCCCAACCTGTTCGACATCTCGCTGGAAGGGTATTACAAGACGATGGACAATGTGTTGGAATACAAGGACGGCACCAGTTTCTTTGGCACCAGCCAAGGTTGGGAAGACAAGGTGAACCTCGGCAGAGGCTGGGCCTACGGCATCGAACTGCTCCTGCAACGCTCCTTTGGAAAGACCACGGGCTGGGTTGGTTATACTTGGTCGCGTTCCATGCGCAAATTCGACCGCGAGGGCATGGTGATCAACAACGGCAATCCTTTCCCCGCCAAATACGACCGTCGCCACGACTTCAGCATCACCGTGCAGCACAAGTTCAGCGACCGCTTCGATATCAGTGGCACTTGGGTCATCAGTAGCGGCAATTGCGGCACCTTGCCCACACAAGCCTATCCAGGCATTCCTATCACCTATTATTCACAATACGGTGGCAGCGTTGTCGGCACGCCTATCATCGGCTATGTCGAACGCAACAATTTCAGGATGCCCGTGTATCACCGCCTCGACCTCGGCATGAACTTCCGCAAGCAGAAGAAACATGGCGAGCGCGTGTGGAACATCAGCATCTATAATGTCTACAACCGCCAAAATCCCTTCGTTGTCATTCGTGGCTATGACCAACACACAGGGCTGCCACAGCTGCAGCAGGTCAGCATCTTCCCGATCATTCCTTCAGTGTCTTATAGCTATAAATTCTGAGTATTATGAAAACCACTAAAATAGCATTATCAATTCTCTTCTTTGCAGCACTGTTTTCAGCCTGCACTAAACCTCTGAAGTTCAAGGGTGAATACGTTGACCCACAATTGGTCGTCAATTGTATCGCCGTACCAGGCGAGCCTATCAAGGCGGTGGTTTACAAAAGTGACTTCGTTTTCGACACCATCACGGACTACACCATGCCAGAGGGCTCACAAGCCTTCCTTTTCGTAAATGGCGTAAGCAAAGGCGAGATGCAGCTGAACGCCGACACAACCTATCATAACTATCTGAATCCTCCTGTATTCACTGTCACCTATCATTTTACTCACGACTATTTGCCACAAATCGGCGATGTAGTCAAAATCAGCGTGACGGCACCTGGGTTTGATGAGATAGAAGGCAGTTCGGAGGCTTTACCGAATGAGCCCATAGGTAGTTTTGAAGATGCCCGAATCACGAAATGGGACACCACGAGCGCAAGCGGCTATCACATCCCCGTGCCCGACACGGACTCCACCATATTGGTTTGGCTCACTCATTACCGCAAGCACCTTACCGTCACGATAGAAATCACAGACCCCAATCCCGGCGCATTGGATCTTTATAGCCTTGAAGCATCAATGCGCACGGAAGGCGACTGGACCTTCCCCGATGGTTTGGAACACCATGATCACCCCGCTGAGTTACACCAAGTCTATTTCAACGACCCCATCATCGGCACCTCGACGGTGGAGTTAGAAGACCAGTTCGGTGTTGACGTCGGCTTGACTAACCGCTCAAGAAGCACCTTCAACGATGCCACTTTTGACGGGGGCAGCTATCGCATGGAAATCCCCATGGTCACCGAAACGCTTTTCAAGGCCAACGACAGCATCAATGCCTTTGTTGAAATCAAGTTGCGGCATTTGACTGAAGGGGCTTACAATTACTACACAACCATCACTTCGGGCAATAACCTGTCACAATACTACAGCGAGCCTGTTGGTGTGTATTCCAATGTAAAGAACGGCTTCGGCCTTGTGGCGGGAAGCAACGATAAGGTCATTAGTTTCCCAGTTTGGTGATTGAAATTAATTGACTATCTCCTTCCGATGGATTCCAGATACCGAATCAGGAATTCGGGTCTGTCGGTTTGGATAATGGATGTGCCGAGATTAAGGATGGTATCGTACACCATAGCAGGGTCGTCGCTGTCGAAAGCTCGGTCGTCGTCGTAGCCGCCACAAAGGGAAGCCCAAATCGTGTTGATCCAAACCTTTGAGCCAGATTTGAGAACACGATTAATGGTTTCATGTGCTTCGTCGTTCAACTCGTCAAAACACAACTCGTAGGCCATCTGAGGCACACCGTCTGTGATGTAGCTTTCGAAAAGCGTATGACTCCACTCCGAGCCGTTGAGCGTAACAACAGGCATATACATCAGATTGTGCGGATGCTCGGCGAGTTTCTCCTCAACCTCATTCCAAAGCCGGCCACCCTTGATGAGCAGCTGGTCGGTAACACCCAATTCCTCCGCAATTGAAAGAACTTGGTCGTAGTACTCATAGCCCTGGTCCACATTCACCGTGATTCTATCTTTGCATACCTCCAATGCCTGCCTCAAAGTCGGGATTTTCAGCCCAGGAATGGCGATGCCATGCCCTCGTTTCAGGTCGAATTGCAGAAGTTCCTCGTAAGTATAGTCGCTCACGGCGCCATGGCCTGTGGTGGTGCGGTCCAACGACCAGTCGTGACAAAGCACCAACACACTGTCTTTAGTCATCTTCAGGTCCAGCTCCATCATATCCACCCCCATGCGAATCACCGACTCGATGGCTGGGATGGAATTCTCGGGATAGTTGCGCCAGTCGCCACGGTGCGAAACCACCACAACATACTGTGAAGCAGGGTCGTGCAAAGCCTCTATTACCTTCTGAACCTTACTAATCGGCTCTTTTTGTTCTTGCACAGGGCTTTCTTTGACAGCGGAATGACACCCCGTCAGGCTGCCAGCCACCCAAAGGGCGATTATGATCCAGCTCAGAAAAGAGTTCGATTTGCGCATACTTACTTGCTTTTAAGCCTATTTCCTCAGCGCCTCCTCAGCCTGCTTGATGGTGCCTCGTTCGCCGTTGATGAAGGCGACGACGAAGGCATCGTTGTAGCCTAAGGCTCGTAGCTCGGCCTGTCGTCGCGTGGCCTCGGCTTTGGTCAGGAAATGACCTGAGATGTAACGAAACGCTCCGTTGTATTCGTAGACGTCCACCTCCTTCACGCCTCTGAAAGCCGTTTCGGTGGAAGTCACCTTCCTGTCGCGGCTCGCAAACTGGACGGCGAAAAAGGTGTTGCCGCTTGCAGAGGGGTTATTGTTAGGCTCGGCCGAGACGAGGTTCTCCGATTCGAATTCACGCTTGTATTCTTCGAAGGCCCGGTAGAGTGCCAAGGCCATCTGATTCTGTCCTCTTGCTGAGTTGAGGAACTGTTCTTCCTGCACGTTGTTGATGAAGCCCAATTCGACCAAGATGCTAGGCATGGAGGTCTTCCAAAGCACCAGGAAACCAGCTTGTTGCACACCGCGGTCGTGACGGCCCTTGCTGGCAAATTGTTTCTGCACTTTGTCGGCCAAGTTGAGGCTTTGGCTCTGGTAGAGGCTTTGCGAGAGCGAGAAGAGGATATAGGCCTCGGTGCTGTTAGGGTCGAAATTGTTGTATGCTTCTGTGTTGTCTTCCAACAAGATGGCGGCGTTTTCCTTCATGGCGATGCGCAAGTTGGCTTCGTTTTTCGACTCACCCATGACGAAAGTCTCAGCGCCATGGGCCGTCGTGGTGCCCTCAGTCGAGTTGCAGTGGATCGAGATAAACACGTCGGCATTGTTGCGGTTGGCGATGGCAGCGCGTTCGCTCAGCTCGACAAACTTGTCGGAGTCTCTCGTGTAGACGACTTTCACGTCGGGCATGTTCTCCTTGATGTAGTTGCCCAGCTTGAGTGCGACGGCCAGATTGAGGTCCTTCTCCTTGCTCACCTTGCCCAAGGCTCCAGGGTCTCTGCCACCGTGTCCCGCATCGATGACCACGGTCTGGATTCTTTCACCCCGCTGTGCAAAGCACCATAAAGGCATCAGAAAAAGCAGGGCGAGAACACCAAATCGGAAAATCTTTCGTTGTATCATACTGAGTTCGTGTCTTTATGCGCAAAGAAAAACTATCTTTGCAGCGTATTTCATGGGTACAAAAGTAATCGTTTTCAATTTGTCAAAACGCAAAACATATCAGTTTTATTTTTCCAGGCCTGCCATTTACCTTTTGACGGCATTGGTCGCTTTGTTTTACGGATGTAGACAAATGTCTCATATTGAGAGAGATAACCATGATTTTGACCCTATAGCAAATGACACCACTCTTTTGGCTGACACACTGATAGTGCCCGAACGCATCGTCGACACTTTCAATTTGGTTTTGGACAGCATCGTGCCCGACACCGTACCGTTTGAAGTCGCCGACAGCCTGCTGTTGTCCGATACAATAATCCGGCAAGTCGACACGGTGCCTGCCTTGGACTCGATTCCTGGCGACACTTCGACTCCTGCGCCACGACGCATCGTCCCGAAGCGTTCGGCATCGGCCATCGAGACCCAGGTGATCTGCTCGGCCACCGATTCAGTGTACCGCGACATGGTGCAGAAGAAGGTCTACTATTACGGCAACGCCGAGGCCAAATACGACGACATCGTCTTGAAGGCCGATTATCTTGAATTCGACCTCGAGACCAGCACCTGCATCGCACGTGGCAGCATCGATTCGTTGGGCAATGTCCATGGGCGACCCGTCTTTACCCAGGGCGAGTCGACCTTCGAAGCCATCGAGATGCGGTATAATTTCAGGACCAAGAAAGGCATCATCACCCGGGTGTGGACCGAGGAGAGTGGGGGATACCTGCACGGACAGCGGGTCAAGCGGATGGAAGACAACAGCATCCACATCCTCTCGGGCGGCTATACCACTTGCGACTTGAGAGACCATCCTCATTATCAATTCCGCTTCACGAGGGCCAAGGTCATCCCTGACGACAAAATCGTCACGGGTCCCATCTATATGACCGTCGCCGACATCCCCTTACCGTTGGCACTGCCTTTCGCCATGATTCCCAACACCAAGGGAAAGAAGTCGGGCCTCATCATCCCCACCTATGGCGAGTCGGCCAACCGAGGCTTCTACCTCGAGAATGGCGGCTATTACTGGGCCATCAACGACCACTATGACTTGCAGATCTTGGGCGATATCTACACCCGAGGCTCGTGGGGCATCAAGCCGACCTTCCGCTACAACCAACGCTACCGCTTCAACGGCTCCCTGGCTTTGGGCTTTGCCGTCAACAAGATAGGTACGAAAGGTGCCGCCGACTATCAGGAGAGCAACGACTTCAGGATACAATGGACCCACAGGCAAGACCCCAAGGCCCATCCGCGTCGCAGTTTCTCGGCCAACGTCAACATCGTCAGTTCCAACTTCAACAAATACAACGCCACGACGACCACCGACCAACTGAGCAACACCTTCCAGTCGAGTATCAGCTATCAAACCAACTTCGCGGGCAAGTATTTCCTGACCATCAATGCCAACCACAGCCAGAACACGCTGACACGGCAGGTGACGGCCTCGTTGCCCGAGGTCAACTTCACGGTGAACACCTTCTATCCCCTGAAAAACGTCGGGAGGCCGGGCAAGAAGCATTGGTACCAAAGCTTGAGCGTGGGTTATACGATGAGGGGAAAGGTCTACGTCAACGATGTCGACACGGTGCTCTTCCATGGCATCCAAGAGGACTTCGGCGGTTGGGCTGGCAACCTGTTCCGCAAACAAGCCCAGATGGGTATCAGCCATACCATGCCCATCAGCGTGACCATCAAGCTGCTCAAACACTTCTCGTGGAGCAACTCGGTGAACTTCAACGATTACATGTATTTCAACCATTACGAAAAACAATGGGTTCACGACACCGACTCGACGGGTCACTTGCAGACCGACACCATCTTTGGCTTTCGTAACTTGGTGGATTTCAGCGTCACCAGCCGTATCACCACGAAGATCTATGGCATGAAAAACTTTAGTCGAGGGCCTATCCGGGCCATCCGTCATGTCATCACCCCTGAAATTGGCTTCACCTATCGACCCAACTTTGGTAACCCGCAATGGGGCGTCTACGGTTCTTACATTGACGGAAACGGCAATGAGCAGATTTACAACAAGTTCGGCAATGCCCTCTATGGTACGCCTTCGCAAACACAATCGGGTTTGTTGACTTACAACATCGGCAACAACCTGGAAATCAAAGTGCCTTCAAGTGCCGACACCATCACCGGCGTCAAGAAGATACCGATACTTGAATCGTTGAGCATCTCGGGCAATTTCGACATCACAAAGGACTCTGTGCAGCTCTCGCCAGTCTCCATCAGCGGACGCAATACCTTCTTCAAGAAGCTGGTGGTCTCCTACCGCAGCACCTGGGATCCTTATGCCGCTGACTCGCTCGGACGGCGCATCAACAGGTTTGAATTAGCAGAAAACGGCCGCTTGTTCCGCAAGACAGGCTCTTCGTGGAGTTTCAGCATGAGTTATTCGTTCAACCAGAACGATTTGAAGAAACTGCGAGGAGAGCAGGGTATCAACAATGTACGCGACGAAATCAACGGGCGGGCCAGAGAGTCCGATTTGTTTGACCCCGACGAATTGAACGAGATCATGGGCAACCCCAATGCCTACATCGACTGGACCACGCCATGGTCGCTCTCGGTGAGTTATAACTTGACTTACACCACGTCTGTTGCCTACGCCGCCTTCATGGGCATCGCCACGAATACTTATGTGCATACCATAGGCGTCAACGGAAATATCAACATTACGCCCAAATGGAAATTCACCTTCTCGACGGGTTGGGACTTTGTCAACAACAAGATCTCGTACACCAACATCAGCGTCTACCGTGACCTGCACTGCTGGGAGATGCGTTTCAACTGGATTCCCATCGGCAGCTACAAGAGCTGGAACTTCACCATCAACGTGAAGGCGCAGGCCTTGAAGGACTTGAAGTATACGAAGAAGAAAGACTATCGTGACAATTAATTATTATCTTTGCATCGGAAAGACAACAAATTAATTTAATACCATTACATTATGAAAAAACTGTTTACCCTTATGCTCGCGCTGGCCTTTGGCTTAGGCCTGAAAGCGCAATGCCCCTACACGGAAGCTTTTGACTTCACGGCAACCGACTGCCACGGCACAGAAGTACACCTGTTCGACATCCTCGATGGTGGACAAGCTGTGCTCATCGACTTTTTCTTCACCTCTTGCGGTCCCTGCCAGCAGGCCACGCCGAAGATTGTCGAATCCTACTATGCCATGGGCTGCAATATGCACGATGTGTACTATATGGAAATCTCCGACCGTGACAATAACACAACTTGCCAGAATTGGGTAACCAATTACGGTGTAGAGTATCCAACCATCGGAAGCAATGGGGGAGGTGGTGCCATCACAAATCAATATGGTATCAGTGCTTGGCCTACTGTCATCCTCATCATGCCGAACCGTCAAATCGTCATCCAAGACTTGTGGCCTATTAGCAATGCCCAGACTGTCATCACCGCCTTGGAACAACATGGCCTGCAGCAGCATGACTGCAATGCGGTCACATACGACCCACAGGTGACCATCACCATTGACCAAGTCTTGGAGACCGAGGTCACGGCCACCTTCACGCCCAACGAAGACTGTGCCTTCTACGCCTACACTATCGCCACTGAGGCAGAAATCCAGGAATGGATGGCCATGGCAGGCCTCGAACTCCCCGATTACCTCTGGACTTATGGCATCCCCGGTTCTGATGTCATTTCCAACACTTTCAACGATTTGAATCCCAACACGGAATACATCATCTATGCGGTGCCTGCCGACATTGACGGCAACCTGGGAGAAGTCGTCCAAGAGCCTGTCACGACCACGCCGGGCGGCGGCTCCGACATCATGCCCGATTTCACCGCTCCCGATATCAATGGCAACGAGATTCACCTTTACGACATCCTCGATGCGGGTCAGGCCGTGCTCATCAACTTCTTCCTTTACGGCGATGAATACAGCGAGGCTGTCATGCGCGATATGGTTGAAGCTTACCGCCTCTATGGCTGCAACGAGCACGATGTGTTCTTCATGGAGATTACGCCCAATGGCCACGACAACAATTGTCAGGCATGGGTGGAGCAATTCGGCGTGGAGTATCCCACCATCAGCCGTGACGGCGGTGGTAATCAGATTGCCCAAGATATCCCTGTGGGCTACTATCCCACCATCATGCTCATCCGTCCCGACCACACCTTCGCCAACCGCGACATCTATCCGCCTACGCTTGAGTATATCCTTGCTGCTATGGATGCCGAGGGCTACGAACAGCATGAGTGCTCCGTGGGTGTTGAAGAAACCAGTGTGACACAGACCCTCTTCCCGAATCCCGCTGACGACTTCGTGACCCTCAGCGGCGAAAGCCTCGGCATGGTGCGCGTCTATAACGCCCTCGGTCAGATGGTGGACGAATTCGAGGCCAACGGCAGCGAACTCCGCATCAACACGACGAACTACGAAAGTGGTGTCTATTTCGTCAAGACGGACGAGACGACGCTGAGGTTTGTGGTAAGACATTAAACCATGAAAACAATCATCCTTCGTTCCTCGTTTCAGACCGACGACTTCGTCAAGACGGAATATGCCGAACTGATCCAAAGGCTGGAAAAGGAATGCCATGCTGAAATCCAAATCATAGGCGACGAAATGGTAGAGACGGTGCATGCACCGTCTCTACAAAAAACAATACCCGATGCCATAATGATCGCCACCGGTGGCGTGGAAAACCTGTTCAAACGCATCTGGGCGGCCATAGACGTGGAGATGATGTGTGCACCACTACACACGAAGACAGTCACGATGATTGCCGATGGGCGCAACAATTCCCTGGCTGCCGCCTTGGAAATCCTGACTTATTTAGGCAACAACGGTATGGAAGGGCGGATTGTGCATGGGACGAATGATGAAATAATATCGGCCCTTGTGGAGACGCAAAGCATTGCGTCTCTACGGGGACGAATCGGGTTGTTCGGCCAACCTTCCGATTGGCTCATCGCCAGTAGTGTCAACCGAGGTTTTCTTTTGCAACGTTACGGCATCGAGGTCGTCGACATCGACCTGCAACGCCTCATTGACGGTATAAAAGCAGTGTCGCAACCCGAGGCCGAGGAGGTGGCGCAGACCATGGTGAAACGCGCCAAAGGCGTTGTGGAGCCTTCGGATGCCGACATGCTGGAAGCCGCTAAGGCTTTTCTCGCCATCAAGAAAATCTGCCAAGAGGAACGCTTGGATGCCATGACCATCCGCTGTTTCGACATCGTGAAGGCTTGTGGCACGACGAGTTGCCTGGCCTTGGCCCTGCTCAACGACGAAGGCATCGTGGCGGGTTGCGAAGGCGACATGCAGACCTTGTTGAGCATGCTTCTTGCCAAACGTCTATGCGGCGAGGTGGCGTTCATGGCCAACCCTTCGCAACTCACCGATCAATCTTCCATGCTGGCACATTGCACCATACCGTTGACCATGTGCGACGAGACCGTGGTGCGTTCGCATTTCGAGTCGGGCATAGGCGTGGCCATACAAGGCCTGCTGCCTTTGACAGACTATACCTTATTCAAATGGGGTGGCCCGCAGCTGGACCGTTATTTCGTCACAGAGGCCAAAGCCATCGAAACACCATACAGCAATCATTTCTGTCGCACGCAAATTACGCTCGACGTGAACCTGAAGCCCTACTTGCTACAGCATTCCATCGGCAACCACCACGTCATCATCCGTGGGCGGCATGCCGACGAAATTCGTCGTTTCATGCAAGAAAACGGGGTTTCAGAATGTGTATCCAAATGAGAAATACACGCTGTAATGGCTAAGATAGAGGTTACTCCATTGCGCAGTCAGTGAGATGGGACCTAACATGCTATTGTAGGAGTATTTCAATCCAGCGCCTTGGAAAGGATACGATCGCCATTTCAACAAAATGTTGTACATGGCCGTCAGATAGTGGTTCCCATAGAAATTGTATCGCAGGTCGCAACGGGCTATGTTGATCATGGAAGGATCCACCTCGAACGTTTCCTGGTATGGAATGCCGATGAAAGGCAACTGGTTCTCGAAATGACGTCCCATAATCTCTCCTCCGCATCTGTTCCTTAGGTTGTACAAGTAGGTCTCGTTTAAGAAGTATCTGCCATACATCTGAGGAATGATGGTAAACTTGCCGTTGTTGGGCGTGTAGTAGTATTGCAAGGCATAGCCGATGTCAAAGTTGTTGTCAACCCTGTTCTTGAAGTCCCAGTAATAATGGGAATTCAAGTTGGCATAAAGGCCGTGTTTGGCAAAATAGGCGTCATCCAAATTGTCGTAAACGACGTTGAGGTAGGGCGTGATGAATTTGTTGGATACAAACCAGATGGTATCCAAGAGACTTGCTTCCAGGGAAGAGTTGTAAAATGATGTGCTTGAATATGATGCGCCTCCTGTAATGCTTAAGTTGAGCAGGTGGAATTGTGAAATGTAGGCACTCACCTTTTGCTGTCGATAATTCAAGCTGGTGTAATTGTCTGAAAAGATGTTGGAGGTCCTGAAATGCTCGTTCCTATAGTCGTAGGCAATGTTGAAATTGGCCAACGACGACCTTGAATAGGTGTAGGTGAGGTTAAATTTCGGATTAAAGCTGAGCTTCAAGCTGAGATGCAGTTTCGAACCGTTGAATTTCTTCTCGTTGAGGCCGATGTTGAACAACAGGGCCGCACCTTCCTCGGTGTCGTAGCGCACACCCAAGCCGATAACGTGAGGCTTGGCGGGTTTCATGGTGACACTCAGATCGAACATGCCTTCTAAAGAGCGGTCTTGGTGAAGTGAGTCGGCCTCCTTGACCTGATAAGTGACTTCATCGAAACATCCTGTGCCACGATAAATCTGCATGGTATGGTCGATGGAGTTTTGGTTGTAGAAATGATTGATTTCCAGTCCGCCTTTGCGCATGAGCCAACGGCTTTGTAAGGGGGAGGCGTTATTGATGGTAATGGAGCTAATCATCACCGAATCAACGGCGATGTTCATGGCTTGAGGGGCATGCAGGGTCTTGCTGACAGGGTGTCCGGCCGAGTGTTCCACAGCTCTTTTGATGCGCATCAGCTGTTCGTGGAACTCGCTGGCTTTCTTGTAACCTCTCTCCACTAAGGTGTCGATGGCTGAAGGGGAGAAACTGAGCATACCGTAGCCACGGATGTCGGGGACGATGTAGACGTCACATAGTTCGCGGTTCTCCTCTCGTTTGGCACTGGTGCTGGTGGTGACCAAACGGCTGAACACCTGCGGCAGCGATTGCAAGTCGTCGGAGGTGACGTCTTTTGTTGAAGTAATCTCAATGCCAATAATGATGTCGGCGCCCATATTGCGAAGCACATCAGCAGGGAAGTTGTTCACCAGGCCGCCGTCGACCAGCACCGCAGTGTCGATGGAGACGGGAGAGAACACGCCCGGAATGGCCATGCTGGCTCGCATCGCCGTGGGGACGCTACCACTTCGAAGCACTACTTCCTTGCCCGTGATCATGTCGGTGGCCACACAGGCAAAGGGAATGGGCAGGTCGTTGAAGTCCATCTCCTCTTGGTATCCTACGCAGAGGTCGTTGAACAGGTTGATGAGTGAGCTGTTGTTGACATAGGCGCTCGGCAACTGGCTGATCAAAGACGTGTTGGAGTTCCTGTCAAAGAGGTTGTCGAGGCTGAAGGGCACACTAAGAAGCATGGTGCTGTTGCGTTGGCGCATCTCTTGTGACATCGTGGAACGGTCGATCTTGTTACCGATATATTGTGACCAGTCCATGCTACCAATGAGTTGGGTGAGTTGGTCGGGAGTGTAGCCAAGGGCATACAAGCCTCCGATGATGGAGCCCATACTGGTGCCTGCCACGTAGTCGACGGGGATGCCCATCTCCTCCAAGTATTTCAATACGCCGATGTGTGCGGCTCCTTTGGCACCGCCGCCACCCATTACAACGCCGACCTTCAAACGAGGCGCACGAATGGCCACGTCCGTTTGGGCCTGTAGCATAAAGCTTGCCGTCAAAATAAATATTAGCAAAGAGATTTTCTTCATGGTTGTGTTTTTTTTGACAAAAGGGTGTGCCTTTTTGTTTTTGACACACCCTTTTTTGTTTGTTCGAGAATGAAGGGTTACATCATCAGGAACGACATCATCACACCAGCTGCCACTGCCGAGCCGATAACGCCGGAGACATTCGGAGCCATGGCGTGCATGAGCAGGTGGTTCGACGGGTCGTACTTCTGGCCTTCCACTTCGACGACGCGGGCACTGTCCGGCACAGCCGACACACCAGCGGCACCAATCATCGGGTTGATCTTCTCCTTCAGGAAGAGGTTCATGAACTTGGCACCCAGCAGACCGCCAGCGGTGGCCACGCAGAACGATGCGGCACCGAGAACGAAGATCTTGATGGAGCTCGAAGTCAGGAACACGGAGGCCTGCGTGGAGGCACCCACAGTGAGACCCAGGATAATGGTGACGATGTCAATCAACGGGTTGGAGGCGGTGTTCTGCAGACGCTTCACCACGCCCGATTCCTTGATGATATTACCGAAGAACAGCATACCCAGCAGCGGCAGGGCCGTGGGGCTGATGAAGGTGGTCAGGATGAGGCCGACGATGGGGAACATGATCTTTTCGGTCTTGTTGACCATACGAGGGGCACCCATCTTGATGAGACGTTCTTCCTTGGTGGTCAGCAGACGGATGATAGGCGGCTGGATCACGGGCACCAAAGCCATGTAGGAATAGGCCGCGATGGCGATGGGGCCGATAAGGTTGCGCGTGCCGTTCATGCCGTTGGCGAGACGTGAAGACAGGAAGATGGCGGTAGGACCGTCAGCACCACCGATGATACCGATAGCGCCAGCCTCACGCAGGTTGAAGCCGAGGTACAAGGCACCGATGAAGGTGATGAACACACCCAACTGGGCGGCAGCGCCGAGGATCATCAGTTTCGGGTTGGCGATGAGCGACGAGAAGTCGGTCATGGCTCCGATGCCTAGGAAGATCAAAGGTGGATACACACCCGAGGTCACACCGAAGTACAGGTAGTTCAACACACTGCCCTTCTGGTAGAGACCCGTCTGGAGGTTCAACTCACCACTTTGGAACACGCTCGTCATCAAGCCTTTCACGCCTTCGATGTCGTTGTTGACCAAGCCATATTTAGACATGTCGAGATGTTCAACTGACTTGATGGCTTCGCTGAGCACCATGTGTTTGTCTTGGTCTCCGTCGAAGACGGCCACCAACAGGGCCTTAGCTGTGTCCAAGTCGAAATTGAGCGTTCCTGGATCTAGTGCCTGTAGATTGGCCAAGGCATCACCTAAGGTAACGCCGAAGCCTTGGAAGAAGGGGATGTTTCCCACGATGATACCCGTGCCAATCGGGATGAGCAGCATGGGTTCGAATTCGAAACGGATGGCCAAGAAGATGAAGAGGATACCCACCAGGATCATGATGAGGTTGCCCAGCTTGCAGTTTCTGAAACCCGTGAGTATCCAGAAGTTGCGCAGACCCTCGGTTAGACGGTCTTTCGTCGACATCTCCTTGACTTCCTCGGTGGCAGCCACATGCACTTTCTTCGATTGGTTTTCGAGCGTGGTCACACGCTGGTTGAGGCTCTGGATCTGTTCGTCCAATTCGGCCGTACGCTGTTGCTCGGCGAGGATGGCGTCGGCCATCTCAGCCAGTTGGGCGTTGCTTTCTTCAGGGGTCATCTCGGCGACCTGTTCGGTCTGTCTCCCCATGTCTGACAACCTTTGGGCAAACGAGGGGTTGTTGACCACCACGATGTTGAGCAGCATCAGGAGCACCAACGAGCCGAGGATGACCGCAGGTTTTCTGTAAATACTTTTCTTGCCTAACATGGTCTTATCCGATTACGATTAAAGTATCACCTTGAAGCACATTGTCGCCCTGGCGGCAGTTGATGGCGGTGATGGTGCCGTCAGCTTCGGCCAGCAGGTTGTTTTCCATCTTCATGGCTTCGTACATGAGCAGCTTGTCGCCCTTCTTCACGGCGTCGCCTTGCTTGACGAAGATCTGCATGATGGTTCCGGGAAGCGGAGCAGCCATCTTGTAGCCCGCGCCACTGGCAGCAGCGGCAGGTTTCGAGGCAGCCGGAGCCGAACTCGAAGCGGCTGGTTTGGCAGCAGGACGTGCCACAGGAGCCACGACCGGAGCGGCTTGCTCTTCCATTTCCACTTGATATTCAGTGCCATTCACATTGACCGTGGCGATGTTGCCCTCAATGTTCTGGACTTCTACTTCGTACGGTTTCCCACTAATGG
>Ga0265301_10000721_pt1 | contig 45367 bp, 25 predicted proteins | sample AusTroGonzalo_MG_2_FD_193488 | JGI IMG/M metagenome (GOLD analysis project Ga0265301, IMG submission 193488) | Bovine rumen microbial communities from tropical cattle in Woodstock, Queensland, Australia - Gonzalo_04 | ecosystem: Host-associated > Mammals > Digestive system > Stomach > Rumen ...
CCTTGCCGTCCCACGGCGAGCCCGACCACGAGGTCTTGAAGCCATCGACATAGGTGACACCGTCCTCTTCTGTCAGACCACTGGTAACCTTCGTCGGGTCCTTGGTTTTGTTTTTGACTCCCCAAAAGATGATGCCGATAACGGGGAACAGCGCGATGATGAAAAAGAACAAGAAAAACCAGACACTCAAGTCATCGAGCCACTTAAAGATCTCGCTGTCCTCATCGTCATTGGCTGGCAGGTTCGCCTTCAGTCCCATCGGCACCTCGCCGCCGAAGACGGTGACGATCTCGGCCACGCCTGAGCAAAGGCCACCTTCGTAGTCGCCAGCGCGGAAACATGGCGCCATGATGTTGTTGAAGATACGCTCGCACTTGACATCGGTGAGGATGGATTCAACCCCATAGCCGGTCTCCGTCTCCAAGGCATGCTGGTCTTCGACGAAGAGCAGCAGCACGCCGTTGTTGGTCTCGGCATCGCCGATACCCCAGTTGTTGAACAGCGCCGTGGCAAAGTGTCTGGGCTCTGCCTCGCCGATGCTGGCCAGCGTCACCACGAAGACGTCGGCCTTGTCGCGGATGGCACACAACGCCGTGTTGATGGTCGCCTCGGTGCTGTCGGAGAGGAAGCCATCGGGGTCGCTGACGTGGATGTCGTTACCTTGCAGGCGTGTGTTGGGCACGGTCTCAACAGTCCAGACCGTCTGCGCCATCATCGTGACGCTCAAGAAGATAAAAAAGAGTATCAAGCAGTGTTTTCTCATGGCAGTACGTTTTGAGAGGACAAAGATACAAAAGAAGCCTCAATTCCCCACTTTTTATTATTTTTGCACCAAAATTCAAGCCTAGGGATCCCATGTTTGAGGACGAAGAAGAATATTTCGAGCACGAGGAAGAGATTGAGAAAGCCATCGAAAAATACGAGGCGATGCTGAAGTCGCATGACTCGTTGTATTTCGACAGTGAGGAGTTTGAGTATATCATCGACCACTACACCAAAAACAACGAGTTGAAACGCTCGCGTCAGGCCGTGGAGTTGGCCATGTCGCAACATCCCGAAAGCAACATGCTGAAGATCAAGTACGCACGGCAGTATCTCTTGGAAAACGACGCCCAACGCGCCTTCGACATCATGCAACAGGTGGAACGCTACGACGATGACGACGACCCCGACTATTTCCTCACCCTCGGCTCATGCCTGGCAGCCTTGGGCAAGTCGGAAGAAGCCCTCGAGAACTACTTCAGTGCCCTGCCCTACTTCGACGAGGACGAGAAGTTTGAGCTCTACAACGCCATCGCCTACGAATACCAGCACATGCAGAAATACGACCTCGCCCTCGAGTTCTACAACAAGGCCCTGCCCTTCGCCGACGACAACGACACCCTCTACCATGAGATTCGTTGCTGCTACCTCAGCGCAGGCCGTAAGGAAGAAGCCCTAGCCTTCTTCCAGCAGATGATCGACAAGGACCCATACAACAGTAAGGCCTGGACCAACATCGGCGACATCTACCGCATGATGGGACAATACGAAGAGAGCGTCGACCCTTACGAGTTCGCCCTCAGCATCAACCCCGAAGACCTCTGGACCAATATGCATCTGGCCGACATCTACTACGACCTCGGCCGCTACAAGGAAGCCATCGACACCCTCGAAGAGGCCCTGCGCAACGGCGTGGAGACCTCGATGATACACACCACCATCGGTGACTGCTACTACCGCATCAGCGACTTGCAGACTGCCGAGGAGCATTTCAGCAAAGCACTGGAGATCAACCCGATGATAGGTGCTGGTTATGCCGGTCTCGGCTATGTGTTCAGCGATCGCGGACAAAGCCACAAGGCCATCAAGTACTTCCAAAAGGCCATGGAGCTGGAGCCATGGGAAACGGACCACCTCTACTCCATCGCCACCGACTACATGAAGATCAAGGAGTACGATAAGGCGATGGAAAGTCTGCGCAAGATTCAGGAGCAGACCCCAAGCGACCCCGACGCCTATTATTACATCGCCGACCTCTATGGCCAGCAAGACAAAATCGACGAGGCCATCAACACCATCAAGTTCGGACTGCTGCAGACCGACAACGACTACTCGTTGCTCTACCTCCTGGCCTACGCCTATTTCGTCAAAGGTCTCCGCAACGAAGGCCTTGAGGCACTTGACCAGGCCCTCAGCGCCGATTTCGAGGTATGGCCCGACTTCATCGAATACGACCGTGAGCTGTTGGCCAACGACACCGACATCCTCGCGCTCATCGAGCAACACAAGAAAAACCAAGCATCCAACGACAACCCCGCATGAAGAACTACATCTATATCTTCCTCATCGCCATGGTGCCGCTCATCGAGCTGCGTGGCGCGCTGCCCGTGGCCTATGGCATCCATACCGCCAACCCCGACTTCAGCCTGCTGTGGAGTTACATCATCATCGCCATCGGCAACATGCTGCCCGTGCCTTTCATCTATTTCTTCGCCCGCAAGGTGCTGGAATGGGGCAAGGACGTCAAAGTACGTTGGTTCAGCAGGTTCTGCCTCTGGTGTCTCGAGAAAGGTGAAAAAGGCGGACAGAAGCTGCAGGCCAAGGCCGGCCGTGGCCTCTACTGGGCCTTGATGCTCTTCGTGGGCATCCCGCTGCCTGGCACAGGCGCCTGGACGGGCACCCTCGCGGCCAGTTTCCTCGACATGGACTTCAAGAAGAGCGTCCTCGCCGTCGTCGGAGGCGTGGTGCTGGCCAGCATCATCGTGGGTGTGGTCTGCACCTTGGGATTTGGGGCAATATTTGGGATTGGATAATTGACATTTTTTGAGACGCCTTGCGCCTCTACAACAGATATTATGAAACGCTACGGTTTAATCGGACACCCTTTGAAACACTCGCAGTCGAGGTTCTTCTTCAACGAGAAATTCGAATACGAGGGCTTGGACTGCCTCTACCAGCACTTCGACCTCAAGTCGCTGGACGAATTGCATGAGGTCATGGAGCGCTATCCCGACCTCTGCGGCTTCAACGTGACCATCCCCTACAAGGAAGCCATCATGCCGCTGCTGGACGAAATCGACGAAACCGCACAACAAGTCGGAGCTGTCAATGTGGTAAGAATCACTGACGGCAAGCTGAAAGGCTACAACACTGACGTCTACGGCTTCGAGCAGCTGCTCAACCGCGCCACGAACGGCAAGGAGATCGGTCATGCCTTGGTTTTGGGCACGGGAGGTGCCTCCAAGGCAGTGCAATACGTGTTGAAGCAAAAAGGCATCCCCTATTCCACCGTCAGCCGCAGCGAAGAAAAAGGCGAATTCACCTACGACACCTTGACTGACGACATCCTTTCGCAGAACCAACTCATCATCAATACCACGCCCTTGGGCATGTTCCCGCATGTCGACGACTTCCCCGACCTCCATTACCAAGCCTTGAGCAAGAAACACGTCCTCATCGACTTGATCTACAACCCGAAGGAGACGGCGTTCATGGAGTTGGGCAAGACCTGGGGAGCGAAGGTGTACAATGGCATGCAGATGTTTGAGGAACAGGCAAAAAAAACATGGGAGATATGGCAAGAAACAAAGTAAAAAGAGAACCCGAATTTCTGGAGAACGTCGAGATCATCGACGCGGGTGCCGAAGGCATGTCGGTGGCCAAGCCCGAAGGTCGCGTGGTCTTCATCCCCTTCGGCGTACCTGGCGACGTGGTTGACATCGAGGTATACAAGCGCAAGAAGAACTTCTTCGAAGGCAAGATATTGAACTTCAAGAAGATGTCCGACAAACGCGTAGAGCCGGTATGCCAGCATTTCGGCCTTTGCGGCGGCTGCAAATGGCAACATGAAGCCTACGAATGGCAGATCTACTACAAGCAGAAGCAGGTGAAGGACAACTTCGACCGCATCGGCAAGATCGAATACCCTGAGATACGTCCTATCTTAGGCTGCGAGAAGCAGTTCGCCTACCGCAACAAGCTGGAATACACCTTCTCCAACCGCAAATGGCTCACCGACGGCGCGCCCACTGGCACCCACGACGAAGACGCCTGCAAGGGCCTCGGTTTCCACCTGCCCCAACTCTTCGACCGCGTTGTCGACATCGAGCGCTGCCACCTGCAGGCCGACCCGTCGAACGACATCCGCCTCTTCGTCAGGCGGTTCACGATGGAACGCCACCTGCCCTACTATAACTTCCGCGCCCATGAGGGCCTGATGCGTAACCTCGTCATCCGCTGCAACTCGAAAGGCGAGTTCATGGTCATCCTCGTCATCGGTGAAGAAAACGAAGTGGTGCGCCACGAACTGATACCCGCCTTGGAGATGGCCTTCCCACAGATCGTTTCGTTGCTGCTCGTCATCAACCCGAAACTCAACGACATCATCAACGACCTGCCCTTCGAATGCCTCAAGGGCGAGCCTTACCTCACCGAGACGATGGCCTCGCCACGTCCTGGCTTCGACGACCTCAAGTTCCGCATCGGACCCGTTTCGTTCTTCCAGACCAACGTCTACCAAGCCGAACGGCTCTACAAGACCGCCTTCGACCTCGCCGACGTGCAAGGCGACGAGCTGATGTACGACCTCTATACGGGCACAGGCACCATCGCCCAATACTTCTCGCGTTTCGTGAAGAGCGTCGTCGGCATCGAGTATGTGGAAGCCGCCATCGAAGACGCGAAAATCAACGCTGAGATCAACGGCATCACCAACTGCAAGTTCTATGCAGGCGACATGGCCAAGGTGTTCACCGACGACTTCATCAAGAGCAACGGCAGCCCCGACCTCATCGTCACCGACCCACCGCGTGCGGGCATGGCTGAGAAGGTCGTGGAACAACTGCTGAAGATACGCGCAAAGAAGATCGTCTACGTCAGCTGCAACCCCGCCACTCAGGCCCGCGACCTGCAGCTACTCGATTCAGCCTACAAGGTGATGGCCGTGCAGCCCGTCGACATGTTCCCGCACACACAGCATGTCGAAAACGTATGCTTGCTTCAGCTGAGATAAGACAAAAAAAAATCCGTGTCAATCGACACGGATTTTTCATTTCAAATCGTAAAACCAGTTATTTCACAACTACGTTCTTAGTCACTACGCCATTAGCAGTAACTACTTGTATCGTGTAAAGTCCTGCGGCATAGTCCCCGACTTGAAGCACAAACTGGTCGCCGCCCACTTCGACGGTCTCGACCAGCTGTCCCATCGCGTTGTAGACGGCAATCCTCTGCAGGTCTTCTGCCTTGATATTCAGTTGGTTTTCAACAGGATTGGGATAGATCGTCACTTGCGAGGCCATACCCTCGTCGACGGCATCGGTAGCGATGCGGGCACACTCGGCCAGACAGGCGATGTTCATCTGGCAGAAACGCTGCATGTTCGGGAAACTGTTGACGCTGGGTCCGATCAAGTCCTCGGGGGTGTGGATGTTGGGACTGTAGTTCTCGTAATCCTCGAAGGGGAAGATACCCATATAGCCGTGGTTGCAGAACGAGGTGTGGTCGCTGTCACCCTCGCTGAAGGTGACGTGACGGATGGGGATCTCGGGATAATAGACACTGCCGATCGTCCTATAGAACTCTCCGATGGGTTCCACCGCATCGGGATAGATGCAGTCGATGTGGATGGGGTCGCCATCACGGAGATAGCCGTTCATGTCGTTGTTGAAAAAGCCTATGATCTCCATGCCCTGTTGTTGGCAACGCGAGGCATAGGCCTCACTGCCGTAAAGACCCAGTTCCTCGGTGCCGAAGGCGCAGTAAACGATGCTGCATTCAAACTCGTACTTGGTGAGGATGCGGGCGCTTTCCAAGACCGTCGACACGCCCGTGGCATTGTCGTCGGCGCCTGGGGCACCGCCAAGCCCGATCAAGGCCTCGTAGGAGAACGAGTCGAAATGGCTGCCGGTGACGACGTAGACGTCGGGATAGAGGGTACCGCGTTGGATGCCTATGACATTGGGTGCGGGGTCGCCGCCAAAGCCGATGTTCAGATCAAAGGGTTGCTGTTCCACTTCGAGGCCCATGGCACGCATCTGGTCGGCAATCCAGTTTGACGCGGCGTAGGCGCCGTCGCCAGCCCACAAACGGTCGCCGTAGTCTTGCAGGTGCTGCACGTTGGCTTCCAACTGGCTTTGGCTCACCTGGTCGACCATCTCGCGGACGACAGGGTTCTCCTCTGTCACCTGCGGGAAGTCGCGGCTGAGGCGAGGCAAGCGGGCCTCCTTGTTGAAGATGGCCACCGCGCCGTCATTCTTGTAAGGCATCACGCTGCCTCTGAAGACCACATAGTCATTGGTTTGCGCCAAGGTCTCCCTGCCTAAAAGATAAAGCTCCTGGTCCGCCAGCGGGCAATATACCAAGGTGTAGACCTCGTTTTGTTCAAAGGCATTATGGTCGACAAGGACCATGGTGTTGGCATCAAAGCGTTCTACTGAGGCGAACACCTCGGAATTGTTGTAGTAGTGCACCGTCAAGTTGGGGTCGGCGAAGACCTTCTCCAACTCAGCGCGGCCGGAATACGAAATCCGGACCAAGTCCTTGGCCATCATCGTCGACGACAGCACCAGGGCAAGCAATAAGACGTAGATTCTTTTCATGTCAATCGTGTTTTAAGTGTTTTGTTGCCGCAAAGATAAACAATATACGACAAACGATCCAAAAAAAGCAGGGATTTCGGCTTTCCCAAAACAAGAGGGCGGCCGTCCTTGACAGCCGCCCTCTCAAAAAAGTATGAAAAGAAAAAATTACTCTTATTCCTCACGGCGTCTCTTGCCTACGAGGTAGGCGGCGCCGAGGCCAAGCAGCACGGCGATGCCACTGCCGAGGGGCCCGTTGGCATCGTAGTTGGTGTTCTGTCCGTGGGTGGGCAGGGCAGGTTCACCAGCGTTGGTGCGGGGACCACCTGCGGTTTGCTCTTCGGAGGCACCTCGTTGGAACAGGCCGCCATTCGGGTCAGCGAAGGTGGTCATGCACATCCCGAGGACGATTGCTATTGTCAGTGTTAGTTTTTTCATCGTATGTAGGTTTTTGTTGTTATCATTCCGTTATTTCACGATTACCTTCTGCGTCCTCACATTATCACCGTTGACGAGGCGAATCAGGTAGACACCGGCGGCGGCGTTGATGCGGGTCTCGGCACAGCCATCGATCTGCTCGCTGCTGAGGATGCGGCCATTGAGGTCGATGACCTGCAGGGTAGCGCGGCCTTCGTTGGCGATGACCCAATTGCCGTTGCTTTCGAAGGCGAAGGTCGGGTTGTCGCCGACAGTGTCTTCATTGGCGGCCACAAACACCACCTTGAAGCGCGAGGCGTAGTCGCTCGTCCTGGCGTTGAAGGTGTATTCGGGCTGTTGCAGCAGGTCGACATCGGCACCGGTGAGGTTGTCGATGAGGTGGCAGTACATCAGGCTTTCGGTCTCGTTCTCGAAGTTAAGAGTGTATGTGCCGTTGGCGGCTGCCTCGAAGTTGAGCGGAAGTTCACCCACGGGCTGGGTGCTGACCACGGCCATGTCCTTACCGCTCACTGGGATGTAGAGTCGGTTGGGGTCGGCCATAAGGTCGAGGTGACCGAGGTTCTGGCCTTCGCCGAACTGGATGCGTGTACGGTCTATGGTCGCTGAGCCTGTCAACGCGCCATCCCTAGTAAGTTCGGCCTTGTGCAGGCTGAAGTTCATGCCCTGACTGCGGGTAGGCTCGGTGGTGGTAAAGGTGACGCTGCTTTCAGCCTCAGTAGTGGCTTGCACGAACACGCCTTCCATAGGTGCAATGACGTTGCTCGAAGCCAACACAATCCTTGAGCCAAACTCGGTTTCTTCCAAGCGATAGAATGTACGGTTTCCGCTTAAGTAGGCATTGCACGGGAACGGGTTGCCGACCAGGTTCCAGTTGTAGAAAGGCCTGTTTTCGGTGTTGGCACCATATGTGAGACCAGTAACCTCTTTATCGACATTGGTAGCCAATATATTACCCGTAAAGGTGAATGATGTGTAGTTATTATTCCCTGTCGTGGGTTTAGCATGCGCATACAAATAGCCTTTGCCACGGGTCAATGACGAGAACGGCGTAGGCGTGTTTTTGTAATTAATCCATTCTAATTCCGCATTACCATTAAAACTGTATAAATCATAAGAGCCAGAAGTAAAGCCACTTATATTGCTTAAGTCCATCATCGTATTGGCATTATTGCGTGTCACAGCCGTTGCCAACAAATAGTAATGGTCGTCACCGCTTGCGTTGTCGTAGCCAATGATTTTTTTGCTCATCGAAACAAACGCTGGGCTATTGATTTTCAGTTGACCGCCATCAGAGATACTAACACCTGCACCAGCTCCTGCTCCAGTACGATTGATCTGCCCAACTTCCAACAAAGAGCCATTATAAACTGTTACAGCTTGGGAACCGACTGTCAGATTGTTTGAATAGGCATGATAAGGATTGTTTCCATCTGTACTACCAACATGAGCAAGGCCAGTAATTGCATCAGAATTGACAAACACATCATCATTTGCCGTAGGAACAACATGTGGCCACCAGTTTAAGGCATCCGACCAAAGATATGAAGAATTTGAAGAAGGCCTGTCATAAACCTTATCGAAGGCATTGCCTATAACCTCAATATCATCCACATAAACAGTCATAGCGTTTCCATTATACGGCCCAAATTCAAGTTTGATTGTGTTATTCATGTAATTACACAAAGAAAACGTGTATTGTTTCCACGATGAGGAGACGTTGTTAACCAAGTATTGTTTTACAGGCGTCGTGTAATTTGTGCTTGTATATACTTTCAGTCGAATAGTAGTGCTTCCCTTGATCCAGAAACGAATGATTGCATTGTTGCAGTTGGAGAAGTTAATCTCAGGCGTGACCAACCCATTCGTTGAACTATTGCTAAAGGCGCACAATGTGCTATTGTATCCGCCTTCATACTGCGTATTCCAACTGCCTTCCGTCCAATTGTACACGCCATATTCAAAGTCGTTCTCGAAAGGATGGTTAGGAGATACCGTGAACACGCCGTCGCTTGTCCACATACGGTAAGATTCGCAATAGGTGGACCAGTCTAAATTAGAGTTACCGTTGCTTACCCTAGCGCAGGCGCGGAACTCGTAGTAGGTGTTCGGGTCGAGGCCAGTCAAGGTCAAAGTGTTTTCATAGGTGTAAGGTGACTGGTTCTGGAAATCCGGATAGTCGGTCCAGTTCGTCTGACCCACCCTGCGGTATTGCACATGGAACCATGAGGAAGGCCAACCATGGTTGTATGCATTGTCATAGAGCGTAATGGCGGCAGTGTTGGCACCACAGCTCACTCCGGCGATATAGGGCTGGTAGCTCTTGAAGGTATTCACCGTCAGGTCGTCGAGCAAGCAGTGATCCATAGGATTGTAGCTGCCTACCTGATCACCCACAAAGCGCAAGCGTACATAGACCTTGTTGTATTGCGTTGGAGCCTCGAAAACCCGGTCGTATTTCGTCCATCCCGATTGGCCTTCAACATAACGCTTGATCATGTCGCCCTGCTGCACCCAGTTGGTTCCGTCAGTAGATGTCTCCACATACACGCCGTCATTCTTGTTGGAATTATTGGTCCCGTGATACCAATAGAAGCTGATTCTTGCATAGTTTTCCGCAGGGCGCAAAGGCGGCAGCACAAGGCTGTAGGATCGAGTGACGGGTGCGATATTGTTAAAGCGCAACACGTAATTACCGCTGTGAGCCTGTCCTCCATCAAAATAAGGTTGATAAAAGTACAGCATATCCACTTGCTCGTATGGATAGCTACTTGAGGTGTAGCCATTTAAGGTAAGGCCGTCAACGAAATTCCCCGTCTCAAAGTCGTAGCTCAACGGGAAGATGGTCACCGGGTCGGTCCACGATGCAATAGTGAACGTAATCGGCTCCGACCAATCGGCATTTGTGATGGAAGTAGATTCATGGCTATTTGAATCGTAAATGCTCTCTATTTTCACGCGGAAGTAATAAGTGCCAGGAGCGAGGTTCGAAGCCCAGCTGTTGCTTGCCAAGCCTGAGTTTTCGAGGCCCCAACTTCCCGTATTGGTAGTCAGTTGCCACTTGTAGTGGAAAGATTGGCCTTGAGGAAGTTCCATCCCCACCGTCCACATCACATTGGCCCATGAACTGGTTTGGTTGACAACGGTCAAATCGGTGGGGCAAGGATACAAGGTGGTAACGGCTACCGGAACCGTCCAATCGGAATAGATGGAATTGCCGTTGTCGGTATAGACCGAACGGACACGCACGTGATAGTTCGTGTTGGGTGTGAGGCCCGTGAGCGTGATGGAATTCGTGTTGGTCGAGACAATCGGAGCATCAACGAAACCGTTGTTGCCCAGAGGCTCGTATTGCACCTCATAGCCCGTAGGAGTCAACGTGCATGTGGGAACCGTCCAAGACAGTGTTGCCTCGGTGTCGGATTCTACAACTGCGATACTGGCGGGCGAAGCTAAGAGTTCCGACCATGTAACGCTGACATTGTCGATGGCGCCAGGCGGGTTCTGTCCATCTCGGCCAGGGGCACCTGGATTGTGCCACAAAACAACAATCATATAATTGCCAGGCTCGAAGGTGCCTCCAGGATACACATCAAGAGTGATGTTGATTTGTTGTTTCCAATGATAATAATTTGCCGAATAGCCGGTAAGCTGTTGTCCACGGTCGAGCGAGAACCAGCCATTAGGCGTGTTCTGATAATCGAAGCCGTTAGGCATGACTCCTGCGACAATATTCGTTTCGGCAGGCACCAAAACGACACGCATGTAATCATCATCAGCCACTCCTTTTACAGCATATTTATATGTAAACACGTAATGTCCTTCACTCAGAGCGAAAGTCTTCACCGCGTAAGAAGTGGCTGGAGTCCCCAAATATTCGGTTTGTCCATTTACAGTATAACTTCTGCGTGTGGTATAGCTCCAACTTGGATTCAATGTATTATCAGCCGAACTCGTTACACGCAAGCCATAGCCCTGGTTCCCATTAATCTGACTATTGTAAGAAAATCTCTTCCATTTGTTCGTGGCGGCATTTATGAAGAACCAATTCCCGTTGTTGCTTTCGAAATCTTCAAAATATGAGCTGTTTGAGGCATTAAGGGCCACGGCTTCCTGCAGCAAAGTCTTGAAGGTTCCAAAACTCACCCAATCGCTATTTTGCGCTCCATAGTTGGCGCGGATTTGGGCTTCGTATTCGGTGCCAGCGGTCAATCCGGTCATTGTATAAGAATTGCCTACAGGCGTGACGCTCTGTGACCAGGTGCCTCCTGCAACTCTATATTGGAGTTCCACGCTGGCGGCAGCGGTCGTCCAGCCCAGTGTAGCCGAAATGTTGGTCAGATTCACCGTGAGGTTGCTCGGCGCCGGGGCGCGTGTCACGACGAAATTATCGAAGAAAACTGCCTGTTCGTCTAATGGACTATTGCTGCCATAGACATACAAAACAATGAAGCCATCGGCATATTGCGAATTGCTGAAGTTGACGCTATAATCCGTCATGTCGCTAGTCAAGACGAACGATTCGATGGTTTGGGCGCTGGTTATATATGAAGGATCCGACACCACTTTGACATCGACATTGTAGGTGTAGTTACTGTTGGACGAAGCCCCCTGAAAATCGAGTTGCAAGGCATTTAAACCTGTGAAATAAGGCAACACGACATTACCATTGAGTGCATAATGAAAATAATTATAATAACCAGCTACGCTATACACCTCGCTGCCCGAATGCACTTTCAGGACGTTGTTGGATGCATCATTCGGGTCGGCGACGACATCGGCATATTCGTGAGGATAGACCGGCTTGATACGCCAGTATTGCGGCAATTCCGAAAGACCGGTAAAGTCCATCGTGTATGGCGTTGCCGTGGGCGGGCACATGGTATGGAACGAAAGAACGGCTGAGTTTTCGAAGATGGAGCCGTTATTTGCCTTCACCATCACCTCGTAGTCCGTATAGGTGTTAAGACCCGTAAGGGTATGCGAGGTGCCTGTCACTGTTGTATAGGATAGCCAAGAATGCGGGTCACCATTCTGGTATCCTTTTGGCCTATAATAAAGTTCCAAAGCGTGGGTGTTCACGTTGGGATCGTTCCATGAAATGACGGCAGAGTTAGTGGTGATATTGCTGGCCGTCAGGTCGATGATGGGCAACAGATCGGCAGCCTTGCGAATGACGATGTTGTCGATGCTGAAAGGTGACGAAGTGACGAACTGGAAATAAGCGTTTTGGGCGCCTATGCCGTCAGTGGCGCGTACCATGTAATGGGTGCGGGTGTTGGCCGAGAAGGTACCTAGATCGGTATCATAGCCTTGACGCCAGAATTTCACCTGCAGGTCGGTCGCGCTATAGAGGTCGAATTCCATGATGATGCCATTGGTTGCATTGGTATAGTTCAATCCAGGCAGGTTCACGGTCACTGCTTGGTTGGCTCCATACCGAAGCATATAACTGCTGTAGCCCGACTCTGGGCCATCCATGAAAAAGTAGCGAGTGGTTTCAAGTTGACGATGGGCATTACCAGTGGCAGTTATGCCGTTGTGTACGAAGGCACCATCAAAGTCGAGTGTGAGGTTATCGTTATCGAGGTCAGCAATGGCATATGTGCTGATAATGGCCATGGCAAGGTCAGAGGCATGGTCACCATCGTAGGCACGTACATAGACGTCATACATGGTGTTGGGCGTCAGATTGGTAAGCAAATCAGCGGTATAAGGTGTATAGGACCAATCATCCCAATTGGGCGCATAGGGACGCACCGAGTAGAGGGTTTGGTACCCCCCACTGTATCCACTTGGAGCATCCCAAGCCAAATGCAATCTACCATCACTATCAGCCGAAGCTATCAGGTTCTGTGGGCGGTTGGTGTTGGCCCAGTTGGCATTGTCTTGATAGGTAAAGGTAGTTTTGGGCACAAAGCCGTAATGGCGATAGATGCCCCAACCCATATCAATATTTCCGGCAAGGGCCTCGTCAACACCGTAAAACATAAGATCGCATGTACCATACCAAGGCGAATAATACCATTGTGAACCATTGGAACAAGTGAACTGTACCAACAGGTTCTTGGTGCCACTAAAGGTAAAAGGTTGACTGAATTCGATTACCAGCATATTGTTTTCGACGTCGAGTGACACATTGGTGGCCACAGTGACGGCATTGGTCATCTCGTTGCTTTGTATCAGCGCATTACTGGTGAAACGGGGCACATCCACTTCGGCCAACATTACGTTGTAGGGTAAATGATTGCCAGTATTCGGGGTGGGTGTCGGAGCAACGGTGTGGAAAGCCATCTTGGTGATGGGCTTGCCCACGATGGCACTCAACTCAACCCTGTTCATGATGAACTGGTTCTTGGCGGAGGTGGAGACTCCATGTGAGCCATCCACGGGGATGTGGGTATTTGTGGAGATACCATTATACACGGTCACGGAGCGCTCCACTTGCGCATTCACCGCCAACGGCACGGCCAGTGCCATCAGCAGGGTTAGGAGTAAATTTTTTCTTTTCATTGTGTTTGGATTTGATTTGTTAATATTTAATTTATTGATTTTCAATCATATACAAAACAAAAGCATTTACACACTTCATCGGTGCAAAAATATAGTGGAAAAAAGAAAAATAATAAGGAGAAAACTCCTCAATTTTTTGCGTTTATGCAAAAGGAAAGGCCGGCAACTCGCGTTGCCGACCCCCTTCAAAAAGATGTATGAAAAGAAAAAATTTACTCTTACTCTTCTCTGCGTCTCTTGCCTACGAGGTAGGCGGCGCCGAGGCCGAGCAACACGGCGATACCGCTGCCGAGGGGAGTCTCTTCAGCATCCATGTTGCCGAGTTCGCCATGGTTGGGCAGTGCAGGCTCTGATTGGAGGGTACGGCCCAGAAAATGGGCCTCTTCAGTGTTATTGCCGCGTTGGAACAAGCCGCCAGTGTTGCTCGGGAACGCATTGGTGGAGAAGGCAATTCCGAGGACGATGGCTATTGTGATTGCTAATTTCTTCATCGTATATAGATTTTTTGTTTGTTTTCTTGCTTTGACTTTCGTTTTCGGTTTGTCGACTATGACCCTTGACCATGACCATGACCCGTTTCACCCAAAGGATGAAATTCGCGCTTTGGGATGAACCAGTCATAGTCATGGTCATCAGTCATTGTCCTCATAGTCATCTGACGATCACCTTTTGGGTCTTGACATTCTCGCCGTTGATGAGGCGCATCACGTAGACGCCGGCGGCGGCGTTGATGTGGGTCTCGGCGCAGCCGTTGATCTGCTCGCTGCTGAGGATGCGGCCGTTGATGTCGATGACCTGCAAGGTGGCGCGGCCTTCATTGGCGATGACCCAGTTGCCGTTGCTTTCGAAGGCGAAGGTCTGTCCATCGGTCCCTGAGCCTGTCGAAGGGCCGTTGGCCACAAACACCACGCGGAAGCGGCTGGCGTAGTCACTCGTCCTGGCGTTGAAGGTGTATTCAGGCTGTTGCAGCAGGTCGACATCGGCGCCGGTGAGGTTGTCGATGAGGTGGCAGTACAACAGGCCTTCGGTCTCGTTCTTGAAGTCGAGTGTGTAAGTGCCGTTGGCGGCAGCCTCGAAGTTGAGCGGCAGCTCGCCTACGGGCTGGGCGCTGACCACGGCCATGTCCTTGCCACTCACCGGGATGTAGAGTCGGTTGGGGTCGGCCATGAGGTCGAGGTGACCAAGGTTCTGGCCCTCGCCGAACTGGATGCGCGTGCGGTCTAAGGTCGCTGAGCCTGTCAACGCGCCATCCCTAGTAAGTTCGGTCTTGCGCAGACTGAAGTACATGCCCTGACTGCGGGAAGGCTCGGTGGTGGTGAAAACGACAGACTGGCCTTCGCCATCGGCCTCTACAAACACGCCTTCCATGGGATGGATGACACCTGAAGCGAGCGTCAAAGCCGTGCCTCCTTCGTTCATTCTGTAGAAGTCACGCCCATCCATGAAGTAGGCATCGCAAGTGAAGGGATTGCCAACGAGGTTCCAGCCTCCGAAAGTGGTCGAAGCGAAATCGAGGTCAACGGTCTTGGTCTGGTTGCTCGGCAACACCGTCCCCTTAAAGGACGGACTGACATTCGCGTTGTTGGCATACAGGTAACCATAACCGTTTTCGAAAGCAAACAAGTCTTCATTCTGTTTATAGTTACGCCATTCCTCTCTTTGGTAACTGCCATCGAAGCGGTAGAGGTCGTAGCTGTTTTCAAGAACGTCAGTGATGCTGTCGCTCTCCGGCTTCAGCGCTTCCTGCACTGGCGGCGCGATGAGGTACCAACCGTTGCCGCCACGCGTGTAGGCGCTGACGGATCTTTCCATCGTTACCTCCACCTCGTCGTTCACCATCAGCTGGCCACCATCGGCGATGAAAACGTTTCCGTATTTCACACCAGCTATCGTATCAAGGTTCAGCACAATCCTGTTGGCCTCGGCGATGAAACCTTCGGGGATGGTGACCTTGGCATTGATGAGCACATTGTCATCAGCCGTCGGCAGACCGCCTGACCTGTTGCCGCCGCCACCCCACATGTTCGGGTCGTCCCAGCTGCCTTCGGTGACTTCCGATCCTCCACCGAACACATTGTCGAACACCTCGACGCGCACGTTGTCGACCCACCAGTCATAGTTGTTGTAGTTATGGGCAAAGACATAATCGAAAGCGATGATGACCGTATCACCGATATAATCGTCAAGATTGACGAAACACTGTCTCCAATAGTTGGCATTACTGCTATTATGATATATGTTGCCGTAATCGAAAGCGGTGTAATCGGTCGAGAGGTAGTCCCCGTTGACCCAGATCATCTTGGTGCCTCTTGCATCGCTGGCGTTGTAGGCGTCTTTGCTCCAGAAGCTGAGCACTGCCGATGTGGCGTTTTCGTCGATATAGATGGCCGGCATCAGTATCATGGAACCGGGACTGGCCCACGACATGCATTCTCTGCAACTGGATATGCATTTCGTGGCGGGCAACGCTTCCCAAGTGCCGCTGGTAGCGGTGATGCATTCCCAAGTGTCGTAATGATCCATGTCGTAGTTATAAAGATTCATCCGTCCCCAGTCAGCCGGCATGCCGTCTTCGAAGTCCTCATAATAGGGATGAGTTTTGTCCACCGTGATGAAACCGTCGGTACTGTGGGTATAGAAATAGTCTTCCGACGACCATTCGCCCTGGCTGGTCTCGTCGCAATAGCCTCTCACCTCCCAATAATAGGTCGAATTGGGCTCCAAACCAGTCAAAATGTATTTTTGCAACGATGCTTCGGGTAACACATCGGTAGTGACGATGTTTCCTTCAGGGTACTCCTCTTCCGATTCGAGTCGGTATCTGATCTGCCAGCGCGAGGCTTCAGCATCGTTTCTCCAATTCAGAGCGGCCTTTGTCCCGAGGTGGCTGGTGCACATCCAAGGCTCACCATCCCAACAGCCTGAACCGGTAATGAAATAGTCGGTCACCCAATCGCTATAGCCGTCGTCCACCTCAGGACAGCTGTACATGCCGCAGTGTTGGCGCAGCCTGATGTCGTATTCCGTACCAGGAGTCAAGCCCGTCAATCGATAAACCACAGAGAGTTCTGCACCCATGATTGGTGAAAAATCTGTAGGAGTAATCCATTCGTTGGAAGAAGACTCCTTGTATTGGAATTCCCATTCGTCATCAGGATCAGCATACCAAGAGATATCGGCCACTGTATGTTTTGGGTGAATATCATTGAAATAGGGAGCAGGGCAAGCCCAATCGGTGGTGAAGCTGCTGTAATCGGCACTCCAATCGCTGTATTCGTATTCACCGCACTTGGTTCTCACGTAGAAATAATAGGTGGTTTCCGCGTCGAGACAAGTCAACTGATAATCCCTGTACATGGTGCCCGACAGCGGACTGTCGAAATGCACGTCCACAATGGTGCCGTCAGCGGGGGCGAAACCTTGTTCGGTACTATAGGAAACCTGATAATCAAGTTGGTTGGCCTTGCGCGCCTTCCATCTGATATATGCCTCATGAGCGTAGGTGGTATTCGAACTCAGTTCAAGAGGAGCCATGCAGGTTGGAGCCACCGACACCTCGATATCGTCAATATAATAAGTAGTAGTACCACTGTAACGCAATGCTATGTACTTACCTTCGCCAGACCAATTGTCGAAATAAAGTTCAATTTTTTTGTATGTTGTAGAACTAAGATTCGTACTGGCGCCTTGCACATACTGGAATGTCGTCACATCATCAGGATCGGTCATCACACCTGCATACAAATAATCATAATAATAGTTGCTTTGGCTTGCTCTTGCCCAAAACGTCAATTGTAAAGTGCTGATTGGATGTTCGTCGGTGTTGATTTCCGGTAGTACCAATATTGCTGCGTTGTCTGAGTTTTTCTTTATTTGGAGATAATGATTGCCTGAATGGGCGCTACTACCTTCATAAATATATGGATAAGTGCCATCGCTGAAATGCCAACAGGTTGGAGCGACGTGACCGGTTGCATCGCTATCGAAGTCGTGGCTGTATGGCAAAGCCATATAGTCGCAGTCGGTGGTGAATGTCTCTGCCGCGACCCAGTCGCTGTAATCGTCGTCTCCACAGACGGTGCGCACTCTAGCCACATATTCCGTTGCAGCAAGCAAATTGCCCAAAGTATAAGATGCCGTTCCACTTACCGCAATGGACTGACTCCAGTCGGCATCTGAAGTCATTTTGTACTGCACCTGCCAGTTGGTTACATCGCCGTCTGGAGTCCAGGTGAAGGCAGCCGAATGAGCAGTAACATCACTGATTTGCGGGTTTTCAGGAGCAAAACAGACACTGTTTGCAGTCACCTCAACGTCATCGACATAGATTTGATTGTAAACGCTTGCTCTTTCGCATTTCAAGGCAATGTGATGGCCCGTACCTTCGTATGCATCAAAACTGACTGTATATTGGGCATATTCACTAGAAGCTATCGTCACATCCTCAATTTTAACGAATGTTGTGGCATCGTCGGGGTCGGTCATCACACCGACTGACAAAGGCTGGTTGGTTCCAGAACCCAATCTGGCATAGAACGACAATTGAAGCGTCCTGACATCAGCGTTCAATTCAGGAAGAACTGCGATTTGATTCAATGCCGTATAATCATACAAACGCATGAAAAACAGGCAATTTGATCCAGAATGCGAATTACTGCCCATGATATAGGGAAAATAGTTATAGCTTGGGTCATCCGAATCGTTGACCTTCGTCCAACATTGCGGGAATGCTGCACTCGAACCAGTGGCGTCGCTTTCAAAGTCATGCGAATAAGGAACATTTGTTGGACCGCAGGAAGTGGTAAAACTACCGGCAATCCAACCACTCGTATCGCCTCCACCGCAATCGGCTTGCACACGCACTTGGTATGATGTTATTGGCGAAAGATTGTTCAAGGTACAGGTTGGCGTATTCTCAACAGCGATAACTGCACCCCAATCTGTTGCTGAAGCCTCTTTGTACTGCACATTCCAATGGGTCTCTTCATCACCGGCGGTCCATGTGAACGTTGCTGAACCGGAAGTCTGACTGATATTAAGATTGCTTGGTTTCATGCAAGTCGGAGCCGTACCTGGAGTGTAGCTGAATGTGGTTTTGGGCATAAATTTATATCGGCTGTAGGAAGTATAACTGTATGCAGTCATTTCATAACCGCCGTATGCGCTATAACCCGTCGTTGATGCACCATACCAGCCGAAGTAGTCGCTTGTGCTGCCCGAAGCCGTTTCCACAAACCCAATCAACAAATCGCCCCCCATATATTGATAAGGTGCTGCGAGGGTGATTTCCATCTTGCTTCCGCTGACGGAAAGAGAGCCGGAATATACCGTAGTCATTTCCGACCAATCAAAAAACTCATAGTTCTCAAAAACCGTCACGCCGTCCAATTCACCGATGAGCACATCGAAAGTGACGGTGCCCATGTTTCCCGTCTCTGAAGTCGCGTAGAAAGTCATTTTTGAAATGTTGGCATACAGCAAATCGGCCAAATCGGCAGCAGGAACGATAAACTGGCTTTTCGCCGTATAGTCGATGGCAGAGGCGCAAATCGGAATGTAGGCATTGTAATTTGTTCCGTTGCCCACAGTGAGTTCGTATTTGGGCATGAAGGCACAGATGCCGCTCCAGTCGCTGTAGATATTCTCGCCACAAACGGCACGCACATAAGCGTAGTACTGGGTGTTCAGCGTAAGGCCGCTCAAAGTGTAAGGTTTCGAACTGACGGTCACGATGGTTCCGTTTTCAGGAGTGAAGCCCTCCGTTGTTGAATATGAAATCTGCCATTGCGATTCGTTGCTTCCTTGTGTCCAAGCCAAAGTAGCCGTAGTTGGCGTAACGCTGCTTTCCTGAAGATTTGACGGAGCAAAACATTCGGTAGTCATGCTCACCTCTTCGCTCCAATCGCTGTAGTCGCCCTCTCCGCACACGGCGCGTACATGCGCATAATAAGTAACACCCGTTGCCAATTCTTCTTTGACATAATACTGCGTGGTAACCGTTTCAGGTGTAACCTCATCGGGATCAAAGCCTTGCTGGTCGGAGAATGCTACTTGCCATGATGTCTCCGAGCCGACGGGAATCCACGAAAAATAGGCTTGGTTGCATGTCGCCATGCTTTCAGCGATTGTCGGAGTAAAACAACCAACTTCAAAAGTGCAGGCATTGCTCCAGTCGCTGTAATGCTCGCCGTTATTGTAGTTGCCGCGAACGTAGGCGTAATAAGTCTCGCCAGCAATAAGTCCAGTAAGCGTGTAAGGCTTCGTTTCAGTGTTGCTCACTTGTGGGGTCGTACCCGCATCGGGAACCGCATCGCTCGTGGAATAATAGATATCCCAATGGTCTTGACCTGTACGGGCCGTCCAGTCGAGCGTGGCGGTGCTTGAAGTATATCCAGTTAAAACGAGGTTTTTCGGTGCCGGATACTCCGAATAATTTTCAAAATTGAAATCATCAAAATACAGTGATGTGTAAGTGGATCCACTGGTGTATTTAATAGCAATATACTTAGTTTCAGCGGCAAAAGTTTGACTAAAGGCGGTCCATTGGGTACCATTGGTAGTAATATCCTCACCATAAGTAAAAGCGCTGGATTCACTAGTAGTGGTTGAATATCCCACTTGGAACGTGTGCGCATTTGACGATGAGGATTTGTAATAAAACTCTACCACCGTGCCGTTTGTAGTAGTCGACAATTCAGGTGAAACCAAGTATTGTTCAGAGCACAAGGACGTGTTGTAGAACCTGAATCCGTAGTTGCCGGTTCTTTTGGCATACTGATAAATTTTTGTGTTTGAGGAACAGGTGTTTAACGTCCACCCTTCTCCAGCCAAATCGTTGTTCTCAAAACCGTATTCATACGGCAAGGTCTTCTGTCCCCACATCGCCAAAGGCAAGGCGAGCGACATCAACAAGATGAGAAGTAATTGTTTTCTTTTCATAGCGTTAATATAATTTATTGTTATTCAATTAATTACTTATTTTCAAACATAATACTATTTAACGCAACAAAAATATATTACAAAAAAGCTAAATACTAAGGAGAAAACTCCTCAGTTTTAGGGTTTTCGGCGAATATTAAAGTTTTTGTTTATTTTTGCAGGTGAAAAACAACCCAATATGGAATACGATTCCCAAGAAGAAAGAAAAACCACGATGGCTTCTGAGGCCGCATTGGCATACGAAGTATCTACCAAAACCACCACATTGGCAGAACTCGAAGAAGAGTGCATGATTTTGGAGGAATCAAAACGGCTGCTGCTCGAAAGAGTTCTTCAACATTACCATCCGAAAGATTGACAACCCTTGTTGGGTCAACCGTCAGCAAATCAACCCCACCCGAAAGGCGTAAAGGATCAACTCGTTGGTGGACTTCACGCCGATCTTGCTGAAAAGAGCGCTTTTCATGTTTTCGATGCTATGGGGCGTCACACACATCTCTTCAGCCAACTGCTTGGTATTCAGGCCCGTGGCGCAGAGGGTGATGAGTTCCATCTCGCGGCGCGTGAGGCTCTTCAAGGTCTCGTAGTCATCCTTCAAGTCGTCCTCGACACGCATCAAACCCTCGCCGGTGTAGTCCTGACCCTGCATGACGGAGTTGATTACCACGGCAATCTCCTCGGGACCGACGCTCTTGCTCATGAATCCGTTAACGCCTGCCTCCATCAGCTGCTTGAGTATGGCACCGCCGGCCTCGCCCGAGAAGATGACGATCTTGGCCTTCAGTCCCAGTCGCTTCACCGTCTGTATCACATCCATACCTGTGCCATCGGGAAGGACATAGTCGAGCAGAATCAAGTCTACTTCCTGCCCGCTCTTTTCGAGGTATTCGATGGCTTGAGACGCCGTTCCGAACTCATTCAATATCTGATGGTTGATGCTCGAACTGCCTAAAGTCATGCGGATGCCAAGCCTGCATACGGGTTGGTCTTCGACGATGATGATTTTGACTTTATTATCCATGTTTTTACTTTTTGTCCGAGTTAACAATGAATACTGAAACGGACCATAGTCCCCTGCCCTTTCGCGCTTTCGATAGTGATCTCGCCGCCAATCTTATCGATGAACTGCTTGCTGACGAAGAGGCCGATGCCCGTTCCCGTCTCGCCGCCGACGCCTTTCGACGAGGTGGTCATGTAATTGAAGATCTTCTCCAACTTCTTCTCGCCGATGCCCATACCGTTGTCGGCCACCGACAACCAGATGCGGTCGTCTCTTTGCTCCGACGTGACGGTGATCTCGCCATCGGGATAGGAGTATTTCACGGCGTTGCTGAGCAGGTTCTGCAGCACCATGCTCACCACGCTGGCGTCGTCGTGGGCCTTGAGGTCGACAGGCACGGCGTTGACCACCTTCAGCGACTTCACTCCTATCGCCGTCTCCAGCGTCTTGATGCAGTCCTCTACCAAAGCGTTGACGCCGAACTCCTCAGGCGTCACCGCACTGCTCGCCAACTCCTGTTTCACCCATTTTATGATGTTCTCCATGCGGTCTTTCAAAGCCTCCGACGTCGAACGCAGCATCATGAGGTGGGCCTTCTTGTCGGTGTCGGTGATGCTGTCGTAGCCTTCAGTGATGCCACGCAACACCTGACAGATGGCACTCACGGGGGTCTTCACGTCGTGCGACACGATGGATAGCAGGTGGTTCTTCGTCTCGTTGAGATGGGCCAGCTCCTCGGCGCGTTTCTTGCGGACATTCGCCAAACGGAACCAGATGACAGCGATAATCAGCAACAAGGCTGCAACGACAGCCAACACAATGACATACAACCTGTTGCGTTTGGTCTTCTCCTGTTCCATCTGCAGCTCGTGTTCTTTCTCCTGCGTGGCGTAGCGCACCTGGTAGTCGCGGATGAGCTGCTGTTGCGTCTCGTTGAAGACGGAGTCTTTCATCGCCATGCTACGTTCGTAGTATTCAAGCGCCAGCCTCGGGTTGACATCGCGCTCGGCCTTATAGGCGTCTTCGAGCGCCTCCTGGAGCAGCTCGTCGTAGTGGTTCTCCTCCGCCATGGCGATGGCTTGGGCGTAGTCGCCCTTCTGCAGGTGGATGACGGCCTGAAGGAATACCTCGTTGTTGCCCTCAGCCATTTGCAGGGCTTCGTCCATGAGGCGCTCGCCTTCCTCAGTCTTGCCTATGCTGCTGTATGCCTTCGACAACGACAGCAGGCGATTGATGATCTTGTTCGGCGTGTCCTGGTAGCGTTGCGAGAGTTCCAACGACTGCTCGGCAAGGCCGACGGCGTCATCCTTGTGTTGCGCGATGTGCACTTCAGCGAGGTTTTGGTAGTAGGTGGCCAGGTCGAGGTTGGAGGCGGTGTCGGTGGGATCGACGTCGCCGAGCATGGCGATGCATTTGTTATACATCTCCTCGGCGCGGTCGTATTCGTTCATGGCGAGATGGATCTCCGCGATGTTGTTCAACACATAGCGCTTGTTGACTTCAGCCATCTCGCCGCCAATCACGTCCATGAGGTCGTTGCAGCGGTTATAGCACTCGATGGCCTTGTCGAGCTGTCCGAGGCGTTGGTAGGCGTTAGCTAAAGTCATCGTGCAGCCCGCCTCGTTGAAGGGGTCATCGATCTTGTTGTAGTGCGCGATTCCGACTTCGGAATACTGCACCACGTGCTGGAAGTCGTTGTTGTTGAAGAAATAGAGGATCATCGTGCGCAGCACCTTAAGCTTGATTTCGTCCTTGTCGGTGTCGGCGTCGAAGTTAGGCTCGCGGCCTATGACCTCGTCGATGGCCACGGCGGCGCGGTAGGCGGCCTCTCCCCTGCCGTGTTCGAAGACTTGGTAGAGGCTGTCGAGGTCCTGCGCCGGCGCAACGATGAAGGCCAGGAGCGCACCTATTATTAATAAGGTTTTCTTCATCCGAGGTATTCTTTTATCGTTGTCATGAGGTCATCCATATCGAGGTCTTCCGACTTCACCGTGACGCGTGCCTGTTTATAGAAAGGCAGCCGCGAGGCATAATGCCGGTTGACGAACTCGGTAAGCTCCGCTTCGCTCTTGCCTTCGGCCAAGGGGCGTTTCCGCTTGGCGTGGACCAGGCGGTCGACGACAGCCTTCTCGCTGATGCGCAAAAACACTGTCAGGCCGTGTTGGTTCATCCACTCCATGTTGTCGAAGTAGCAGGCCGTGCCGCCGCCCGTCGAAACCACGACGTTCTCAAGACTCTCCGTCTCCTTCAGCACCTCCGACTCCAGCTTGCGGTAGAGCGGCTCGTCGTATTTATTGAAGAAATCACAAACCGAGATGCGGTATTTCGTCTCGAACAGCTCATCGGTGTCGACCACCTCCCAGCCGAGGCGATTGGCCAGACGTCGGGCTGCGGTGGTCTTGCCCGCGCCCATGTAACCGACGATGTAGATCCTGTTCAAATTGAGAATTGAGAGTTGAGGGTTTAGAGTTGAGAGTCAGTTGAAAGTTGAGTGTTGAAAGTTATGAGTTATGAGAAATCATGTTGTATTGGCATATCTGGAGCTTCCCATCACCGTCGCGGAGGTGGAAACCGTTGCCTTGGCAATAGCGCCACATCTTGCATTTGGCGCATTGGTCGGTCTTCATCCATTTGCGGTCGCGGTAGACCTGGAACTTGTTCTGCCACACGTCCCAGAAGCTGTCGCGGTAGATATTGCCCTGATGGTAGTCGCTGCGGATGCTGAGGCAGCCCGAGATGGAGCCGTCGGCCAGCACCGATGCGATGTTGATGCCAGCGCTGCACGAAAAGAAGTGGTTGCGCACCTCGCCTTCGTACTTGCCGAGGAAGCCGTCGCAGCCATAGTCGGCGCGTATCTTGCCTTGGAGACGGGTCACCTTGATGAACTCCATCAGCTCGACGAACTGCTCGTTGCTGAGTTGAAGTCGGGTTCGTTGGCGGCACGTCCAAAGGGGAACACCGTGAACAGGCGCCAGCGCTTGATGCCCAGCGAAATCAAGAAGTCGCGGAACTCGGGCAGGTATTTGATGGTGCGTTGGTTGACGCAGGTGATGACATCCCAAGTGAGGCCCGGGTGTTGTTTCATGGCCTCCACGGCGCGTAGCACGTTCTTATAGCTCATGGGATTGCCGCGCATCCAGTTGTGGTCATCCTCGAAGCCATCGAAGCTGACGGCGATGCTCTTCAGCCCGGCTGACACGAACTCGTCAAGCTTCTCTGCTGAGAGCAGCATGCCGTTGCACACCATGCCCCACACGAAACCGCGTTTGGTGATCTCGGCGCCGCAATGTGCGAGGTCGGGGCGCACGGTGGGTTCGCCGCCCGTGGTGATGACCATCACCTTGGAAGGGTCCATGTGGGTGCGGATCTCATCCAGCACTTTGAGGAAGTCCTCGAGCGGCATGTCGTCCTTCTCGGAGAGCATGCGGCAGTCGGAGCCGCAGTGGCGGCAGTTGAGGTTGCAACGCAAGGTGCATTCCCAAAACAGCTGGTGCAGCTCGTGCTCGTCGATGCGGTTTTGCAGCACCTGATGGTTGAGTTCGAGCATCACGCGCTTATAGAAGCCGAGCTTATTGCCCATCGTACTATTCGGACTCTTCAGGCACCGGGACGCCATACAAGGCTTCCACGTTGCCATCGTTAATCTGCGACTCGGGGTTGTCAAGATCACGGAGCTCTTTACGGGCGGCTTCGAGTTCATCTCTCAGGCGTTGGGTCTCCTCGCCATACTGTTGGATGATCTCGGGCGAGCCATAGACGCAAGCGCCTTCGCGACGTTGGATGGCGACCTGAAGCTCGGCGATACGTTCCTTTAGGGCAAAGCGTTGGGCACTGCGTTCCAAGTCAACATCTTCGCCCAACTTGGCGTTGATGGAATCGAGCTGGCAGCGAAGACGATCGGTCTCTAAGCCGTAACTGGCGATGATCTCGGGCGAGCCGTAGACGCATGAGCTCTCGCGCTCCGACAAGATGGCTTGCAGGGAGTCGCGTTCCCTGATGAGTTGCTTACGCTCGGCCCTGGTCAGACCGCCTTTAGTGGTGCAGCAGGCTGCCAAGAAAGCGATGCCCGACAATGCTCCGATACAAACCGTTCGAACAATTTTTTTCATCTTTTTGGGTGTTATAACGCTGCAAAGGTAACACATTTTCGACAAAAGTAGTACTTTTGCAGCATAAATCTTCAACAAAACAACTGACAAAAACACCTAAAACTTTGACATCATGAGAAAAGCATTAGCAATCGTGGCTCTCGTAGCCGCCATGTTCGTCGCCGGTAACGTCCAGGCCCAAACCGTCCTTTACGGAGGTTACTCGCCTGAGACTTTCGTTGCAGGAAACACCAATTCCAACTACCAAGGCTTCTTTGTGGGATTCGCCCAGAACTTTGGCATCGCCCAAAACGTCGGCGTTACCGCAGGTGCCCAGTTCCGCATGAACACCGCTAGTGAGTCGACCACCTTCTTGGGCGTGACCACCACTACCAAGGACACCCAGTATCTTGTCGACGTCCCGATCCTGTTCAACTACGGCATCGGCATCAACCGTGAGTTCAAAATCACGCCTTTCGCCGGTCCTATGCTGTCGATTGCCCTGGCTGGCAACACCAAGTACACGATTGGCAGCAACACCTCCACAACCGACTGGTATGGCGACAACAGCAACTTGAACCGTTTCAACCTCTATGCCGTGGTCGGCACCGACGTTCAGTTCAGCAAGCTCAACATCTTTGGCGGTTATCGCCTGGGCCTGCTCGACCTCAACGAGAGCGACAATGTCATCCTCAAGACCAACGGCCTCTTTGTCGGCCTCGGTTTCAAGCTTTAATCGCGACAGTTCAATTTCGAATGGAGAGACGCTTTCGGGCGTCTCTTTTTTTGTCTTATCCAATAGTTATCAACAGCCCAATGTTGATAAATTGTTGAAAACTCATGCCGTATGACTGGGCAATGTCCGTGACATTTCCCTAATTTTGACACCTTGTATATTAAGGGTATTATACCCATTCCACATTGAATTAAATCATTAAATATCAAATAATTAAATTTTCACCCAATGAAACGAAAACTTACTTTTTTGTTGACAGCCATGTTGCTGTTGACGGGAATGACCTCATGGGGTCAGACACGCGACGAGGACTTGGTGTATACCTTAGAGCCTGTCCCAGGAAGCAACAATTCGTATGCCGGGAACTGCGATATTGAAATCGACGGCATTACATGGAATCTGACAGGAAACTCTCAAATGATTCCATGGCGTATTGGAGGCAAAAGCATTGATGGCGTAGACCGTGAGCTGTATTCCAAAACGCCCATTGATGACAACATCTCAACCATCATAATCGAGCATGGTACGGCTGCAAACATCACGGTCAACTCCATGACCTTAACTGTTTCCGCTAATGCTGACTTCAGTTCCCCTGTTAGTACTTTAGCCGGTACATTTGTAGCTTCTTCCACCACCACTTTCACGAGACCATCTAATGTGCATTGGGCTAACATGTACTTCAAAATCACTTATAATCTTACAAACACAACATCTAGCAATAGGTTTATCCAATTTGTTGGTGCCGATTTCTATGCAGAACCCGGCGGCAGCCAACAAGAAACCGTGGCCACTCCGACCTTCAGCCCCGCCAGTGGCATCTATTTTGAGGAACAAAGCGTGAGCATCAGCTGCGCCACCGACGGAGCCACCATCCGCTACACTGTCGATGGTAGCGATCCGAACGAGTACAGCGCCCTCTACACCGGACCCATCAATTTCAACGCCACAACTACCGTTAAGGCAAGAGGTTTCAAGAGCGGCTACACCGACAGCTCGGTCGCCACGGCCACCTATACCTTCCCCTCTCTGATCACCATCGCAGAAGCAAGAGCATTGGCTGACAATGAATATGCCTTGGTCCAAGGTGTCGTGACATTCATTGACGGCAGAAACGTCTATATCCAAGACGCCACTGCCGGCATCGACCTTTACCTCAACACAAGTGCTTCAGGCATTAACTTGGGCGACGAGGTGAAAGGATATGGCAAGAAAACCGTGTACAACGGCCTCGTCGAGCTCACAGGCATCAACCAGAACAGCAGCGCCTTTGCCGTCGTTTCCACAGGTAATACGCTGCCTCTGGCCGTAAAGACCATCGCCGAAATCAACGCAGGCGGCAGTGGTGCCTTGCAAAGCACCCGCGTGAAGATCGAAAGCGCCACCATGGGTGCCGCAACCGGCAACAACACGGTGATCTCGCAAGGAACGAACACCATCAACATCTTCAAGATGCCCACTTTGACTGGTATCGAAGAAGGTGACGAGGTCGACGTCATCGGCGTGGTCGGTTATTTCAATGCAGCCCAGATGCGCGTGGCTTCGGCTTCCGATATCGTGCTGTCATATATCCCCGACCCGCAGTTGGCCGTCAGCCCTGCCCAACTTAGCGGCTTCCAGTACACCTTTAACGCCGGCCCCTCGCAGTCACAAAGCTTCAGCATCAACGGCTCCGACCTGAGCGGCAACGTCACCATGACGGCACCTCAGGACTTTGAGGTCTCGCTCAGCGCCAGCGGCAGCTATTCCGAAAGCCTCAGCGTCAACCCCACCAACGGCTCGGTGACGACTACCGTCTACGTGAGAATGAAATCCGGTCTCGCCGTCGGTAACCACACGGGCAACGTGAGCGTCGCCTGCGGCACCCTAAGCGCCACAGTCGCCCTGAGCGGCACCGTCAGCGAGCAGCCCGTGGCCGCCACGCCGACCTTCTCGCCCAACGGCGGCAACTTCATCACCGCCCAGACGGTGAGCATGAGCTGCACGACAGAAGGCGCCGTCATCCACTACACCACCGACGGCAGCACCCCGGACGAAAACAGCGCCACCTACAGCACGCCCATCACGGTGAATACCACGACCACCATCAAGGCTATCGCCGTGGCTGATGGCTACCAGAACAGCGCCGTGGGCGAAGCCACCATCACCATCTATGAAGTGGTCACCATCGCCACCGCCCGCGCCTTGGCCAACAACGAATATGCCTGCGTGGAAGGCACCGTGACCTTCATCGACGGCCGCAATGTCTACATCCAAGACGCCACTGCTGGCATCGACCTCTACCTGAACACCAACACCGTACCGTCGACCCTCACCCTCGGCGACAACGTGCGCGCCTACGGTAAGAAGACGGTATACAACGGCCTCGTCGAGCTGACCAGCATCGCGGGCAACAACGCCAATGTGTTCGCCATCATCTCTAGCGGCAACAGCCTGCCCTTGGCCGCCAAGACCATCGCCGAAATCAACACCGACTACAGCGGCACCAATATGCTGCAAGCCACCCGCGTCAAGGTGGAGCACGCCATCATCGGCGCCATCAACCCGAGCGGCACCACCGTCATCAGCCAAGACGGCAACTCGATGAACGTCTACCACATCCCCACCGTGGAAGGCATGATCCAAGGCGACTGGGTGACCATCACTGGCGTCATCGGCTGCTACAACGCGCCGCAGCTCCTCGTGGCCTCGGCCGACGATATACAATACACCCACCGTCCCACACTGACCGCCAACCCGGCTTCGCTCAGCGGCTTCACCTATGAGTTCGAGCAAGGCGGTCCTTCCGAACTCAAGAGCTTCGTCCTGGCCGGCGACTACATGACCGGTCCCGTCAGTGTCAACCCCTCTGCCAGCTTCGAAGTGTCGACCTTCGGTGGCGCCTCGTTCCATCCCGAAGATCCTGCCATGATCTATCTCACTGGAGGTGGTCATTTCTATAACATCAACGTCTATGTCAGGCTGAAGGCCGGCCTCGAAGGCGGCACCTATAACGAACAGATCGCCATCGCATCGCAAGATGCCGACACGCTGTTCGTCAACGTCACGGGCACCGTCACCGGTGGCACACCCACGCCTCCCGATCCGCCTACCCCGCCTACGCCTGGCTACGGCAACTACGTCCGCATCAGCGACCTCGGTGAACTCACCGAGGGTGCCTACGTGGTCTTTGCTGCCCGTTTCGACGATATTGCCAACAACTATTACGCCATGAGCAACACCTCGTCGGGCAAGCCCACGGGCGTGCTGTTCACCTCAGCCACCGCCGACGAGAACGAAGTGCTGCCCGCCAGCATCACTGACGAAGAAGAAAGCTTCTACTGGATTGTCGGCGTGACCGCCAACGGCTATACCTTCACCAACGCTGCCGGCGAACTCATCGGCTATAGCAGCAGCACCAACTTCTATACGGGCGGCGACAACACCGAGTGGAGCATCGAATCGGGAACATCGGTTGAGACCGCCATGGTGCCCAACTACACCGGCTTTGTCATCACCAACGTCAACAACGAAAGCAGAGCCTTTGCCCTGAACACCAGCCATAACTTCGGCCCGTATGCCAAGTCCAACATGAGCAACAACAACGCGGGTAGCTACAACTTCTTCCTCGACCTCTTCGTGAAGACCGAAGGCGGCACGCCGCCCACGCCCACCGTGGCCACGCCCACCTTCACTCCTGCCGCCGGCACTTACTTTGAAGAGCAGAGTGTGGCCATCGCCTGCGCCACCGACGGCGCCACCATCTACTACAGCACCGCATCGGAGAACGGTCCCTGGACGGAATACGAAGGAGCCATCACCGTTAGCGAGAGCATGACCCTCTGGGCCTATGCCGAGAAGGAAGGCTACAACGACAGCCCCGTCGCCGAGGCAGAATACGTCATCCAACTGGGTTTCGTCACCATCTTCAACCAAGACTGGGAAGGCGAGATGAACGGCTGGACCTTCGTCGACGTGGAAGGTGAGATGAGCTGGACCATTGCCAGCTACCAAAACAACCACTACGCCTACGCCAACGGCTACAACCATGGCGCCAACGAAGACTGGTGCATCTCGCCCGCCTTCAACCTCGACGCTTACGACAACCCGATGCTGAGCTTCCGCACCGCCACCAAGTTCGACGGTAACGTCCTACAGGTGTTCTTCTCCAACGACTACGACGGCGAAGACCCGACCGAAGCCATTTGGACCTCCTTGGACTGCGAGTTGTCGACAGGCAACTACACCTGGGTTGAGTCGGGCGACATCGACCTGAGCGCCTTCAGTGGCAGCAACTGCTACATCGGTTTCAAGTACACCTGTGAGGAGAGCCAGGCTGCCGCTTGGGAAGTCGACGACATCCTACTCGTCGGCCAGACCAGCGACCCCGTCGTCACCGTCACGCCTCTGACGCTGACTGGCTTCACCTACGCCGAAGGCAACGGCCCGTCGGATGAACAGAGCTTCATCGTCAGCGGCCTCAACCTGAGCGCCAACATCGTCATCACCGAAGCCACCGACTACGAAATCTCGCTTGGCTCTGGCAGCAGCTTCGTCGCCCAAAGCACGCTCACCCTGTCGACAACGGGTGGCAACCTGGAAGAGACCACCATCTACGTCCGCCTGAAGGCTGGTCTCGCTGTCGGCGACTACAACGACGAAGACATCACCATTGCCTGCGCCGATGTCGACGGAATCGAGGTGACCTGCAGCGGCAACGTCACCGAGCAGCCAGTGCCCGGCGGCGACTATGTACGCATCAGCGATGTCAGCCAACTCGTAGCTGGCAACCAAGTCATCTTGGCTTCGCGTTACAACGATACTGAAGATGCCTACCTTGCCATCACCAACACCTTGACGAGCAACAAACTCGGCACCACCGAGTTCACCAGCGAGATGAACGGTGACGACGAAATCATCCCCGCCGACATCATAGCCGACGAAGAAAGCTACTTCTGGACAGTAGGTGTCACCGCCGACGGTTTCACCTTCACCAACGCCGAAGGACAAGTGATTAGCTACAGCAGCGGCACCAACTTCAACTTTACCGGCAGCAATACCGACTGGACCATCGAAACCGGCACTTCTGACCCCACAAGCATGGTACCTGAATACTTTGGCTTCAACATCATCAACGTCAACAGCGACACGCGTGCCTTCGCCGTCCGTTACTACAACGAGAGTTATATTTGCGGTGCCTACTCCACTAGCAACATGAATAACAGCAACGCAGGTGAATACAACTTCTTCCTCGACATCTTCATGCAAGGCGAAGGCGGTGTTCCTCCCACTCCGACTGTGGCCTCGCCTACCTTCACACCTGGTGCTGGCACCTATTATGAGACCATTGATGTCACAATCAGCTGCGCCACTCCTGATGCCACCATCTATTACAGCCTCGATTCCGAGACGGGTCCGTGGAATGAATACGAAGAAGCCATCACCGTCGACGAGAACATGACCCTCTGGGCCTACGCCGAGAAGGAAGGCTACAATGACAGCCCCGTCGTCAGCGCCGAATATGTGATCCAAAACGACCTCGTCATCATCTTCAACCAAGATTGGGAAGAGGATTGGCACGGCTGGACACAGGTCAATGTGGAAGGCGAAGATGCCGAATGGACCATTGCCGAACACAGCGGCAATCACTATGCCTACATGAACGGTTATAACCACGGCGCCAACGAAGACTGGCTCATCTCGCCTGCTTTCGACCTCGACAGCTACAGCGACGTAGTGCTGACCTTCATCACCGCCATGAACTACACTGGCCCCGCCATCGAGGTGCTCTTCTCCAACGACTACGACGGCACCGACCCCAACGCAGCCAACTGGGAACCGCTGACTTGCGAACTCTCACCTGGTAGCTGGACCTGGACCGAGTCGGGCGACATCAGCCTCGACGAATTCAACGGCAACAACTGCTACATTGCCTTCAAGTACATTTGCGACGAAAATGAAGCCGCCGCGTGGGAGGTTGACAACATCCTGCTCGTCTCGGGCAGTGTCGGCGCCAACCCAACCCTGACGGCCACACCTAATACAATTAATGGTCTTGACTATGTGGAAGGCGAAGGCCCGTCGAACTCGCAAAGCTACACCCTGACGGGTGCCAACCTCGAAGGCGAAGGCAATGTCACGGTGACTGCCCCCGAAAACTTTGAGATTTCTTTGGATGACGAGAACTTCGTTGAAACCTTTGAAATCCCGTTCGCCGATGGCGTGCTCATCGACCAACCTGTGACCATCTATGTCCGCCTGGTGGAAGGCCTTGAAGTGGGCACTTACACGAACAGCATCAACCACGAGGGCGGCAACGCCACCACCGAGGTCAATCTGAGCGGTGCTGTCCACAGCGAGGACGAGCCTTTCATTATCTCGATTGTTCCTGTCTACATCCAAGGCAACAACGGTTCCAACAACAACCGCGTGCCTGTGGCAATCCCCGTAGACTTTTTCAACCTCACACCCAACGCCACATACCGCTACACCAACCAGTTTGTTGACGGTAACGACGGTCCTGAGACCGCTGGTGCTGGCAATGTGATCTACACCGATATCGAAGGCTTCTATCGCAGCACCAGCCCGAGCCTCTCGACTGAAGGCGGCTACGGCGAGTTCACCACCGATGAAGACGGCTATGCCACTGTTTGGATGATGAACGAGCCTACGGCCAACGCCCGCTTCACTCCCGGCAACCAAGTCTACCTCCGTATCCGCATCAACGACGGTAACGAAGGCACCAACGTCGACAAGATCTTCACTTCCAACGGCTACGCCACCGTGCTCAACTTCGGTAACGAGAACGATGAATTCAGCGGTTCTGCCTTCTACGTGAAGAGCAATGAAGCCCCGATGAACTTCGTCTTCATGTATGACTCAGAAAACATTCAGCCTTTGTATTCAACCAGCATTGAGACCACTGGCGTGGATTATGGCAGCATCAACCAGTATGCCGACTTCTACAAGGAAGAGGTGGCTGGCAAAGACGGTTGGTTTGGCGGTATCCTGCCCAACATCAATGAGACGGGTATCACCACCATCTTGATCTTGGACAAGGACCTCATGCCGGTAAACGAATACACCTCCGTAGACGGCCAATGGGCTCCTCAAGCCAATACCATCAACCCGAATAGCGGTCTCGACGAGCCCATCTTCATCGACCTCACTTACGACGGTGTGGCTGACATTGTTGAATCCAACGTGAAGATCTGGAACGCCGACCATGAGTTTGTGATTGAGAACGGCGACAACGCCCACTATAGCATGACCGTGTACAACGTACTCGGCCAGCCCATCATGAAGAAGCAGATCAACGCTGGCAGCATCGAGCGCATCAGCCACAGCCTTGCCAGCGGCATCTACGTCATCAACCTCCAAAACAACCAGAACAAAGTATCTGTGAAAGTAATTGTAAAATAAATAGTTAGGTAAGTAATTGTTCCCTTCGGGGAAACGAAAAGTCCGGGAGCTTCGCTCTCGGACTTTTTTGTTGTCTTTTTCTTCCTTATATATTAATGTAATTTCGACCGCTTAATCAAATAGCTCGTCAGGACTTGGTCGTAGGCCTTGTTGATGTCGGCCTCCACATAGTCGATTTGGTACTGGTAGCAGTGGCGCAGCAAGGCTTCCTTGCGCTCGGCCATGATCTTTTTATAGGCCTCTTGCACCTCAACGGGATTGAGTTTCAGGGTGTCGCCCGACTCCAAATCGACAAAGCGGTACGGGCGGTTCTCGAAGTCAAGGTTCTGTTCCAATTCGCCGTCAAAGACATGGAACAAAATGACCTCGTGTTTGTTGTATTTCAAGTGCTCCAAGGCTTCGAACATCGGCTGGTAGTCGTCGAGGCCGTCGAGCATATCGGTGAAGATGACCACAAGGCTGCGGCGGTGCGTCATCTCAGCAATCTGATGCAGGCACTGCGGCGTCGAGGTGGCCTTGCGGTTGTTCTTGTCGTAGGTGTCGATCAGTTTCTCCAGTTCGCTGTAGATCAGCTTTTTGTGGACATTGGACGACTTGGCCGGTTCGTGGAACGAGATCGTCTCATCGAACAGGTCAAGACCCACGGCGTCGCGCTGGCGGCTCATCAGTTCCATGAGCGAGGCGGCGGCATAGATGGAGAAAAAGAGTTTGTTGGGATGCTCGAAGTCGATTTTCTGCCTCACAGGGAAACACATGCTCGAGCTTTGGTCGATGACCAGTTGGCAGCGCAGGTTGGTCTCCTCCTCGTAACGCTTGACGAAGAGCTTCTCGGTGCGGCCATAGAGTTTCCAGTCGATATGACGGATGGGCTCGCCAGTGTTGTAGAGGCGATGTTCGGCGAACTCAACAGAAAAACCGTGGAAGGGACTCTTGTGTAAACCCGTGATGAATCCCTCCACGATTTGACGTGCCAAGAACTCCAGGCTGCCGAATTGCGTCAGCCGGTTCCTATCGATTGAAAAGTCCAATTAGAACAGCTTTTCCAGTTTTTCCACGAAGACCTTCTTCGGGGCGGCGCCGACGTTCTTGTCGACAGGCTGTCCACCCTTGAAATAAAGGACGGTGGGGATGTTCATGATGCCATATTTTCCAGCGGTGCCGGGGCATTCCTCGACGTCGCACTTCACGGCAACCACTTTGCCTTCATATTCTTCAGAGAGTTCTTCGATGATGGGTTCCACCTTCTTGCAGGGGCCGCACCAAGTGGCGCCGAAGTCCACCATCACAGGGAGTTCCGATTTCAGGACGACTTCTTCAAAACGGTCGTCGGTCATTTGAATAACTGCCATAGTTCTAAATCTGTTTGGTTAATTATTTGTTTCGACTTTTTTTCGGTTTGCAAAGATACACAATTTCTTTTTTATCGCAAGTCAAATTCCACAAAAGGCATCTTTTCCAAAAGCGGCAATACCTCCTGCGCATTGATGCTGCCTTTCACGGGTGTCATGTTGCAGGTCTTCTTGCTTAACAGATCGAAAAGATGCAACTTATAATGCTGTTTTCCAGGGTTTTCCTTTAGTACTTTGATAAACTCGTCCATGGCCTCCTTGTTCATCTCGGCCACGTTCAGTTTGATGTAGACCGTCTTCGAGGTGGTCTCCAAGAGCGAGTCGAGCAAACGCGCCTCGTTGAAGCGCACCTCGAGGGTCTGCAACACGACATTCGGGTCTTGTCCCGCCCTCGGGAAGGGCCTATCCATGACACCAGAAAGCATCACAAACGAATTGATTGTCAGCAGGTTCCTACAATTCAAATAATTCTCCTTGAACAAGGCGAACTGCAAGGCACCGCTCTGGTCCTCGATGGTGAAACGGCCATAGGGATTGCCGTTCTTTGCCGTGAATTCCTCGGCGCGGGTGATCTGTCCGCCGAGACGCACAGGACGCTTGAGGTTCTTCTCAGGGTCATTGAGTGCGGCCTTCAAGCCCTCCACATCGCAATTGCAGAAGTACTTGATGGGCAGGTGATAGACCTGCATGGGATGCGAGGAGATATAGAAACCGAGGGCCTCCTTCTCCATCTCCAGCTCTTTCATCTTCGACCATGGCTCACACTGCGGCAAGGGCATGTTGAAAGTCTCCTCCGCTCCGCCCCCATCGCCGAAGCCGAAGAGGTCCATCTGCGACGAGTTCTTGCGCTCGTTAAACGAGGCCACCATGCGCAAGGCCTTCTCGGAGAATGTGGCCGACTCATTGGGTGCGATGTAGAACAACATGGCGCGGTGGAAGCCCTTAAAACTGTCGAAGCAACCTGCCATACCCATGCTTTCAAGTGCCCTCACATTCAAGCCCTTATCCGCCACGCGCATCACGAAATCGCCGAAGTCCTTGAACTTGCCGTTGGCCTCGCGTTCGGCCACGATACCGGCCACTGCCGCTTCGCCCACGTTCTTGATGCCACCCATGCCATAGCGGATCTCGCCCTTCTCGTTGACGGAGAACTCATACTCCGACTCGTTTACATCAGGACCCAACACATTGATTTTCATGCGCTTGCACTCCTCGGTCATGAAGTTCACCTGCTTGATGTCGCCCAACTCGTTGTTGAGCACCGCCGCCATGAACTCAGCCGGATAGTGTGCTTTCAGATAGGCCGTCTGATACGACACCCAAGAATAGCAGGCCGCATGTGACTTGTTGAAGGCGTAGGAAGCGAACTTCTTCCACTCCTCCCAGATCTTCTCCAAGCGTTTCTTCACCTCGTCTTCGGGCAGATGTTCGGTCTGGGTCAGCTTGGCCACACCTTGTTTCATGAACTTGCCATAAAGCTCCTCCATCTTAGCCAGTTGCTTCTTACCCATGGCCTTACGCAGCGTGTCGGACTCACCACGGGTGAAATCAGCCAGCTCACGCGAGAGCAACATCACCTGCTCTTGGTACACGCAGATGCCATAGGTGTCCTTCAGGTACTTCTCCATGCAGTCGAAGTCGTACTTGATCTCCTGTCGGCCTTGCTTACGAGCGATGAAATCGGGGATGTTGTCCATCGGTCCGGGACGATACAGGGCATTCATAGCGATGATGTCGCCAATGACCGAAGGCTGCAACTCGCGCAGGTACTTCTGCATGCCCGGCGATTCAAACTGGAACGTTCCTATGGTGTTGCCCGCTGAGTATAGTTTATAGGTTTCCTCATCGTCGATCGGGATATGGTCGATGTCGATGTCGATGCCATGAGTCTTCTTGATGTTCTTCAACGCATCCTTGATCAAGGTCAAGGTCTTCAAGCCGAGGAAGTCCATCTTGATGAGGCCCACGGTCTCGATGACATGGCCGTCGTATTGGGTCACGACCACATCCTCTTTGGTATCTTTATCTCTCACAGTGCACACGGGTGCGACATTGGTGAGGTCGTCGGCGCCGATGATGACACCACAGGCGTGGATGCCGATTTGGCGGTTGGTGTCCTCCAGTTCCTCTGCGTAGGTCAGCATCGACGAAACGTTCTTATCATCGCCATTGAGCATCTCTTTCAGCTCAGGCACATACTTGTAGCAGTTCTTCAAGTTGACCTTGGGCATCTTCTTTGGCAGTTCGCCCTCCACGGCCTTCACCGCCGCCTCGTCGAAGTTGCGGTCGGGGATATAGCTCTTGATCTTGGCCACCTCGGGCAGCGGCACCTTTTGCACTCGGCCCACGTCCTGGATGGCCGACTTGGCCGCCATGGTGCCGTAGGTGATGATATGCGCCACCTTCTCCTTGCCGTATTTCTTGGTCACCCAGTCGAGCACGCGCTCACGACCATCGTCGTCGAAGTCCACGTCGATATCGGGCAGGGAGATACGGTCGGGGTTAAGGAAACGCTCAAACAGTAAGTCGTATTTCAGCGGGTCCAAATCGGTGATCTTCAAGCAATAGGCCACCACAGAGCCTGCCGCCGAGCCACGGCCCGGACCAACGCTCACCCCAAGTTCCTCGCGTGCTGCTCGTATATAGTCGCTCACGATGAGGAAGTAGCCTGGGAAACCCATGGTCTTCATCACATGCAGCTCGAACTTGATGCGCTCAATCTGTTCCTCCGTAAGGTTCTCGCCATAGCGTTGATGCGCGCCATCCCATGTCAGCTTGGCCAAGTAGTCCGCTTCGAGTTTGATACGGTAAAGTCTATCGTAGCCGCCCATCTTCTTGACCTTCTTCTCGGCCTCTTCCTGCGACATGATGACGTTGCCATGCTCGTCGCGGGTAAACTCATTAAAGAGGTCTTCCTCAGTGTATTTCTGACGGTATTCCTCCTCCGTGCCAAAATCCTCCGGGATGGGGAATTTCGGCATGATGGGGTCGGAGTCGATGCTATACGTCTCTACCTTGTCGACAATCTCTTGCGTGTTCTCCAAAGCGAACGGCACGTCAGAGAAGATACGTCCCATTTCTTCTGGTGTCTTCAGCCACTCCTGCTTGGTGTAGTGCATTCTTGAAGGATCGTCTAAATCTTTTCCCGTGCTGAGACAGATAAGACGGTCGTGCGCCTCGCCGTGTTCCTCTTCCACAAAGTGAACGTCGTTGGTAGCGATGACCTTAATGTCGTATTTCTTCGCCAAGTCCAAGAGAATTTTGTTCACCTCTTTCTGGCGTTCGTACACCTCGGTGTCGCCGCCAGGCTTGTCGGTCTTATGGCGTTGGATCTCGATGTAATAGTCGTCTCCAAAAAGGTTCTTGAACCATTGGACGGACTCCTCTGCACCCTTGAAGTCGGCGTTCATGATCTTCTGCGGCACCTCGCCCGCCAAACAGGCCGAACTACAAATCAGGCCTTCGTAGTATTTTTCGAGCAGGCTGTGGTCAATACGAGGATTATAGTAGAAGCCATCCGTGTAGGCGATGGAACTCAGTTTGCAGAGACTATGGTAGCCCGTCTTGTTCTTGGCCAACAGAATCAGGTGGTATCCGCGGTCTTGACGGCCGTCGCGCTTGTCGATGCTAACGGGTGCACAGTAAGTCTCAATGCCATAAATCGGCTTGAAAAACTGTCGGTTCAGTTTTTCGATTTGTTCTTGAGCGGCAATCTTCTCCTCATCGGTAGATTCTGGCTTTGCGATAATGGCCTGCTGTTCCTTGATGGCGTCTTTCACCTTGCCGTTTTCCTTGTTCACGGTGTCGGCGAAATCCTTGATGCCAAACATGTTGCCATGGTCGGTAAGGGCGAGGCTATACATGCCGTTTTTCTTGCATTTCGACACCAGGTCAGGCACCTTCGACATGCCGTCGAGCATGGAATAATGCGAGTGGACATGCAGGTGGGTAAAGTGCTGCGGGACATAGTCGCCCGTCTCGGGTTCCTCCTCCCCTTTCTCTTCCTCGTCGTAGTTCGCCACCACCTTAATGCCTGCGGGTTGAATCATATCGGGATTGGCCGCCTTGAAGTCGGCAACGAACTGGGGATCGACGTTCAAGTCCTTTTCGTCGATCACGCCTCGACGAATCAATTCGAGAAACACGCGGGCTGTGGCCTCCACGTCGGCGGAGGCATTGTGTGCCGAGTCGAAGTACTCGCCAAACAGCAGGTGATGGAACTCGCCCAAGCGCGGTAGCTTGAATTTGCCGCCCTTGCCTCCGGGGAACTGGCAGAACTCCGCCGTCTTCTCCGTGCAGGTGTCGATAATCTGCCAACGGCGCAAGGGATTCTCGCGACCGCAACGCAGGAACTCGCAGCCCAGCACATTGAGGTCGAAATTGATATTATGGCCCACCAGGTATTTGGCTTTGGACGCGGAAATCATAAACAGGTCGAGCACCTCGTTAAGCGGCTTGCCGTATTTCATGGCGTGCTCGGTGGAGATGCCATGCACCATCTTGGCATCTATGGGGATGACAAAGCCGTCTGGCTGAACAAGATAGTTATGTGCCTCCACGAAGCGGCCCAGCTCGTCATGGATCTGCCAAGCCAGCTGCACCATGCGTGGCCAGTTGTCGAAGTCGGTTAGCGGGGCGTTCTCTATTTTGGGGAGACCGGTGGTCTCAGTATCGAAGACTAAAAACATAGTATTTGAATGCAGAATGCAGAATTATGAATGCTGAATGATAAAGTTGCTGATAATCAGAACAGATTTTGTCCCGAAATTCAGCCTTCAAAGATACAAAACTTTGGAAAAAGAGACAAGGAAGAAATGAAGTTTTTTCTTCAATTTTTCAACATTCTACAAACAATCAATAAGATTGATGCTTTGAAACCCTCATGTCAAAATAAATACTATTTTTGCGACAGTGTTCCGTCCCTTCCACGGGAATTCCATTCCCGTCACAAAACCACTAATAAGAATGACCATCATTGCTACCAACATTCCCAACGAAACCTCCACTTGGCAGGAACCTGGCGCATGGCGCAAGCCCTGTATCGTGCATGTGACAATGGTGGCCAAAGGACGCGAATCCATTTTTGGCAAACTTACCCACAACGGCATACATGCCGAGGTAGAGAAAACGGCCATAGGCTGGGCACTCATCAACCAACAGCAACGAATGCTTGACCTTTGCCCTGAGATAAAAATCCTTGCGGACAAGGTCATGCCCGACCATCACCATATCGTTTTGCAGGTCCGACGCACAATGTCGCGTAGCATCAAAGAAGTGGTACGGGGATATATGCAGGGCTGCAAGGCCGAAGCACGAAAACTGGGCCATGAAGGGAACTTGTACGATGCACCTCCATATTACCGAGTGCTTACACATAAAGGGCAGCTTCAAGCGATGATAGCTTATGTTTACGCCAATGCCGAACGGTCGTGGCAACGTAAACAGAACCCCGACCTTTTTAAAATGCGCCGCAAAACGGAGACATGCAGTATGCTTTTCACTTCGATGGGCAATCATTTCCTGCTTGACTGGCCTGATCGTCAATTGGTAGAGATGTCGCGCAATGCCACAGACGAGCAAGTTCAACATAGGCTAAAATCCGTGATGACAGCGGCACAAAACGGAGCCATAACATACACGGCTTCCATCAGCAAAGGCGAGCAGTTCATCGCACGGACGCTGCGTGAGCAAGGTTTCCCGTTAGTCGTTCTCCTCAACGAGGGCTTCCCCGATGAAGGCACGCCGCATGAACGGTTCTACAAACCGGGTGGATTGTATTTTGAAGCATGTTCCCAAGGAAAACTTTTGCTTTTGGAACCAACGGAGCAGACTTTTGCCAGCCTGTTTATCCGTCAAGCCGTTGAAGAGACATTGCGCAGAAAGGCTGAAGCCAAGCATTTAGAATACAGACCTATGGCAATGGATTCGTTACGTTATCGGTTTGTCGCGCTTAACGAGATGGGAAGGAGGCTTGTAGATGGTGCGGGGCGGATAGAATCCGCCTTCAAAGGACAGGACAATATCTAACAACTAAATAATTCATGTCAAACTAACACGAATCCATCATGAAAATCTCAAGACTCTTCCTCCTCATTATCACCCTGCTCTCATGCCACGCAGCCATGGCGCAGGATTACTTCCTCGACAGGCTCTATTCCAATGACGAAGTCGACCAAATACAATTCTACTATAACGCCGACAACCTGCTGGAGTCTTACCATTCCATCTCCATCGCAAGCGGCGAAGTCGACGACCTCATCGACTCGCTCCAATACGACGAGCGCGGCAATGTGACCCGAGTCAACTTCTACCAATACTACGACAACGAGTGGATCTTCCCCTCCTACGTTACTTACACCTACGACAGCGACAACCACCGCCTCACCCGCACCAACTACAATGACTGGGGCACTGGATTCGAGCTTCAGGGCGTCTACACCTACAGTTACGAAGGCGACCGGCTCATGGGCTATGAGATGACCCTCGGCGGCATGTTGCTCATGCGCGGTACCTATACCTACGACGCCAACGGCCGCTGCACACAATGCCTCGAGGAATACAACGACGCCTGGGGCGGCACGGGCTGGTCCAACTCGGCCCTCACCACCTATGCCTATGACGAAGCCGGCAACTGCACCAACGAGACCTACTCCTATTGGCAAAACGGCTGGGTGCCCGACTCAAGCATCGACAGGACCTACGATGCCAACGGCAACTGCCTGCAACGTGAGAAGCGTTCCAATGGACAAGTCATCGACCGTGTGCGCTACGTCTATGACGAGGCCTGCACCATCAACCATGTGCTGCTGCCCTATCATCCCGAGCCTAACTACAGCTGGGACACGTTCGCCAACCGTCCCCTCAGCTATGCCTGGGAGACCGCTAACGACGGCGGACAGCTCGTCTACGTCTGCGACTACATCTTCGAATACGGCGCCTTCGAAAGCCTCCCTCAAAACGAGATGCCTGTCACGGACATGATGGCCGTCTACCCCAACCCCACACAAGGTGAGATGACCCTCAGCCTCGAAGGCTTGCAACGCTATGAGATCATCGACATGAACGGCCAAACCGTCATGCAAGGCCAGGCCAACGGGAAACGGCACAGCATCGACGTGTCCGGTTTGGCTTCAGGCCTTTATCTGGTGAAAGCCTACAACGGACAAAGCTGGTGCATTAGCAAGGTGCAGGTGAAATAAGCTCAAGCTTTCTTCTCCGTCAAGATCATAAATAGAATCGCGAAGAGGATCAATGCCACGCCGATGGCGACATTGAGCGTGAAGGCCTCTTTGAAAACCAGCGTACCGATGACAATGGCCGTCAAAGGCTCCAAGATGCCAAGCACGGAGGTCTTGGTGGCGCCCACCGCTTTGGTAGCTGCCGCAAGGGTGATGGTGGCGATGGCCGTAGGTAGCACCGCCAAGCCCAACACATTCAGCCAGCTGACCGCATCGGGAACGGGGTTGAGACGCATGCCGAACCTCGACAAGGCGAAGAGCATCAGCGAGCCAATGAAGAAACAATAGAAAGTCAGCGTGAGGTTGGGCATCGCCTTGATGCTCTTACTTTGGTTCACGATAACGATAAACAAGGTGTAGCACAGCCCCGAGGCCACCACGAGGGCGATGCCACGCCAGTCGATGAAGCCTCCCCCACCTTTGATGGAGAGTAGCACCGCGCCTGCCACGCCTGCGAAGATGGACACCCAGGTCTGCCAGGTCGGGAACTGCCTGAAAAACATCATGATGAGGGCCACCATGATGGGATACACATATAAGATGCTCGTGGCGATGCCCGAAGGGATGTATTTGTAGGCCTCAAACAAGGTGATGCTGCAGCCCGTGAACAGAATGCCAAGGAGGGTCATCAGTCCGAACTGCTTCCAAGTGATGCGGATCTGCTTCTTCGCCACTAACATAAACGCCAGCATCAACAAAGTGGCCACACCATAGCGGTAGAACAGCAAGGAATTGACATCCAAGCCCTTGTTGATGACGGGCACGCCAAAGAGCGGGTTCATGCCATAGGTGATGCCCGAGACGATGCCAGCCAGATAGCCCCAACGTATGTTCGTGTTCTTCTCCATCGGTTGAAAACGGCGGCAAAATTAGGCATTGTCGAGCGATTTCCGAAACGGGAAAAAGAAAAATTTGTTCCGACCTGATTGCCAGTCCGATAAAAAGTTGTACTTTTGCAGCCGAAACCTCGGGTAGGTTTTAGTTAATTCATTAAAAATCAACTTAAAACATTAAATTATGCCTGCAAAGATTAGATTGCAAAGACATGGCAAGAAGGGTCAGCCCTTCTATCACATCGTAGTTGCCGACTCTCGTTCGCCACGTGATGGTAAGTTCATTGAGAAATTAGGCACCTACAACCCGCTCACCAATCCCGCTCAGATCAATATCAAGTTTGACAGAGCTTTGTATTGGTACAGCGTTGGCGCTCAGCCCACCGACACAGCCCGCTCGCTGCTCAGCAAGACCGGCGTCATGATGAAGTATCATCTGATGCGCGGCGTCCAGAAAGGCGCTATGACTGAAGAGCAAGCCGAGATCAAGTTCCAGAACTGGATGAAGGAGAAGGAAGCCAAGGCTGTCGGTATCGTCAAGGCTAACGAAGAGAAGGCCCGTGGCGAGAAGAAGACCCGTCTGGAAGCTGAAAAGCAAGTCAACGAGGCTCGCGCCGCCGAGCTCGCCAAGAAGAAACTCGCTGAAATGGAAGCCAAGAAGGCTGCCGAAGCCGAAGCTGCTGCTGAAGCCGCTGCCCAGGAAGCTGCCGCTGAGGAAGCTCCTGCCGCTGAAGCTCCCGCTGCTGAAGCCGCTGAAGCTCCTGCCGAAGCCTAATCGGAATATTTCAGAAATCACAAAAAGCCGCTCAGTTTGGGCGGTTTTTTTTATTTTTGCACTTCGAAAATAAATAGCATTATGAGCAAGACTCCTTCTTTCTCCGAGAAATCCAAGCTTTACGAGCTGATAGCCGACAACCCGAAGTTGTTGCCTTTGCTGTCGCGCTTCGGCATACAGTTGGGCTTTGGCGACCGCAGCGTGGACGAGGTGTGCCGCCAGAACCACGTCAGCACCCGCCTCTTCATGCAGGTGTGCGCCCTGCATTTCGACCCCAACGCCACCACCCGTCTATCCAACCCCGACGATGCCGACCTGGACAGTCTCCTCTCCTACCTCAGCGCCTCGCACCGCGCCTATTTGGACGAGCATTTCCCCCATATTGAGATGCACCTTAACCGCATCATCGAAGCCGCCGGTCCCAAATACGGCAACATGCTCAGTCACTTCTACAACGAATACAAACATGAGATGGTGAAGCATTTCAAGTATGAGGACGAAGTGGTGTTCCCCTACATCGCCGCGTTGCGCACAGGACAAAACACCAACTACAACATCGACCAGTTCCGCCACAATCACAGTAACATCGAGGACGCCCTCGAAGACATGACCAACATCCTCATCAAATACCTTCCAGGCGACATCCTTCCCTCCGAGCGCATCTGCATCGCCACCGACATCATGGAGCTTTCAGCCGACCTCACCGCCCATTCACGCATCGAGGAGCGCATCCTCATCCCCTTCGTTGAATCCTTAGAAAACGCCAAGCCATGAGTAACCGTATCATCATCTGCGAAGCATCGGAGATCATCACCGCCGGACTATACGACTTCCTGCAAAGCATGGCAGGATACGATGTTGTGGCACGTATCGACAACCCAGAGCAACTCGATGAAAAGATTCTTACCTGCGACGCCAACTTTGTTATCATCAATCCCATCCTTTTAGGACATGCTGACCGCGACCTGCCCTCACTTCTCGTCAAGGAGCACCCGCATCTCAGCATCGTCGCCTTAGTCACCACTTATATCGAGCCCTCTATGTTGAAACCATACGATGGCGTCATAGAAATCAACGACTCGAAGCAGAAAGTCATCAACAAGATGGGCCAAATCGTGAAGAGCAGTGACAAAACCGAGAAAAATGACGACGTGGAACTCTCGAAGCGCGAAATCGATGTGCTGGTAGCCGTAGCCAAGGGTATGATGAACAAGGAGATTGCCGACCAGATGAACCTCTCAATCCACACCGTCATATCGCACCGCAAGAACATCACCCGCAAGACCGGCATCAAATCCGTTTCGGGTCTTACCGTCTACGCCCTTCTCAACAATCTGATTGACGAGACCGAGGTCTACAAATGACGGAAAAACAAATACGCCTCGTTTTTGATGTAATCCCGCAATTCGCGGTAGGCTTCAACCGTGTTTGAACATGGCGGTTCGGGGCATTCGTACACAACATCAAAGTCAGAGGAATCGAAATCTGAAGCCTTCTTAGGTC